>Ga0105240_10007735_pt1 | contig 15545 bp, 15 predicted proteins | sample KBSC54metaG_FD_80426 | JGI IMG/M metagenome (GOLD analysis project Ga0105240, IMG submission 80426) | Corn rhizosphere microbial communities from Kellogg Biological Station, Michigan, USA - KBS C5-4 metaG | ecosystem: Host-associated > Plants > Roots > Rhizosphere > Soil | place: Michigan, USA... | reverse complement strand
GGGGTGGCCGCGCTCACGTAGGTGAGTGGTGGCTGCTTCAGAGCGAAGCGCTGGTAGGCCAGCGCGCCGCTGCCGCTGCCGAGAATCTCGCTCTTGGTTGCACCGTGAGTCGCTGGCGCTACATTCGCATTGATGGTGAGGGAGGCAGCGTCATACGTGTGATCGAGATCGCGATCGAGTGTGATACAGGTTCGTCCGTCTACGAGCGCGACGGAGGCAATGCTGCGCAACTCGCTGAATACTCGATTCGACTGATCGATGGCGGCGCCCGTCACGACCACCTGCTGCGCGGGCTCGAGCCCGAGTTGGGCCGAATCGAGCAGAATGCGTGTGCCGGAGATGGGCGTTGTGATCGGCTCCTCGGCCAGGAAATATGAGTCGGTCGAGCCGAGCACGCTGGTCGTGCGGATCGGCAGCTCGTCGAGCGCCGTGCGCGCGATGCGGACCCGCGGGATCATCTCCCGGCCACGACGCAGCGGGCCGGTGGGCAGTACCGGTGCGGGAAAGCCTTCCAGCTCGAGCTGCGTCGCTTTGCCAGAAAGCAGGAAGCCGCCGCGCGAGACGGTGCTGACGGAGGCGATCTGGCGGATGATCGGGTCCTGGCCGGGCGCCTGCGCCACGACCCAGGCGCCCTGCACCAGCGGCGGATACGCCTGATCGAGTGACAGCCGCCCGACTGTGCCCCAGGGATCATCGCCGACCGTCATCGGCGGAGAATCCCAGTCCGGTAGGACGGACCCCACGGTGCCGCCCCCCACCGGGTTATAGCTCGGAAGTGAGGCGTAGAGCGGGGCGTTGTGCCCGAATAGCGAAGCGCGCACGCCCAGCCGGAAGGCCTGCGGCATCGAGGCGGGCATGTTGAGTGCATTGATGCCATCTTCCAGGTCTGTAACCGACCACTGCAGGCGCGTGGCGTCCGCCACGAGTTGTGTCTGGTCCTGCCACAGATAGCCCTTGACGGAGTGTCGGATCGCGGCTTCACCGATCACGCCGGAGAGAGCTGGCCCGGGGGCAGTCGGGTCCGCGACGAGGTCGGGGTCGGGGCCACTGCCGTCGAAGGTCACGAGCGTGGTCTGAGAGGCGCTCTCGAGACTGACGGCGGCGACCCGGTTGACCCGGGAGCTCGCTCCGTTCGCGGCGAACACCAGCAGCCAGTCGCCCGCCGCGAGACTACCGATCAAACCCTTCAGCCGCAGGTGGCTCGGAGCCGCATTGGCGGGACTGTCCGAGAGCGGGCGCGAAAGGCGTGGGCGCAGGGCATTCCAGCTGAACCGCGCCTCGATCGGGGCGATGGTCTCGAAGGTCACCGGCTGTTCGCCGGGATCGGGAACGCTCTGGGCTTGGAGGCCGGCCGCAAGCGGAATCGTACGGGGCACCAGCTGCGGGGCGGGTGTGAGCCCGGCGGGCGCAGGTTGCGGCGGTGGTGGTGCCTGGATGGTTATCGCAAGCGCGGTACTCGCAGCGACTCCTGGCGCAGGCTTGTAGCCGACCAGCTTGCCCAGCTCGCGCGTCGAGACGACGTCCGTGGCGGTGGCGAGATAGTGCTCGTTGGCGCTGCGCTCGCTGTAGAAGGTCAGGATGTCGCAAATGACTGCGAACGCATCGGCGAGGGCGATCGTGAAGTCGTCATCACCGCGTGCCTTCAGGCGCGCAAGTTGCGGTTGTGCGGACAGCGCATCCAGCATCGTCCCCTTGAATTCGCCCCAGGTGCCCGCGCGATAGCTGATACGGGAAAGGCCGGGACGATTGTCGATCGCGGCAGGCGTTCTGGCCTCGATCCCATCACAGCAGCCGCATAGTCCGGATCGGTTCATAGTCCACCGTCCACGGTGAGCTCGAATTGGCCGCGTTCGGGGTAGTTGGGGTCGTTCGCGAGCTCGAACAGCTCCAGCGGGCCGGGCAGCAGCACTCCCGTGCGCAGACCGGCATCGTCCGGCGCCTGTTCGCGCTCAAAGCGCGTCACCCGGACCGAGGCGACTCCTTCCACCGCCTGGGCAGCCGCATAGAGAGGGCTTAGGTAGAAGGGCTCGCCAAGCAGGAATGCCTGTGCGTTGAAAGCCCCCGGCGTCCCGTCGGGTCGCAGACCGCTGGTGAAGATGTCAAGCAGCACCTGCTCGACGTCGGTGGCGACGTAGTCCGGCGCGACACATATGTGCATGGCTATGTGGAGCGGCACACGCACGGCGTCCTCGACCTCGAGGTCGTAGCCGGCCATGCGATAGCGCTCCATGTATGCTTCGAGCGCCGATTTGAAAGCTGAGTCGACGAGCGCGTTGGCGGTGCGTTCTACGGTCAGGAACACGGTCATCCAGCTCCCTGTCCAGCGAAACGATGCGGCCGCGCGCAGCACCCCGGGAAACTGGAGTGCTCGGGATACATAGTCATCCGGCACCACCGCACGCTCCTGCGTGCGAAAGGCGACCGGCGCGTTCTGACGGACATGCTCGCTGGTTTCCGCATCGCTCCCGCCAAACGCAGGCAGCGGGTTGCTGATCCGCGAAATGTAGCCGCCGCCTGGAAATGTCTGATCGATGAGCGCTAGCGTCTCTGCTGCCACGTTACCCACGGCGCCATTTCCGACGCGGTATCGTGCGGTGAAGAGCATGTCAGGTCTCACCGCCTGGCCGTTGACGTCATCACCAAAGCGCACATAGCTCGTGCCGTCGTTCTCCACCTCGTGCTCGAAGAGCCGATCGATCGCGGTAATCGTGCCTTCCAGGAGATCGCCTACCGCCGTCCAGTCCAGCCAAACGCCATTGAGGTCGACGCTCGTCAGGGTCACTGTCGGCGCGGTATCGGCCGCGGTCCAGAGTGTCGCGCGCGCGGCGGAGGCGATGGGCCGGGTCGTATCGCTCGGGTTGTCCTTGCGATACGGGTTCGCGGCCGGGATGGTGACAGGATGCTGGGCGAGCGCGGGCCGGAAGCGACCGCGCGCGGGCACGCGGCCCAGCTTCTCCGGCCCTGATTCCAGCGGCTCCCCGAGCGTGCGCCCATGGTCGGCAAGGATCACATTCCCGTAGACCACGCTCACTCCAACGATCGGCTGATTGCCGTGCGCGGCGTCCGTGATGCTCGAGACGCACAGTGGAAACCTGAGCGCGTCTTCAGCATGCCAGGCGATGCGCGTAACGGCGCGGCGCGTGAGCGGATCCATCGCGGTCTCGCCGTCGCGGACCAGCCGCACCACGCAGCGCTTGGTAGGGTCCGCATCTTCGGGCTGGCCGGTGCGCGGGCCCATGGCTTCGGCGAAGATCAGAAAGTCGCCGCGCTCGAGCTCATACGTGCCCTCCAGCGTGGCCGACGTGCATCCTGGCGCGAGACAGCTCTCCTTCGCGCTCCAGTTGTAGAGCGGCATCACGCTGTTCTTCGCCCGCAGCTTGCGTGAGCTGGGGGTGGCGCCGCCGTCCTGGAAGCAATCCGCGAGCACCTCGAAGAACTCGGCGCCGGCCGTGATCGCCTGGTTGTACGTTACGGAGTCCCGGCTCAATGCGGGTGGCTGTGCGCCGTCGAAGAGTGTGCAGCAGCGTGTGCCAGGAGGAACGCCGTCCTCGAGATCTCCGGTCAGCTCGAGAGCGAGCCACACGCGTGCGTTGGAGCCGTCGTTGATTCTGTAGTCGACCAGGCGTGCATGACGGCGTACCGAGGTCCGGAGACGGGCCGTGCCGATGTATGCCTCGGTGTCGATCACATCGTGCCGATAGCTCAGCTGGTCCGCCGCATAGGCGAGCAGCTCCACGATGGCGACTCCGAGATCCGCCGGATTGCGCTCGCGCCAGCGCGGCGACAGCAGTGCCAGGCGATCGAGCATCACCTGCGTGAAGCTGGGATAGTCGCGCGCGAGATAGTCGATATTCGGAGCAGGCGCCTGGGTGGGTACGCAGACGGTGCTCGCCTTGCAGTCGAAGCGCTTGGCGCACTCGATGTGGAAGGTGAAATCGGTGGCGCACAGGAGCGGATCGAAGCCCGGTGGCGCCGTCGGTGGCTCGGGCGGTTCGCCCGCGGGTGGAACAGCGGCCGGCGTGCCGATGTGCAGCCGATACGTCGAGAAGTCGCCGACCCGATCCACCTGCACGGCGATCTGGCGGGCAGAGATGCGCTGCACGGATCGGACCGTGATGGAAGTGATTCGGTCGCCGCCGGTGATCCAAAACTGACTCTTCGTCAGCGCCGAGCCTACTGCCGTGGGCGACGGCGGCTCGGTGTCGGTGTCGATATCGAAGACGAATTGAACGACCAGCCGCGCCGGATCGGCGGGATCCACTTGCATGAAGTCGATGCCGTTGACCGGCGTCAGCCGCGGATCGGTGAGCGACTCACGGACCAGATCACGGCGATCCTGCAGCGCTGCGGCGTTCATACGCTGCGCCCGAGCGTCACACTCGCCGCATCGCCGGTGCTGCGATCGATGAAGCTCACGGTGATCCTCACGAGCGCATCATCGCTGATCACCTCGACATTCGAGACCTCGATCAGGTCCCCGAGCCAGGTGCGCAGTGCCCCGGCGATCAGGATCTGAGTCGTCGCGGCAAGCTCCGGTCCATTGGGTGCGAATACGAGGCCGAGGACTCCGCTGCCGAATGTCGGGCGCATGACGCGCTCGCCCGGGTTGGTGAACAGGACCATCTCGATGAGATCACGCAGATGGTCGGCCGGGTTGGCTTCCGCCGTGCGGCCGCGGCCATCGATGCCGTAGGGCGAAGCGATGGGCAGCGAATCGAGGGTGCTCGTCACAACGCGCTCACTCGAGTCTGAGTGGAGAGGATGAGCGGCGGTCCCTGAGGGACGCCCGTCGCGCTGATGGCGAGCCCGCTCGACCCTTGAGTGATGGGTGGAGAGCCGTTCACCGACACGCGGGTAGCCGGCGTCAGCCATTGGACTCGCAAGCACGGCTGCGGCGGCGGGATGGTGAAGGCGCAGCCCGCGATCAGGCACTGATCGGCCACTGTCGCCACGGGCATGCCGCTCACCAGCACGCGAGCGCTGCCCGGGATCGTGATCATCTGGCCGCCATGAGGGCACATCGCAACCGCTCCCACGTGAAACAGAGGTCCTGGCATTGCGGTCTCCGTTGGATCCAGGTCAGATCACCGTGAGCGCACCGGCATTGACGGTCACGGTGGGTCCGATCAGCGTGATCGAGGCGCCTTTGCCGTTCTGCAGATAGATGCCCGTGTCGTTCACGATCAGCGATGCGCCCGCAGCGCTCTTCAGCATGATTCCACCCGTCGGCCCGGGCAGATCGCTGATGAGCACTCCATTCTGCAGGGTCGTCTGCAGCACGATGGCCGCGATCACCGGCGGAGCCAGGTGCGCGAGGCCGGGCACCTCTCCAGCCTGACCCCAATAGCAGCCGACCCAGATCGGATAGTCCGGATCGCCCTGCTCGAACTCCACCCACACGCCGGCCCCGATCGGCGGTACGGTATAGACACCCATCTGTATCCCGGCCACGGGCACACACGGCATGGCCCACGAGGTCGGTACGAAGCTCGACACGTCAGGCACCGTCACCTGAATGCGCCCGATCTGCATCGGGTCGATGTTGTTGAGTACGGTGGCCCGATACTTGCCGAAGAACTGCTGCGAGGCGTTCGAGGTCTCCTTGTCGAGCGAGCTGGCTTCGCTGTCGAAATCGGGGGCGGCGCTCATGAAGGAATGCTCCCCAGAGTGGATACGAGGCCGTTGCGGGTGAGCTCGAAGTCCTGCTTGTACTCGCCGCGTTTGATGTGATGCGTGACGCTCCTGACGTAGTACAGGCCATCGAACGCCGTGCCGACGCCCCGTACTCCCACCAGCTTGCGCGCCTTCAGTACGCGGCCGTAGCGCAGCACATTGAGTGAGCCTTGCGCGCTCACTGCCTCGGCGTTCGTAGAGGCCTTCGCCATCGCGATGAGGGCGGCACGCATCGCTGACCACTTGGCCGCGCCCTTGATGATCTCGATCCCCTTGGGGATCGGCGGAATGGCGCCCAGTGGTGGATTGAGCGGCGTGATGTCGCCCACGGTGATCGGAATCGAGAGCTTGGAGTTCGGCTCCTGGATGACCACGATCGGCAGTACCTTGCGGTCGCTCTGGAAGGTGAACTGCAGCTGCTCGACGTTCGAATACGCGTCCGCGTCAACTGCCAGGGTTGGCTGCACGGGGCCGACTTTGATCTGCGGTCCCCAGTACGCAACGCTCATGCCGGCCTGCGGGCCGGGATCCAGGTAGAACACATATCCGACCCTGTCGGCGAGGCGGCGGATGTGCTTGAGATCGGTGCCCTTCTGCCGCGGAATGCGATCCATCGGTAGCGGGATGTCGATCATCACACTGGGGATGATCATCGGCACGACGCCGAGGAGCGCGTACTTGGCAAGCAGGATAGCCACTTGCGCTTCCGGGGGCATCGCGGGGAAGGGCAGGCCGCTCGTATCGAAGTAATCCATCACTCGCGTCAGGTCATCGCCCATCACGGTGAGCGTGGTCTTGCCATTGTGCGCGTCGGTGCCGATGTGGTGGTTGGTCATGACGCCGTCGATCAGGACATCCATGGCTCCGTTGACCGTGACCGCGATGACGACCCGAATCACCGGCGGGATGCCCCCGCCGGCGAGCAGGAAAAGTGTCTGGAGTGGCGACTGCGTGTCGATCAGGAAGTTGAGCTCGAAACCGCTGGCGCCCACCGCCTTGGTCGTCACCTTGATCGACTCCAGCGCATCCAGCACGGCCTGTGGCACCCTCACCGGGACGACCGGCCCGACCCACAGCGTCAATTGGATGGCATTCGTCACAGCAGATTTCCCGGCAGTCGCGTTGCACCTGGGATGCTGATCAGGTTGCCTTGAGCCAGGGGATCGCTCGGGCGCACTGCGACGTTCGCATCGGCAATGCGCCAGTAAAGCAGGGGATCCCCCAGATAGCGGGCAGCCAACACGTCGATCCGATCACCCTGCTGCACGGGATGCGAGATCAGCGGGGTGAACATCGCCGGCTGCGGAATGAAGCGGCGTCCAACGTAGCGCACCGTGCTGCCGTCGGCGGCCTGCAGCTCGAAAACCGGTACTCCGCAATACCGGCTGGTAGTATCGAAGCTCGTCTGCGGCAACGCCCCTGCCGCAAGCAGCGCGTTCAGCATGTCGCTCATGGGATTCCCGTGATTCCGAGCTTCGCGAGCGAGCCGCCAACGGTCTGCTGGGCGAGTTGCTCCTTCTGCCGCTGGTAGCCGAGATAGATGCTGCCGCCCCGGGAGGAATACGGTAGATCGTCGATGCTGAGCACGCGCATGCCCAGAGATACCTTGGCCCGGATCGGATTGAGCGCGCTGTCGAACATTTCTTCCGTGACGCTGAAATCCGTGATGCGCACCGGCACCACCCGCGACCGGCTCCAGACGAACAGCGCAAGCGGGGCATCCATGGGTGCGATCTCGAGCGTTCCGGCCCTGGCATTGGCGTCTGCCGTCGCAAGCTGCTGGCTGGTCGGATAGATGATGGTCTCGATGGCCGCCAGTTGCGGAGCGATGCCGCCATTGACCACCGCCTGGTTGTTGTCCGGGTCGGCGAGCGCATCGGTCGCATCGATCTCGGCGTCAAGCTTGATGGTCTCGATCGGTGGGCCCTTCAGGCGCATCTGATCAACGTGGGGGCCGGCATCGTTACCGACGCCTTGGACCTGAAGTGTCCGCGCGAGCGTTTCCGGGTTGTACTGCAGAACGATCGTGCGCAAGACCGTCGCGTTGGCCGGATCGACGAGCACCAGTCCCGCCTTCAACATCGCGATCTCTCCTGCCGCCGCTGCGGCTGGGACACCGCACGATGAATGCGCGCGGCGAGCTGTGTACCCAGGTCGGCAGCCGGGCTGCGGCTACGCAGCGTGATGGGCGCAGTGACGAGCTGCTCGATGCGCTTTGCCGTCGTTCTTGCCGGTGCCTCGGACCTGAAGAGGCGTTGGATCTCGCGCTCGAGAGCCGCGCCGGCAGCGATGCGGTCGCGAGGGTCGAATCCAACGAGATTCAGCTCATCGATGACGATCGCGAAGTGTCGCGGCATTACATCCAACCTCCGAGCTCGACTTCACTCGGTGCGCGTTCCAGTTTCGCGCACTCGGTGAGAGCCGCGCGATGAAGCGAGGCCATGTTGACAGGCCGGGACCTTTCGGCTGCGACGAACGCTGCATGGACCGCTATGCTGCGGATGCTGCCCCCGGCGACATTGAGGCGAGCGAGGCGCTCGAAATCGATCCCTTCGACCGGGACCGCGGGTGCCAGTGCGCGGCGCCAGATGGCAACCCGCTGCTCATAACCTGGAAACGGGAAGCTCACGACGAACCGGAGTCGGCGCAGGAAGGCAGGATCGATAGCCGATCGCATATTCGTGGTGAGGATGGCGATGCCTCGGTAGGACTCCATCCGCTGCAGGAGATAGCTGACCTCGAGATTGGCGTACCGGTCCTGGCCGTGCTCCACCTCACCGCGCCGACCGAAGACCGCATCGCACTCATCGAACAGGAGGATGGCCGCACCGCTCTCGGCGGCGTCGAATACCCGCCGCAGGTTCTTCTCGGTTTCCCCTACGAACTTGCTTACGAGTTGGCTCAGGTCCACTCGATAGACATCGAGGTCGAGCTCCGCGCCAATGACCTCCGCGGCGAGTGTCTTACCCGTGCCGCTCGGGCCGTGAAAGAGGGCGCTGAGGCCGAGACCGCGCCCATCCGGCCCACCCATCGCCCATTCCTCGTGCACGAGACGGTGATTGCGCGCGTGCCCGACGATATCCTGCAGAGCCTGTACCTGCTCCGCGGGTAGCACGAGGTCCTCCCAGCCCGGACGGCCGGTCAGTTTCTGTGCGATGGTGGCAAGCTCGTTGCGGCTCGCGTTGCGGCAGCCCGCCCACAGTTGGTCCGTGAAGCGGCCGTCCGGCATTTCTTCTGTGCTGACCCGCTGAGCGATGGTGCGGATTTGCGCCGCGTCGAGGTCGAACTGCGCGGTCACGGTCAGCACCGCCTGTTTGATAGCCTCGCAGGCCGGTTCCTGGCCGGTTGCGAGGGTTCCCGAAAGGGCAGTCAGCCACAATTCGCGTTGCTCGGCCCGCGAGGGTTTGCAGACTTCGATCGTGTCGAGCAGCTGGCGCCGCAGACGCAGGGGATGGCGGGTCGCCACTACAGCCGGCGTTGTCAGGCGTTCAAGAAAGCGCCCCAGAACCTCACTTCCGCCGGCATCCGCCAGCTCGTGGGCGTCGATGAACAATCCGGCGTTACGAAGGCGAGCCTCGCGCTCCCAGGCGCGGGCTTTTGCCTCGATCTCCTCTGTGGAAAGTTGCAACGAGGCGATGTCCAGCCCGTACACGCGTTGCTCGCGGATAGCAAAGGCTTCGGCCGCGATCTCCGATTTACCGCGCGCATCGGGACCGGTCAGCGCAACACAGGGCACCGACTCGCTGTCGGCGGCCTCCAGGATCCGCGCGACCTGCTGAGCGATGGTCAGATGGCTGGGCGCAAGCTGCTCGGGTGGGGCAAACGGGCTCAGCAGGCCGATGAGTCGCGGATCGAGCTCGCCGATCCCGGCGAGGTCGTGCAGGAACGCCTCCTCGATGCGCAGCGCAGCGGAGGTGAGTGGCGCACCTCGCTGAATCTCGATCAGCCCATAGCGGCGCAGGGGTCCATTCGGGGCCAAAGCGCTCCAGTGGGCATCGGCAAATACAGCGAGGGCGAGCCCGAAAGTGGGATAGGGACGGGAGCTGTCAGCTTGCGCGAGCGCGCACAACGCGGCGAAGCTCCCCTCCAGCTCCATCGCCGCGCACATCACCACGATCTTGCGCTCGAAAGAGGACAGCCCGAGGCGTTCTGCGGCCACATCGAGGGCACCGATCACTGGGCTGCCGGGTTCCGCACTCTCCTCGGTCGGCTGGCCTGCGTAGCCGGCCAACTCAGTGCGCACTTGGCGGATTTCGGCCGAGAGGGCTGCCTGATTCACCCTGAGCCAGTCGGCGGTCGCTTGTGTGATGGTCACAGCGCCACCTTTGGAGCGTTGAAGGCCTTGGTCATCGGGTCAATGTCGAGCGGACTGTCCGCGCCGTCGACGCGAACGCGCAACAGATAGTTTCCGGCGGCAACCCCGCGTGTCCGGACGGTCACTTTATCGGGCGGGACGAGGTCCTGCGGCTCGGCATCGAACAGATAGGAACGCGGCGCCTGCCCTGCAGGCGGTTTGAGCTCGTAAAGCAGAATCGCGATCTTCTGATTCACCGTGATGGGCGGAGCGAGCCGAATCGTGATGGGAACGATCGGGGGGGCCACGCTGTTGTCCGGCGCACCTACCTGTATGAGGTAGTCGTTTGGCGGCCCGGCGGCCCGGCGAATCACCGGCTGGAGAATGAAGGACGCGTCGTTCGACTCCACGAAGCTAGTCTTGGGATTGACCCCAAGGTCGATCTGCCGGACGAGACGCACGGTATTCACCCCCGCAGCCAATGCAGGCAGGGTGACGGTGACCTGCGCGCCCGAGTCGATGGGGGTAGGCGCCTGGGGCGCGCTCGGATTGCCGCCGAAGATCGCGACCGTATTGCGACCCAGGAGATTCGATCCGGAGAGGCGCAGCGTCGCACCCGGCGCGAACACGATGAGCTGAGGGTCCACCGCGTCGATCCGCGGCTCGCTGTACGGCAACACGATGAGACTTCGCTGCAGCACGGGAAGGGGAGCGACGGACGGCGCCTTGGTCTCGATGAGCATGACCGACACCGCATAGGCCGCAGAGACCCTGAACTTGCTCTGGAACGAGGTCCACAACTTCGACAGCTCATCGGTCCCCAGCTGCTGGGGAGTAATCTTGACGATCTCGAGCTGACCGGCGAGCTCCGATGTGGCGAGCGCTTTATCGATGGGGTTGGCGGGAGCGGCAAAAACATTTTGGATCTTCTGGCGGAAGAGGACGGGCATCTCATGCAGCGCCTGCATGCCGATGCCGAGCAGGATCTGCGCCTCGTAGTCACCGCCGCTGTAGGCGCTTAAGAGGTAATGGAGGTCGATTGCCAGCGGCGCACGGTTGGTCGTCTTTCCATCAGAGCCGCGCGTCGGCAGTCCGGCTTCGCGCCACCCCTGGTTGTACGTCACGTGGTAGAGAAAGAGATTCAGATGCGTAACCTCATCCTTGATGCCGGTGACGATGTGGTCGGGCGGCGCCGTCGATGTCGTCGCGGCGCCGAGGATGCCGCCCATGGTCAACCGGGCAGCCGCCACTGCATCATCAATCACTCCCGACAGGACGCGGGAGGTGGTTGCGACGGCCAGTGCAGTGCTCAAGGTCGTCCTCGCTCACGACGCGCGAGGTAAGCATCCAGCGACGGCTTGGGAAGGCGCGTCGAAGAGCGAGACGCTGGAGGCGCGGGAGCGGCCGCAGGGACCGCACGCACGTCGATTCGGCCAATGTGCACCGTGACCGTCGGGTCCTCGGGGCTCTCCACATCCGTCGCGCGAGTCGGGGCCTGACGGTGCAAACCCCAATTCACCGAGGGGCTCCTGCGTCTCTCGAGCCGAGCCTTTGCGCGGGAATCGAGCTGCGACGCTTCCGAAGCTCCATCCGGCAACCAGGGCTCCTCTACGGAGGAGCGCCTCGCCTCGGCCCGCTTGGCGAGAGGCATGAGCCTGTCGTCGCTCGCCGCCGGCCGCCGACCGATGTCATCTCGTCTCGCGCGGTCCTCACGTCCGGGAGTCTCAGCGATCGGATCCGTGGTCCGTTCCTCACGTGGGCGGGCAAGTCCGGGGCGAGGCTCGCGGTTTTCAGGTCGATCTGCTTCGATCCGGACCGGCCGCGTGGGATGCGGCACGGAGTCGCTGCTGACTCTGCCATCGGTGTATTGATCAGGCGGGAGAAGATCACGACGCCCCCGCGAGAGACTCAATTTCCCGTCCAGGGTTCGACGCGGCGAAAACTCCGAGCGTTCCACGGACGCTCGCGTCACCAGCCGCGGCAGAAAGGCGTTCACTCGTCCAACTCCAGATAGCGACGGCGCCGACTCTCGGATAGAGCCAGGATGTCCGCTTCGGACCATCCATAGCGCAGCGCGAGCGCGTCAACCTCTTGGATGAGGCAGCACGCATGCGTCCGCAGCTCCTCCCAAAAGAAGCTGCCGATGTCCGCGGAAACGACGAAGTGGTGAGAACACTGGGGACACGCCATGCAAAGCTCCACGGAGGACGCCTCGCAGAGGCGCTCGATCTCGGCATCAATGGCACGCCTGGCCGCCTCGCTCGCCTCGCCTGAGAGCTGACAGCGCTGTGCGAGCATGTGCCCGGCGAGCTCAGGGTCACCCAGGCGAACGGCTTCGGCGAGGTCGCGGCTATTGGGGACCCGGAGCGCGATCGGCTCGCCAGCCACCTCTAACATCCCGGGGTCCGCTGATGCCGGCGCTGTGGGCTTCCGCAGGTCCAGGCACGCGTCGACCTTGCAGCTGCAACTCGGGCAGTGGGCAACACCCTCGAGCCGGTTGCCGAATGTGGCTATACGACTCGCCAGGAGCAAGTGGTCCCGCACGTGGATCGGCAGCGTGGCCAGTTCGCTTCGAGTCTGCCCGAGAAACACCGAGAGAATCGACAGCGCCCGGTCGATCGGATGCTCGCGCTCAGCGCGCTCGGTAAGAGCCAGCAGCTGCTGGGCATCCGGCATGGCGAGAACGCGCATGAGGGCCTCAGGCGGCGAGCGTCGGCTCGGTCGGCTCGGTCACCGATGCATCGCGCTCCCACCCCTCGTTCTCGAGCTTTAAATGCTGGATCGCCACGGCGTTGGCATTGGCATCGAAGTCCGGCGCAGCCTGGTACTCCGACACCCAGCAGCGGAACACCTTGTAGGCGATGACTTTCTGTCCCGCCTCGTTATAGATCTCGATGATCACGTCCTTGCGGAAGTCCTTGAGCGAGACCTCCGATCCGAGCCCTGCGCCGAGATTCCAGACCTTGTTGGCCCAGGTCTCGAAATCGGTGTCGTGGGTGATGCCGCGCTCGAGCGTGATTGCTTCGAACTCCGTGCGCCCGGGGGACTTGCGGGTGGTGCTCGGGTCCCCGCCCTCGCGGTGCTTGACTACTTCGGTCGTGCGCTTGAGCGCGCTCACCTTGCTCACCCCTGCGACATAGCGGCCGTCCCATTTCACGCGGAACTTGAAGTTCTTGTAGGGATCAAAGCGTTGCGGATTGACACTGAACTGCGCCATCGCCGTGCACCTCAGGATGAGCTGGATTGGGCAGTGAGCTGCTGGATCTGCAGCACTACGAACTCGGCCGGCCGCAGGGGCGCGAAGCCGATCAGGATGTTCACCACGCCGATGCTCTGGTGATAGGCAGTGGTGGTCTCGCTGTCGCATTTGACCAGATAGGCATCTTTGGGCGTCGTGCCGGCAAAGGCGCCCTGCTTGAACAGGTTCTGCATGAAGGATTGCACGCTCAGCCGGATCTGCGCCCACAGCGGCTCGTCGTTGGGCTCGAACACAACCCACTTCGTGCCGCGAAACAGGCTCTCCTCCAGATATAGGGCGAGGCGCCGCACCGGCAGGTACTTGTAGTCATCGGTCAGCTCGTCGGCGCCGCGCAGAGTGCGGGCGCCCCAGACCACGTTGCCCACCGACTGAAAGAAGCGCAGGCAGTTGACGCCCTTTGGGTTCAACTGGCCATTCTCGTCATCTGTCATGGGCACACTGAGACCCTGAACACCCACCAGTCCGGCAGAAATGCCGGCCGGGGCCTTCCAGACCCCGCGCGTGGTATCGGTTTGAGCGATTACACCCGCAATCGCGCCGCTCGGCGCGTACTGATCCAGCTGTCCCCTGCGCAGGGGGTCCGCTTCGGTCAGCGCAGGGAAGTAAATGGCGCCGTAGTCGCCGTTCGGTGTGAGACCGAGGCCTGCCGGCCCCGCCGTTGCGTCCGTAACGGTGAGCCAGTCGCTTGGTGGATCCACGAGCAGTACCGCTCGGCGCTTCCTGCAGTAGGCGAGCGCCGCGGGGTAGACACTCGTGAAGAACGGACCGCCGGAGCTCCACGTCGGTGTATCCGGAGGGATACAGAGCAGATTGAAGATGTCGGCGCCCTCCAGCGCATAAATCCCCGTCTTGCTGCCGTCCGTGGGTACATAGACGGTCGTGTCGCTGATGATGGCGCTGTCGACACCGCCGCCGAGTGTCGGCCAGTTGAGGGTCTGGGGGGGAAACGGTGGCGCGGGCAGCATGGCCGGCTTCGGCGTTGCGGGGGGCACGGCAACCGGTAGCTGCGGCGTGCCGTCCACCTTCAGTGGCACCCTCACGAGCTGCGATTCGAGCTTCAACACCTGATCGACGCGACGCGTCCCGTTGATGATGGAGACGTTGCGGATCGTCTCGCTGACCCCGCTGCCCAGGTCGGTGATCAGCAGGTCGAACAGGTCCGAGGCACTGCCGTACCCGAGAGCCGCAAGTACCGTTGGATCAAGGGCTCCCTGCACAGGCACGTGTACCTGTACTTTGTTGCCCCAGGTGCCGGGGCTGGAAGCCTCGAGGGCCAGCCCGATCGCTGCCGCGCCGCTTTCGTTCATGCGGGCTATCCCATCCGTCTGGGGTGCCATGGGTGGTGCGGCGCCGGAGCTCGAGGACAGCGAGCTCGCAGAGACGGCGCTGGACGAAGAGGGGAGTTGGCTGCTCGCTGAAGCGCTCGAGTTGCTCGACGTGCTCGATGTGCTCGCGCTCCCGGCGGAGGAGGCAGCAGCCCCGCTGCTCCACAGCCGAACGACGATCGCTTGCCCGCCACCGTTGGCGAAGAAATCGCGTACTGAATACCCGAGGGGATAGCCCAGCGCGAGGCCCCCGAAGAGGCGGCCGTAGTCAGCGAAACTGTTGATTACAGTTGCCGTGTTCGTGCGGCCGCGCGGCGCGCGCCCGACAAACGCCGCGATCGACGTCGGTACGCCGGTGATGGCGTGGTCGCCGCTTGGCAGTTCCTCCACGTATACACCGGGATAGCTAAGAGTTGCCGGCATGCGTCATATCCTCTGGAACATATGTCGATTCGAGCCTGGCGCTGCGCCTCAGCCCGCCCCCGTGCGCCGACTATGGCGTCTGCGCCCGGCCGTAAATCACGTGGCCATCCTTGAGCACGGAATGCACCACGAGACCTTGGGCCTCGAGCATGTCCAATGCAGCCTGGACGTGCTCGCGTGTCTTGCCCCGCGTGTCATATCGCAACCACCATCGCACGATGCCGTCGACGTCGTCGGCTGCCTGCGTGTTGAGTGCGAGGTAGTCGGCAATCTCCTGGGCCAGGCGCTCGATCAGTAACGCGTCAGCAGGCATGGCGAATGAGAAGCGCTCGGCAACCACCGGATCCCCGGTGCAACGCGCATGCCATGCGCTCAGCCAATTGACAAGAGCATGAGCCGGCAGGCTTTTTGCGAGCTCGACGGTTCGCAAGGCGAGCCGACTCGAGGTGATTTCACCCTCGAGGGGACAGATCGGCATGCCACCTGAGGCAGGTTTTCGCAAGGAATCGGCTGGGGCGAAATTCCCATGCCTCCATGGGACGAATTACCAGACTTGACGTTTGCATCGCGG
>Ga0105240_10007734_pt1 | contig 15546 bp, 15 predicted proteins | sample KBSC54metaG_FD_80426 | JGI IMG/M metagenome (GOLD analysis project Ga0105240, IMG submission 80426) | Corn rhizosphere microbial communities from Kellogg Biological Station, Michigan, USA - KBS C5-4 metaG | ecosystem: Host-associated > Plants > Roots > Rhizosphere > Soil | place: Michigan, USA... | reverse complement strand
TAATAACACATTTTCTAAAAATCTAACACCATATGATATTTCAGGTTTTTTCGGTGATAGTCGTCAAAAAACATTTCATGAAAATGGCAAATCATTTGAAATACTTAAATATCGACATCCTGCAAGAGGACTTGATATCGAACATCAAGTTGAATTTGAGTTACATGATATTAGTAAAATAAATAATGTTTTCATTCAAATATGGTATCATATCATAGATGTATTAAAAATTGCGCACAAACAACAAAAACGAATTGAAGATTTTTCTATATCTTGTTTAAAATTCATAATAGTTTATCCGACAGACCAAAGCAAAATGAAAAAAATAAGATTGATATTTACTTTTAAACATTGTTTTTATATATCGATATTTGAATATAAATCAATATATGATATTACAGAGCCCGTTGACGAAGAAGAAGCACCAATATCAAAAGTTGAAAAAGACATTTACATTAAATTTATGAGACCTAAAATGTGCACATTATTTGAAAAGATGTACAATTATATCGATGTTTATCTTGATGAATTACCTGTACATGTTGAATATAATCCAAATAAAAAACAAAGAATTGGTTAATTTTATTGAATAAAATGAATTTCAACGCTCCATATGATCCTAATCAAGTCAAAAGTGATGAAGATTTTTTTGCTAATGCTTATTACAAAATAGAAGATATTATTAGGAATGAATTAAGAAGATTTAAAAACAATTATGATAAAACCAAGTTTATTGAAGATGAATATGTTTTAATCGAAAAAAGTAAGAAAGATAAAAAAGAATATAAGACATATATTAATCATTTTTTCAAATTACATGAAGCCTCGGAATATGAGTTTAGATACAAATTAGGTGATCCATCTGATGTAGATCTGATGTTACGTGATGTTGCTGAAGATATTAGAACTAGATTGCAATCTATTAAAATCTTATCAAATTTATGTATTATTAAAGAAGATAAAATTAAAATTATATGTGCTTCTCAGCGTGATTATACAACCCATAAAAACCACATGATATATACAATAATCATTGGTTTATCAACATATATGATATCAAAACAATATCGTTTTGTTGAAAAAAGCAGAAATGGAAGGTCTCGTAGCACAACACGTAGCAAAGAAGAAGAAGATTTTGAAATGATTAGACCAAAAATGTGCTTATTTGATTTAATGTATAATTACATCGATGTTTATCTTGACGAATTACCTGCATGTGTTGAATATAATCCTAATAAAAGACAAAGAACAGATTAATTTTATTGAAAAATGAATTTAAGATCAATAAGCAATGATCAATTTTGTGAGTTAATATTCAAAAATTTACACAATATATGTTTGTATGAATTTGATCGATTCAACATACGATATGAGACTAGAAGTCATAATGATTTTAAAAATCATAGATGTATTGGTAGTGATGAAGATCACAAAATAACCAATTTATTAAATAATCTTTATTTCATTCCAAAAATAACATCATTTAACATTGGTTTTTCAATTTCTAGATTAGATGATTTAAATTTGATTTACAATAGTTTTTCTAAAATTGTTGCAAATATATTACATATAATATCATCATCGAACACACGTGTTATTGATATTGGATTGAATGTTAAAGAAAAACCTCAGTTTGTGATATGTTCAGATTTAAATGAAGGAGTTAAAATGCAATTTGTTTATGAAATTGAAATAAAAGAATGTAGTAATATGAGATCTCAAGAAAGAATATACACTGTTTATGATGATTATATTGATCATCATTCACCAGGTGATATTGTTGATATTACAAGTGAATTACTTAAATTCAATACAAAATTGACATTGTTTGATTTGATGTATAATTATATTGATGTTTATCTTGATGAATTACCACCGTGTGTTGAAGAATATAATTTAAACAAAAGACAAAGAACAGACTAATTTCATTGAAAAAATGACTACAGATATTGATTTTTCACAAGATACATGGGATTTATATCATAAATACAAAAATGATGTTAATAAACAGATCAATGATATCATTGAATTTGAGAATAAGAGACAAAAAAGAAATACTAATTTATTTCGCGATGATTATGAAAAACCATTAAACTATACTGAACAAATTAATCATGGAGGAGGTAATATAATCACAAAATCAGTTACACATGGATATGATTTTGATCATGAGAGGCATTGTGCTTTATTTAATATTGAATATAAAACTCGTAATTTAGAAGAAATAAACCAAATGATATTACATTTTTATCAATTTTTGATGAAAGTGATTGAATTATATAAAAAGAAATACCCAGCGTCTGAAATATCAATCCAAAAAGAATCTAGATATAACAACAAAGATGTGATCGATAGAACATTGAAATTTGATCTTCATAACCCCAAATCTTATGTTTTATGGGAATTCAGAATTGGAATTGTAGGATCTAAACCTGCCATTCGTCGAACGATAAGAATGTTTAGAGGAACTGATATTTTTAATTTAAGAAGATTGATTGAAGAACGTGTTGAATATGAATTTGCTGTTAAAAAACCTAACATGTGTTTATTTAGCTTAATGTATAATCACATTGATATATATCTTGATGAATTACCTCTATGTATCCAAAAAATTGAATAAAATTTTTATTGAAATATAAATGATAATGCATAAAACGAGACCCATTGAAGAACACCTGAGATTTTGAAAACAAGAACAGTAATTGAGGGTTCAGAACACGATATATGTCCTCGATACATGATATTTTTTGACAAATTAAAGATATCATAAATGAGTTTAGGATGATTCCACAAATCAAAAATTCCAATATTCATCTCAAAATACATCACAACAAGAATCCTGAAACCAATTCGAATCATATTAATTGCAATAGCCATAAAGACAAAAAGAACAGCACTTCCACCCACATGATACGCATTGATCATTGCAACAATAAACAAGATTAAAACACCCAGATTATGCATGATCCAATGTTGTTTATCATCAAATAAAGCAATGATTGATAATCCAATCCATAATAAAATCGTTTCTTTTGTAACATTATTTGTCATGAATAATGTGATGATGATAGATGTTAAACCTATGTTGAATATGTATTTAGTTATAACACCTCCATCTGCTGCTGTTCTTGATATCTCAATTGGAAAATAAGGTATTTCATTGTATAAAATAGATGATATTTGAGTCAATATAATTGTGATGAATAAATGAATTTTTGCAGATTCCAACATGATTAATTGTTCAATAAAATTGATTTATTTTTTAATATAAAAATAAAATGTTTTGATTAGGTCATTTAACTTCAATTTCAGGTTTAGGAGAGGCAGTGGGAGTAGTTGTTGTTGATTTGTTCTTCTTATTCTTCTTCTTTCGAGCAGGTGATCCAGACGCAAGAGGTGGAAATTCAGAATCTGCTACAGGAGTAGGTGTTGTTGATGATGATGCAAAAACAGTGGTTGAAGGTGCTGTAATCACAGGAGATGCAGACACAGCTTGATCTGCATATACTACTTTGGGAGTAGTAGATATATCATCAGATGAGGAAGAAGAAGATGAAGAAGATGGCTTATCAAAAAAGATAATTTCATCAATGAATGATTGATCATCAACCTCATTTTCTTGGAATGTAGCTCGTTCAGCAACAAGTTTAGCATGTTCTTCACAAACATATGTTCGATCATCCTTGCCTTTACGTTGGAAAGCAGAATGTTTGTTTGATCCACAGATCATGCACATATGATAGAATCGGCAACCTTCACCATGATAGCATTGTTGGCTGGGTTTATCGTTGCGGAATCTATTAAAGATGTGGCATTTGTTGATATAACTGCCATCTTCAAGATAAACAGCTCGCATATGATAAAAAGCAGTGAAATAAAACTGCTTGACAGGATCAAAATCGATATGCCAACCGTCATATTCTTCATCAGATTTGCTTTGCCAGAAATGTTGAACTTTTTTCATGTTTTCAACACCAACAGCATTGGCGATGAGACGATATTTGAATGTTTGAGGATATAATTCGGCAAGTTCAGATTCCTTATAACGATCTGGGATTTCGAACGCAAAGAAATTAAAATTGCCAAGGTTGGGATAACTTTCATGATTAGGATCATATCCATCTGGCAATGAGATTTGTCCCTTTACCATAATTGAATCAAGAGATGGTTTGGTAAATCTCAATTGTTTTCGAGCAGAAGGTTCATATCCTTTTTCATACTTTTCGGATAGTTTAGACTCTTGTTGTGGCTTCTTGGGAGCAGAAGGAGGCTTTTGCTTGGGTTCTTTTCCAACTTCTTTAGGGTCAGGTGTGAATGAAGCGGCAATCTTAGCATATGTTCCGCTGACATTTGATTTAGGAGGTTTACGATCAAAATCCTTATCTGGTAAGGGAGATTGAGGTTCTTCAATCAAATCACTTTTCAATGATTGAGAAGCAATAACATCTTCTGAAGGTTTAGCCTTCTTCTTATGTTGAACCTTACCTTTCTTAGGTTTGGTATTTGAAGATGAAGCTTCAGGTTTAATCTCTTCTTCTTTGAGAGATGTTGAAACGTTCGACAACGGGTGTTGTTGTTGAGGAGATGGAGGTGATTGTCCCAAAAAAATAGGATGTTGAACTGAATGATGAGGAACAGGAGCCAAATATGTCTGACTGTAATTAAGATGATGAGGATATCCTGGATAAGGTGGAGGATGACCATAATGATATCCAATGGGTGGTGGACGATGATGAGCCATTGGCATGACAGCAGGTGGAGGCGGTGATGCTTCTCGAACAAGGACATCTTGAGTCTTTGCAACATTTGGAGCAGGTTTTTTAGAACCAGAAACAATGGTCACCTTTTCAATCTTCTTTTGAGATACATCAACACAATCAATGGTAACACCTTTGGGAAGAACAACATTTAATGATTTAATCTCATTTCCTTCATCATTAATTAAACGAAGAACCCAGATGTTATTGATATTGTCAGACATGATATATTATTATATTGAATATTAATATATTTAAAGATATATATAACCCTTTTTATAGATATAATATGTATCTTATATCAGTTTTTTTGTTGTTTTAATATTTTTTCAATAAACATTTGTTCAATAAACAAAAAGAATTAAAAAATAAAAAGATTTAAAAAAATAAAAAAAAGAATAAAAATTGATTATAATAATTTATAATTAATATCCAGATGAGTAATAATGATAGATATCCTTGCATATGTAATGCCAGGAACGTGTTTGAAGATAGCCTTCATGATTCCATCCAAATTTATAATTATATGATGAATAATGCATAAAATATCCACTTTTATCCACATTTGAATCGATATAAAACTTGAATTCAGTCCCCATAACTGATATCATCTTATATTCATTTGGTTTTAATGTAGATTCAATCTGAAGTTTAGGAAATCTTTGTTGTAATTCTCGTAAAATGGTCAAAGAAGGATCTCTAACATATTCAGTTTCGTATGCATATGGTCGATTTGCGTAATAATCAGTTTCAATTATATGTGCCATTTTTTTCAATAAAAAAATTTGATGTTAATTTATTTTGTTGTTAATTATAAATATTGGTCTCAAATATGATTTTTTTAAATATAATTTTATAATTTGAAAAGTTTAGGTTTAAACCTCCACAAAAGATGTCATATGATGAGTTTGGATCAACTAGAGAACCCTTCTTAAGGAGTTCTAAAAGTGGATTATCTACAGGTTCAAAGGTAGGTATTGGTTTAGCAACTTTAATGATCGTTGCTGCTTTAATTGTTGGATCAATTGCACTTTGGAGAGCATATAATCCTAAAACATGTGATGTAGATCAAATCAAACAAAATGTTTATGTATTTGGTATATCATTTGAAGATTGGGGTAATTGGGTATCATATTATGATGGACATGGATATACATTAAATACACAAGGCGTAATCACACCTGGATCTGCTAATTATTTCGATTCTGTATATGGTCAAGCACCTCCAGTTCAATCAATAGACATTGTAAACACTGAAGGAAGGTTTAGTAATGGACGTAATGGTCTTGATTTCGTTGCAGATTACTTTAAACTCCACAAATTGACTAGTTCTCACATTTCACATATTCCATCAGATAACAAAGGATATATGATCAATTTTGCCGTTGGAGGTTCGACTGCAGATGGTAATGTTCATAACATCCCAGGTGTTGCTTTACCTCATAATTATGTCCAAGTTGCTGGTGCTCATGGATTCAATAGTCAAGTATCTGATTTTTTGACTAAATTGGCTGCTAATCAGAACGCGATCATCAAAGACACTGATATCTTTTTATATTCATCAATTGGATCTAATGATATCAGTTTGATTGCAGGATGTACTAATGTCACAGCATGTGTGATTAACTTTACAGCAACACATTTGACTAACATTCAGACATTATATAATGCTGGTATGCGAAGATTGATCTTAAGTTATGCGGATTCATCTGTTTTTGGATATAATCCTGCAACTATCAAAGCAAACACAACTGGATATTATATTACAGTTTTTGATGCTCTTTCAGCTACCATCTTTGATACAGCTACAACTGGATTCTTAGCTCAATTATATGCTAAATTAGTTGATTTATCATCATCGGGAATGTCAGATCTTGATTTAAATGTCATTCCTTTAAGTTCATTGATTTCAGATGTTTCAACAAATCCAGTGAGACATGGCATTAGGAAAACACTTCCTAACGATCGAGATCCTCGTAATTATCCTCTCGGAACAACCAATTCTTTGTTCCCTTTTCCCACATTATATGATACCTTAACTGATCGTGGAGCTGTTTTGTTAGATGGATATTATAATGATGATAATCATCCAACTGAGGCTGGATATCATGATTATGCCAATTACTTTATCAACACCATGACAACCCAATTTGTTGTTTGTAATAATGTTGTTTAAATTTTTTTATTAAAAAGATATATCCGTTATTTCGAAATATAAAATTAAATAAATTTTTAGATAAAAAAATAAAAAATAAGATTTGATATATTTTTTTTAAAAAATGGGAGACGATTTTCCAACCTATACTGGTAGAGGAGGCGATATTGAAGAAGAACAGAATGAAAAGTTTGTGAAACGACAACAAAGAAAAAGTTCTAGTGCACAAACAGCTAAAAATGTTGGCATTGGAATTGGTACAGGTATTATTTTAGCTATTATCATCGCAGGTTTTATTATGGCAGCATGGGACTTATCCTGGATTAAAAATCATGATACACAATGTAAACCTCAAAAAGTAAATCAATTTGCTTTAACTAATCGATTTCCAGATACAAAAAGAACAGATTGGCGTCAATGGAGTCGTGATATTTCATCTACAAGACATAATCCTCATTTACCCAAAGTAACCAGTGGAACCGTAAGAAAAATACAAAATATTTGTAATTTGGGAACTACATCATCATTGAACATTTCCTCACAACTTCGTGTTGGTGTTTCAACTACTTTTACAATGGATAATGAATTAAATATGATTTTTTTTACTGATTGGGGAAACACTACTAATGAAGATGGACGAGTTTATGCTGTTGATGCTGCTACATGTGATATTGTTTGGGAAAAAACAATACAATCATTGGGGGTAATTGCAAATATTCCTGGCAATGACCCTGTTGGTATTGATAATCCATATGCAATTTCAAGGAATTCACCAACTGTTGTTCAAAATAGAACAGGAGGAATCAATTTGATTTTTGCAGATTTAGGGACTAATTTAAATCCTTTATTTAACCAAACAAATTGTGATCTATATGAAGCCAATGCAACGTTATCACAATGTGGAGCACGTGTTTATTGTGTTGAGGCTACTACTGGAAAACTATTATGGAGAACTCTTGTTAAAGAAACATCACCGATTGGATCTTATTCAAGACAATCAGATATGATTACGTCTTCTCCAAATGTCTTTGCTGATTCTGCTATTTTTGGTATGTCTTCTTCACAAAGCAGCACAGTTTCTTTCACTGGTTTCCTTAATTTTTATGGACGATATTTCTCGATTGATATCAATAACGGTGCTATTCAATGGATTAAACGAACAACCAGTGATGCTCAGATTGAAGCTGGTAATTATGGTGCGTCTGCATGGTCTTCCAATCCACCTATAGATATCGAATCTCAACAAGTATTTTTTGGAACAAGTAATCTATATAATTATTCAACAAGTGTTGTCAACTGCCTTGTTGCTGGACATACTCGACAATATTGTATGGAAGACGGTATTGTTGATGATTCAGTTATTGGAGCACGTTTAAACAATGATGGTGAAAGGACATGGATACAATCTCCCATGGGTGTTGATGCGTGGAATACGGCATGTGTTGGATTAGGAACACAAGCTGTTTGCCCTGTAAAATTTGGACCTGATTATGATTTTGGAACTGGAGGTACTATCATTCAAAATGAGTGTGGTCAACGTTATCTCATTATGTTCGAAAAATCTGGAATTCTTTATTCTTTTGATGTTGAAACAGGTGCTGAAAAATGGAGGACTTATGTGGGTCCAGGTACATTTTTAGTACCATCATGGGGTATTTCATTCGATGGAGAAAACATCTATTTATCTGATGGTAATTTCGCAAGACGTAATTTCTTAATGCTTGATGGAACATTACGTTGCGATGGTTTTTGGGCTGCCATTAATGCATGGTCTGGCAAAATCAAATGGATGACAGCTGTTCCTTGTTCAAGATCATCTGAACAATGTATTGCTGCAAATGGAGCTAACGTTTTTATTGATCCTGAATTAGCCAATTTAATTCCTGCTAATAAATTGGATTATTCTGATCGTTTTCCACAAAAATCTGGAGCTGCTTTACCATGTTATGGAACAGCATCAGAAGATATTCGAAATGACCCCACATTTGGTGCTTCAGCATCTGGAGGTATTGTTACAACAAATAATTTAATGTTTGCTGGGTCATATACTGGTTATATGCATGTTTTTAACAAAAACAATGGAAAAATCATTCAGGATCTTCCTCGTTGTTCTACTGGAGTGATTTATGGTGGTGCTAGTCTTGCTATGATGGATAATAATCAACAAACAATTGCTTGGGGGTGTGGTTATGGACGTCTTGCAATTACATTCCCATTAGCTGTTGGTGATAATGAAGTGTTTATTATGAAAATACCTACGAATTAATTCGATCATGTTTAATATATTGAAAATTTAATAAAAAATTTATTAATTTAAATTTAAGATTTTTTTTCGATTTTTTTTATTTTTGAAAAAAATGGGAGACGATTTTCCGACATATACTGGTAGAGGGGGAGATATTGAAGAAGAACAGAATGAAAAGTTTGTGAAACGACAACAAAGAGAAAGTTCAGGCATGAGAACAGCTAAAAATGTTGGCATGGGAATTGGTACAGGTATTTTATTAGCCATGCTTATTACAGCTTTGGTCATGGCAGCATGGGATTTATCATGGATTAAGGGTCATCAGAATCCACAATGTTCAGCAACAACAGTAAATAGTTTTGCTCTTTCAAGACGATATGATGATTCAGAAAGAACTGATTGGCGATCTTTTTCGCGTGATTTACAATCATCTGCTCACAATCCTCATCTTTCAGGTGTTGGAGGCGATGCTATTAGACGAGTTATGGGTGCCTGTGCGAATGGAGACACCGAATTCTTAGTTTCTGGAACAATTGGTGTTTCAGCTACTATTACCATGGATGTTGATTCAAATATGCTTTTTGTGGCTGATAATGGTGTTTCTTCCACACCTACTGCCATAGCTGCTCAGATTTATGGTGTTACCATTAACCCTGCTGGTGGATGTACCATTACATGGCAAAAGACAGTTCAATCTCTTGGTTCTCAGGTATCCACTGTTGCTGTTCCAGTTAAAGGTAATGATGCTACTGTTGGATTCAGCAATCCTATGGCTAAAATTGCTAATTCTCTTGTTGTTACCCGCAATGAAACTGGAGGTTTGATCCTTGTTTTTGGAGACACTGGAACTGGAGCTTATTACAATTGGTCCACGTGTAATTCATCCTTCCCTAATCCTTGTGGTGCTCGTGTTTATGCTGTTGAAGCAACAACTGGTCAGCTTATCTGGCGTTCTATTGTTACTGAAGCAACAGCTACTGTGACTGGATATCTGCGTCAATCAGATCGTGTGGGTACACCTGCTAAAATCTGGGGTTCAACTGCTTGGTTTGGTGTTAATTCAAATCAGTCATATGATGTGATTTCAACTGGCAGAATTGACTTTTATGGTCGTTATTTTGCAGTTGATATCAATGATGGTGCTATTCTTGTCAATTCACCAGTCAATTCTGCTGCACAGGTTGTTGCTGGTAATTATGGAGCTGGTATTTCAGGTGCCCCTGCCGTTGATCCTTACCATGATTATTTGATTTATGGATCTTCATATCTGTTGAACCAGTCTTTGACTGTTTATAACTGTCTTGTTGCTGGATATTCACGTAAATATTGTCTTGGAGATGGTATTAATAGCAACCAGTTGTTTGCAATCATTGGTGTTCCTACTGTTCCTCCAGCAACAACTGCTGTGTGGAGAAAGAGCCCTTATGGTGTTGATGCATGGAATCAAGCTTGTTTGAGCAACCCTGTTGGATCTGCTTGTCCTAGCAACAATGGACCTCGATTTGGATATGATACTGCTCCTATTGTCATTGCCAATGAGTGTGGTCAAACATATGCCATTTCTTTAGGTGATTCTGGAACTCTTTATGCTAATGAAGTTGGAACTTCTGGTGGTGCTCCTTTGTGGACTACTTACATTGGTCCTGCAGGTAATAATAACACAGATAATGGTATCTCATTTGATGGTAAGAATGTTTATTTCGCAGTTTCAAACACCGATAAGAAATCATATTTGACGATGGATGGAACTCTTCGATGTGATAGTTTTTGGGTATCTGTGAATGCATGGACAGGTAAGATCAACTGGATCGAACCTACTCCTTGTTCTCGTGCATCATCTGAATGCCCTGCTATTGTTGCAGATCCTTGGTTGCTTGCTTCTGGAACCTTTTCTGCTGCTACTCTCACATTTGCTGATCGTCCTGCTCAGAAGGATGGTGCTGCTGTTCCTTGTTTTGGTACCATTGCTGAAGATGTTCGAAACACACCTTATATTGGATCTATTGCTATTGGTCCTGTTGTAACCACAACTCATCTTGTTTTTGGAGGATCTTTCTCAGGTCATATGCATGTTCTTGATTCTGGCAGTGGAAAGCTTATTACTAGTCTTTCTCGTTGCACAACTGGTATTGTTTATGGTGGTGCCAGTGTTGGTGTCATGCAAGGTGGTGAGAAGTTGGTCACTTATGGCTGTGGATTTGGTACTGGTATCTATCCTAGCACTTATGGTAGCACAGAAGTAAAAGTGTTGCGTATTCCATAAATATTATATCATTTTTTTAAAAAAATATTCAAATTTAATTTTAATAAACAATATTATTATATATCATGCAATATCCAGGACTTAATGTGAGATATAAGATCAAAAAAGATAGTTCTTCATTGATTTATTTTATGATTATTGTTTTAATGATTGGTGTTGCGATAAGTTTAATAGCATCTGGAATGTTTTGGGCAAGAATGAGTGATATTGATAAAATGTCAGATGTTATGTTAATGTGTAAATGTAATATCAGCATAGACAAAGAATAACATGTTTAAATCGAACATCATTTGCCCAAATTGCTTAATGCACATATGAATATCAACTTTATATTGTTTTCTCAGTTTATCATCATTTAAAAAACATGAATTTATCTTTTCAAACATTTTAAACTCAAATGTTCCATTATCTAACATGTTTTGAATGATAAGGAGTGAATTATGCCATTCTAAAAGGGTTATATCAATGATTCTGATATAGTTTAAAAGATGTGTTTTATGAAGAGTGATATAAGAGTCTTTTTTGTTATAAATGTTATCTAATTTACATAAAACATGATATATTTTTCCTAAAACCTCATGAATGTTCTTGGTTATGGATATGATTTTTAATCTTGTTGTATTATCCATCGCAAAGATGGTGATAAAAATGTAATTTTTTTAATAAAAGAGATTTATTTAAAAATAATAAAATAAATAAATTTGTTCTACAGACATAAAATGGAAGATTATAACGATCAACACCAAGAACCAAGACAATATCAAATTGAAGGTATTGAAGGAGGGATGGTGATATATGAAGATGATTGGGAAGGAGTCAGATCATTTAGTATCATTGAAAAGACCATTAAATTGTCCATGAAATGTGCAGGTTCAGATGCTAAGAATTTTAAAACTGCAAGATTCATGTATAGATCATTAATGGAGATCATTGTGATATTCCTTTTTATATCTTATTTTGTGCTCATATCCCTTTTATGATATGATTGTAAATATAACTAAAAAAATTGGATATAAAAAATATTAAAATAAAAAAAAATATAATTTTTTCAAAAAAATGGCAGATACTCTGACACAATTGGGTATTATTACAAAGATTTTTAGTAATTATTGTATTAACATTGAGGATAGTTTATGGACTGGATTCTTTGAAGGTCTTAATTTTTGGCCATTTATCCTTGGTTTAATCCTTTTAGGAATGATATTTATACATACAGAATTATTTTATGCTGCATTTGCTTGGGCTTTTTGGATAGAATTTCTAATCAATTGGGGTATTCGAGCAGCTTTTAATCAACCAGGTCCAGATACGAAATGTTCTTCTTCAATTCAAATGCCAGCATATGCTACAGATGGTTTGGTATTTACAACAATGTTTTTAATGATTTCATCTGCTGTTTCATTTGATTTTTCTTTGAGATGGTATAAGATCTTGTTATTGGGGTTTTTTGGACCATTGACATTATATTCACGTGTTTGGTTACATTATAATACACCACAACAGTTACTTGCAGGTGCACTTGCAGGTTCTATTTCAGCAGCCATTTGGATGGTTATTGTGGATTATTCATTAAAAAAATGGTATAAATCTATCCTTTTTAAAACATTTTTAGGAACTGATTATATTGATACATTGATCAATCCACATCGACCTACAATGTGTTATACCAACCTTCCCATGGAGATTAGAAGTAAAATTAAAGATGAAGAAGTGTTACAAAATGTGATGGAAGAACGTACCGAAAGGGATAATGTTAGATATGATTTTAAATACGGAGACATTGAATATGATGAAGGAGCAAAAGTAACATCTTCTGAAGATTATATCAATTATATCAGTAACCGACAATTAGTACCTAAAATCACATGGATAACTGCTTCTATGTATGAATGATTAAAACTCTTAAAACAAATAAAAAAATCTAAACATGACAATATTTTTTTAATTTATTACTTCTTGATGTTGTTGATCTTCTTCTTCACCATCATAATCTGGATATAATTTATTCGGAAAGATCATAATGGTGGTAATCTTCCATAAATCACCATTTGGATAATATTCATGATCAACAAAAGCATTTGGAATCCGTCTTTGTTCTTTTAAATAATTCACTAATTCTTGATCTTCACATTCGATGATCTCACGATCTGTGATAATATCACGACTTTCTCTTTCATCATCATTTTTAGGTAAATCAAGTGGAGAAGGAGATAAAAGTTCAGGTTCAGTGTTAGTTTTTTGTACCTTTGGTTGCTCTTCATAATGAGTTTCATCACTTCTTGAAGGACGTTTTCGATCAACATGTTGTTGATATTGAGATGGTTGTTTGTGGAAATGTTTAAAATTTTCTTGTATAAAATCTGGACTATACATGAAACGATCAGTTTTAAACTTTTCAATCATCTTAATATTAAATTCATGAGATAAGTTTCTAAAATTCTCCATTTGATTAACATTTTTTTCAGAGTTAAACCCAATGATCAAAGGAAATACATTTTGAGGGTCATGATCACGAATCTCTGCCATTTCTTTGATAATTTGCCAATTTCTTGCTCTCATGGATTCAATTTTATCAGGCCCCCATGTTGTTTTGTGGATTACAACATTATTTGCATATCTTTTCATTTTTTGAATACATGTTTGATGTAAACCATAAGGTTCGTCTGTTACATGAATAAAAACATTATTATCATCATATCTACCTGATAATCGTCTTTCTAATGAATCAAATACTTGTTCCCACATGTCACGATCATTTGGTGATAAAGGAGCAGAACAATTTAAAAGAAATAAATGGATTTTTACATCTTTAAAACGTTCTTTAAAATCTTGATAAGGTTGTTGTTTATAATTATTGTTTCTATATCCATTTCTATCATGATGAACATAAACTCTTTTTTGATGTTCATATCTAGGCATATCATCTGAATGTTTTACAATGTCATTATGTCTATAATAAGTGTCATCATCTGCCATATTTATGGTTGTTTTTTATATTCTTATAATAATTATTTCAATGAAATTGATTTTTTTATAATTGTTTTTTAATCAAAAAAATGAGATAAAAAAGATAAAAAATATGAATTTTTTTAGATTAATATTAATGTTTCATAAAATGTGTAAAAAAGTTTAGATTTAATGTCATTTTTTTATTGTTTTAAATTTTTTAATCATCTTTAGGTTGATCAACATTTGAACTGGATGAAGAAGAAGATGAAGAAGAAGAAGTGGATGAAGTTGATGTTTCGATTGATGCTTGAGTTTGTTGAGCTTTGATAGCTTCAATCTTATCACGATCAACAGGACGAGGAGTAGGATCATGAATATTGACTGATTCCCAAGAACCATCTTCTTTACGATAAACCAAGTAAAAAACTTGTCCAGTTTCTTTTTCAATACCATAATCCTGCATGGTTTTAGCATTTTCTAAAACCTTACCTTGATATTGAAGTTGCATATCATCTGGATTTTTTTTCATAATTTTGGCAAGATATGCAACAAAAACTTCAATTGTTTGTTGAGGTTCAGTATAAACATATACTGTAACATTGGTATGTTTAACCTTGATATGAATAGTAGTTGCAACAACAGACATTTTCTTGATATTTAAACCTTTTTTTTCTAAATATGATAGTTAAATAAACCCTTTTTATGGATATTGTTCAATAAAAAATGTTTTTTTAAGATAAAAAAATAAAAAAAATAAAAAGAAAAAAAATTAAATAAATCAAAAAATTAACATGAGATCTATCATTTTGTTACATCTTGACTTTCTACCAATCAGATTAAATTTAAATTTAATTTTTTTTATTTCTTTTTAATTTTTTATTTTTTAATTAAAAAAAATAATTCATGTTCATTGAAAAAAAGATTTAATTAAAGAAGCTATACTATATAAATGTTACTTTATAACAGGGTCCTTTTATGTTTATTGAAATAAATATATTATCTTAAGGTAAAATATAATGTGATATTATATTGAACTTAAGTTCAAATAAATTAAGATTTAATATCTTATGACCTTAAGGTTTAAAACTTAAATTAAATAAAATATTACTTGTGCTCATTTAACTTAAATTTATTTGATTTAATTTCAGATCTTGTACATAAAATAAATATTGTTTTA
>Ga0105240_10007733_pt1 | contig 15547 bp, 5 predicted proteins | sample KBSC54metaG_FD_80426 | JGI IMG/M metagenome (GOLD analysis project Ga0105240, IMG submission 80426) | Corn rhizosphere microbial communities from Kellogg Biological Station, Michigan, USA - KBS C5-4 metaG | ecosystem: Host-associated > Plants > Roots > Rhizosphere > Soil | place: Michigan, USA... | reverse complement strand
TTTTATCTTGATTTGAGTACCTATTTCTTTTACGGGCCGAAGACTGCGTCAAGCTGGGGAGCAAGAACGCTACTTAAAGGAGCCCAGGGAGCGCAGGGCCCAGTTGGGCCGGCCGGGGCCGATGGCAGCATTATATACAGTGGCCCAGGGGCTCCCGACCCTGCTGTGGGCACTATCGGCGATTATTATTTTGATAAAACTAATCGCTCCTTTTACGGCCCTAAAACTGCCGGCGGCTGGGGAAGCCCGACTTCATTAGTCGGCGCAACAGGAGCAACAGGAGCAACAGGAGCTACAGGAGCTACAGGCGCAACTGGTGCAACTGGTGCAACTGGTGCAACAGGATCAACAGGAGCGGCGGGTGCCGATGGATCGACGATATTAAGCGGCCTTGGAGCGCCCGACCCTGCAACCGGAAAAGCCGGCGACTTTTACCTAGACAGGCGAACCTACCTGTTTTACGGCCCTAAAAACGTGGATGGCTGGGGTCCTGGCGTATCGCTGAAAGGTGCCCCGGGCAGCGGCGGGAATGCTGTCGCTTACGAAACTTCGGACTTTGACTTGCCGCAATGGAACGTTTATGGCTCTGCCACTTCTGGCCCGCCAACAAACTTTGTGTTGAGGCACCAGCGGTTTATCGGCGACTCCGTAACCTTTTTCAAATTACCTGATTCGGTGTATAATTCGTTGCGGAACGGTGTGACACTGGTTTACGCGCAAATTGTTAACCCGGCTGATACATCGGTACATCAATGGATACAATTGCCATATACCAACGTTATAGGCACATCAAACATTCAATCATATACATTCCGTGCAATCGCATCCCTTGCCGGCAACAGCGTACGTATATTCTGCAATATCAGTAACGCTGTTAACACGCAGCCCTCGCCACTGCTTAATATAAATAAGATACGGGTGATTATAGCGCCGCAAACTTCCACCGGTACGCTTAATGTCGTCGGCGGTCATTCAATTAAACAGGTAATGCGGCAGTTCAGCCTAACAGATCGAAGTTTTAAGACAGTTAAATAGTTCATAACCAGGGCGTGCCTTAAATTGATGGCACGCCCCTTTTCTACCCGCCACTACCAGCCAGATTTGTTTATGAAGCACCTTATTAACGTCTTATGGGTTTTAATGCTATGGTTGTTTTGACCATCCCGGCGCGTGCGCAGGATGTGTCGAAAATGGCTAACGCGCAGCCGGTTACCATCAGCGGCCAGTTTGGCTTAGGCCTGGGCACGTACACCTCATCGGGCATTGATAACCGCGAACATCCATTTTCTTACCTGCTGAGCGGAGCGCCGGTTTTAACCGTATATGGTATATCGTTCCCTTTTTCGGTGGTGGTAAGCGATCAGCAGCGCGGCTTCAGGCAGCCTTTTAATCAATATGGCATCAGTCCTCAATACAAATGGCTTACCGTGCACGCCGGCTGGCAAAGTATTACCTGGTCGCCCTTTACGTTATCGGGCTATAATTTTTTAGGTGGAGGAATCGAAGCAACTCCGGGTAAACTCAGGCTGGGTTTTATTTACGGGCGTTTTAATAAGGCAATTGCCGAAAGTTCTTCCGAGCCGCTGCTCTTTCAAACACCGTCATACAGCCGCTCGGGCTATGCCGCCAAATTGGGCTATGGTTCCGAGCAAAATCATGTCGACATAACCTTTCTGAAAGCAAAGGACGACCCTAATTCTATTCAAAACCCATCTATTCCTTCCGGCCTGCAGCCCGCGGAGAACCTGGTGGCGGGTATCGGTACAAAATTTCTGATCGCCAAACATTTTCGGTGGGAGGCAGACGTAGCGGGCAGCTTGTACACTCGCAACCGTTTGAGCGACACACTGCGCGATTTTGATTTGGGCGGGTTTAACTTCCTGAAAAACTGGATAACGCTCAATAATTCCAGCCAGCTGCTAACCGCCGCGCAAACCGCGTTAAGTTATCAGAATAATAATTATAACATCGGCATACAATACAAGCGCGTCGACCCGGATTTTAAATCGACGGGCGCTTACTATTTCGAAACCGACGTGGCTAACTATACTGTCAATGGCGGCATTTCGCTTCTCAAAAACCAACTCCAGCTAAACGGCAGCTTAGGCTTTCAGCACGACAATATTGCACATGACCTGATGTACACCTCGCATCGCACCATCAGCTCATTCAGCGCATCGTACAATACATCAAAATTCGGTGCCGACTTCCGGTTTTCGAACTATGGTATTACGCAGGACAGGGGGCTCAACCCGGTTGTCGATACTTTCCGTGTTGCCCGCACCAATTATAACGTTAACGGCCTTATCCGTTACATGCTGGGCGATTCGCTTATATCACACAATTTTATTTTATCTGGTAACCTGCAGTCGCTGGTCGACTTAAACCATTTTACATCGGGCCAAAGTCAGAGCAACAGCAAAAGTGCCAATCTTTCTTATTCCCTCGGGTTCGGTAAGTCGGGATTAAGTATCAATTCTAATTTGAACTATACTGTTGCGCAAATCAGCACAATGCACACCCGCTTGTTTGGCCCTTCAATCGGTATCGGCCAGCAACTCGATAAAAACAGGCTGATGCTGAATGCCAACATTGCCTATCAGCAACAGCATAACGATGACAAGGATGCAGGCAACGTCATCAATGCTTATCTCAACGGTTCATACCGGCTGGGTAAGCGCGAGGGTATTACCACAACCATATCTTACTTGAAAAGCAATTCAAAGGATGCAACGCTGCCGTCTTTCAGCGAATTACGGTCGTCATTATCCTTAACACATACTTTTTAGCATGATGAAAACGTACAAATCCACGATTAAGAATTTCAGAAGAGCGATTTTTGCAGCCGTCTTGCTATTTGCCGGCGCGGTTAAGGCGCAAACTGTAAATATCACCATAAACGTTTTGCCGCCATATTCGCCTTATTATTCCGATTACACCAGCGCTTATGCTTCTAAAACGCTGCTCATCCTTCAAAATACCTCAGGCACACAGCAAAAGATACGACTAACCGGCAAATTGCAGGGCGATAACGGCATTCTTATTTCAACCCGTGGCAATTACCGTCCCGCTCAGCCAATTATTCTTAATCCCCACGAAACTAAGCAGCTAAACGGAACAACCCTTCAAAGTGTGTTTGATTTAAACAGCGTTAACGTTTACGGCATTGATAAGGCTAAGCTGGCCGCGTCCTCACGCATACCAGAGGGACATTATACATTGTGTATCGAAGCATATGAGTTTAGCGGCGTCCGTTTGCTTTCTGCAAATGCGCCGATGGGTTGCAGTATGATTACGATCACCAATCCCGACCCACCGGTACTGGTGGGCCCGGCAAGGAATGAGCGACTGCGTGCTACGCCGGCAAATACTGCCTTTTTTAATTGGATTAACCCCGGCGCAGTTCCGCTTGGTACACAATATAAGGTTGAAATTGCCGAAATGCCTGATCCGGCAAAAGATCCCAATCAAATACTTAATGCCTCCTCGCTGCCGGTTTTAACAACTGTGGTTACCGGTACAAGCTACCAATATAACATGCGCAATGTGCCGTTTAAACCAGGTAAAAGTTACGCGTGGCGGGTAACAGCTATTGACCCGAATAACAGGGTGGTCTTCAGGAACAACGGTCGCAGCCCGGCCTCAGTTTTTATTTATGAACAGGATAACGGTAAAGATGATAAGTTTGGGCCAACCAAGCCCGGCCACGATCTATCTGTAGTTCATTATGATTACCAGGTAAGTGGAAACCTGACCTATAAGTATCATTTGGCTAATGACAAACAGATGCCTTATATAAAAACTGCCCGCCGAGACACCGCTGTACCGCTGAAGCTTACAAAAATTGAGCTGGTATACGGGTTATGCTATGTGCCGATGGATATTCACCAGGAAGAAATCAAAGAATATAAGAAGGGGGCGCCGGCCAAGGGTTCAAAAATTGGCGATTCGATGGGGAAAGGCGTAGGGAAGCAGGTGAAAATAGGAAGCGGTTCCGGTTCGAAGACTGATTTTGGCAAACCGGATGATCAGTTAGTACAGCAGCAGGAAAACAAGGTAGAGAAATATAATGGCGTAAATGGTAATGCAAATGCTGGTAGCCAGTCAGACAAAGGAGTTAACGCAGCAATAAAGAATGGGAAATACGTTCCGTATACCCCACCTGTGATAGATACCATAGACCAAACCGGGGATTTATTGCTGCCCGCGACCGATTATGGGTCGCAAAACATTGTTGCGACAGCTAAAACCGATGCAAACGGACATTATGAATTCGATTTTGATTCGAAGCTGCCCTGCAAAATCATCCAGGCGTACCCAGAGTCAAACGTGGCGATGGTAATGTGCTATTATATCAACGTTATAAACAAGCAGTATTCCGATCCGCATTCGTTCATTTACGCTAAACCGCCGGTTGATAAAGATGAAACCACCCAGGTTGACGCCGGTACGCAAAATGTTTTTGTAAACAACTACCGGCTTCATGTTTTAATAGACCGAAACCCTGAAGGCGGAACTAATACCGGCAAGGTCGCCGGGGCCTCAGTTGAGGGAACGGCAGACGATACCGTGCAGGTTTATGTGCTGAGAAAGCTGCCGCGTTCGCCCTCCATTCCAAATGATGAAGGTGATAATGTTGGCCACGCGCCGTTTAAACCGGTTGATACTACGGCCAGCTGGTATGTTGGGGGCAATAAATATGAAATTGTATCACATCACCAATCAAGCATGAATCATGAGGCTTTATTTAATACATACACAGGCAGTGTTATCTTTGATAACCTGGTCGACAATCTAACGGCTTCAGATTCATACTATGTATATGCCGAATACAAACACAGTAAAGTATCCTTCGAGCCGGTAGAGCTGTCGATGCCCCCGGTTGAGGACGATGATTACCAGCCGTATACCAAACCCTTTGTACGCTACAAGGACATCGATTTCAGGCCAAGTTATGTGTCGTTCACCGTTAAGGGCGTGCTGAAATATCGGTTTAAAGATGGTTCAGCAAGGCCGCTGCCGAATACAGCGATAGTGCTTGAGTCGATACCTATGTATCCTGATGGCAAAGGCAATATTGTGCACGACGAAAACAAGGCGAAAATGTACGCGGCTGTCTTAACCGATCCGAACGGCTATTTTGAGCTCAATTCAGGCGTTTTGCAATATGATCAGCTTGAGCTGTATAATTACAATAACGGTTTTGGTTTTCAGCAATATCTGAAGGTATTCAGCCCTTATTATGGCAGCCCCGATATAGCATACTCATTCCGGGCGGGCAACACCTATAATGTGGGTGAAGTGATTGCGCAGGTAAAGGATTTCAACCTGAATGTAATAATCAAAGGATATAACAGCAATACCAAACTTACTGAAAAATTGAAAAATCAGCGTGTGTACCTGTGCCGCCTAACTGGCTTTAACTATGCACAATTTGGTATACCAGATGATGAGGGACAACAAAACGGGCTTGAACAAAAGACGATACAGGATTATTATTATAATAATTATAAAGTTATTGGTTACGGCGTTACCAATACTGACGGTGTCGCGTCCTTCAGCAGGTTAGTGTCAAATGATGTATACAATGCCAGCGATAAGTATTACATCTATTCGGAATCGGAAATATTAACGGGGGATAACTATTCAACGGTTTCGGCGCAGCAGGTAGATCCCCATGTTGCTATTTTTACAGCCAATGGCCACTATTTCGACGAACCGGTGTTGAACAGCATAGTCGGCCAAAAAAATGTTTCGGTAGATGTAACCGTAAATACCGTGGCACAAAAACCTTATATAGATGGCGCGGTATATCCGCAAAGTAATACCAGCACCAATGCATTATCGCAGGTATTGGTGTGGCTTTACGATATAGATGCCACAAAGAAGGCTTATAACGCCCAGTATTTCAAAGATTTATTTGCAGCTTCCGACCCGTTGACTGTACTGGACTATATGACGCAATGGAATGACTCCCCCGTACAGCTGCAGAAAATACAACAAACAGGCGACAATGGATTATTCAGGTTTGATGACCCTGAGACGGACGATTACAAAGGCTGGAAGCTGCTTGTTTTTACAAAATATGGCTTCATCACGGGTTTTGCTGTCGTAAATTCTGGTATACCTATGGGACCCGGAAGGAAAGAAAATGTAAAAGGGCTTGTATTGCCTCCGCGCAGGCTACAGGCCGACGTGATAGATCACGATACCAAAAAGCCGGTAAAAGCAAGGATTGTTGTTGGCGATGGTTTTAGCTGGACAGATACTGAAACGCTGTATGCATTTCAGGGAGCGCCAAGCCCTAACGAAGAACGTGCGCAAATGCAAACTAGTTATGGCCAGGTTAAATTTACTGTGATACCTGATGACCAGGTAAACTACCATACCCAGACATTTACCCGAACAGTCGACGCGCCGCCTAATATTGGCCTTGCTAACGCAGGCGCTATTGACGATAGCTACAGCCAAATGGAGGCCTTCGAAATGCTGCGGCCGGTTAATAAACTGTCGGTATGCGTAAAGAGCGCTGTTACGAAAAAAGCAATTCCGGCGCAGGTATATATAACCCAATTGCCGCCGGATGAGGCACCCGGAGGCGATGATATAAAAGCCGGCGAATGCGCAAGTTTTACCTTTCAGAGCAGTGCCACAAAGTATGGCGTAAAAGTAATGTCGGCCGGGTATGTTACACAGGAAACCACCGTAATTGCAACTAACTCGCCTGATGCAGTTACCTTCCTCGATATCAAACTTGACGAAGGGTTTTCGATTATCGGTACGATTAAGGTTGACGGTAAGCCAAAGGCTAACGTAGGCGTGTATATAAAGGAAATGTGGCAAACCGTAAAGGAAGTGTACACCGACCAAAATGGTAAATACAGCATAGACGGGCTGGCGAAAGACGGGAGTACAATAACGGTTGTAGCATCGAACCCGGCCGGTCCCGGAGCTACAAAAAAGGTAAAGCTGGAATCGTCTATGTTTAAAAATATTGTTATCAATTCGGCCCAGGCCGATTTTTCCCTCACCAGTAATGCGGCGATCGATTTTAGTTCTATATACGGCTTCCCTATAGAAGTAGAATCATGGGTAAAAAGCCCTACCAGTTCCAATTATATACTGAATGGCAGAGTACAGGTAAAGCCGAATAAGAACATATATATGGGTAACTATTATAACAACTTCCTTACACTTAAAAATGTGGAAGTGAAGGTTATTGAACGGGTGCCTAAAAATGCAACTGACCAGTATGGCAGGCCATTGCCGCCTTACATCATAGTTGGAGGGCAGGGGTCTATAGGACTTGTCGAAAATAACGTTGATTTGTTAATGTTTAAGTACTATCATGCAACCGCTTCTGGCCTGAATGGCTTATCGCTGCAGCAGGCGCCAAACGACCCGGGCAGAGGTTCGATAGTGGGAGAGGCGGCAATAACATCCAATTCGTTTTCGCATGGCGTGGTTTGGAAAGGTTCCCAATCGGTAATTCCATTCGTGGACGACGGTAACGGGGTAATCCAGCAAGGACAAAATGGAGTTACTCCGGCAGATCAACAACAAGTACAGTTTGATAATAGCAATAAGGCAGCTAATGATATCTTGAAAAATGGCGGTAATGACGGAAATAATAGCGACAATATGAGCTTGCAGATGGGGGTAAGTAACGGCGGATTTGGTCAGATGCAGGTATACTCGCCCGGTTCTCCGGATGTATTTGCCGACGGTTTAGGTGCTGCCACAAAAAATTTCTTTAAACTGTTTGTGAGTAAATTCGATGATGATAATACCTACAAATACCGGGTTCAGAGTTTAAATGGCAAAACATTTAAATACACGTTAAACAATTTATACAACGCAGATGCTTCTGCAGCCAGTTATCTTGATTATACAGGTTTGCATCTTGCATCAACGGTGCATACAAACATTGCCAATATTAACAACCCCGACCTTAACCTTAACGTGGGTTACCTGATTTTTGATTACAAGTCGATGGTGCAGACGTTCAGTAAATCTGACCTCATCATCAGTTTTGATAAATGGAAAGCCCAGGGGAAATGGACGCTGGATCAGGGCACGATAAAACTAACGGGTAACTTGTTTGCGGGTTCCATTACGGTACCGGTTAGCAATCTTGAGATTGGATATGACAATATTGGCTATGGCTATATGAGCATTGATAAGATTGGCATTGCGGGCGTTAAAGACCTGCCGCTCGGATCAAACGTTGCTACCTCGTTCGGTTATGATAAAGCAGCCAAATATGGTTCGCTAAAGAATCCGCAGTATGGCGCATGGTCGCTATCGATGGTTTCAACATCAGACGCCCCTGTAACCGTTATAAAAGACTTACCGGACCTGGGAACAGACGACCAGATCCTGATTTCGAACATATCACTTTACAGCAAGGGCGATGAATCGCGTATCGTTATCTCGAACAGTCAAAAACCGTTAAAACTCAATGGTTTTGCAACCTTCACACCTTACCAGGTGGCGAATGGTATCGACAACATATCATTTGACGGCTCGCTCGACCTTAATATACCGGCCCTTACAGGTATGAGTGATAAAATTTACAACCTGGCTTACAAAAGCAATGGCACATCGCTGGTGCACCTGCAAACCAATTTACCTCCACTGGATATGGTAACTAACGGCGTACATGTAACCTTTGAAAATACAGGGCAAACTTTTATCAATAATCAATTAATGATTCCCGGCCACTTAAAAGATAAAGCACCGAATTCGCCATACAATTTCAAAGTAAAACTGCTTAAATATAATGTTAACTCTCACATGATATCTGTGACCCAGGATAAAAGCAACTTTATGGAGATGGGCGGCTCACAGAAGCTGTCGGCAATAGAAGGGACTATGATCGGTGATTTTTCGTCATGGCAAAACTTTAAATTTATAGGAGATGTAATCGGGGCGGAAGGTATGCGCGACAGCACATCGGTAGATGCCGGCACAAATAAGACAAGAATGGGTTTTGTCGTTCAAGGCGACCTGGTGGCAAACAAAAGCCAGATCGGTGTAAAAAACCTGTCGTTTGGCGATATGTCGAACGGAAATTTCACGTACGATTTCGACAAAAAGGCGATTGTTGGTTCATTCCACCTGGATGAATCGACACCTAATGCAGAGTTTCATACCGATTTTGAGCTACAGCTTGGCAGCGGGCAATGGTACGTGCTTGGCATGGCTAAAATTGACCACATAACGGGTTCTCCTGTACCGGTAAACAGCGCCAATGGTGCCGTATGGATTGGTGCAAGCACTATTACCCCGGGTATCCAATCAATCATCCAATCACAGTTTCATGACGGTATTTTGCCTGATGGGTTTAAGCAATTCAACACGCTTAAAGGCACATTACTGGTTACTGCGGTCGATATGAATTTGCCTATCATTCCGGATATCAATTTGAACGTTGGCCCAATTGCATCGGTTACTGTTGAAAAAGGGATTTACGCTAACATATTTACAGCTATAGATTTTGGCGGCAAAAATGTAAACATCGACGGGGGTATAAAAGTAGGGGCCTACGTAAAAGTGCATGCCGGTGCATCGGTGCTGGTGGGTTGTGCCGGGCTAAACCTGAGTGCCGAAGTGAATTCAACCGTGGTTCAGCACGTCGGCCTTCCGCCATTTAGCCAATTTGGTTTCGACCCGGCGGCCTTGCTGTCGGCCAGCGACCTTACTATGAGCGCCAGTGCACATGTTATATTATCAGGTAGTGCTTATGTCGGCTTTGGGGTTTGCGACGATAACTGTAATTCAATAAAAGTATTCGGAGTAAAAATTCCTCCGGGCTGTCATTCCACAGGTATTGGTAAATCGATGGATCTCGGAATGGGTGTTAACGTAACAAAACCTCCGGGACAATTAACGCCGACTGAAGGTAACCTTTGGGTGAGTATATTTGATAACACGTATAATGCACACGTTGACATCCCTGGCTTAAAATATTAAGATTAAAATGAGAAAAGCATTTGTTATAATTTTTCAGATAATGCTGTCAGGCTTTGCAGCAACGGCGCAGGATAATTCCATCACCGCCTATGGAGGCGAAGGGGCCGTATTTATTTATCATGCGTTTCATCCGGCATCGGCGGCTTATCCCAATAATGGTATCACCGGATACAAGCTGGAGCGTGAGGATGCCAGCGCGCCAGGCAGATGGGTAATGATCCGTGATTTTCATACACCCGGTAATATCGATGAATTGGTGAGGAATTTGCGTGCATCGTTCCGCTTTTTTCCTGATGGTAAACAACTTCGGCTTGACCCGCCGGCAATATGGAAAAAGTTTCTCTCCACTACCCAAACGCTCGATTCGCTAAGCAACGAATTGGCTTTTACGCCGATGCAGATGGCATTTAACATACTGGTTGCCGATACAACTGTTGTTAAAGGAAAAACTTATCGTTACCGGGTTTCGGAAGTTGGGTCAGGGGGCACATCATTCATCACCAATAGCGTAAAATATCCGGCAGTGGTTACAGCGTTGAAGCCGCATATATTGTCGCGCAAGGTTGAAAGCGAAGCTATTCGCTTGGAATGGTTCGCTAAAAATGATAATAATTCTTTCAATTTTAGAACGTTTCGCAAGGCCGAACAGGATAAAGTGTTTGAGGAAATACACCCGTTTGTTTATATGGAACGAAAAGGTGATACGCTGAAATATTCCATCCGGGACGAACATGTGGGCTTTAGCACGATGTACAGGTATTTTATTATGCCGGTTAACAACTTTGGCGGCGGAGGTAACGTGGTATCGGATACTATACCGGCTACGTGTATGGAAGCGCGCGGTTTGCTTACGCCACAATATTTTAAAGCAGTAGGCGATGAAGTTACACATTCTATTAAACTTCATTATCATCTGCCTAATCCGGGTTTTATAGGGAGCGTTGCCGTAATGCGCAGTACTTCTTATGATGATGGAGGTTATCAGCAGGTGGGCCTTGCTATGCCGTATGACACTGTTTATACCGATTTTCGCATCGAGCCGGGTCAGAAATATTATTATTTTCTGCAGATGGTGGATAAGATGGGGCGCAACACTGTTCGTAGCGCCAAAACCTTCGGCCTTTATCAAACAAAAGTCAATAATTTTCCGCCACGTGCAGTTACAGCTGTATTGAAAGGGGGCGTGGTATTGGTAAATTGGGAAATGCCAGTCGAAAAACAAAGCGGTTTTTATGTTTACCGGAGCGAGGGGGTGGGAATGCCGATGAAGCGGCTCACTACGCTACTGACTGCTAACAGCTATACCGACTCGTCAAGGCTAAGACCAGGCATAATGTATGGTTATGCTGTGCGCAGTGAAAATGCGAGCAACGTAGAAAGTAAAAACTCAACAATCGCCTATATACAAGCGGCTACTGTCGACAGTGTGTTAATGGCACCTAAGAACTTTCACGCTGAACTACAGGGACAGGCTGTAAGGCTTACCTGGATGCAGATGCTGAAACTAAATAAGTTTCAAACAGGCTACCGCATCACAAGGCGTTCGGATGGCGATAAGCAGGACGTGGTTATCAGGAACGCTTTGCCTGCGCCGTTCAGCACATTTGTTGATAGCACTGCTATTCCGGGCATTACTTATATATACAACATTGAAAGCACTGCTGGAAAAGCACATAGTATGCAGGTGCCAAGTAATGCGATCACCGTTACGCCGATGCGATATATTCAGCCCGGAGGCTTGGTGGCGCTTGCCGATCCCACCGGCATCAAACTTAAATGGGGCGCTATAAATGACAAGCGTGTTACCCGGTTTGCTATTTACCGTTACAAACGCGGTGCGGCAGCAAAACTTGTCGCTACGGTGCCGTCAGCAACAAATACTTACGTCGACAAAGCTGCTGCCAAAGGCGATACCTGGTATTTTTATATCCGTTCCATCGGAAAAAATCTTGCAGAAACGTCCGAAAAGAGCAACGAAGCATTTGTCTCATTCTGAAAGTATTTAATAACCAAACGACAAAGAGGCGGGGTATTCCTGCCTCTTTGTCGTTTTATAATACTACAAATCCGTCGGTACATGAAGTAATCAACGTAAATAATATTCATATAATACGTTGTTTGCCCATATTTGCCACACCCAATAGCTATAAATTTTCTTTGCTATTAATTTTTGCATATTTTAGGTGACGAATCCGTGACCTTGACCCCTCTTATGACAAAGATCAATAGTATTATAATAGATGACAATGAGTTAGACAGGATTGCTATTGAATCGTACCTGGAAAAATATTCGTTTATAAAGGTGTTGGGGAGTTTTGCAAATCCTATCGAATGCCTTGAACTTATACAGAAGACGGATATTCAGCTTATTTTTCTTGATATTGATATGCCATACCTGAACGGGTTGGAGTTTCTCAATTCCCTTAAAAATCCGCCTTTGTGTATCTTTATAACTTCGTATGGCGAGTATGCGCTTGAAAGCTATGAAAACCATGCATTTGATTTTCTGCTGAAACCGGCCAAAGCAGACAGGCTGGAGCGCGCAGTATTAAGGGCGCGTGAATATCTGGACATCCAGAATAAAGCAAAACTGTACGACGTGCAGTTCGCCGGCGATTACCTTACCATTAAGGAGAGCTACAACCTGATACAGTTAAAGGTGAGCGATATTATTTACCTGGAGGCATTGAAAGATTATACCAAAGTCATCACCCGGGCCAAGACGTACCTGACGTTGTGCAGTTTGAAAAATTTTTTCGAGAAATTGCCTGGCGACCGCTTTTTGAGAATACACCGAAGTTTTGCGGTTGCTATAAACCAGATACGTAAAATGGAGCAGAATGAACTGCTGCTTGATAATTTAAGGCTTCCGGTAGGTAAAACATTCCGCAGTGAAATCAACAAGGCGCTGCTTAATAATATTCAGTAAGAAGGTAAATATGAATTTTGCCAGGTACATAATCAACTTTTCCGCGTGGCATACCTGTTTAAAATGTACCGGGTTGTTGGCGATGGTTTTACTACTGGCAAATTGTAACCATCCGGCAGGAAAAAAAGAGCCGCACCGGAGCCCGAAAGACGAAGCGTTTCTAAGTTTTGAGAACCGGATGAAGCGGTTATTTAAAGAAGGAAAGTTTGACAGCATAATAACCGAGGGGAAAAGGGAACTTCCAGGGGCTAAGCAGGCTAACGCAAAAAGCCATGTAGCCTATTTATACGCTAATATCGGCAACGGCTATTTAGGCCTGCGCCGACAGGATAGTGCCATTAATTATTATAGAGCTTGCGAAGTATACGCGGCTGCATCCAACGCGCTGGAATTGAAAATTGTTACGCAGATTACGCTATCAGGAGCCTACTATGATGCTGGTAAACCAGACTCGGTAAATATTTACAAGAACAAAATGAGCCAGGAGGCCGATACCATCCGGAATGTGCCGATGAAAATGCGGCTGCTGGAAAAATTGGCCGATATTTATGGAACCACCAATCAGCCTGAAAAAGCAATACAGCTGTATTTCCGGGTGCTAGAGCATGCCCGTGCGCAAAAAGATAGTGCAACAATTGCCGTAGAGCTTTCTGACATTGGCGAAATGTATGAGCATATAGCAAACTACAAAAAAGCAGTTGATTATGCATTGGAGAGTTTATCGTATATGAGCGAAAGTCATTTTAACAGGATGGTAGTGTTCAACGACCTTGGCTCTGATTACGTGGACTTAAAAGAATATGAAAAAGCAGTTGAAGCTTATAAAAACGCTATTAAGGCAGCCACAAAGATGAATTACTATTCATATGTGGTGGATATGTACGTATCGATAGCATCTCCTTACATTGAACTTAGGCAATATGACAAAGCCACGGAATATTTAAATAAAGCGACGGCCTACTACACAGCTAAAAAATATGAAGCGGGCTTCATGTATGTGCTGATAATGAGAGGTAAGATGGAAAGGAACAAGGGCCACTACCCCGCGTCGATAGCTAACTTTGAGAGGGCCCTTGAAATAGCCAGGCGAACAGCACATTATGATAGTGAATCGTATGTATCTGGTTTGCTTGCTGATGTGGCCGGGAAAGCAGGACTATATGAAAAGGCTTATAAATATGATGCGCAATACAATACCATCAGAGATTCTATTGAAAAAGCGACTTCGAAAAAGAATATTGCTGACCTGGAAATAAAATACCAGACTAATGAGAAAGAACAGCGTATTACACTTTTAAATCAGCAGAGTAAGTTGATGGATATTGAACTGCGCGACCAGAAACGAAATTGGTGGCTGATGCTGCTAATGGTTACTTTTCTCTCTGTAACCGCCTTTTTGCTGTATCGCAGTTTCCGCATCAAACGGGATTCAAACAGGCTGCTGGAAGAAAAAAATAGTTCGCTAAACCTACTCAATGCTAAACTAAATGAAGCAAATACGACGAAAACCCGTCTTTTCACTGTCATCACCCACGACTTACGGTCGCCCATCAGTAATTTGTTCCTGTTTCTGACAATACAAAAAAACCATGCGCACAAATTAAACCCGGAGCAACAGAAGGAGCATAACGAACGGCTGATACATTCCGCGGAAAACCTGATGGAGTCGATGGAGGACTTGCTGGTTTGGAGCAAAAGCCAGATGGAATCGTTTGCTTTAAGCCCCGAAAGGATCGAAGTATATGAATTAATAGCACATGCAGTGGATATGCACCGTAATCATGCGGAGGGGAAACAAATAACCCTTAATGCGGATTGTCCCGAGAACCTGGTGCTTGTTACCGATGTTAACTTCCTGAAAATTGTCCTGCGTAACCTCATCAGCAACGCGATAAAATTCACCCCTGCCGGCGGTTCAGTAGATATAACAGCCGAAGCAACTGGCAGCAACGTAAAATTAAAAGTGGCTGATACCGGCTCGGGCATGACCCAAGAGCAATTAGCAGCTTTGTTTGAATGGAACAGTATCCGGAGTGATTCGTCGGGTATGGGACTTCGGCTCGCTAAGGAATTTATTCTTCGCCTTGGCGGAGATATTGAGGTATCATCAAAACTAAATATAGGTACAAGTTTCACGATTACTGTTCCCGGCTTACAGGCGCTGGGAAACGATGCACCTGTGCAGGAATTGACGGCGTGAATGTACGATAACAGGCTCCATCGCATTTTTTAATAATACGCTACTGGGTATCCCCCAAAATCTCAACACACTTGATCTGAAGACAGGGCCGGGGGGTGAATATCGTTTCGCCAAAAGATTCATTTTCGGTATAAATGGCGGTCTTTTCAGTAATCTCTCGAGCAAGGCATATGACAGGGACTTGAAGGCCAGTCAATATTTTCTGAACAATAAAATCGGTAATTTGAGCTACATAAACTTTACAATACCAGTGTTGCCGTTTTTATAATCGTTACCGGGTTTTAGTCTATAGTCCAACGTTCAGGTTGTGATTTGTAAATTGTAGTTTTCTTTTGGTGTTAAAAGGGTTACTGCTTAACAAATACCGTATCCTGGCAATCTTGCGGATATACTACAGATTTGTGAGCGGGTGGGTTTAATTGACCTGTTCTCCTTTTGGTACA
>Ga0105240_10007729_pt1 | contig 15554 bp, 11 predicted proteins | sample KBSC54metaG_FD_80426 | JGI IMG/M metagenome (GOLD analysis project Ga0105240, IMG submission 80426) | Corn rhizosphere microbial communities from Kellogg Biological Station, Michigan, USA - KBS C5-4 metaG | ecosystem: Host-associated > Plants > Roots > Rhizosphere > Soil | place: Michigan, USA... | reverse complement strand
TAGGCCAGCTTCACCGGGGCTTCGTAGCCGGGCACCAGACGCTTGTAGGAGTTGGTGGTCGAGTTGGTGAAGGCGTTGATCGCCTTGGCGTGCTTGATGATGCCGCCGATGTACCACAGGCACATCTGCGACAGGCCGGCGTACTTGTCGCCGGCGAAGAGCGGCTTGCCCTTGTTCCAGATCGACTGGTGGACGTGCATGCCCGAGCCGTTGTCGGCGTACATCGGCTTGGCCATGAATGTGGCGGTCTTGCCGTAGGCGGCCGCGACGTTGTGCACCACGTACTTGTAGAGCTGCAGGCGGTCGGCCATCGTGATCAGGTCGCTGAACTTCAGCCCCAGTTCGTGCTGGGCGGGCGCCACTTCGTGGTGGTGCTTCTCAACGTCGAGACCCATCTCGGCCATCACCGACAGCATCTCGCCGCGCAGGTCCTGGGCGCTGTCGATCGGGTTGACGGGGAAGTAGCCACCCTTGGGCCCCGGACGGTGGCCCATGTTGCCCTCGGGGTATTCCCTGCCCGTGTTCACCGGCAGTTCGATGGAGTCGTACGAATAGCCGGTCTTGTGGGGCAGGGTGTCCCAGCGCACGTCGTCGAACACGAAGAACTCAGCCTCGGGTCCGAAGAACACCGTGTCGCCCACGCCGGTGGACTGGGTGTAGGCCAGCGCCTTCTTGGCCATCGAGCGCGGGTCGCGGCTGTAGGGGGTGTTGGTGTCCGGGTTCAGCACGTCGCAGGTCAGGCACAGCGTCGTCTGCTGGTAGAACGGGTCGATATACGCCGTGGCCAGGTCGGGCCGCAGCTTCATGTCGGAGTCGTTGATCGCCTTCCAGCCCGCGATCGACGAGCCGTCGAACATGGTCCCGTCGGTGAGGAAATCGTCGTCGACCAGCGAGAGGTCGAACGTGACGTGCTGCAGCTTGCCGCGGATGTCGGTGAAGCGGACGTCGACGTATTTGACCTCCTTCTCCTTGATCAGAGCCTGGATGTCCTTCGGTGTCGTCATGGTCTCGATGATCCCCTTGCCTGGAGTCTGCTTAAGTCCTTTGGGACGCGGGCCTAGATGGCGCTGGCCCCGGTTTCGCCGGTGCGGATCCGCACCACCTCGATGATCTCGGAGACGAAGATCTTGCCGTCGCCGATCCTGCCGGTGCGCGCCGCCGCCTGGATGGTCTCCAGCGCCGGCGCGAGCTGGCCGTCAGCCACAACTACCTCGATCTTGATCTTGGGCAGGAAGTCGACGACGTACTCGGCGCCCCGGTAGAGTTCCGTGTGGCCCTTCTGACGCCCGTAGCCCTTGGCTTCAAGCACCGTGAGGCCCTGCACGCCCAGCTCCTGCAGCGCTTCCTTCACCTCATCCAGCTTGAACGGCTTGATGACCGCTTCGATCTTCTTCATCGGCCCCGACTGGCGTTACGCCCACTGCCGACGCCCCGGAAGGCGCCTTTAATTTCATCGCTGGCGACCCATCACGCGGCGGCGTCGGGGCGCAAGAGCCCCGAGGGGCCGCTTTCAGTCTATTCGTCCTCGTTCCGGGCGCCGCCTAGAAAATGAGCGTCCGCCGCATAAATTTTGGGCGCTGCCCAGCCGGGTCGCCTGCGCGTAAGAAACGCAGGAATTTCAGATAATTGCGTTCGGCTGAACGGGGCGCGGGTGTTTCAGGGTTGAAGGCGTCAGGCGAAGGCGCCATGTGCGGATCGCCCCTTTTTATGCAGCGAGCGACCATGGCCCGCGTTTATCTGATCCGGCACGGCCGGCCGGCCTCGTCATGGGGCGGCGCTGATGACGATCCCGGCCTCGACAGCGCTGGCCGTGCCCAGGCCGAAGCCGCAGCGCAGGCCCTGCTGGCCCTGCCGCCGGAGCAGCGGCCGACGCGGGTGGTGTCCTCGCCCCTGCGCCGCTGCCGCGAGACCGCCGCCCCGCTCGCCCGGGCGCTCGGCGTGGAGGTCGAGATCGACCCGGCCGTGGGAGAAGTGCCGACGCCGCGAAACCTGGACCACGCCGTGCGCTCCGCGTGGCTGCAGAAGGCTTTCGGGGGTCGCTGGTCGGATGTGGAGGGCGACCTGGACTATGAGTCGTGGCGGCGGGCGGTGGCGCGGGCCGTGGGCGCCCGGGGCGGCTCCGCCGTCTTCAGCCACTATGTGGCGATCAACGCCGTGGTGTCGCTGCTGACCGGTGACGACCGGGTCGTGACGTTCCGGCCCGACCACTGCTCGATGACCGTGCTGGAGGCCGGGCAGGAGGGACTGTCCCTGGTGCAACGTGGCCCCGAAGCCGCCACTGGGGTGCTCTGACGCGCATGGCAGGGCCGCGCGAGATCCTCACCGTGGCAGAAATGACGGCCGGCGACCGCGCCGCGATCGCCGCCGGTACGCCGGGCATTGTGCTGATGGACCGGGCCGGCACTGCGGTGGCCGACGCGATCTGCGAGCGCTTCACGCCCCGCCGCACGCTGGTGCTCGCCGGTCCCGGCAACAACGGCGGCGACGCCTACGTGGCGGCGACTGTCCTGAGATCGCGCGGCTGGGACGTGACGGTCGAGGCGCTTGCGCCGCCGCGGACGGACGACGCGCTGGACGCCGCGGCCAAATGGAACGGACCGGTCGGGCCCCTGAACGGTTCGCTTCAGGATATGGAACTGGTCGTGGTGGGCCTGTTCGGCGCGGGTCTGGTCAGACCGCTCAGCGGCGAGGCTCTGCGCATGGCCCGCGCCTCGGAGGCGATCCGCGACCGCGTCGTGGCCATCGACCTGCCCAGTGGGCTGTCGGGCGACACCGGGCGGCCGGTGGGTGACGTGGCCTTCCACGCGGCCCTGACCGTCACGTTCCATCGCCGCAAGCCGGCCCACGTGCTCCAACCAGGCCGGTCGTATTGCGGCGAGGTCGTCGTGGCGGACATCGGCCTCGGCGCCACGCCCACCAGCCTGTTCGAGAACACGCCGGACCTTTGGCTGGGCAAGTTCCCCCGCCCCGCGGTGACGGCGCACAAGCATTCGCGAGGTCGGCTGATCGTGATCAGCGGCGAGGCCTGGCGCACCGGCGCGGCCCGGCTGGCGGCGCGGGCCGGTCTGCGGATCGGCGCGGGCCTGGTGACGGTGCTCTCGCCGCCCGACGCCCTGGCCGTGAACGCCGCCCACCTCGAGGCGGTGATGCTGGCCCCGTTCGAAACCGAGCAGGAACTCGAGACGGCCGCAGGCGCCGCCGACGCCGTGATCATCGGCCCCGCAGCCGGCGTCAACGACGCCACGCTGGGAAACGTCCTGGCCCTGGCCCGCACCGGCGCGGCCCTCGTGCTCGACGCCGACGCCCTGACGGTGTTCCGGGACGATCCGGAGGAGCTGTTCACCGCCCTGGATCGCGATGATGTTCTGACGCCCCATCCCGGCGAGTTCGAGCGGATCTTCCCCGGGCTGCTCCGAACGGCCAGCAGCAAGATCGAGGCGGCGCGCGAGGCGGCCCGGCGGGCGGGCGCCGTGGTGCTGGTCAAGGGGCCGGACACGGTGATCGCCGCGCCGGACGGGCGGGCGGCGGTCAACCTCAACGGCTCGCCCTGGCTCGCGACCGCCGGCTCGGGCGACGTGCTGGCGGGCCTGATCGGCGGCCTTGTGGCGCAGGGCATGGACAGCTTCGAAGCGGCCTGCGCCGGCGCCTGGATCCATGCCGTGGGCGGGCAGTCGTTCGGGCCGGGCCTGATCTCGGAAGACCTGCCCGATCTCGTTCCCAGGGTTCTCGCAGAGCTGATCGGCCGCTAGAACGCCTGCACCATCCGTTCCCGGAGACTCGCGAATGATTCGCCTCTTTCGAGCTTCGCTGATCGCCCTGGCCGCGGGGGCCGTGCTGCTCGGCGCGGGTGTCGCGGAGGCGCGCACCCACCACCATCGCCACCACGCGGCGGCCGCGCCGACACATACCGACCGCCACCACCGGGTTGACCGGCGCCATCGCGCTGATCGCCATGCGCGCGCCGACCGGCATCATCGCGCCGACCGTCACGCAGTGGCGGACCGGCATCATCGCGGCCGTCACGGGCGCGTGGAGCCGGATCGCCATGATCGCCATCACCGCCGTCATGGGCATGAGGCGCCGGCCCGGCGTGGCCATCACCACGTCGCCCCCGCGCCGCGCGGCGGCGGCAGCGGCCCGTGCCACAGCGTCCGCATCCACGGTCGCTGGGTGCAGCGCTGCAACTTCGGCTGAGGTCGTCTACGGGCGGATAAAGCGCCGGGTCATCCGCCCGCCAGCTGCCGCTTCAGCTTCAGTCGCTCGATCTTGCCCATGTGGTTGCGGGGCAGGATCGGCATGAAATGAAACTGGACGCCGGTGAAACCCGCGATGTGAGCCCTGGCCGCCTCGCGCAGGGTCGCCTGGTCCAACGGCGCGGATGTCTCCAGCACCACGTGGAGTTCTTCGCCGGCCCCGGGTCCAACCTCCGACAGGGCGCAAACCCCTTCCAGGCCCAGGGCTCGCTGCAAGGCCTCCTCCAGGGGCGCGGCCGGAATCTTGTGGCCCTGCCAGTTGAGCAGGTCGGTGATCCGGCCCGATAAGGCCAGGCGGCCGCGGCCATCGAGCACGCCCAGGTCGCCCGGATAGAAGCAGTCGTCGAAGAAGAACTCGGCGGTCGCTACGGGGTCGTTGAGATAGCCGGTCACGCCGTTGTCCTGGCGCAGCCTGATGCGGCCGAGCTGCCCCGGCGGCAGAGGACGATGATCGTCGTCCACCACTTCCAGCACCCGGTCCGGATGGATGCGGTGCCAGCGCAAGTCCTCGTCGGTTGCGATCGGCGTGAGGGCCCAGATCCCGGTCTCGGACGATCCCAGCAACGTGGCGACGTGCGGGGTCAATTGTTCCTTCGCCCGGGCGAAGAGAGCGGCCGACAGCGCGCCGCCGCCCACCAGCAACTGGAGCCGCTCGTTGTAGCGCACCGCGCCGGCCTGGCCGGAGAGCAGCCATGCGAGGTAGGCCGGGATGGCCACCAGATGGGTGATGCCCGGCACGTCGAGCGATCGCGCCGCATCCGGGCCCTGGTGGGTGATGATCGCGCCGCCTCGGCCCCACGTGCGGATGGGCGGAGAGTAGCCGATCGCCGTCCAAAGACCGAAGCCAAGCAGATTCGCGACCCCGCGGCCGTCCTCAACGGGCAAGAGGCCGGGAATGGAGGCGTACAGCTGCGCCGGCGAATGGCGATCGGCCTGCTCGGCCTGGGTGTCGATCATAATGAGCTTGGGGCGTCCGGTCGTGGCCGAGGTCAGCAGGATATGACCGCCCGAAGCCGTGTCGGGGACGGGGTCGAATGCTCCGTCCGCCCAGTCGTCCGGACCGACAACGATATCGCGCGTCGCCCCCGCCAGCGTCAGGTCGTGATCGCCCTCGGCGCCGGCGGTGATGACAGCCTTGAGTTCCATCCCATCCAGGGCGGCGAGGTCTGAGGCGTTCTGGAGCGCGACGGTGTCCAAACCCAGGCTGCGCAACGCAAGATCGGCGATCCAGCCGGTCTTGATGTCGTGGATGAGCATGGCGGCGATCCCGCGCCCCGGGGCGATCCGCGCCGCAAGAGACCGTCGCATCCCGCTGATCGCCAGATGGAACTCGCGGTAGGAGAGCGGCTCGAGATTGTGCACCAAGGCCGGGGCGTCCGGCTGCTCCATGGCCGTCTCGCGCAGCTGGTGAAGCACCTTCATCGTTGCACCCGCTCCCTGCCGAGACTCGGCCCGGCTGAACTCTAACCTTAGGCTGCCCGATGGTCTGTGGCGTGCGCGACGCCTAGCCGCGGGTGGCGGATGTTGCTAGGCATCCGCGCCGCGCGGATGTGGCGGAACTGGCAGACGCACCGGATTTAGGTTCCGGCGCCGAAAGGCGTGGAGGTTCGAGTCCTCTCATCCGCACGGCCATTCGGAACCGCTCCGGCGCAGCCCTTGAAGCGCGGGACTGCGGCGTGACATAAGGGCCGCTCGTTTTCGCAGGCCCTGCTGCGAATGAAGCTGGAACTCCAATGCAAGTCATTCAAAAATCAGGCGAAGGTCTGAGCCGTGTCTATGGCGTCACGGTCGGCGCCGACGAGTTGGGCGCGAAGCTGGAAGCGCGAATCAAGGAAATCGCCCCCCGTCTCAACCTGAAGGGCTTCCGTCCGGGCAAGGTGCCGCCGGCGCACGTGCGGCGCGTATTCGGCAAGGCGCTGATGGGCGAGGTGGTCGAGCAGACCATCAGCGAGACCAGCCAGAAGGTGCTGGACGACAACGGCCTTCGGGTCGCGGCGCAGCCCGACCTGACGCCGGAGTCCAACATGGACGACGTGATCGCCGGCAAGGAGGACCTGTCCTACGAACTCAATATCGAGATCATGCCGGACTTCGAGCCGATGGACCTGTCGGCGCTGAAGCTCGAGCGTCCCGTCTACACGCCGGACGCGGCGGAGGTGGACGAGGCGCTGGCCGATCTCGCCAAGCAGAGCCGCATCTACGAGGACCGCACCGGAAAATCGGTGAAGGCGAAGGACGGCGACCAGGTCGTGATCGATTTCATCGGCCGCATCGACGGCGAGGCGTTCGAGGGCGGCGCGGCCGAGGACGCCCAGCTGGTGCTGGGCTCCGGCCAGTTCATTCCGGGCTTCGAGGAGCAGCTGGTCGGCGCCAGCCCCGGCAAGACGGTGACGGTCAAGACCTCCTTCCCCGAGGACTACGGGGTGGAGAAGCTGCGCGGCCAGAACGCCGAGTTCGAGGTCACCGTGAAGGCCGTGAAGGCGCCGCAGGACACGGCCGTGGACGACGCCCTGGCCGAGCGCCTGGGCATGGGTGATCTGGAAGCGCTGAAGAACGCGCTGAAGGTGAACCTGGAGGGCCAGTACGCCTCGACCTCGCGGTTCAAGCTCAAGCGCCAGCTGCTCGACAAGCTGGACGCCGGCCACGACATCCCGCTGCCGCCCCGCATGGCGGACGCCGAGTTCGCCAGCATCTGGTCGCAGGTGGAGGCCGACCGTGAGCGCGGCGACCTGCCGCCCGAGGACGAGGGCAAGGACGATGACACGCTGAAGGCCGAGTATCGCAAGATCGCGGAACGTCGGGTGCGCCTGGGCCTGGTGCTGGCCGAGATTGGCCGACGCAACAACGTCTCCGTGTCCGACCAGGAGCTGACCGAGGCGATGCGCCAGGAAGCGCTCCGGTTCGGGCCTCAGGCGCAGCAGATGTTCGACCTGATGCGCCAGAACGCCAACGCCCAGGCCCAGATGCGCGCGCCGATCTACGAGGAGAAGGTGGTCGACCTGATCCTCTCGCGGGCCGATGTCGCCGACAAGGCGGTGACCAAGGACGAGTTGCTGGCGGAGGACGAGCTGCCTGAAGGCTATGGCGAAGCCAAGCCGGCGAAACCCGCCAAGGCCGCGAAGGCCAAGGCGGCGAAGCGCGAGGCGGCCCCGGCAGAGGCGACTCCGGCCGAAGAGCCTCAGGCCGAGGCGACGGCCGAGCCGGAAGCTGCCCCTGCCAAGCCCAAGAAGACGGCCAAGAAGGCCGAGGCCGGGACCGCCGAGCCAGACGCCGAAGCCGCGCCGGCCAAGCCCGCCGCCAAGGCGAAGGCGTCCGCCAAGACTACCGCACCGGAGCCCGAACCCGAAGCCAAGCCGAAGGCGGCGCCCAAGCGGAAGCCGAAATCCGAATAACGCCGACCTGTCGAGAGGCCGGCGCGCGCGGTTGCAACCGGGCAGCCGCCACGCGATATCAAGCGGAACGTTGACCGACTCCCCCTTCGGGGAGCGGCCGGCGCTCATCGATCCGAAGGGCCTCACATGTACGACAGCAACACCACGTCCCTGAACCTCGTGCCGATGGTGGTGGAGCAATCCAGCCGCGGCGAGCGGGCCTTCGACATCTTCTCGCGGCTGTTGCGCGAGCGGGTGGTGTTCCTGAACGGACCGGTGGACGACGGCATGTCGGCGCTGATCTGCGCCCAGCTGCTCTACCTGGAGTCCGAGAACCCCAAGAAGCAGATCGACATGTACATCAACTCGCCGGGGGGCATCGTGACCTCCGGCCTGGCGATCTACGACACCATGCAATACATCCGCAGTCCGGTGTCGACGACCTGCATGGGCATGGCCGCGTCGATGGGCTCGTTCCTGCTGATGGCCGGCGAGCCGGGCCTGCGGGTTTCCCTGCCGAATTCCCGCATCATGGTCCACCAGCCGTCCGGCGGGTTCCAGGGCAAGGCCTCGGACATCGAGCGCCATGCCGAGGATATCGTGAAGACCAAGCGCCGGCTGAACGAACTCTACGCCAAGCACTGCGGGCGCACCTATGAAGAGGTGGAGCGCACCCTCGACCGCGACCACTTCATGAGCGCCGAGGAAGCCAAGGCCTGGGGCATCGTGGACCACATCTACGAAAGCCGCGCGGCGGCCGAAGCCGGCGCCGCCTGAAGACCCTCGCGCGTCAGGGGCGCAAGGATGGCGCGCGCCATCCCGGCGCCCTTGACGCGGACGCCCAGGCGGAGCGACATCCGCCCAGGGAGGCGTCGGTCCAGAATGCCTGAGAAGAACCTCGCCAAATCGGCAAGCCGCGCGCTCGACCTACTGGTCTTTTTCGCCGACCGCCGCGAGGCTGCTCGGGCGGTGGACATCGCCGAAGCGCTCGACCTGCCGCGATCGAGCGCGGACCAACTTCTGAAGACGCTGGTCCGGACCGGCTACCTGACCTTCCAGTCGGGGCCGAAAACCTATTTTCCGTCGCCGACCCTGGCCCTGTTCGGCGAGTGGATCGCCCAGACCTACAGCCGCCGCGCCGAGTTCAGTGCGATCATGGCCGACGTCCACGACGCCACGGGGGAGGCGGTGACCCTGACCATGCAGAACGACTGCTTCATGCAGATCGTCGACTGCCTGGGAGTCACCGCGGACATTCCGCCGATCGGCCGGGGGCAACGGGTGCCCATGGTCGGATCGGCGCTCGGCGGGGCGGTCCTGGCGGCGAAATCCGATCGTGAGGTCAACAAGGTGATCGCGCGCGCCCGGCGGGTCCGGGCTGCGGTCGTGGGGCCGCGCGACTTCGACGCCTTCCCCGAGATGGTTCTCAGCTATCGGCGCGCCGGGTACGCCTGGTCGCGCCGCGCGGTCGGGAACTCGGCCTCGCTGGGTACGGGCGACGATCTGTATTCCCTGGCCGTGCCATTGCCGCAGGCCGCCTCGATGGCCTCCATGGCTCTCGGCCTGGCCGCGCCGGCGCGTCGGATCATTGACCACGAGCGCGAGATCGCCGCGCAGATGAAGGCCTGCATCCGTCGCCGGCTGCCCGACGTGCTGCAGCCGTCCGCAGCCGGCTAGGCGCGGCCCGCCAGCAGCCGGCCGACGAACTGACCGATCATGCGAAGCGCCTGCTCGGAGGCAGGCCGATCGGGCGTGAGCACCGGCCAGACGTGACGTTCGTCGGGCGCGACATGCAGGCTCACGTCGCGTCCTGCCAGCGCCAGCCGGGACGCCAGGCCGAGCGAGTCCTGCAGCAGGACTTCCGCGCCGCTGGCCATGATCAAGGTCGGGGGCGCACGGCCGAGGTCGGCCAGCAGCGGCGAGGCCAGGGGGTGCTCTGCGGGCTCGCCTTGCAGGTAGGTCTCCGCGGCTTCCCGCGCCGACGCCAGGGAGAACAGGGGGTCTGTCGCGGCGCGAGACAGGTAGGTCTCGGCGGACACCGTCAGGTCCAGCCAGGGCGAGAGCAGGACGACGCCGATCGGTGGTCGTTCCTGGCCGGCGGCGAGCAATGCGCTCGCCATCGCCAGACCGCCGCCGGCCGAGTCGCCGGAGATCAGCAGCGAAGATGCGTCCGCCACCGACTCCAGGATGGCGGCGGCGTCGTGCAGGGCGGCGGGGAAGGGATGCTCCGGCGCCAGCCGGTAATCCGGGACGATCACCTCGACCCCGGTCGCCGACGCGAGGCGGGCTCCGAACGGCAGCCAGGCGCGCGCCGACCCCAGGCGGTAGCCGCCGCCGTGGAAGTGGACCATCACGCCCCGGGGCGAGGGCGGCCGGCAGACGACGCATGGCACCCCCGCGCGGGGCTCGAATACGGTCGCCACGCCCTCGCGGACAGGCTGACCGCTCATGGCTTCCCCCGCGGCGCGGCGCTGGACCAGTTCCGGCGGGGCAGGGCGTCCGTCCCGACAAGGCGGCAATTCGTTCAAGAGCGTCCCCCGCGATTGACGACCCCGTGGCATCCTCGGCATGGTGTCGCCACGAACAGCAGAGTCAACGTCGTCAGGGCTTGTGATCAAAATACATACTGACGGAAGCGTCCCGAGCGACGTTGAAATCTAACAAAATGGCCGCGATGGGCCAGTGCCTTGTCCTTACAGCTACTCTCCCGCCTCGTTGACACGGCCGTTCGCGCTGCTCGATGATCCGTCCATCCTGAATTTCATCTTGAACGGATCGGATTCCACATGAGCACGTCAGAGGGTGTACCGTCCGAGGTCGAGGATCTCTTCGGGCTGAAGGGGAAGGTGGCGCTGGTCCTCGGCGGCGGCCTCGGCATGGGCGAGGCCTCCGCCAAGCTGCTGGCCCGCATGGGCTGCGACATCATCATCGCCGAAATCCTGCCGGAGCGGGCGGCTCGGGTGGCCGGCGACATCCGCGCCATGGGCCGGCGCGCCTATGAGGCGGTGGGCGACATGTGCGATCCGGCGCAGGTGGACAAGGTGCTGCCGGCCGCGGAGGAGGCGCTGGGCGGCCCGGACATCGTCGTCTCGATCATCGGCGAGGCGGCCTGGTCGAGCTTCCTGGATACGACGATGGACGACTGGATGCTCGATCAGCGGCGCAACCTGGCCTACTTCTTCTACTGCTCGCAGTGGGCGGCCCGCTCGATGGAGCGGCGCAACAAGCCGGGCGCCATCGTCGCGATCTCGTCGGTGGATGGCCTGCAGGCCTCGCCGATGCACGCGGCCTACGGCGCCGCCAAGGCCGGCATCGTCAGCCTTGTGCAGACCATGGCCAACGAGCTTGGGCCGCTCGGCATCCGGGTGAACGCGATCGCGCCCGGCATGATCGCAACGCCCCGCGCCGTCGCTCGCCTGAGCGTGGAGGAGATGAACAGCCGCGCGGACTCGCTGGGCATCCCCCTGGGGCGGGCAGGCAGCACGGCGGAGATCGCCGAAACGGTGCTCTACCTGGTCTCGAACATGTCGCGATACGTGACCGGGATAACCCTCCCGATGGACGGCGGCTGGCTCGCCACCCGCCTTGACTACGGCGGCGGCAACAAGCGCCGCTAGGCCGCCTCCCAGTCCGGTCCGCCGGCCTCCCCGGCGCCGTTGAAGGCCTTCATTCCCTTCAGTTCGGCCAGCTCGAGCATCTCGCGGTCACCGTCGCTGTCGCCGTAGGCGGCCTGAAGCCAGACATCCTCGCCGAAGGCTTCCCTCAGCCGACGCACCTTCTCGGGGCCGCGGCAGTTGGGGCCGGCGAGCTTGCCGGTCAGGCGTCCCTGGTCGTCCGTCTCCAGGCGCGTGCCGATCAACAGGTCGGCGCCCAGGCCGCGGGCGAAGGGCGCGACGAGCGGCTCGGGCGAGGCGGTGACGATCACCAGGCGCGCGCCATCCGCCTGCCACCGGCGCCACGCCCGCAGGGCGTCACGCCGGAGCAGAGGCCGGGCGTTGCGGATGGCGAAGGCGTGCGCCTCGGCATCGAGCTCGCTTTTCGGCACGCCTGCCAGAAACTCGCGGACGCAGGCCTCCTTGAGCCGCCCGCGATCAGGATGGGACAGATAGCGCAGCGATGCGGGACCGAGCCGCGCCACGCCCAGGGCGAAACGCCGCAGCCCGGCGCGCCACTGGAGAAAGGCCACGAAACTGTCGCGGCAGGTGAGCGTGCCGTCGAAGTCGAAGGCCACCAGCGGGCGGAACCCGCTGTCCGGCTGGCGCAGATCGGCAGTCTCTCCCATATGAAGCGGGCCTTCCCGGAGCATGGGTCCAAAAGGTGACAACCGGCCGCGCGAGGGGCCGGAGTCATGCTGACAGACTTGTGATCCTCGGCCGGATCGGGGAATGTCAAGAATTGGACAACCCGCGGCGCCTATCCTGCATGGCCGTGCAGGGTGGAACGCGCGGGGACAGGCGGCGTTTGCCTGAACAAGCGCAGCCGGAGAGTGAGACAGGACGATGACGAAAGCCGCCAGCGGCGACGGCAAGAGTACCCTCTACTGCTCTTTCTGCGGCAAGAGTCAGCACGAGGTGCGCAAGCTGATCGCTGGCCCGACCGTGTTCATCTGTGATGAGTGCGTCGAGCTTTGCATGGATATCATTCGCGAAGAGCACAAGATTGCCTTCGTGAAATCCAAAGACGGCGTGCCGACACCGCGCGAAATCCGCGAGGTGCTGGACGATTACGTGATCGGGCAGGACCACGCCAAGAAGGTCCTGTCTGTGGCGGTGCACAACCACTACAAGCGGTTGAACCACGCCCAGAAGAATAACGACGTCGAACTGGCCAAATCCAACATCCTGCTCGTGGGCCCGACGGGGGTCGGCAAGACCCTCCTTGCCCAGACGTTGGCGCGAATCATCGACGTACCCTTCACGATGGCCGACGCCACCACGCTGACCGAAGCGGGCTATGTCGGCGAGGATGTCGAAAATATAATTCTGAAGCTGCTGCAGGCCGCCGACTACAACGTCGAGCGGGCGCAGCGGGGCATCGTCTACATCGACGAAGTCGACAAGATCAGCCGCAAGTCGGACAATCCCTCGATCACCCGCGACGTCTCGGGCGAGGGCGTCCAGCAGGCGCTGCTGAAGATCATGGAAGGCACGGTGGCCTCGGTCCCGCCCCAGGGCGGCCGCAAGCACCCGCAGCAGGAATTCCTGCAGGTGGACACCACCAACATGCTGTTCATCTGCGGCGGCGCCTTCGCCGGTCTTGAGAAGATCATCTCCGGCCGCGGCAAGGGCACCTCGATCGGCTTCTCCGCCAAGGTCGCCGACCCGGACGACCGGCGCACCGGCGAGATCCTGCGCCAGGTGGAGCCCGACGACCTGCAGCGCTTCGGCCTGATCCCGGAATTCATCGGCCGCCTGCCGGTGATCGCGACCCTGGACGACCTCGACGAGGAAGCCCTGGTGAAGATCCTGACCGAGCCGAAGAACGCCCTGGTCAAGCAGTACCAGCGCCTGTTCGAGATGGAGAACGTCGGCCTGACCTTCAGCGAGGATGCGCTCAAGGGCGTGGCGCGCAAGGCCATTGCCCGCAAGACGGGCGCGCGCGGTCTGCGCTCGATCCTGGAAGGCATCCTGCTCGACATCATGTTCGAGCTGCCGACCATGCAGGGCGTCGAGGAAGTGGTGGTCAACGCCGAGGTCGTCGAAGGCCGCGCCCAGCCGCTGCTGATCTACGCCGAGAAGAAGGGCGGGGCCGCGTCGGCCTAGGCGGCGCCCGGAGGCGGCAATTTCGGACCACGCGACATGCTCATCCCGGTCTCCGCCGGCATGAGCATGCTGTTGCCGCGCGGTCGTGGCGCGTGGGCAACAGGCGCTTGCGGAAAAGTCTTCCGCTTACGGCCCAAGGATGCGCAGAAACATTGCGCGGTCGTTGCCGCCTAGCCGAGCGGGATTTCTAGCTGTGCCGCAATTGCGCGACCTCTCGCCGCCCTTCGGCCGCATTGCTTGAATGTGACCGGAAAGCATCCACATAATCCCTCGCCTCGCCGCCGGGTCTTTGGCGGACGGGCCGCCCGACTCGACCCATCGTCGAGCACGACGGCCCGGTAGACGTGCCAGGCGCGCCCTCCCAACCAACCGCGCCGGCCAGGAGTGTTGAGCGTCATGTCTGAGATCAAGACCCTGCCTGTGTTGCCGCTGCGGGACATCGTGGTGTTCCCGCACATGGTCGTTCCGCTGTTCGTCGGGCGCGAGAAGTCGGTGCGCGCCCTCGAGGAGGTGATGCGTGGCGACAAGCTGATCATGCTGGCCACCCAGAAGGACCGCGACCAGGACGAGCCGACCCCGAAGGACATCTTCGACGTCGGCGTGCTGGCCAATGTGCTGCAGCTGCTGAAGCTGCCCGACGGCACCGTGAAGGTGCTGGTCGAGGGCAAGAGCCGCGCCGCGATCGTCCGCTTCACCGACCGCGAGGCCTTCTATGAGGCCGAAGCGGCGGCCGTGGACGAGGAAGGCGGCGAGGCGCACGAGGCCGAAGCGCTGTCCCGTGCGGTGATCGAGCAGTTCGACAACTATGTGAAGCTGAACAAGAAGGTGCCGCCGGAGGCGCAGGCCGCGATCCCGCAGATCACCGACCCGGGCGCGCTGGCCGACAACATTGCGGCGCATCTGGCGGTGAAGATCACCGACCGTCAGCAGCTGCTGGAAATCTTCGACGTCGTGAAGCGGCTCGAGAAGGTCTTCGCCCTGATGGAGGGCGAGATCAGCGTGCTGCAGGTGGAGAAGAAGATCCGCTCGCGCGTGAAGCGCCAGATGGAGAAGACCCAGCGCGAGTACTACCTGAACGAACAGATGAAGGCGATCCAGCGCGAGCTGGGCGAGCAGGACGAGGCGCGCGACGAGCTGATCGAGCTCGAGAAGCGGATCAAGAAGACCCGCCTGACCAAGGAAGCCCGGACCAAGGCGACGGCGGAGCTGAAGAAGCTGCGCAACATGAGCCCGATGTCGGCGGAATCCACCGTCGTGCGGAACTATCTCGACTGGCTGCTGTCGATCCCGTGGGGCAAGGCCAAGACCAAGCCCATCGACGTGGTGAAGGCCGAGGAGATCCTGGAAGCCGACCACTACGGCCTGGAGAAGGTCAAGGAGCGGATCCTCGAGTACCTGGCCGTGCAGGCCAGGACCAACTCGCTGAAGGGCCCGATCCTCTGCCTGGTCGGCCCGCCCGGGGTGGGCAAGACCTCGCTCGGCCGTTCGCTGGCCAAGGCCACCGGCCGCGAATTCGTGCGGCTGTCGCTGGGCGGGGTGCGGGACGAGGCGGAAATCCGCGGTCACCGGCGGACCTACATCGGCTCGATGCCCGGCAAGATCGTGCAGTCGATGAAGAAGGCGAAGACCACCAACACCTTCTTCCTGCTCGACGAGATCGACAAGATGGGCGCCGACTGGCGGGGCGACCCCTCCAGCGCCCTGCTGGAGGTGCTGGACCCGGAACAGAACTCGACCTTCAACGACCACTACCTGGAGGTCGATTACGACCTGTCGCAGGTGATGTTCGTCACCACGGCCAACACCCTGAACATGCCCCAGCCCCTGCTGGACCGCATGGAGATCATCCGCATCCCCGGCTACACGGAGGATGAAAAGCTGGAGATCGCCAAGCGGCACCTGCTGCCCAAGCTGGCCAAGGACCATGGCCTGAAGGAGGGCGAGTGGATCGTGCCGGATGCGGCCATTGTGGAACTGATCCGCTACTACACGCGCGAAGCCGGGGTGCGGTCGCTGGAGCGCGAGCTCGGCAACTTCGCCCGCAAGGCGGTGCGGGACATGGCGGTCGAGAAGCTGATCTCGATCACGGTCGACGAGGAGCGGGTCGGCAAGTACGCCGGCGTGCGCAAGTACCGCTACGGAGAGACGGACGAGGAGGATCAGGTCGG
>Ga0105240_10007728_pt1 | contig 15554 bp, 13 predicted proteins | sample KBSC54metaG_FD_80426 | JGI IMG/M metagenome (GOLD analysis project Ga0105240, IMG submission 80426) | Corn rhizosphere microbial communities from Kellogg Biological Station, Michigan, USA - KBS C5-4 metaG | ecosystem: Host-associated > Plants > Roots > Rhizosphere > Soil | place: Michigan, USA... | reverse complement strand
CGGCGCCACGCACCCAGCTATATCTCTCATCGATTGTCAGTTCGCGGCTCATTTCCGATGCGCAGCCCAACAAGTAATTAAGCAGATCTGCATATCTCCCCGTTTTGGGATGATATCCAAACGGCGCCGCAGTTCCTTGTTCACGACTTGAACCGTACCTGTCGTGTTCCGTAATGTAAAGCTTATTCCGAGGGCACTGAAGCGCTGCGCTGACCCGCGGAGCTTCGCTGGCTGCTCCCTACACGATGGCAACTCCCGGTTCGCGGCGAACGTCATTATCCATTCGCTTCCCAGGCAGCAGGTTTCTCCAGAAACGGAGATTCTTCATTGGTTTGGTCCTCGCCGGGGCAGGTCTCTTGGGGGCTCCGGACCGTCTTCTCAGCGCTCATCCTGTCTCGGCGGTTTCACGACCCGCCTGACACTCCGGAAACCTTACCCCTCCTGGCGGCCACCCCCAAAACACGCGAGGCTAATCGTCCTTCCGGAACTCGACTTCGCCGCAGTTGTCCCAACGGAAGATGATGCGTTCGGGATTTACGATGATCAACCGGCCCGGGATGAAGCGCGGGTGGACGAAGTCGTGTTCGGCAATCTGGCCTTCACCGGTCAAGGTGCGGAGGCTGGCCCGCCAGGTGACGGCGCCGGCGGGGACGTAATCATCCCCGGTGACTTTGACCGCCACCAGATCGTCGCCGGACTGAGAGATTTGGATAACTTCGTCGAAATGGCCGGGGTAATGTCCAATCCACTCCCCCGTAAACGAGCACGTCACTACCACGTATAAACAATAGGCAGGGGCCAGGAAGTGGGCAAATAGGTTATTTCACCCGGGGAACGTTGCCTCGGCGTGGATTTCCGTTACCCTCGACCGCAGGGCCTGGGCCCTGGTGAACAATGGCTGAAGAGCAGACCCACATTTTGCGCGAGGCGATCCCGAAGGAGACCTTTCCTCCCGGCCTGCATCATGCGTATTTGTTTTCCACGTTCAACGCGTTTTCCTTCCAGGTAGTGCTGAACAGCCCGATGGTGCTTTACGCCAAGACCCTGGGCGCCAGCGCCACGGTCCTGGGGATCATCGCCGGCATGATGCCCCTGCTGGTCATCTTCCAGATCCCCGCCGCCAACCACATCCCGCGGGTGGGTTTCAAGCGATTCGTCTACGCCGGTTGGGGCACCCGGGTCGTGTTCATCTTCGCCATGGCCCTGGTCCCCCTGACGGCCATCTTCTTGAAACCGGAGAGCCGTCTCGCCCTGATGCTCCTGCTGCTGTTCTGCTTTAACCTTTCCCGCGGTATCTCCAGTTGCGCCTGGCTCCCCTGGATTACCGCCCTGGTCCCGGGAACTCTCCGTGGCCGGTATCTCGCGCGTGATGCCGCGGTGCAAAACCTCGCCAGTTTTCTCACGTTCCTGATCGCCGCCGCGTGCCTGGCGGGTGAGTCTCATTCCTGGCAATTCGCGATTCTCTTTGCGTTTAGCGCGATCATGGGTGCGGTAAGTCTCAGCTTTCTGAAACGTATCCCGGATGTAGAGATGTCCGAAGAAGTCCGCAGCTCCAAAGGACCCGTTCCCTGGATGGAGATGGCGAAGTTTGCCCCGTTCAAGCGACTGCTGGTCGCGTTGGTGGGTTATTCGACGGCCTACGGGGGCCTGACGGCGTTCACCGTGTCCTTTCTCAGAACCGAAGCCGGCATGTCCGAGGCCATGATTCTCCTGGTGAGCTCGGTTGCCTTTTTGGGTGGCCTGAGCAGCCTCTGGTTCCTGGGGTCCCGTCTCGATCGCCTGGGCAGCAAGCCCGTGCTCACGTTCTCCTTCGCCGCCTGGCTGGCGGTCCTGTCCGGCTGGGTGGCGCTTTCCGGCGGAATCGCGCCGGTCACACTCACGGTGATAATTCTGCTGCAGTTTTTGATGGGCCTGCTGGCCGCATTAGTTCAAATGTCCAATACGCGCCTGGCCATGGCGGTCATTCCCGTCATGGGCCGGAACCACTTCTTCGCCATTTATTCCGTGGTGGGAAATGTGACGCTCGGCCTTGCGCCGATCGGCTGGGGCTTGGTGATCGACGCCGTGGGCAACCACGCTCCGCATTGGCTCGGGCTCTCGTGGAATCGCTACACGGTCTTCTTCGTCGCTGCCGCCGCCTGTTTCCTGGCAACCCTGGCGCTGGCTCGCCGGCTCGACGAACCCGAGGCCGCCAGCATGGAAGACCTGCTCCGCGAAATCCTCATCCAATCGCCCCAGCGATTTTGGATGAGGTTCTGGCCCCGAGGCGGAACGTGATCGGGCAGACGGGGAGCGCCCCGGAGCCTGGACGGCTCAGAACTTCACTTGCTCGAGGTACTCCAGGCTCTGCGGGATCTGCTTTTCCGACCACGGAGATTCGTCCTCGATGAAGTAATATTTTACGCCGGCTTTCTTCGCGGCGCGCAAGATCGCAGGCAAATCCATCAAGCCCGCCCCCAGGGCGGCGTCGTTCTTGACATCCGTGCCCCCGCTCAAGGAGCCGGTCTGCGTGCCTTTGCGCATGTCCTTGAGATGAGCCAATTCCCAGCGGTTGCCATACTTCGCAAGGAGCTTCACCGGGTCCTGCCCCGGGAAAACGATCCAAAAAATATCCATTTCGTAACTCACCAGCTTTGGTTTGGTCTCCGTGATGAGCAGGTCCAGCAGAGTGCCGGAGCCGAAAGGTTGAAATTCATAGCCGTGGACGTGGTAGAAAAACTTCAAGCCGTGTCGGGCCAGCACCTCACCGGCGTGGTTAAAAACGGCGATGGCCTCGCGACAGGTTTTTTCGTCAAAGTCGCCAGTATGGGGAATCCAGGCGCAACCGGCGTATTTTAGCCCCAGTTCCTTAGCCTCGCGCGCTACCCCTTCGGCATCGTCTCGATACCGTTCGAAGGCAAAATGCGCGCCGATCGGCGTGATCCCTCGGTCGGCCAGGTCCTGCTTGAATTTGGCCGCGGGAACCCCATAGGTGCCCGCTAACTCAGCGTAACGGATTTGCCAGGTTTTGACTTCATTGAGCGTGCCGGGGACATCCTTTTGAAACTGGTCGCGCAAGCTGTAAAGTTGGAGACCGATGGGCCCTTTAAAGCTGGGCCCGGTGCCCACGGAACCACCAAGAGCGGTGGTGGCGCTCAGGAGAGCCGAAACGGCAAACGTTACACACGAAAAAAGGAACCGAGAGTTCGTTCTCATGCGGCATCAGTAACATTAAACCCGGTGGATTGGGAAGCAGAAGTTGTCGAGCGTCCGGAGTGCGCCTGAGTAAATAATGATGGCTTCGCGTAAAAATGATGGACTTTGGTCCCCGAATATGATTGACTCATCCTCGATCACATTCGCCAGTCACTATGAGTGATACCGTTAGCGCCCCTGTACAGACCCCCAGTGCCGTCCAGGCACCGGGCCGGCGATTGCTATCGTTAGATGCGTTGCGGGGCTTTGACATGTTCTGGATTGTTGGGGGAGAGGAGCTTGTGCACGCCCTTTACAAGGCCCTGCCCTGGGGTCCGCTCCATGTTTTGGACCGCCAAATGGACCACCAACCCTGGGCTGGCGTCCATTTCTACGACCTCATTTTTCCGCTCTTCGTTTTCATGGTGGGCTGCTCGGTCGTTTTCTCTTTAACCAAAACCATCGAAAGGGAGGGAAGGGCGGCGGCCTTGAAGCGAGTCTTTTTCCGAAGCCTGGTGCTTTATGTTTTTGGCCTCCTGGTGTACGGCGGAATTTCCGAAGGGATCGAGAATGTTCGGTGGATGGGCGTGCTCCAGCGGATCGCCCTCTCCTATTTCTTCACGAGCTTGCTCTTTTGTTTCCTGTCGCCAAGGGGGCTGATGGTGGCGTGCGCCGGGTTGCTGCTTGGATATTGGGGGTTAACTGCTTTGGTGCCGATCCGCGATTTCAACCTGGAGACTGGCCATCTTAAAGCGATGGGTTTAACCCCGAGCGGCCCGGAGACGTTAAGCCGGTTTCTCGCAACCACCAACATGGTTCGCGGCCGATATGATGATGGACTGAATCTGCCTCAGCAAATCGATTACCAATACCTCCCGGGACACCGCTGGGACGGAGCTTATGATCCGGAAGGGCTCCTGAGCACGATGCCGGCCGTGGGGACCTGTCTGCTCGGCGTTTTCGCCGGACTCCTCCTGAGAGCGGGATCGGTCGATGGCAAAAAGAAGGGGCTCATTTTGATCGCCGCCGGGGTTGCCAGCGTGGTCGTGGGCTTTGCCTGGGGCTTGGAGTTCCCGATCATCAAAAAGATTTGGACCTCGTCCTATGTCCTGGTGGCGGGCGGCTATGCGTGCATCTTTCTGGGAACCTTTTATCACGTGATCGAAGTCCTGGGCTGGCGCCGGTGGTGCGGGCCTTTTGTGTGGATCGGCATGAACCCGATCACCATTTACATGGCGTTTCACCTCATCGAATTCTCAAAGTATGCGAAGCTGGTAATCGGCGGCCCGGTTTACAAAGCACTCGGCACCTGGGGCGATATGGGCATCGCTCTGACCGTCGTGGCCATGACCTTCGGGTTGGTGGGTTTCCTCCACAGCCGAAAGATCTTCCTGCGCCTGTAAAAGGGCGACCAGAGCTGCCATTCATGTGAACTCATCGTTCCAGACAAAATGCTGTGTGGGACGGGATCGCGGGTGTAAGCCTCAAGGGGCCGATGTCCGCTGGCACCGGCGTCAGTTCCTCGCCCTGATTGGATTGGGCGCCGGCGGCCTGGCCCTCGAACCCTGGCCAACGATGGCCGGCCCTTTCACCCGAAAGGATTTCGATACGCTCGTCCCGGCCGATAAAAAGCTCGATCCCGCCTGGGTGAAATCACTCACGGAACGCGGTCAGCGGACGGTCTATCGCGGAGCGGCGCTCGAGAAGATCGGCATGCCGGTCGGCGGCATTTGTTCGGGACAACTTTACCTGGGAGGCGACGGCAAGCTGTGGGCCTGGGACATTTTCAACCAGCACACCGGCACCGGGTCGGAACATTATGCCCAACCCGTCACCCCGTCGGCGCCTCTGGACCAGGGGTTTGCGGTGCACGTGAAATCAAGCGGCCGAACTGAGGAGCGGGCGCTCGACCGGGCGAACTGGGCGGACGTTTCTTTTATCGGGGAATACCCGGTGGGCTACGTTGAATATCGCGATAGCAATGTGCCGGTCCAAGTGAGCCTGCAAGCTTACTCACCGTTCATTCCGCTGAACACCGAGGATTCCTCACTCCCGGCCACCGTCCTGGAGTTCACCGTTCGTAACGTCGGAGATTCTCCAGCCGAGGTCGAATTCGGTGGCTGGCTGGAAAACGCGGTGTGCCTCAAGAGCGGGCAAGCCCACGAGGTGGTTCGGCGCAACCGCGTGGTGCGGAAGGGCAAGATGCTCATGCTTGAATGCAGCGCTGAAGCACCGCCGGCACGACCCACTTCGACCCGGCCGGATATCCTGTTCGACGACTTCGAACACGAAACCTACCAGGATTGGACCGCGACCGGCACGGCCTTCGGCTCGGGCCCGGCCGAGATCTCAAAAGTGCCGTCCTACCAGGGCGATTTAGGTGGGAAGGGACAGCGGGTGGTGAACAGCCACACTTCTGCTCCGGGGACCACCGTGGAGGCTCGGGATGCCGCCACGGGCACGCTGACCAGCCGCCCGTTTAAGATCGAGCGTGATTTCATCAATTTCCTGATTGGAGGCGGCGCGCACGCCGGGAAGACGTGCCTGAACCTGTTGGTGGAAGCCAAAGCGGTGCTGTCGGCAACCGGCCCCAACGAGAACCGCATGCACCCCCTGAGTTGGGACGTCCGCGCGTGGACCGGCCAAACCGCCAGGATCCAGGTGGTCGACCAGGAGACGGGGCCTTGGGGGAATATCGGCGTTGATGACATCGTGTTCAGCGACCGCCCACGAGAAGCGTTGGCCGCTTTGGCCACGGAAGCAGATTTCGGCACGATGTGCCTGACTCTGCTCGAGTCGGGCACCAGGGACGGCGGCATCAGCCTCGTCAACGGCGCCTGCGTGCCGGGAATTTTCGACGAGAAGAATTCCGGTCCGGAAAGCAAAAGACCCTTTGGGCAGAAGCTGGTTGGCGCACTGACCCGCAAGTTGAAGTTAAAGCCTGGCGCTGCCGGCAAGGTTATTTTCGCGCTGACCTGGCATCTGCCGAATCTGAGGCTGGGCCGTTTGCCCGAGGGGCGCCACTACGCCCAGCGATTCGGCTCAGCCGCGCAGGTAGCCGGTTATTTGGCCCAGAACTTTGACCGGTTGAGCCGCGAGACTCATCTTTGGCATGATACCTGGTACGACTCCACCCTGCCCTATTGGTTCCTGGATCGCACGTTCCTGAACACGTCGATCCTGGCCAGCTCCACCTGCTACCGCCTGGGCAACGGGCGCTTTTATGCCTGGGAAGGCGTGGGCTGTTGTGAAGGAACTTGCGGTCATGTTTGGCAGTACGCTCACGCGATGTCCCGGCTGTTCCCGGACCTGGAAAGAAGCACTCGCGAGAATGTAGATTTCGGGCTGGCGCTTCAGCCCGACGGCGCCATTCATTTTCGCGGAGAGTTTAACGATTTCCCAGCCATCGATGCTCAAGCGGGAAGCGTTCTGCGAGCGTTGCGCGAGCATCAGGTTTCAACGGATGACGCTTTTCTAAAACGCCTTTGGCCTCGGGTCAAACTGGCGACCGAGTGGCTGATCGCCAAGGATGGCGATGGGGATGGACTCATCGAAAGCAACCAGCACAACACCCTGGACACAGATTGGTTTGGCCCGGTGGCTTGGCTAAGCAGCCTTTATCTCGCGGCCCTCCTGGCGGCGGAAACGATGGCCCGCGAAGTCGGGGATAACGGGTTCGCGTCGAAATGTCGCGCGATCCTGGACGTCGGACAGAAGAAGATCGTGACGGAGCTTTTTGATGGCGAGTACTTCGTCAATAAACCCGATCCCAAGCATCTCGATACCATCAATTCCGGTACCGGGTGCGAAATTGACCAGGTGTTCGGTCAAAGCTGGGCTTTTCAGGTCGGTTTACCCCGGGTTTTGCCCGAGAGCCAGACCGTGTCGGCTTTGAAATCCCTGTGGCGGTATAACTTTACGCCTGACGTTGGCCCCTATCGCAAGGTTTATAAACCCGGCCGGTGGTACGCCATGGCAGGCGAGGCTGGTTTGCTGATGTGCACGTTCCCGCGCCGGGATTGGGATTACTCGGAGGCCAAGGGCAAAGGGCCTGACTGGGCGGCGGGGTATTTCAACGAGTGCATGAACGGTTTTGAATACCAGGCGGCCGGCCACATGATCTGGGAGGGGCTGCTGACGGAAGGACTGGCCGTCACCCGGGCCGTCCACGACCGTTACCATGCTTCCCGCCGCAATCCCTGGAATGAGATTGAATGCGGCGACCATTACGCGCGCAGCATGGCCAGCTATGGGGTTTACCTGGCGGCGTGTGGCTTTGAATACCATGGTCCGGCGGGCCACCTGGGCTTTGCGCCACGACTGACCAGACCCGCCACCCCGGGCGCACCGTCCACGTTCAAATGTGCGTTCACCACGGCTCAGGGCTGGGGAACATTTGAGCAGCGCACGGAAGACGGAAGGGAAGGGGCGGAACTGCTCGTCAAGTGGGGGAGCGTGCGCTTGCGGACACTGGCATTCCCGGTGGCCGCCCCGGGCCGAGCGAGCTCGGTCCAGGTGAAGCTGAACAACACTTTGGTTCCCAGTGATTATACCCTAGCTGGGAATCGAATGCGGATTGCTCTGAAGCAGGAGACGGAGATCGGAGCCAACCGCAGACTGGAAGTCCGTATTGTCTGAACCGGCATGAAGATCACTACCCAACTAAAGATAAAGTATGCGAAAACCCATCCAGGATGAGTTTACGAAACTGCCGATATCGCGGCAGCGTAAGTACCAGTTAAGAATGCAGCGGGACAAACGCTGCACCGAATGCGGGGAACCGGCGTTGCACGCCTCCCGTTGTCTGAAACACCTGATCAAGGCGCGCGAGCGGCAGCGCACCAAGAAAGGCCTTAAGCGGCGCTATTACGGAACCTTGAGCTACAAGCTCCAGGGAAAGTCCTGATCCCCGAACACGAGCGGCATCGAGTTCAACCGCATCCGGTCCACGATGAGACAGAAACGGTTGAGCTGCCGAGGTGATGAGGCAGTGAGGCACGGTTTGTTTTGTGCCGGCCTCCTCACGTCGGCGGCTATCTCCCGGACCGGATTGTCGGACGAACACCGACGCCAAAATCCGTTTTGGTCTGAATGGCGGGCGAAGGCATTCAGGCAATTCTTCACGGCATGAAATCGTCTGGACCACCTGTGGCGCTTCCGCTGGATTATGTGAGCGAACTCTGCGTCGAACTGCACCTCATGCGGGGCGAATGCAGCGAGGCCGCGCGCCGCGCCCTCCGTCAGCCCCACATCGATGAAGTTGCGCTGGAGGAATGCGCGTTGATCGATGAAGCCCTGGCGAAGGCAAAACGGGTGCTGGACGCCGCCCTCGAACAGGTGAAACGGTCACGCGTCAAAAAGAAGAAACGGTCACGCTGACGAACATTCGGGAGCGGCTGCAGGCGGACCAGGTTCGGTAGTCCCAGGGACCAAAACCTCCCGCCGATCGGGAAGCAGCTTTGCGATGGCGGCGCGCAAATCCACAAACGAAAAGGGCTTGTTCAGGACGGCATCCACTTCCTGTCCCCACGCGCCAAGCTCCTGGGTATAAGCCGTGATCAGGATGATCGGCTGACCGGGAATGTCCCGTTTGATAGTAAGCGCGAGCTCGCTGCCCTGCATCTCCGGCATTGCGTAGTCCGTGATCACCAGGTCAAAGGAGTCGCGCCGGAAAAGGTCCAGCGCCTCCTTCCCGTTCCGGGCCTCCACGACTTGGTGTTCGTCGACTTGTAGCAAAAACTTGATCGCTGCACGAACGCCCGGTTGGTCGTCAGCCAGGAGGATTCGTTTTCCAAGTACTCGGTCTAGGTGCATAGTCTCAGCTTAGAAGTACTACCGTTTAGCAGGTTCAAAACCATTCTCAAAAGTGATAAAGCCCGATAGCTCCCGAGGAAACGCTTCCTGATTCCGTTAATTTAGCGGTGCGGATGGCAAGGAGGGAGCTCAGCCCACCATGCCCCCCGCAGCGGCGACGTCTCGTCCCCACACAATGCCCTTTTGAGAGGAGACGTCTCCACCCCGACCTAGGGGTACCCTCAGGATGCGCCCATCCAGGCTGTTGTCCTTCCCCTGGATGTGTGATGATTCTGTAAACATGATTTTGTGAGTCCTTGGCGCTCGACTGTCCCCGCCCGCTACCTGAGTTACAAAATCATGCTTACAAAATCATTTTCGAAGGCAACGCCTGCCGAGTTGCTCCACGCCGATAGGATGCGCCCGCGAGGAGGCGAGGAGGTGCGGCCCGAGTTGGGAATGGACAGAAGCTATTCTTGCACCTTGAATTAGGTCGCGCTAAGTTCCCTTACGACCCGTGAAAAGAATTGGCAACTTGCTGACGGCTTTGTGCTGGCTGGTAACGAGTGTCCTGGCAGAGGCCAAACTCTCCCCCGACCAGGTCAGGGCGCTAGCTCCGGCTTCCACGCAACCGGTGGACTTCACCCGGGACATCAAGCCCATTTTTGACTCCAGTTGCATCAAGTGCCACGCCCGCGGCCGCAGCAAGGGCGGATTCCAGCTGGATACTCGCGAAACGATTCTGAAAGGGGGGGATTCCGGGCCCGCGGTAATCTCCGGCAAGAGCGAAGAGAGCCTGCTGATCGAGCTGGTGTCGGGGCTCAACCCGGAGAACGTGATGCCCAAGAAAGGATCGCGGCTCAACGCGCAGCAGATCGGGATCCTGCGGGCGTGGATTGATCAGGGAGCTCCCTGGAGTGGCAACATCACTTTTGCACGACCGGAGCCGCTGAACCTTTTGCCGCGAAAACCCGGCCTCGAGGTGGACCTCACCAGCGGGGAAAATCCCGTCGACCAAATACTTCGACCTTATTTTCGCGCGCACCAGTTCAGCCCTCCGCCCCCCATCAACGATCGACTATTTGCCAGGCGCGCCTACCTGGATTTGCTCGGGTGGGCGCCACCCCTGGACGGCAGCGGCAATCTGGTGACGGATGGGGACCCCACACTCCGGCGCAACCTTGTGCAGGACTTACTTCGGGATGATCGGAATTATGCCGAGCACTGGCTTAGCTTCTGGAATGATTTGCTCCGTAATGACTACCGTGGCACGGGGTATATCGATGGAGGACGCAAGCCCATCAGCAAGTGGTTGTTTGCCGCGCTTTTGAATAATCTGCCCTATGACCAGTTCGTCGCCCAGCTCATCAGCCCACAGCCCGAAAGCGAGGGCTTCACCAAGGGCATTATCTGGCGCGGCGTGGTCAATGCCAGCCAGGCACCCGCCATGCAAGCGGCGCAGAATATCTCCCAGGTATTCATGGGAGTGAATCTGAAATGCGCCTCCTGCCACGACAGCTTCATCAACGATTGGCGGCTCTCCGATTCCTATGGTTTGGCCTGCGTGTATAGTGATGCTCCGTTGCAAATGTTTCGGTGCGATAAGCCCACCGGTCAGACCGCCCAGGCGCAGTTCATCTATCCCGAGCTGGGTGGGATTAATCCACAAGCGCCCCGCCCGGAGCGGTTGAAGGAATTGGCGCAGATCATCACCGGTCCCAAGGACGGTCGGCTCTCGCGAACGATTGTGAACCGGCTGTGGGCCTGCTTTTTTGGCCGCGGCTTGGTCGAGCCGGTGGACGATATGGAGCAACCTGCTTGGGACCCCGACCTGCTGGATTGGCTGGCAGAGGATTTAGTCGCCAATCACTACAACCTGAAACACACCATCGAGCTGATAGCGACCTCCAGAGCTTATGCAATCCCCTCGGTCAGCCCCGCGGAGGGCGCTGCCAAGGATTACGTTTTTCATGGACCCGCCGTCCGGCGTCTCTCCGCGGAGCAGTTCCGCGATGCAGTGGGGCTGCTCACCGGGGTCTGGTACAGCCGAGCGGAAATCCCGATTAAAACAGACCAAGTCCGCTGCAGCCTCGTGGCCGCAGACCCGCTGGCGGTGGCTTTAGGACGTCCCAATCGCGAGCAAGTCATGACGACCCGGTCCTCCGAAGCGACAACCTTGCAGGCACTCGAATTAACCAACGGCAAGACCCTGGCGCAGGTTTTGGAATACGCAGCCGCGAAGATTTTGGAGGATCCACCGAAAACCGAGGCCTTGATCGATCAGCTGTATCGGAAAGGTCTCGGGCGCAGCCCCAATGCGATCGAATTGGATTTGGCAGCGGAGGTCGTGGGGCGGCCCGCGCAAAAGGAAGGGGTTGAAGATTTTCTTTGGGCCATGGTGATGCTCCCGGAATTTCAACTCATTTACTGAATCGAACATCTGGCCAGAGGGACGGCTCTCGGACCGGCGGCGGCGGGCCGCGGGAGTCTGGCCGCACCAGGCAGAGCGCTAAAAAAATCATGAACCGCACAGATTGGTCTCGACGCGATTTTCTGAAAACGGCCTCGGCCGTCACGTTATCGGCATTGGCCGCCGGGTATCCCCGCGCGGTGTGGGGAGCCGAAGCGGAAGCGGCGGCGCCAAAAGCCACCGCCGACACGGTCATCGTGTTGTGGATGGGAGGAGGGATGGCACACACCGAAACGTTCGATCCCAAGCGCTATACGCCCTTTGAAAAAGGCATGCCCTCGAGCGCGTTCCTGAGCACTTTCCCCAGCATCGACACGTCCGTCGACAACATCAAGTTCTCCGCCGGGTTGGAGCGATTGGCAAAACTCATGGACCGCGGAACGCTCATCCGCTCCTATACCGCCGGCGACCTGGGCTTCATCCTGCACTCGCGCCATCAATTCCAGTGGCATACCGGTTACGCGCCGCCACAGACCGTCGCCGCGCCGCACCTCGGGGCGGTGATCGCTCGCACGCTCGGTCCCCTGAACCCCGTCGTCCCTCCGTTTATCAACATCGGCCAGCGGTTCGACATCGGTGAGGGCGAGGAGGTCAAGGCCTTCACCACCGCCGGCTTTCTCGGCAGCGAGTTCGGCCCGTTCAACATTCCCTTCCCCGACGAAGCGGCGGAAAGCGTGCGCCCGCCGGGAGGAATGACCATGGGCCGTTTCGAGAGCCGGGAAAAGCTGTTCAAGAAACTGGTGGCGGCCAGCCCGGTCGGGGAACACGGGAGCAGTTATCAAAAGGACTCGTTGCTGCGGTCGCACGACAACGCCTACCGCCTACTCGGGTCCCCCGCCGCCAAGGCATTCGACCTCTCGCTCGAACCGCTGCAGAATGTTCAGAAATACGTTCCCGGTTATCAGCCGGGCGAGCGCTTCCAGGCTTCGCAAGATCGCTTCGCCGCCAAGTACGAGGAGCAAATGGTTGGCCGATTCGGGCTGGGTTGTTTATTGGCCCGGCGCCTTGCCGAAGTCGGCGCCCGCTATATCGAAGTGACCACCGAGTACATTCCTTTCTTCAACTGGGATACCCACGAAAACGGGCATACCCGGGCCGCTTCGATGAAGAAGCAAATCGACGCGCCTATCTCCCAACTGGTGCTCGACCTGGAGGAGCGCGGGTTGCTCAACCGCACATTGATCGTGCTGGCGAGCGAATTCAGCCGCGACGCGTTGATCGAAGGCAAGCCGGACAACAAGGTCAAAGACCAGGTCGACGTGCCGGATACTCTCGAGGATGTTAAGTTTTACGGGATGCACCGCCACTTTACCGACGCCGGCTGCGTCCTCCTGTTCGGGGGCGGGGTCAAACGCGGCTATCTCCATGGACTGACGGCCGACGAGCGCCCCTGCAAAACCATTGAAAAGCGCGTGGTGATCGAGGATTTGCACGCGTCGATTTACCATGCCCTGGGCATCTCGCCCAAGCTGGCTTACGAGATCGAGCAGCGTCCGTTCTATGTGACTCGGGACGGTCTCGGCTTACCCGTTTTGGATCTGTTCGCATGAGGGTTCAGCGTGGTCTGTGGACCAGCCTGCTGCAGGCAGGTTTGATCCTACTCAACTTTATAGGCACCGGCGCGTTCGCCGATCCAAGCACACCCGTCCATTTGGTTCGCACCCCCGAAGGGGGGCTGCAGCCCCAGGCCGCAGTGGATTCCCAAGGCAACGTTCATTTGGTTTTCCTCGCTGGCGATCCGAAAGCCGCTGACGTGATGTATTCAGTAAGGAAGCGCGGCGAGACTGCTTTCGGGCCTCCAGTGCAGGTGAACCACGAACGAGGGGATGCCATCGCGCTGGGCACCGTGCGCGGGGTTCAACTCGCTCTCGGTCGAAATGATCGCGTGCACGTGGTCTGGAACGGCTCGCAACCGGCGCGAGACAAGGGCGCCAAGGGCGCCCCAATGCTCTATACCCGCTTGGCGGATGGCGGCGTTCGATTCGAGCCCGAGAGAAACCTGATGACCGCCACGATGAACCTGGACGGTGGCGGTTCCGTAGCTGCTGACCCTCGGGGGAATGTTTATGTCGTTTGGCATGCACACGCAAGGACTGGTCCGGACGACGAAACGCACCGGGCAGTTTACCTGGCCCGATCCACCGATGATGGCGCGACTTTCGGTCCAGAGCGCAAACTTAACGTCGGCGAAGCAGGCGTGTGTGGTTGCTGTGGGCTGAAGACTTTTGCGGATGAACGCGGGCAACTGGCGATCCTTTATCGATCCGCGGACGAAGTGGGAAACCGCGACTCGATGCTGCTGGTCTCGCAGGATCACGGGAATTCCTTCGAGTCCACCTTGCTCGGGGCATGGCGCAGTTCCACCTGCCCGATGAGCACCCCCGCATTGGGCGTCGGCCCGGAAAAAACTTTGCTGGCCATGTGGGAAACTCAAGGGCAGGTCTTCTACCGCGCTCTAACCGCCGGACATTTGAGTTCCGCCGCGCCGGCCTCGGCGCCCGACAACAGCCCGGGCGGCCGCAAACATCCAGTCTTCGCGTTGAGTTCGGCTAAGAATTCGCGGTTGCTCATGGCCTGGGTGGAAGGCACAGGATGGGAAAAAGGGGGAGCGCTGGTTTGGGAGTGCCTGGACCTGCAAACCAAAACCAAATCGACGGGGCGTCAATCGGGAGTCCCCGCGTGGGATCGTGCCACCGCTTTCCCCGAACCGGACGGAACATTCACCATCGTTTATTAAGCACACGCGAATTGATCCTTTGACGCGACGCCGGACGAACTGGTATTCTCATCAAACCATGAGCGGGACTGATACCCAGATGTCCCTTACACCTGCGCGGAGCCGCCGGTGCTGCTGGCCGAATTTCTCCCGATCGCTTCTGTTGCCCCGCGGTTTCACCCTGATCGAATTGTTAGTCGTCATTGCGATCATTGCCATCCTGGCGGCCATGTTGCTACCGGCCTTGGGCCGGGCGAAGGATCGCGCCCAGGGAACCGCTTGTTTGAATAATACCAAGCAAATCGGCCTGGCGATCGTCATGTATGCCGGAGATCAGGAGGATTATTTTCCTTTGATCGATCCCTCCTGGACAGGGGGGCCCTATGTGAATTCGAGAGGTGTGGCTTGCGGCGGCGAATGGAACCTTAAAACGGGCAAACCCAATACCATCGCGCCTTTATTGCAATCCTATCAGCCCAACAACAAAGTGTGGGTGTGCCCCAAACGAAAACGCGGCCTCACATACAAGACAGAACCTGGGACCTGGGACCCAAGTATCACCGGTTTTCTCTCGTACGGATTTAATGAACTGGGTGTGTTCGGTCGAGCGAATCCGGCGGATACCTATCACCTCCTGAAGTTCAGGGCCTCCAACACGGCCAAACCTTCCGAAACCGTGGCGGTTGCTGATTCGAGCGGTTCAAACGACCCAGGCGAATCCTATCCCGGAGGCGCGGCGAACGACTTCAAAGCGGACGGGGCTTGGTTGGATGAGATGTGGGCGGCCGACTCGGGCCCCACCGCGCCGGCGAACGGAAAGAACCACCGGCTGCAGACCGCCTACGCCAAGCATAACCAACGCGTGAACGTCATTTTCGTCGATGGCCACGCCGCCGGCTCGCTAGCCAGCAAACTGACCTGGGGCCAATTCTATGGAATTTTCGACAACGGCGCGCTGCTCGAGAACAGTACCCGGCCCTACAGTCCAATCAGCAAACCGGCCTACGACCCGGTCGAATGGTCCACCAAACCGGAGTGATTGTCAGTTTGCTTAAAAGCAATATTGCCTCTTGATGGTGCGGTGAGACTTGGCGTGAGCAAGCGAGTGTTCATGCCGGGTTTTCCCGCCCATTGATTTCTCTTTACATTTCCTCGGCGAGGTGATGCGCCTGCCGCAACCCCGGATCCGTTCTACAACGCGGACCAGTCGATTATTTAAACAGTTTCATCCCGGAGGGATGCCTGAGAAAAGCCCAACGCTTCAGCGTTGGGACCGAGGGTGTGGAGCGGGCAAGTCCCGAAGGGGACGGTCGAGATTGCTCGCTGCTTCAGCCGTCCCTTTCGGGACTAGGCGGGTATCGTGCGTCAACCCAACGTTGAAACGTTGGGCTAGTGTCGCAT
>Ga0105240_10007727_pt1 | contig 15556 bp, 9 predicted proteins | sample KBSC54metaG_FD_80426 | JGI IMG/M metagenome (GOLD analysis project Ga0105240, IMG submission 80426) | Corn rhizosphere microbial communities from Kellogg Biological Station, Michigan, USA - KBS C5-4 metaG | ecosystem: Host-associated > Plants > Roots > Rhizosphere > Soil | place: Michigan, USA... | reverse complement strand
TGACCGTACAATAGCCGACCGACTGCACATTCAGTCCCTTCGGCAGCGATAGTCCGCTCTCGATATCCGAATGGGTCATGACGCTGATCTTCCGGGTGATCGAAAGATTCAGCCGCGTCCCGGCGTAATTCGTCAATTGCATGTCCTTCCGCAGGCTAACCGAACTGTGTGTCTTCTCCGTCACATCCCAGGGCTCCGTATCGAATGGTGCGGGCGTCTTCCAGTTGGCAAACTGCATCTTGGCACCCGGTGGGAAGAACAGCGAAAACCTTCCACCTTCCGGCCCCAGCCATAGCCGGTTCTCGCCTCCATAGGCATTCATATGCGGGTCGGGCTTGCCTTCGAATGCCTTGTAGTGGATCCACCCGAAACTGACGCCCGTGTCCCCTGCGGAGCTCGACGTAAACACCTTGGCCTGGTACTTCGGCGAAACGACCACCCTGGCATCACCATTACTGAGCACGATGACGCTGTCATGTTTCTGCAGGAATGCAAGGTCGTATCCAAACGTACCGCGGTCATAAGTGGCTTTGCGGTTATCGTTGCAGGCGTATAGCATACAGATGAAACAGCACAGGCAGGCAAATCGTCGCATAGGCAGCATTTTTGCAGCCTAAGTTACCTATTTCCGCCGGAACTGCTCGTCGAAATGCCCGGCTACTGCGGAATCAACGCAGGTAATCTTCTTAGTTTTACGGATGAAGAGAAAAGATGAACTACTAATCCTGGAGATCAGGACCTATCTCGATGAACATCTGTACAAAGAAAATTCCGTATCGGATCTATGCCGGCGATTCACTATTAACAGGGAAAAGTTGCAGCGAGGTTTTCACGAAATGGTGCAGTCGACAGTTCATGCGTACGTTATCAGGCGGCGTGTGGAGCAGGCCGCTAAACGGCTGCTTCAGTCCGATGATTCTATAAAAGCAATAGCATTGAGCAGCGGATATAAAAAACAACGGAGTTTCAATAAGACTTTTAAAAGCATTTTTCATCTTACGCCAGCTGCTTATCGCCGGCTGCATCAGCAAGTCGCCGAAACCGGAATATAAGGATTGTTCGGATACAATTCTACATCCTTCTCCATTTTTAGAGGATGCGGGCGCGGATGCGGCTGAGCGTTTCCGGTCTCATGTCCAGGTAGGATGCCAGGTCCTGGCCCGGTACGTCGTTGATCAGGCCCGGTTGATGTTCCATCAGGTACAGGTATCGTTCGTATTTCGATAGCATGCGGATATTGCGCGCCTGGCGGTGCCAGACCCGGAGATATTTATTGGTCAGGATGCGTCCGACGACATTGAATTCGACGAAGGTCCGGAAGAGGTGGTTGTACTCTTCGTAGCTGATATAGAACAGGTGCGAGTCCTGTAGTGCCTGCACGTAATCGATACCCGGCGCCTGGTCGTAGAAGCTGTCGATCGAGACCACCGTCTCATTCGGGCCGAAGAACCAGTCCGATACTTTTTTGTCGCGAAGCATGTAGAAGCATTTCAGGAGGCCCGAGCGTATGAAGTAGATGTTCGCGCACACCTGCCCGGCGGATAGCAGGTATTCTTCTTTCTTTACCGTGGTGTTCTTGATAACGGCCCGCAGGCAATCGAGACATTCCGGCGACAGCGGCCATCCGCCCGATAATGCAATGGAGTTCAGAAAGGACAATAGTTCTTCCATGATTTGAAGGTTTAAAGGTTAATAAATACTTGACTGCTTTCATACGGCAATCCGTGCTCTGCTGCTAGCGTGAACCTGCGAATAAGTGCAACCGTTGCTTATTAGTTGCGTTTGTATCCTCGCATAAAAAGCCTTCTTTCGAATAATTGGTTACTCCCATTATGGTCAATTCGGATTCCCACCTAACTTCCAATCCGGGCACTTCTTCCGAACAGGCCAAATTTCATAGAGCGTGTTCCCATCATACAAAGTTCCTGCCTTCATCACGTACCGGATGTCCTTGGTATAATGAATATCATCGAGCGGATTTCTATTTAGAATAGCAGATCGGCAATTTTTCCGACTTCAATCGACCCAAGATCCACCCGCACTCCCAATGCTTCTGCGCCAACCATCGTTGCGGCACGTAAAGCTTCCATGCGCGAAAATCCTCCCATACACAATGCCCATATCTCGTTATGAACTCCAATCCCTTCATCATTCCCATGACTACCAACCGCGATTCTTCCGCCCTTTCGGAGAATCCTTGTATCGATCCGGGCTGGCGATAAAAAACCCGGATTCAGCGTGTCGCGGGGGTGCGAATTCGAAATCGTTTCGACTGACTCTGCGCCGTTTCCTGTCGGCCGATGCTGGCTGGTATCGCTAAGGGCAAAATGCATTAGCTTTGAATCCGGGTGTTTCCAATATTTATACTTAAAGTATTCTTTCGCTTCTTCAGTTCCATATGCTACCTGCAAAGTGGGTGTAAAAAATACTCCCGATCTGGCAACGAATGAAATGACGTCATCATAAACATCCCCCCAAACGGGATTGTGTTCCACGCCCGTGCTGCCATCTTTGATCATCCCGACTTGAAGGATCGGATCGAACGCTCCCTCATTGGTCATGTTCAATCCAAATTTACGGCAGGCCAGCAAGAGCCATTGCCGCTGTATCCGCTTTGGAAGCGAATATTGTTTAACTACACTTCCACCCATCCGATGTCGCTTTTCAACTACCGACACGGCGTCATCTTCGCTGTCCATCCGAACTACTCCATCCGGAATTCTCACTGCCCTGCCAACCGTAAACAAACGAGGCCCAAGCATTTGACCCGTCTGAAGCAACTCTTTGTATCCATACGAATCGAAACTCAAAGAGGGATCTCTTGCCGTTGTTACGCCGTAAGCAAGATTAATGAGAAACATCCAGGACTGCTGCGGAAATATGTTCGAAGGAACCCGCATATGCAAATGCACATCGATAAGGCCAGGCATGACAGTAGCTCCCGTCATGTCCATAATCTTTGCACCGGCGGGGATCTTGACTATACGACCGGGGCCAACCGACAATATCCGGCCATTTTTAAGAACAATGGTTCCATGCTGAATCACCCGGTCCCCCTGCATGGTAATAATTCGCACATTTCTAAGTGCTAATATGCCGTGTGACCGATTCAACATTACTTTCATATTCAATGGAACATCAGTATCCGGGCGCATGCTTACTTCGATCAGATTATTTCGCGATACGCTGTCTTTGTTTCTTACGTCAGCTTTCTTGGCCGCCGCTGCCAAAATCTTATTCGGATCCACCACATAATAATGATTGCTATAGCACCAGCCAAGCATTTTGCCGCCTTTTTCCCAGTGCGCATCTACTCCCGCTGCAAATTTAATTGCTGTAAGTGGGTGCTTCCCGTCGGGTAAAACAATCGGACGACTCATCTTGTTGATGGGCATTAAATATAGGTCCTCGTCCAATGAGTAAACCAGGAAGCGGCCATCGGGGGAGATTTTTTTGTCATTGTAATAAGTATCCGCCGAACCAACGGCCTCCACCCGGGTACCACCATTCTCCATATCTTGCGACATCAACTCGGGCACTGACGAGCTGCTGCTTCCTTGCAAACTTTTAGGTGTATAGATCAGCCTTTTACCATCGTTCGAGAAGGCCAGGCTATTCAATAATGGAACGGAGTCTGCAATCAAGCGTTCAGCGCCACCATTTACGGACACAAGCATAAGGGTGCCAATTCCTGGATCATCCCGGTCCCCAAGTTTCGGTATTCCTCGTACAACCGCGATGAGCGTTCCATCGGGCGACCATACCGGTCGTTGATATTGCCCTGCCACTTGCGTGAGTTGTACCGGCTTACCTCGCGTAGCCGGCGCCTGCCAGAGATAGCCGCCTATGGTATCGCACCAGGAAACGTATGCTATCCATTTCCCATCTGGAGAAAAAGCCGGCTGAAATTGACTACACTGCTGCGAGGCTAATATACGTGGGACGCCACCGGGCATGTCCTTGATATAGACCCGATCGAGAGCCGAAAAGACCAAATGGCTGCCGTCCGGACTTGTACTTGCACACCTTGTATACTTGACTTTTATCGAGTCGTCGCTGATCCGGAACCTATGGTAATCAAATGGCCCAAGATCTGACCTTACATGGGCGACGAAAGGTATGATCTTATTGCTCCCGGTCTCAGTCCCAATTTGATGGATCTTCCCGCCATATCCGATATAGACGTATTTTGAATCAGGCGAGAAGGCAAAATGAGGGGGCGGCACGTTCGGCTGGTAGCGATAGTCACCTTGAAGCAGTGATGTTACCAACACGCGGCTTTTCCCATTACTCAAATCTTGCAACACAAGGCTTCTTCGTTTATCGGAATCTGCAATATAGCACCACCAGCGCACATCCTGCGAGAGAATGCCGTTCGTTTGACCCCTAAGGATTGGAAAAATGTAATTCTTGCCTCCAGTCGAAGGCTCATATCGAACCAGTCGACCGGAATCAATGCCATATATTACCTTTCCGTCTTCGGAAAATCGTACTATATCCTTAACACCGACGGCTATGTAAGACATTCCACCCATAAGTCCAAATGTCCTCCCGTTTATGACAATATAGCGGCTGTCCGGTGTCCAAATCGCATTCGCCCCAAACCAGGTAGTCAGACCCGCTGAGTCCGGAATAGTAAGGAATTTCCCAGCGACATCCATCACATTCAGATGGAAATCTCCCGAAACATCACCCAGATAAGCTAGCATCTTCCCGTCGGGGGACCAGACGGGTCGTACGTGAAGCGCAATACCACGGGTCAACTGAGTAGCATTCCCACCAACAACCGGGACTGTATAGAGATCACCGAGGAGATCGAATGCCAGAAATCGACCATCCGGCGAAACATCTACATTCATATAACTACCTTCATCAGTTTCAAAGGGAATCGTCCTCGATGGCCGAATTGGCAATTCTTGAGCAAAGCTACTACCAGCGTTAAGGCTAATGACTATGAGCGCAAATAATCCGACAATAATCCGCATTTCAATGCAAATAATTTTGAGCTGTCAATCTAATGACCAACACCGCACTGCCATCGCAGTGTCCAAACCTTTATAAGCCTGACGGCCAAGTCGGCTTCCCTTCTTTCATTTTTCTCAATCCCTCCGTAATATTAGGATTCGTGCTTGCCAAAGTGGCGGCAACAGTCTGCCACCGGATCGCGGCCTCACGCCTATTCAATTTATAAAGAATATTTGCGTAAGTGTCCATCCAGCCAGGGTTGGGGTCCATCAGAACCGCATTCCGGCTCCATTTCAGCGCTATCTGTAGTTCCGATGTATCCGCAGAATATTGGAAAATGTACCAAGCCTGATTATTGTAGTACAGCGCTTCCCAAATTCCGCCTGTGTCCTTTTCTGGTCCGAAGTTTTCCACGAATGCAACCAGATATTTCGTATACGCCTTCCAATCTTTGTGCCTGAATCCCCAATTCGACCTTGCACTCGTAATGGTCCTTTTAGCATAAAAATCATTGTATTGGTTGGCAATTATTTTATCCATCCTGGTCCAGTCCGGCTCTGTTTTGTTATTATTCGCTGTCCGCATTACCGGAAAAACGATCTCTCTATAGATGATGCTTCCAACCACTCCTTGGGCATAGGTCCTGTCGCCCATTACCTTGTCAATCGAATCGGCGAACTTGTAAAAAAAGGAAAAACCTTTATCTTTACTTGACGAGATAAATTGACGCATGAATTCAATATTATCCTTTGTATACCAATCATCCACCCTAAGAGACAGCATATAGCTACGCGCTATCTCATTTGCCTGGACAGTGTCTCCCAACAGGCCCTCTGCAGTACGGGCCAGATAGCTCATTTCACCAATGTCTCTTTTGCCTTCTTTATAATTCTCCAAAATTGCATAATAGTCCCGCCGGGGATCCAGAACCTCTCCGGCAAGTTCTATGAATTGTTGTGCCGACATCGCGCCGATACTTTGGCGGAGAATTTTTCCATCGGAATTAAAAAATAGCAGCGTTGGATATGCCACTACCTTATAGTGTGAGCCTATATAATGTGCGTCGGCGTAAAAAGCCCGCTTCTCATCATTATCTTTTGCCGAACTATCCATTTGGACCTTGACAGAAATGAAATGATCGTTGAACTTCGTACCCACCTCGACATTGGAATATACTTCGTTATCCATCTTTTTGCACGGTCCGCACCAAGTGGCATAACAATCGACAAAAATGTACTTATGCTCGAGTTTGGCCTTGGATAAAACCTGCTTCCAACTGGATCCCGTTTCGAAGCGAATGCCATCCGTAAATACTTCTTCACCTGCAGCGCGAGCAGGCCAACTGCCCAAGCCTGTTAGTATCAGGATCGCAAATAAGCCTCCACATACTCTTAACATATCTTCTTTGTTTTAATAATTATATGAGTCCTTAATTTTTCACGCACCTGACCGACATCGCAATCGAATTACTGTAATTCCTCAAAACTGCCGGATAGTTGGCATTTGTCGAAACATATACTTCGCGATAGTAATAAAGCGTCGCATTTGCCGGACTCGTGCTGTGATAGAATCCTCTTAACCCGAAATTGATAAAAGTATTGTTAGCAAAATTCCCTGGCAACGAAAGATTTAAACCAGATGACCCTCCTATTTGCAAAAGCGGACCAATGGTTCCTCTCGCACCGATTTTCGATGTATCGGTCGCTGCCATGCCTTCGGTAAACTCCAGCGCCTCCCATTCAGCGTCACTCGCTACGTGCCACCCTACAGGCGCGATATTTCGGCTGTCAAGCACAGCGGTCAGATTATACAGAAGGCCATAAGATCGCCTATTGGTCGTATCCCCATTGGGGAAGGTGTAGGCGCCGCCGGGAGGACTGGTCCAATTGAATCCGGTCTCGGCAAATCCGTTTAGGATCGAATCGCCGTTTTGATAGTGCTCCACCCGTAAATTGGCGGCCATCCAGACTTTGCCTCCAATGGCCACGGTAGGATATGCATTCCCGTCTATATCGACCACTGTTCCTGTAGTCGAAACAGTCAGCGTAATCTGGTTACCGTACGCAATACCAGAGCTGTTTGTTGCATAAGCGCGTATATAATACGTCGTCAGATTCAGATTTTTCAAGGTATCGGAGGCCGATTTCGCCGTTATGGTATCGCTGGTCTTTGAGTTGCTGATGGTTGGGTTCTGCGAAGTGGACCAGCAAATCCCTATTGCAGTGATTGACGAGCCGCCATTATTGACAAGGCTCCACCCGCTGGTTGCAGAAAGACCTTGGTTGTTACCTATCGCCGCCGTGGTGATGGTAGCCAGCCCCGGAGAGGTTGTGAAGCTGTCCACATTTCCGAAGGCCGTTCCTTGCTGATTGATCGCATAGGCGCGGGTGTAATACTTTGTATTTGGGACGAGGTCGGTTAAATTGACCGAAAATGACCCTGTAGCAGTCGATCCAGTGGAAACGACACTGTCGCTCAATGTAGGCGGATTATGTACCGCATAGCATACCCCGCTTTGCGTGATTTGTGACCCACCATTGTTCGTTATGCTTCCTCCCGCCGAGGCAGAAGTGGAAGTAATATTGGAAGCGTGCGCAGTGCTCAGCACGGGGAGGGTCTTAACCTCGCTCTTCTTGCAGCCGTTTAACGTCACTGAAAGCGATGCAAGTGCCAGCAGCATGGTGCATAATTGTCTCATATGTGTTAGTTGTATTTTAATTTAAACACTAGTTCAATATCCATCATTTTGTTTCAGGTTTGGATCCAGGACCAGATCGTATGCCGGTATCGGGTACCATTGCCAGTCCGAATTCCATGACCCACCCTTTTGGGTGCAAACGTTCTCAGGGAAACCCATAACCGCATCCACTTGACGGCTCCTCTTCAAATCTAACCATCTTTGACCCCACTCTGTAAATAGCTCGACTCGCCGTTCATGCATGATCTCGCTCAGCAAAGAAGACTGGTCGTTCAGAAGTATGGCTGGCAGGCCCGCCCTGACCCTTATCATATTCAAATCTGCACATGCGCCGGCGAAATTGTTCTCCCGTGCCCGCGCCTCGGCTCGTATCAGGTATTGTTCCCCAAGACGCAATACCATCTCATACTCTGTGACCGGCGCGTTTAACGCTGCGCTTTTATACTTAAAAGGAAAGAAATAAGTGCTATCGCCAACAATCACGCTGTCGATCCATTTAGTCCGCCGCTGGTCACCCGGCTCGAAGTTCCCTGTCAATGCTCGATTCAAGTACACCGGGTAAAACGAATTGCTGGTAGGTCCTGTGGCCGGTAACGCAAACACTCTCGCATCGTTCGTATTCCATCCCAGATTCACAGGTTGCAGCTGCCAAATTGCCTCCTTGCTGTTTTTTAGAAATACGCCATTCAGCGAAACCGTATCATAAAGGGAATTGCTTATTACCACGCCGGCCTCTAATTCCGCACTGTCATATTTTCCGTTATACAAATAAATCCTTGCAAGAAGGGCAGTTGCCGCCCATTTATTCGGTCGAAGCCGCTCGGAGGTCGCCGTCATTGCGTCCGAAGCAACATAACCGCTGGTTAGCTGGGTTTGCGCATTTATTAAATCTGATTTGATCTGGGCGTACACGATGGCTTGCGGGATACGTGCGAGAAGACTATTCACCTCATAATCACTGCTGATAGTTAGCGGTATGTCCCCATATAAATTTACAAGATAAAAATAGAAAAAGGCGCGTAAGAACTCCGCCTCCCCAATCAGTTGCTGACGAACACCGGGCGTTAACTTTTTCGAAGCTGCCATTTTTTCCAGTGCCAAATTGACGACATGGATATACCTGTAAGCATCGCTAAAAATGGTGGTCTCATCGCTGTTTGGATTTCCCGGAATCAATGCGTTTTGGTAGTAGGGAAGTAGCGCAGTTGCGGTGTTCGCGTTGCCGCCTTGCACCGTCAGCTCATCGGCAGATAGCGAGGATAACAGTGAAATGTGACCTATGTCCCCAAGAGCGCCAGACGGAGTAGGCTGTCCCCCGCTAAGTTGAGTGTAAATTCCCGTCAGCACAGCCGAAGCCGTGCTGTTGTTGTCATATACATTATCGCTCGATAATTGGGTGACAGGAGGAGGGACAACAATTAACTTCTTGCACCCAGCCACAAAGGGGAAAAATACGTAACACACACATACAGATAAAAGCCCTAGCTTCATCGGAATTATTTTAGATTACAAGCTCGTCTTAACTCCAAACGTGATCACGCGCAACGGGGGCAAAATCGAACAATCCATATTTGGAACCTCAGGATCGAAACCCCTGTATTTCGTAAAAACCAAGATATTCTGGCCATGAATGAAAACCGAAGTATGCTGAAGATGAGTCTTGCTTTCCCACTTGTCCGGTAATCGCCAGTTTAGACTAATATTCCTGAGGCGAATGAAGGATGCATCGCCATACACGAGATCGCTGTTCTTTGCATCATTGATGGTTTGACCAAGCCCAGTGGTCTCGCTGAACCTCTCAATATCACTCACATCCCCAGGCGCACGCCATCTTTTAAGAACATCGATTGGCTGATTCATACCGTATAAGCCTGAAAATAATGATCCGGGCTCTATGTTGAATAAATACAATGGCGCCTGCTGACATCTAACGAACTGAATAAGAAAACTTAACTCAATAGTCTTATAAGCCAGTGTATTCTCCAGACCGCCGAAGTATCTTGGATTAAGGTCGATCAGCTCCGTCTGGTCAGTGGCTGGATTAGGATTCGAAGTAGGATTGCCTTTACTATCCGAAAATTTATAAAACCCGGTTATCGGGTCTGCTCCCACGCAATGATAAAGAAACCGGCTCATCAGCGGGTGGCCTATCAATCGCTGATAAATGGCGCTTAAGCCTGCCGCTCCCGCTGCAAGTTTATTCCGATTTATCGACAAGTTGAAGGAACTCGCCCACCGAAAAGCCTTTGCATTTACATTAACCGTTTCAAGTTCGATCTCTTCGCCCTGGTTTTGAACAACTGCATTCAGATTTTTATTTATTGATTGGGAACCAGTAATATCCGGGAGCGCATATTCGACCAATTGATTGGTAGAAATGGTCCGGTAAAAGCTGCCCTTAAAAATAATTCTATCCTTAAGAAACCCCAGTTCCAAACCCGTCTCAAGTTTTTTAGTCGATTCCCAGGAAAGATAAGGATTGAACAGTGTTGACGGGTATATGCCATTTGCACCCTGATATGGTACTCCGACGCCGGTAATATTATTATACAGGTCGAGATAGGAATAATCGGACACATTGTCGCTGCCTGTAGTGCCATAGCTTGCCCGCAACTTGCCGTAGCTCAAAACCGGGAGTCCATCGCGAAATACGTCTTCTTTATAGAAAAGCCAGCCTGCACCCGCCGCATAAAAGTTATGGAACTGGTTCGCCGGACCAAATCTGCTGCTGCCATCACGTCGCATGCTCACATCTATTAGGTATTTGTCTTGCCAATTATACTTGACCCGGCCATATCCGGCATTGTACATATAGACAGAATTAATTGAAAGGCCCGCGGTCAGGGAGGTGGCCGCCAGAATATTGTTCATAGTCTGATCGCTGCTAAAACCCTCGGCTCTAAAAGAGTAGCCATCAGTTATCCTATTTTCAAGGGTTGCCCCCGCCAGCACATCGATAATGCCCCGAGAGATGCGGCCATTATAAGACAATTGCGGTTCCACAATCCATGTTTGAATATTGTCGTTGGAAAAATCGGATTCACGGGTACTCGTCGCCCATGTGGCCGGGTCCGTCGCGGCAAACGGAAGAGCGCGATATTCGTTCGATTGGAGGTTTGTATAGCCTGCATGGGTTTTGACCGTCAAACCTGGCATGATTTCGTAGGAAACGTTGCCCGCTGTCACCAGGTCGTATGTCTTGAAGTTAATTATGTTCAAAAGCTCCGCAACAGGATTGCCAAGCACTGAAGGCCAGGTACTGTATCCGGACGGCCCAGGCTCCCAATTTATACTTCCATCCGGCTTATACAACGGGGGTGCGTCTGGGGCCAATTGCACGGCCGCCTGGACGAAATTGAATGGACACAATGTATTGCTATTAATAGAATACATTGTGCTCAGTTGAATCTTGAATTTTTTGTTGGAAGAAACGTTATTGACGGTTAAATGGCCCGAACCCTTTTGACTACTGAAGTCACCTGGAAATACATTTGTCTCCCGGTGAAATCCCGCACCGAAAAGGAATTGCGTACTCAGATTCCCCCCTGACAAGCTACTTTGGAAGTCTTGATATTGCGTGGCCCCGCCTAGAAGAACCTTTTGCCAGTCGGTAGACCGGCTGGTATCCCAAAGCGTCAGATCGAAATCTGCAGAAGGGTTCGGAGCGAGGTTGTCGTTCTTAAAGGCCTCATGACGCATTTCCAGATATTGGGGGGTGTTTAGCACCTTAAGTCTTTCAGGTACTTTGCCGAACCCGCTTTCGACTGTCAAATCAACTTTTGTCTGACCGGCCTTACCCTTCTTTGTTGTAATAAGTATGACCCCATTCGCACCCTGCGAGCCATATATGGCGGTGGCCGACGCGTCCTTGAGGACATCGATGGATTCGATATCTGAAGGATTCAGAAAACTGAATGGACTGCCTGAACCACCTAAGAAAGAAGTGAGGCTCTGCAATGTTTGGGCAGGGTACGGCACTCCGTCGATAATAAATAAAGGCGTAGAACCTTCAGAGATGCTATTGAGTCCGCGGATTTGGACTTGAAGACTAGCTCCCGGCAAACCGCTGCTTTGGGTAACAGATAAGCCGGGAACCCGGCCCTGCAAGGCAAGCAGGGGATCACTTACGGGTTGCTTCTCGATCGTCTCTGCCTTGACTGTCGATACATTTCCGACATTCATACGCTGCGTCGTAGTTCCGTAGGCGATGATCTGTACTTGGTCAAGACTGCTGGTTGAATATTTCATCACCGCAGCTACTGTAACCGCATCGCTTTTTATCTCTATCTCATGCAGGTATTCTTCGTATCCAACAAAAGTGATGTCAAGGATATATTTTCCTGATCGGGCCTTTTTCAAAACAAATTCGCCTCTTGCATTGGTCAACTCCTTTAGGTTCAATCCACTTATCTCGACGGTGGCACCCTCCAGGGGTTCGCCCTTTTCCGTTAATACGGTTCCGCTTATCTCCAAGTCTCCCGACGAAGATTTCTCTGTATCGCCCGGTTTCGTCAGCTTTTCCATGATCACCACGATCTTATTCGTAATAGTATACGTCAACGGCAAGCCGCGGAAACAGGCATCCAACGCCGCCGCCAACGATACATTTCTGACCTCGACCGTCACTTTCCCCAATCCTTCCAACGTCTTCAGGTTGTACACGAACTCAAAGCCAGTCCGAGCCTTGATCTCGCGAAACACCTTCTCCAGCGGAACCTCTTTTTCCGAGAGGCTCACCGTCTGGGCGCTAGCGACTGCGCTTACAAACAAGACAATGGAAAGGAAGAATAGTAGCCTGAGTGGCATGCCGCATATAGTTTTGGTGAATAGTTAAAAATGTCAGGGATGCAATGGATAAGGTTTGACAGTGATCTTGTGGTCCTGAATTTCGAAGGAGATGGTCTTAGTCAATTCCAACACCCGAAGCAAATCGGACAGGTTCGCCGAACGGGGTACCGTCCCTGCAAACCGCTCTTGCCGCACATCACCTTCATAGACTACCTCCGCGCCATACCAGCGGGCCACCTGCCGCATAATCTCCTCTGTCGTGGCGCCGTTGAGCGAAAAATAGCCATTCTTCCACGCCAACACGGCATCCGCGCTGGGCGTCGCTTGGCTTTTCAGACCGCTTGCATCCAGTACCACCTGCTGCCCAGGTCGCAGGACAACGGCTGCCGCCGTAGCAGATGGTCCTCCTACCCGTACCGCACCTTCGAATAATGTCGTTTCCAGCCTGGGCTCGTCGCTATATCCGTTGATGTTGAAAGAGGTCCCCAGCACCGTCACCTCCTCCCTGCCCGGCACATGGACCACAAATGGATGCGTCTTGTCCATTGCCACTTCGAAATACGCTTCGCCGATGATGGTCACGGTTCGGGTTGACCCCGCAAAGACCGTCGGGTAAGTAATCGATGACAACGCATTCAACCACACTTTCGTCCCGTCCGGCAAGTCGAGCCGGTATTGTCCGCCGGTCGGCGTACTCAGTGTATTATATACGGTTTGCCGCGAACCGCCGCCAGCTACCCGGTAAGACAATTGCCCTCCTGTCAGTTTCTGTACACTCGCGCTACCCTGCATCGCCAACAGTCCGACATGTGCGCTGTCGAGCACGATCTTTTGCCCGTTGCCCAACGTCAGCATTGCCCTATTACCACCGGGCGGCATATCATTGGCAGCCGCCACTTCAACCGTAGGCACACGTGGGGAGTGTACGGCCCACCATACTCCGATCCCGGCCAGGCCAAGGACCACTGCCGCCGCAGCCATCCACCAGCGTCGTCCGCGTACAGACGAATGTAACGGCACTACCGGCGCATCGTCCTCGGTAGACTCGACCGGTGGGACGCCCTCGAAACGTGCCGGCGTCGCCAGGATGGCCTCCAGGATAGCCCGCGAGACGCCTTCAGCCAATTCCATTTCCGGCACATCTGCCTCCATCAGTCGCCCAATTACCTGCTCCAGCTCACCGGCATGGCCCGGGTCGCCTATCCAGTCGAGGAGTTCCTCCCGTTCGGGGTACGTCAGGGTCTTTTGCGAAAATGACTGTAAAAGATATTCGAGGCGGAGCGTGTCCATCGTCTATGAGACAACGGGGAAAGGCCGGTGGGTTATCCGATTGCCAAAATTTTCTTTGCAAGCCGGCGTCGTCTGATTCGAACGTACCCCTATTTAATGAAACTATCGAACAACACCAGCACAATGTAAAGGTCGAGGTGCGAGATACAGAAAGCACGAATGGACCGCATGGCCTTCGCCAAGTGAACTTTTACGGTCTCGGGTGACAACCGCAACTGCTCGGCCACAACCTCGCGTTTCAACCCCTGCTCCTTGATCAGCCGGTATACTTCCCGTTGCTGGGCGGGCAGTCGTTCTATCGCTTGTCGTAAAATCTCCTGGTATTCCTTGTCCAGCAACAGTGCATCCGTATCGCTCGCGCCCGGTTCACTCTCCCGCAACGCTTCCCCGGCTATACCGCGTCTGCGAGCTATACGCCTGAGTGCATTGATGATCTCGTGACGGGTAGCGGTGAACAAGTAGGCGCGAAAATGTTCTACGGATATCAAAGTCTCCCTTTTCAGCCAGATCTTGAGGAATACATCCTGCACGATCTCCTCGGCGGCAACGCTCGTACCCATCAGCCGCATGCCAATGCTATAAACCCTGCCCTTGTAGGCATTGAACAATTCTGCGAAAGCGGCCTCATCACCCGACGCAACTCGGTGAAGTAGACTCCTTTCATCCATGGCAAACGGATCTGGCACGGTTAGTCAATGACGTTTTAATTTAACAAAAGCAGCCGGCGGCTAATAAGAAAAAGGCGGTCAAGCGAACCAGAGCATGGCGATAAAGATATAAAAAAAGGAAACAGCAGTCCACGTGCGCGCGATCAATATGCATTAAACTCTTCAGAATTCCAAACTGCTTGCCGTTAATTGATATTTGTCATATTCCCGCGAAACCCTTCTTTCGAACGCCAATTTGCAGGAATTTCATCGATCATTAAACCCAGCCCAATGCACACCTTTTCTTTTCACCGAACTTGCCCTGGACTTTTGATAATTGTCTTACTCTTCGCTTGTCGAAAGGGACGAGAGAACAACTCGACCAGTCCGCTTCCCCCAGACATCCTATCGGCCCGGAACTTTTTCGTCGATACTGTTCTCTCTTCCTCTCAGCCGCCCACCGCCGCCAATTACCGCGCTCGGCTCACTAAAACCGTCCGGTGGGATCTTGCGCGAACCTCATCCCTTTCCGGGCAGACCACCGTCATTGCCCCCGTCCAATTCGCGGGCGATACCTATATATCCTCCGATCTGGCACAAGGCACCACCTTCGAGCTCGGCAGCCTCACCCGGCTGCTTATTTCCCGCGACTCTAACAACGCATTCCATTATGGCCTGCTCACCTATATTCCGGACAGCAATGCGATCGTCACCCAGTCATATACTTCTGGAATCCAGCTTTACGAGGACTGGCAGGGCAACTCTACTTCCGCGCCCCGCCACTTCGCCCGGCGAGCCCTGAGCCTCGCCGCCTCCGGCGACAAACGAGTCGATATCATCCAGGACATCCAGGTTTGCAATACCATCGATGGCTACAACTACGCCCCCGATGACCCCGCAGGCGGCGCAACCACTTGGTCCGAAACCAGCTGTAACACCTACAACCTTCCTGCCATGACCACAGGCCCCACGATCGGCCCCGGCAGCCTCCCGGGAATCTTCGGCCCAAAACCAATACCCCTTACCATTCAGATTACCCCACCTGTCAACCCGATCGGCAATGTCGCCGACTATTTTAAATGTTTCAGTAATTATGGTGGCTCGGACCATACATACACCGTCACAGTCTGTGTCGATCAGCCTGAACCTGATTCAAGAACGCCTTGGA
>Ga0105240_10007725_pt1 | contig 15558 bp, 18 predicted proteins | sample KBSC54metaG_FD_80426 | JGI IMG/M metagenome (GOLD analysis project Ga0105240, IMG submission 80426) | Corn rhizosphere microbial communities from Kellogg Biological Station, Michigan, USA - KBS C5-4 metaG | ecosystem: Host-associated > Plants > Roots > Rhizosphere > Soil | place: Michigan, USA... | reverse complement strand
GACGGCAACGACGTGCTGGCGGTCTACGAGGCGACGCAACGGGCGCTGGCGCATGCGCGATCGGGCAAGGGTCCGTATCTGCTGGAATGCAAGACGTTCCGGATGACGGGCCACTCGGCGCACGATGCCGCGCACTACGTGCCGCAGGGCCTGTTCGACGAATGGGGCAAACTGGACCCGATCGTGCGGCTGGAGGCCAGGATGTTGGAACAGGGCTGGGCTGAACAGAGCGACCTGGACGCCATGCGGGCGCGCGTGAAATCCGAAGTGGACGATGCGGTGGAATGGGCGGAGAAGAGTCCGTTCCCCGACCCGGCGACGCTGCTGGACGACGTTTACGAGAGCCGCTGATCGACGATGCCGACAACATATCTGGAAGCAATTCGGGAAGGCCTGTGGGAAGAGATGGAGCGCGACGGAAACGTGTTCCTGTTGGGCGAGGATATCGGCGTATACGGCGGCGCATTTAAGGTTACGGCCGGTTTTTTCGAGCATTTCGGCGAGAAGCGAGTCGTGGACACGCCGATCTCGGAAGCGGCCATTGCGGGGGCGGCCATCGGGGCGAGCCTGATGGGGCTGCGGCCGGTGGCGGAGATGCAGTTCGCCGACTTCATCACGTGCGGGTTCGACCAGATCGTCAATTTCGCGGCCAAGTGCCGGTATCGGTGGAACGCGCCGGTGCCGATCGTGGTGCGCGCGCCTTCGGGCGGCGGAATCCACGGGGGGCCGTTCCACTCGCAGAATCCCGAGATGTGGTTCGTGAAGACGCCGGGGTTGAAGGTGGTGGCGCCGTCGACGGCCTACGATGCCAAGGGGCTGATCAAGTCGGCGATTCGCGACAACGATCCGGTGATCTTCCTGGAGCACAAGGCGCTGTACCGGCGGATAAAAGAGGATCTGCCGAAGGAAGACTACACCGTGCCCATCGGCAAGGCCAAAGTGGTCCGCGAGGGCCGCGACATGACAATCGTGACCTACGGCGCGATGGTGTGGGTCGCGCTGGAAGCTGCCGATAAACTGGCCGAAGAGGGCCGGTCGGTGGAGGTGGTGGATCTGCGGACGCTGCTGCCGCTGGATCGGGAAACGGTGTGCGAGAGCGTGAAGAAGACGTCCAAGGTGCTGCTGCTGCACGAAGATACGCGCACGGCGGGGATGGCGGGCGAGCTGGCGGTCAGCATCACGGAGAGCGTTTTCGAATACCTCGACGGTCCGATCGTGCGGGTGACGGCTCCGGATACTCCGGTGCCGTACAGTCCTCCGCTGGAGGAGGCGTTTCTGCCGAACGCGGCGAAGGTGCTGGAGAAGGCGCGCTGGTTGTTGGGGTACTGAGGGCTTTCAGCGATCAGCTTTCAGCGATCAGCTAAGGCAGCGACAGATTTTTGCCGGGCGGCAGGATTTTTTGGCGCGCCGACGCGGTGCGTATTCTGAATCCAAAACAGTTAGCTGTGGCGCGTGGCGTGCATTCAGTAGATCGCTATGCTGGATGCCGTTGCCGGACAGCTCGAACGATACATGGACCTGCTGAGCGCGCGCCAGAAACTGGTGGCCTCGAACATCGCGAACGCGGATACGCCGGGATATCAGACGCGCGACATCGATTTCCAGGGTGAGTTCCATGCCGCGTGGCGCGGTGCGCCGCAGGTGCAGCAAGTCGCGGGTCTGGCGAATAAGAACGACGGCAACAATGTGAGCCTGGATCGCGAATCGCGATTGCTGGCCGAGAATGCATTGCGGTTCAACCTGGCGAGCGGGTTGCTGCGCGCGGAAATTCAACAGGTCCGGTCAGCCATCAAGGAAGGTCAGGGCGCATGAGTCTGTTTTCCGTACTGTCGATTGGGGCTTCGGGAATGCAGGCGCAGCGTTCGCGCGCCGAGGTGCTGGTGGAGAACCTGGCCAACGCCGAAACGACGCGTACGCCCGAGGGCGGTCCGTATCGCCGGAAGGACGTGGTATTCGAGAGCACGGATGTCACTTCGCCTTTCGCCAGCATTTTTCAGGCGCAGGTACAGGGCGGCGGCGTGGCGATATCGGAAGTCGTGACCGACACGAGCGATCCCGAACGGCGCTACATGCCGGGCCATCCGGATGCGGACAAAGACGGCTACGTGGCATTCCCCAACGTGAAGCCGGCCGAGGACATGGTCGACCTGATGGGCGCGGCTCGCGGGTATGAGGCGAATGTGGCAGCCATCGGCGCGGTGAAAGATATGATTCAGCGCTCGATCGACCTGCTGCGCTAGGCACGTTATGGCCGCACCCGTCCTTCCGATTTCGCCGGCGGCACTCCCCAGCGCCATCCGTCCGGCTGGAGCGGCAAACAGTCCGGGCGGGTTCCAGGAAGTCTTCTCGAGCGCGGTTCAGCAGGTCGAGTCGCTGCGTAAAGACGCATCGGCGTCGGTAGGGCGGTTCTTGTCCGGGGAGGGCGAGGAACTGCATACGGCGGTGATGGCGACGAACCGGGCGGAACTATCCTTCGATCTTTTCCTGCAGACGCGCAATAAAGTGGTGAGCGCGTACCAGGAAATCATGAAAATGCAACTCTGAGGCCTCACGTTTTCGGTGTGGTCTGCCGATGTAAGGGGCAGGCATACAGCCGCAACGCAGGAACGCCATGAAAAAGATCCTGGCCAATTTATCTCTCGCGCAACGCATCACGATCGCGGTGACGGCGCTGGCGGTGATCGGCGGGATCTACTATCTGGTGCACTGGCAGAAAGAAGCCGATTTCAAACCGCTGTTCACGGGTGTCGCTCCCGAGGACGCGGCCGCCATCGTCCAGAAACTGAAGGAGGGCGGGGTGGAGTACCGGCTGCCGGAAGGCGGCGGGTCTGTCCTGGTGCCTTCGAACCGGGTTGCGGAAATGCGGCTCAATCTGGCGGCCGCGGGTTTGCCCAAGACGGGACGGATCGGTTTCGAGTTGTTCGACAAGAGCAATCTCGGGGCGACGGAGTTCACGGAACACATCAATTACCGGCGGGCGCTTGAAGGCGAGTTGGAGCGCTCGATCATGTCGCTGGCGGAGATCGAGCAGGCGCGGGTGCATCTTACGTTCCCGAAGGATTCGGTCTTCCTGGATGCGCAGCAGCCGGCGAAAGCGAGCGTGCTGGTGGGCATCAGGCCCGGGTCGCGGTTGGCTACGCAGAACGTCATGGCGATCAATCATCTGGTGGCCAGCGCGGTGGAAGGCCTGTCGCCGAACGCGGTCTCGGTGCTGGACATGAACGGCAACCTCTTAGGTCGTCCGAAACCGGCCGGTGGGCTGGACGGTCCGGAGGGTTCGGAAGCGGCGCTGGACTACCGGCACAAGGTGGAACAGGATCTGCTGGCCAAAGTGAATGGCACGCTCGAGCCGTTGCTGGGGTCGGAGAAATTTCGCGCCGGGGTGTCGGTGGATTGTGATTTTTCGGGTGTGGACCAGAGCGAAGAGATCTTCGATCCGGCAAAGTCGGTGATGAGCAGTTCGGAGCGAACCGAGGACAGCACGGGAGGCGCGGCAGCGGCCGGAGTTCCCGGTACTCCCTCGACGCTGCCGCGGCCCGCATCGCGACCGGCGGGCAGTTCCAATCGCACGTCGCGGGTGACCGAAAACATCATCTATCAGACCAGCCGGACGGTGAAGAAGACGCGCCTGCCGGCAGGCGGCATCCGCAAGATTTCGCTGTCGGTCCTGGTCGACCAGGAGGTCACCTGGCAGCCGGATAAGAACGGCTTTCAGCGGGTGCTGGTGCCGCCGAGCGCGGACAAGCTGAAAGTGATTCGCGATCTGGTGGCCGGGGTCACGGGCTTCAATGCCGACCGCGGCGATCAACTGGTAATCGAAACGCTGCCGTTCGAGAGCACGTTGCAACTGGAACCGCCGCAACGGCCGAAGCAGCAGGCTCCGCAAACCACCAGGCCGCCGCGGCTTCCACAGTTTTGGCCGATCAAATGGGACCGCAATATGATGATGATCGCGGGGGGTGTAGGTCTAGTGGTGCTGCTGGCCGGATTCTTCCTGTTCCGCCGGAAGCGGCGTAAGGCGGGAGTCACCGAGGTCAGCATTCCGGCGGCATTGCCGGAAGGAGATACGTATGCGCCCGCGGTCGCGGCGGCGCCCGGATCTCCCGCAGTCGAGAGGCAGCTTGAATCGAAGCTGGCGCAACGGGAGGCCTTGCAGCAAAAGATGGACGCGCAGGCGCTGAATGCCCTGAAACTGGCGCCGGTGATCACTAAAGCGGCCGAAGTGCTTGCCAAACACTTGCGCGAAAAAGTGAAGTTGGAGCCCGACCTTTCGGCCCAGATCCTACGCAGTTGGATCCGGGACGAGGAGAATTAACAGGCTGCGTAACCCATGATCCTGAACGCGACCAAAGAAGAGAACCTGCCGGGGATTCGCAAAGCGGCGATGCTGCTGATCGTACTCGGCGAACAGACCAGCGCCGATTTACTGCAGCAACTCTCGGAAGAAGACGTGCAAAACGTCAGCCGCGAAGTGGCCAGAATCACGGCCATTAGCGGAGAGCAGTCCGAGGCCATCCTCAACGAGTTTCACCAACTCTCCACGGCGGGCGACTACGTGGCTCGGGGCGGTATCGATTTTGCCCGCAAGTTGCTGATGCGCGCGTTCACGCCCGAGCAGGCGAAGCGATTGTTGGATCGTCTGACGAAAGCGCTCGGCGCGGATGCGGCGTCGTTCGACGCGATCCAAAAGGCCGACCCGCAGCAACTCGCGAAGTTCATTCACAACGAGCATCCGCAGACGATCGCGCTGGTGCTCTCGCATTTGAACTCGTCGCAGGCCGCGGCGCTGCTGACGTCCCTGCCGGCCGGCCTGCGCGCCGACGTGTCGCAGAGGATGGCAAGCCTCGACCAGATCTCGCCGGAAATCATCCTGAAAATCGCCGGAGTGATCGGGTCGAAGCTGAAGGCGCTGGGTGAATTCAGCCGCGAATCGTACGGCGGCGTCCGGGCCGTGGCGGAGATGTTGAACCGGCTGGATTCCACGTCTAGCCGGGAGATTCTGGATCACATCGATCGCGGCGACACGAACCTGGCGGAGACCATCCGGCACCTGATGTTTGTTTTCGAGGATCTGCTGCTGATCGACCCGATGGGCTTGAAGGAGGTGATCGCCAAGGTCGATCGCAAGGTGCTGACTGTGGCGCTGAAGGGAACGAGCGAGCAGTTGCGCAATCAGATTCTCGGCTGCATGTCGCAACGCGGCGCGGAGATGCTGCGCGAGGACATGGATGCGCTGGGCCCCGTCAAGATCAAGGAAGTCGACTCGGCCCAGCAGCAGATCATCGCCATCGTGCGGCAACTCGAGGCGGAGGGTGTGGTCAGCCTGAAGGGAACGGTCGGGGAGCAGTATGTCGTCTAAGGTCTTCCTCCCCGAAGACCTCAAGGAGGCTGGTCCAATGGTTTGGAAACGGGTCAGCGCGGGGGGCAAGCTGCAGGAGAGCCCGGCGGCTGAAACGATCGACGTGGGGGCTTTGCGGGCGGACTGGCAGGCGGAATGCGATGCGCGCGTGCAGGCGTCGCAAGCGGCCGGATTTCGAGAAGGCGAGGCGGCGGGGAGGACACGGGCGGCGGCCGAGATCCAGCCTGTGATGGAGCGGCTGGCACGATCCATCGAGGAGATGGGGCAGTTGCGGCCGCGGCTTCGCCGGGAAGCGGAAGCGGACATGGTGCGGCTGGCGCTGGCGATCGCACGCCGCGTATTGCGCCGCGAGCTCGCCGTGGATCCCGACGCCATGCACGGCTTGGTGTTGGGCGCCCTGGAGAAACTGCAAACGCAGGAGATCAGCCGGGTGCGTGTGCATCCGTCGCACGCCGCGCAAGTGACAGCCTATTTGCGGAAAGCGGTCAGCAGTATGAATGTCGAAGTGGTACCCGACAGCGCGCGGGAACCCGGCACCGTAATCTTCGAGACACCGCGCGGCGACCTGGACGCGAGCGTCGATTCGCAGCTTCAGGAGATCGAGCGGGGACTGGTGGACCGCCTGCGGAAGCAAGCCTAATGCTGGAATCGTACTTTCCGATTGTCGAGCAACTGCCGACGTTGCAGTGGATCGGGCAGGTAACCGAGGTTGTGGGGCTGCTGGTGGAATCGCGCGGTCCGAGCGCGGCCATCGGCGATTTCTGCGAAGTGCATGCGGCGGGCGGACGGCTGATCCGCACGCAGGTGATCGGATTTCGCAGCGGACGGGTGCTTTCCATGCCGTTGGAGGAAATCGACGGGCTGCAGTTGGGCGACCCCATCTATGCGCGCAGCCAGGATTCGCGGGTCGAGGTCGGGCGCGGGCTGCTCGGGCGGGTGATCGACGGGTTCGGCAAGCCTATGGACGGCGGTCCGGCACTCGACGTGGAAGACACGTACAGCTTGTACGGCACACCGACGAATCCGCTGGACCGGGAACATATCACGGAGCCGTTGGTCACCGGGATTCGCGCGATCGACGGGCTGCTGCCTTGCGGGAAGGGGCAGCGCATCGGCATTTTCGGTGGCAGCGGAGTGGGCAAGAGTACGCTGCTCGGGTCGATGTCGCGCCACAACTCGGCGGATGTGACGGTGATCGCGATGATCGGCGAGCGCAATCGCGAAGTGCGCGGATTCCTGGAAAAAGAGCTCGGGCCGGACGGGCGGAAGCGGTCGGTGGTGGTGTGCGCCACGAGTGAACGGCCGGCGCCCCTGCGCGTGCGGGCGTGTTTCGTGGCGCTGGCGGTGGCCGAATATTTTCGCGATCGGGGCATGAGCGTGTTGCTGGTGATGGATTCGGTGACACGGCTGGCCATGGCCCAGCGGGAGATTGGTCTGGCGGCCGGTGAACCGCCGAGTCAAAAGGGGTACACGCCATCGGTATTCAATATGCTGCCGAAGATCCTGGAGCGTGCCGGGAATTTTCAGCGCGGCTCAATCACGGGATTCTTCACGGTGCTGGTGGAAGGCGACGATTTCAACGAGCCCATCTGCGATGCCGTACGCGCGATTTTGGACGGTCACATTATTTTGTCGCGGCAATTGGCGGCGCAGGGACACTATCCTGCTATCGACATTCTGCACTCAGTGAGCCGGCTGATTTCCGCGGTCGCGACTCCGACACAGAAGGAGGCGGCGCGGAAATTACGCGCGGCGCTGTCGGCGTATCGGGAGGCGGAGGATCTGATTCAGTTGGGGGCGTATGTGTCGGGTTCGAACCCGTCGCTGGATGCGAGTATCCGTCTGCGTCCGGACCTGCTGGCGTTTCTGCGACAGGATTACACGACGACGGCCCCGGCGGCAGAAACGTTGGCGCAATTGGAGAGCCTCGCGGTCAGACTGGAACAGCCGGCGGGTTTGCCGGCTGCGCGTGCGAAGTAGTGATTCACCGACGCTTAGGTAAACACTTGATTGTAAGAACGGGAAGCGGGTCCGGGAGGACCCGCGCAGACCAGGGGTCTGCCCCACAAAGGAGCAGATGTTGGTGGTGAGGGACGCGCTGTAGAAGATGCAAGCATTTCGGTTCAATCTCGAAAAAGTTCTGCAATTGCGCGAGACGCAATTGGAAGTCGAGGAAGTGCGGTTCAAGCAGCAGGTGGCGGCGGTGGTGGCGCTCGAGCGGGAACTGTTGGATCTGGATGCGGCGGTTGCTGGCGCGGAAATGGAAGTGCGGCGGACGAACGGGATGCAAGGCCGTGACCTGGCGGCACTGGCCAGTTATCGATCGGGAATGCAGAAGCGGAAGCAGGAGGTTTCGGCACGGCGGCAGCAAAGTAAGATGGCGTTGGAAAAACAACAGGCGATCATGCTGGAAGCCCGGCGGCGCTGCCGCTTATTGGAGCGGCTGCGGGATCGACGGCGGGAAGAATGGCAGGCAGCCTGCGACCGGGAGTTGGAAGAAGGTGCGCAAGAGTCGTTCCTGGCCGGGTGGGCGCGGGGACAGAGGCAGGCGGATGCACCATAATAGTTTTGATGACGCCCGAAACTCTTACCGACATTGCCCTGCCTCCCGTACCACTGACTGTGGAAGGCGCCAGCGTGCTGCACCAGATCATGCGCTTCCGCCGGTCCGCCTGGCGGGCGCTGGCGGCGGAACAACGCAGCGAGATTCTGCAGGAAGCGGCGGCGCTGCTCCGCTCCATGGAACAGCCGGCCGACGGACGCCAGAGCGCGCTGTTTTCCGTTCTGGGCCACAAGGGCGACCTGATGCTGGTCCATTTCCGGAAGAGCTTCGAAGAGCTGAATCAGGCGGAACTGCAAATTGCGCGCCTGCGCTTGAGCGACTATCTGGAACCGGCCAACAGCTATCTTTCCATCATTGAATTAGGGCTGTACGAATCGACGACGAAGATTTATACGGATCTGGCCGCTAAGGGAGTGCAGCCGGGCTCCGACGAATGGAAGCAGGAAATCGAAGCCGTGTTGCAGCGCCAGCGGCAAGCCATGGCGCCGCGCCTGTGGCCCGAGATTCCCGCGGCGAAGTACCTGTGTTTTTATCCCATGGATCGCAAGCGCGGCGAGGCCGTCAACTGGTACACCGAGCCGATGGCCGACCGGAAGCGCATGATGCACGAGCACGGCATGATCGGGCGGCGGTATGCGGGCGAAGTGCGGCAGATTATTACCGGCTCGATCGGCTTCGACGATTGGGAGTGGGGCGTGGACCTGTTCGCGGAAGATCCGCTGGTATTCAAGAAGCTGATTTACGAGATGCGCTTCGATCAGGTCAGCGCCGTATACGCTTTGTTCGGCATGTTTGTAGTCGGGCTGCGAGTCCCCGCGGCCGGACTGATCGATCTGCTGCAGGCATAGGAACTGCGCCTGTTACCGGACGGCGACGGGAATGACGAATTTCAGGCCGGTGTGAGTGCTGGAAAAGCTGGCGACTTTGACGTCCTTCAGTCCGGCGGCGCGACCCGCTTCGATGACCTGGACTTCGCGGATGGCGGGAACGCCCTTGGGATAGATCACCCACAGGGCGCCTGCGGGTTTTAGCTCTCCGACGAAGTTGACGAGCTTCGCCAGGTGGGCGGTCCTTTCCGCGGCGAAGAACAGGAGATCCTGTTTGCCCTTTGCGGTAGACACTCCTACTGACATAAGTTCGACTGCGAACCCAGGGTCAAGGTCGCCGATCAGGCGCGCCGAGAGGCCTCGCTTCACGCCCAATTTGTCCAGGCGCGAGGGCGGGTGCAGAATTTTGTGCGCCCATTTTTCGGCGGCCGCTCCGAGTTCGAACTCGGCGGGACCGCCGGGGAATTCCAGTCGCAGGACTCCCGCGCTGGCCTTCACGGAGGTCAGCTCTTTGAAAAGAACTTTGATGCGCTCCTCGCCGCGAAAGAGGAGATGGTCCGTTTCCAGATGCGCCCGTCCGCTAAGCGAGCGCTTCTGATAAAGAATGCGGCAGTCGAGTTCCTGTCCCATGCTATGCCTCAATAGCGGCGTGATCGCCGAACTTGACGGCCAGATCGCGGAGGTAGCCCTCGATGCTGGCAGTGTAACCAAAGAAGTATCGCGCCATGAACCGGAACATCACGTTATAGACTTGGCCGTCCTCGGTGATGCGGAGGTCGGAGCCGCCGCCGGGAACGGGCGCGATGTCAAAACTCCACGTTCCGCCAAAGGGCAGGTTGGGTCCGACGATGCGGGTGGCGATGCGGCGCCCCGGCATGTCCTCGACCAGCTCGAACGTGATCTTCTGACCGTGGTTGTCTTCCTCCCACCATTGCTTGCGGCCGTCGTTCTCGGGAAGCACGCCGTAGTTCTTGACGCCCGTGCGCCACTCGGGCGGACCTGCGATGACGGCGTACAAAGCATCCGGCGACGCGCGGAAGCGAGCCTTGCGGGTGGCGCGATGCTTCACCGGCAGCATGGCGCCGATGGCCGCCGCCAATCCGACGATCACCACCAGAACGGCAATCGCCCACAACAGCCATTTCATTTCTTCCCTCCTCTGAGAAAGCGGTTCAACTTGCCGGACGCCATCATGTCGCGGGCGGCGCCGGCCAGCAGTTCCAGGCCTTGCAGCGCTTGCGCGCGCGTGGCGGCGTCGAGGTGCGCGAGCATGGCCCCGACCAAGTCGGGCTCGAGCACATTCTGCTGCTTCTTAATGCGGACGCCCGCGAGGGTCAGCCGCAGGTCCACGCGCCGGCCGTCTTCCGCGCTGCGCTCGCGGAGTACGTAGCCGCCGCGCTCCAAACGGTCAACCATGAGCGACATCGTGGAAGCGGTCACACCCATGTGGCGCGCCAGTTCGAGCAGTGAAGTATTTTCGACGTCGTCCAGATGGTCGAGCACGCTGGCCTGATGGGCGCTGAGCACGGCTTTGGTTTTGGAGTCGCGCACGTGCCTTCGATGACAGGCAAAGTAGATCTGCGGATAGCAGCGAAGCACGGTGTCCACTCCGGGGTCAGGCACTGGAGGGAGTATACGGGAAGAAATTTAATTTGTCAAATCAAATTAAATAGGGAAGAAGAGGGCAGACAAAAGCGCCTGCCCTACGGGTTACCGCCAGTGGCCTTCGACGAACACCCAGCCGCCGCCACGATGCATCCAGTGAGCTTTGACCCAGTGCGCATGAGGACGGGGCGGCCGCACCCAGGCGCCGGGAGCCCAGACGTAGGCGCGGCCGTCCCAGCGATGATATCCGGGAGTCCAGACGTATCCACGACCGGGAGACGGGACCATGCGCTCGTGAATGGGTGCGGGCGGCGCAACCCGGACCACCACTTGGGCAGACATCGGAATAGCCGCCAAGATACCTGCAAAAACGCAGGCAATTAAACCTTTGCGGAACATATCGCTTACCTCCATTTCTAGAGATGCATCGGGTGCGCGCAGGTTCCTTAAATGCTGTTAATGGGCGAGCCTACTCCTCGTCGTGCTGGGCAGCGAGGCGGGTCACGACCGATAGATCTTCGAGCGTGGTCACGTCGCCGGTGACGGAATTGGACGTCACAATTTCACGCAGTAGGCGGCGCATGATTTTGCCGCTACGGGTTTTGGGCAGCGCATCCGTGAAACGGATTTGCTCCGGCTTGGCGAAACTGCCGATCTCGTGCGCCACCCATTTGCGCAATTCCTCGCCGAGTTCTTCGTGATTCCAATTGCCTTTTTTCAGCGTGACGAAGCAGGCGACCGCTTGGCCGGTGATCTCATGCGGCTTGCCGACCACCGCGGCTTCGGCCACCGCGGGATGTTTCACCAGGGCCGACTCGATCTCCATGGTGCTGAGCCGGTGCCCACTGACATTCATCACGTCGTCGACGCGGCCGAGGATCCAGAAGTAGCCGTCCTCATCGCGCCGGGCGGCGTCGCCGGCCAGGTAGACGCCTTCGACGCGCTCCCAATAAGTCTGGCGGTAGCGGTCCGGATCCTTCCAGAGTGTTCGCGCGATGCCCGGCCAGGGCCGCTTCACGATGAGGAAGCCTTCCTTATTCGTCTCGACCGGCTTGCCCTGAAGATCGACGACGTCGGCCAGCACGCCGGGAATCGGCAGCGTACCGGAGCCCGGCTTAAGCGGCACGGCGCCGGGCATGGGGGCGATCATGATGCCGCCGGTTTCCGTCTGCCACCAGGTGTCGACGATGGGGCAGCGCTCCTTCCCGATCACCTTGTAATACCATTCCCAGGCGGCGGGATTGATCGGCTCGCCGACCGAGCCCAGCAGTCGCAGACTGGACATGTCGTGACCGTTGGGCCATTGATCGCCCTGCCGGATGAAGGCGCGGATGGCTGTCGGCGACGTATAGAAAATGTTGACGCGATATTTTTCGATCAGCCGCCAGAAGCGGTCGGGCTGGGGAAAATCGGGCGCGCCCTCGTACATCATGCTGGTGGCGCCGGCGCAGAGCGGGCCGTACACGATGTAGCTGTGGCCAGTAACCCAGCCAATATCGGCGGTGCACCAGTAGGTGTCCTCGTCGCGCAGGTCGAAGATCCACTTCATGGTCATGGTGATGTGCAGCAGATACCCGGCGGTGGTGTGAACGATGCCTTTGGGCTTGCCGGTGGTGCCGGACGTGTACAGGACGAACAGCGGGTGCTCGCTATCGAGCTCCTCAGCAGGACAGACTTCGCTGACGCCTTCGTCGAGTTCGTGCCACCAGTGGTCGCGGCCCTCCTGCATGTTGATGGCGCCGCCGGTGCGCCGGTAGACGATGACGTCGCGCACGCTCGGGCAGCCTTCGAGCGATTCGTCGACCGCATCTTTGAGGCGCACCTCTTTGCCGCGGCGCCATGCGCCATCGGCGGTGATGACGACCTGGGCTTCGAGGTCCTGGATGCGGGCGCGCAGGGCTTCGGCCGAGAAACCGCCGAACACCACGCTGTGCGTGATGCCGAGGCGCGCGCAGGCGAGGAGCGCGATCGCCAGTTCGGGGACCATGCCCATATACACGATGGCGCGGTCGCCGGATTTGAGGCCGCGGGCTTTCAAGACGTTGGCAAAGCGGCAGACCAGCCGGTGCAGTTCCTGGTAGGAAATGAGTCGCTGCTCACCCGATTCGCCTTCCCACTGGATGGCGATTTTGTTCTTGCGATGCGTGGTGAGGTGGCGGTCGAGACAGTTATAGCTGGCATTGATGCGTCCTCCCACGAACCACTTGGCGAAAGGCGGATTCCATTCGAACACATGCGACCATCTGGAAAACCAGGTGAGTTCGCTTTCCGCCAGTTCGCCCCAAAAATCCTCCGGCTTCTCGGCGGCTTTCTGGTAGAGCGCGCGGTAGGCGTCCAGGCCTTGCACGTGGGCGCGCTGGACGAACTCCTGACTGGGAGGGTAGACGTTTGCCATGCTGAAAATCTTATCAGGAGTCAGCAGACAGGAGTCAGCGGGCGCCCCCGGCGATGCCGGATTGAACAGAGTGTGAGTTCAGATGAAGACCTTTACGGCCGCGGCTCAGTGGCGACGGGCAAAGCTCGGCCACCATCTGCGGACAGCAATAGCCCACCGGCACTCCCTCACGGTCGCGGCTCCGTTGGGAGATACGACGGTCGGAAGTGTATGCGGACAGGGATAGACGTTCGGCAGGGACGGGAGTCACAGGCTAGAGTCAGGAGACGGGAGAGGAGTTCAGCGCCGAGCCGCAGAGGACGCTCACCCTTCTGAGTTATTCCGTCAAGAGGGAAAGTCGGAAGCTTTTGAAAAGCCTGCGGACTTGTTCCGCCGGAGCTTGGTGGTTTTAGGCGGTTGGCGCTCGGACGAGGCGACCTGGGCGGCTTGAGCGACCTTGGCTGCGAGGGAGGAGCCCCGCCGGCGAATTGACTGAATATAGATTGCTCATCTTAATGCCGGCGGGATTTCCAGCGGCGAAACAGGATGCGGACCCATTTGAAGGCGAGGCTTCTCACCGCCCGGTCCTGGGCCTTGCCGTTGGCGCGCTGTGCGTCGTAGTATGCCCTTCCCCATTCCGCAGTCGCGAATCGTTTAGTCATGCAGTTGAAGCGGCCGCTCTGCTTGTTCCACGATACGTGCAGACTCATGTAGTTCTGCCAGAGCGCGTGCTGCGCAATGCTCAACGTCTGATAGTTTTTATGGGGCCGGAAGTTCTGCGTATCGGGGCTGGCGTTCCACTGACCGCCCGCGAACTCAGCGCCGTAAGGAATGGGACTACCGCCGGACCATCCGCTCGGCAAAGCAGCGGTGTACTATCTGGCACCGCTGCTCAATCGTGAAGGTCAATACGAAGCTGCAGCACATGCTGCTCAGCGCTCCCGAAAACAAGATCACTTCGCCGGCTACGCTGATCGCGATCGGCATGACCGGCCTGCGCCCGCACAAACTGCCGGAGGAACTCACGACGGCGGAAAAGGACTTGGCCGGCGAGGTCGGCCGCGCGCTGATGGCGCCCGAAACGGAAGCCACCGATCTGCTGCAGAAATTGCTCGCTTCGCATCCGGATCAACCCAATCTGCACTACCTCTATAGGATGGTGCTGCTCCATGGCGATAGTGCCGCGGCCATCGCGGAGTTTCAGAAAGAACTCGATCGCGATCCCCGCCACGTCCCCTCGCTGCTGGCCATTGTGCGCGAGAAAGAACGCCTGGCTCAGTTCCCCGAAGCACTGGCGTACGCGCAGCGCGCGGTGGCCGCCGAGCCCCGCAACTACGCCGCGCACGCCATCATCGGACGCGTTCTGGTGGCCCTGGACAAGGTCCAGGACGGTCTCCACGAACTGGAAGTGGCGCGGCAGATCGAACCCAACAGCCCGCAGATCTACTTTTCCCTCGCCTCGGCTTACGCGAAATTGGGCCGCTCAGAGGACGCCGACAAAGCCCGCGCGGAATTTCTGCGCCTGAAGAATCCGGGCATCAAGCAGTAGCCTCGGCTTGTTCGCAGCCGCACACGACAACCAACTGGCATCTGATTTGCTCCTGGTGCGGTTGGCATGTTCTCCACCGATCCGCTCGAATCGGCCGCCGAAGCAGGACTCCGATACACCCGCTGCGACGGTCCCTGCATCCGCCGCATCCGCTGCGGCAAAGCGTTTCGGTATCTCGGACCCGACGGCAAGCCGGTACGCGATCCCAAACATCTGGCGCGAATCCGCTCCCTGGTGATTCCGCCGGCGTGGACGAAGGTCGCGATCTGCCCCTCTGCGAACGGCCATCTGCAAGCGGTGGGTGTGGACGCGCGCGGCCGCAAGCAGTATCGCTATCATCCGCGCTACCGCGAAGTGCGCGACCAGGCGAAGTTCAGCCGCATGATCGCGTTCGGCACTCTGCTCGCCGTGGTCCGCCGTCAGGTGGAGATGGATATGAAGCGGCCGGGACTGCCGAAGGAAAAGGTGCTGGCCACTGTGGTGCGATTGCTGGAGACGAGTTTCATTCGCGTGGGAAACGACGAGTACGCCGTCGAGAACGATTCGTTCGGACTCACGACCATGAAGGACCGGCACGTGCGCATTGCCGGCGCGAAGCTGATGTTCCGCTTCCGTGGCAAGAGCGGACAGGACCACAGCATCGAACTGACCGACCGCCGCCTGGCTACGATCGTGAAGAGTTGCCGCGACCTGCCTGGCTACGAACTGTTCCAGTACATCGCGGAAGACGGGACGATTGCCGCGATCGATTCCGCCGACGTGAATCGATACATTCGCGAGATCACTGGACACGACTTCACGGCGAAAGACTTCCGCACGTGGGCCGGGACGGTGCTGGCGGTAAAGGAACTGTGCGCTGCCGGGCCGGCGCGCAACGAGGGCGAAGGCAAGAAGGCAGTGGTGGATGCGGTGAAGTCGGTCGCACGCCGGTTGGGGAATCGGCCCGCTACCTGTCGCAAATACTATGTGCACCCGGCGATTCTGGACGCCTATTCTACCGGCTCGCTCTTCGATACCAGGGAGCAAGGCAAACAGCAGGACGCCGCCTACTCCGGGCTCGGGCTGAGTCCAGAAGAATACTGCGTCATGGTCATCGTGACCGCGCATCAGGAAAAGCTCGTCAAAGAAGTCCGCGCGAAAGCAGCGTAGCGTACGCCTCCGGCCTGCGAACGAGTTTGGACATTTCCGTCGGTAACACCGGCTGGACAGGCTGAAACCTATCCTACCCTCTTCAAAAAGCGCTTCCGCCCCGCGAGGAGCGATTCCGCCGCGCGCGTTCCG
>Ga0105240_10007719_pt1 | contig 15563 bp, 13 predicted proteins | sample KBSC54metaG_FD_80426 | JGI IMG/M metagenome (GOLD analysis project Ga0105240, IMG submission 80426) | Corn rhizosphere microbial communities from Kellogg Biological Station, Michigan, USA - KBS C5-4 metaG | ecosystem: Host-associated > Plants > Roots > Rhizosphere > Soil | place: Michigan, USA... | reverse complement strand
TCGACCCATTGTCGCGAGGCTTGAATTTCTTGCGTGACGTTTTGTTGTGCGGAAGCGATATCGGTTTTTAATGTGGAAAGATCTGTTTGAATGGTTTTTGCTTCTTGAATTTTATTCAGAATGGCCTGGGGGTCCGATCCCCCATTGCCTAGCGCGGTTATCCGTTCTTTCAAAGCATGACTGCGCGCTTCGACATTCAGCGTGCTTACTTTGGATTTAAGACGATCGGGTGTTTTTAAAATCTCTTCTTGAGCTTGCTTGGCCACCGCTGTGACTTTAAGCGCGTCGGGATTAATCAGCGTTTTCGGATCGCTAAACTTTTTAATGTCCCCCCATTTATCGAGAGAAATCGTTTCAATCTGACTCCAAACCCGATCCACCGCTTTCGTCACAACTCCTGGTTTTTGAGGAGGCCATAATAACGCGCCAGAGGTTTTACGTGGCGTGCCTAAGCGAATCCCACGAATCGCCGCGGCTTGAATGACCACGCGTTTTTCTAAAAGTGGGAGCGCCATGGCGTCAAACGTCGCCTCTTCCAGTTCAAAAAGATTCTTCATCGGCGCGTTTTTATTGGCCACCGCCAGGCGCGCAATAGTCATGGACGTTTTTCGGAAGCTAATATGCACGGATTGCACTTCCACTTTGGCACCAAAAAGGGATTCTCCTCCTTTAACAAGCGCCCACTTGGCGATAGGGTCTGAAAGTAAAAAGGCCATCAGCCAAACGACGACAATAAAAATAAGCGCGGCAATGACTCTAGGCCAGCGGATGATTTTCATCGGGACATCCATCGCTGATAGAGATCAAAAATAGCGGAGGCTTTGAAGGCTTGCATAATTCGCCATTGCATGATCCGGTCGCGTAGATGAAGTCGATAGGCCACAACGAAGCGACGAGCTGCAAGAAAAACGGGAATCGCAAGAAGCATAGCCAAGGCTAGATTTCCCATCACTAGCGTATTGTTAAAAGCACTGAACGGAATAATCGGTGTGTTGTACAGGGTGGTCCAAAGTCCATGCAAGGCAGGAACCCCGGTGAGGAGCGTAAACCCCATTTTTTCTGCCCAGGGATCGGTAATGCTTCCGAGAATGCTAAAAAGTAAAACGGATGCAGTCGCCATGCCAAAGTTCACGCGAAACATGAACACAATCACCCACAAAACAAAAGCGCACAAATTAAATTTAGGCATTAAGCCAAGAAAAGCGCCCAACATCACTCCCGCGGCAATTTCATTAGGAGACGTATCGGCATTGAGCGTCGAGAAAAGACCCTTGAGATATTTCAGCCAGAACATGAGGTTATTCTAGTACACCGGCACAGCCTTGGCGCCAACTTTGCGTTGCAGATCAGGCCAGTGTTCTAAGAAGAGGAAGGTCTTGCGGATGACTAATCGAATAGCCGGATACAGATCCGATGAGAAGCAACATGATATTGGAAAGCGATTTAATCGCAGAAAGGTGTTTTTGTGGTTTAGATTCTTCACGCGGAAGGATCAACCCCAGACGTTGCTCATGGAGGATCTGAAGTTCCTGCATCTGCTCTTTGATTTTCTCAAGAACCCATTGTGCTTCGGCGGGAGAAGCTTTGGTTTCTATCCAGGGATGTAAATCGAAATAGACGGATGTTAAGCGTTCAAACGCATTCAGAAGTTCTGGAAATAACAGCGACTCGCGGTTTACAGTGTTCATTGCCGAAAAGAATTGCCGATTGAAGTGAGCATAGACAAGATCCATTCTTTTTTGGAAATCCCATTCTCCACGGCTACGTTCCAGCGTGGCGCGAAAAGTTTCTGACTCGCTCATTAGCCTGGTTTCGGGTAAAATCGGCAACCATGGGTCGGCCATCGCATAATCAAAATCAGAAACTTGTTGTCGCTCTTTTTTATTTTTTAAAAAACGACTACTCCGGTATGTCCGGTCCCAGCATTGCGCCAGGGCATGGCGAAATACTTGCAGCATTTCTGTCGAAAGACTATGGCGTTCACGGTGAATTAAAAGGTATTTCTCGAAAGCATCCAGATCCTTATTCAGGGATAGGAGTTCTTTAAGCGCTAAGCCTACTTCAACAGGTGCTTGCTTTCGTGCTTCTTCGATCAATTGCCTTATCGGAATTGCCGCGGCGAAATTGGGATTGAACGTCTCAAAAATGAGTTCAGGTAGGCCTTCTTTTTGTCGAATCCAGTAGAGGTCCTTAATAAAAGCAATACGTTGTTCTGTATTCAGTATCTTCAGGCGCTGCGACCAAAGACGCCAGCGAATTTCTGGATTAGAAGCAGTCGCTAATTTACGCAGGGGATAAGGCGTAGATAGAGATTTTAAAACTTGCTTGATGAAAACAAACCAGCGTCGCGGAAACGCCGCTAACTTCAGCCAATAAAAGAAATGACCCTCATACGACGTGCGTAAAAATAAATACCCTCCAACCAATAAGCCGATGATATCCGAGGCGGTTAAAAGATGGTAGTACAAGCCGATAAGCCCCATTGCAGTAAAACCCATAAATAAGCCATGCGGCGATATTTCAAGAAGAAGAGCCTTCATGGGTTCGGCAAATTTTTGTGGGGTGGCCGATAACCCCCGGCGTCGCGCGATCCATCCTATACCTTGGGCGAAAGCGTAAGGAATGATCTGCCAAAGCACCACTAGTGCCAAGGGGATTGATTTTGCAAGTTGTAACAAAAAGGACCAAGATACCTTCCATGCTAGATACCATCGACTATCCGCGTTCAAGAAAGATTTAAACGTTTCCCATTCTTTTTGTTCTGGCGAATTTTGCGGTGTGACTGAAAGCCGTTCTCGCCATGCGTCTAAAATATATCTCGACTCTTGTGCAGAGGCTTGGTCGAGAGCAGGTAACGCTGGAAGAGAATTTTTATCGTGGTAATAATGGGCATGAATCGTAGGGGGCTTTTGCGCGATGAGGAAGGCCGTCATCAATGTACCCAAAAGCAGCATCCGTCGTGCTTCTGCCGGCGGCGAAAAAGGATGAAGAAAGCGAAGCAATCCCTGAACGACGGCTTCTTCCGCGAAGATTGGCGCTATCGGGCGTTGATGTGGCGACATCGATAGCATCGGAGCCATATTAAATAAAAGGCTCGAGGTTATAGAAACCGCCAGCAGCCGTCGCCCATGGTGATAAAACAGTGAAAGTAACATAACCCGTGCATCAGTGTACGTCGATGTCCCACTCCCAATCTATAAAGCCTTTGGCCTGGAAGGCTGAGCCCATTAGTCTGGGCCTATAAGAAGGCCGATAGGGTTCGGTTAGCTGTGCATCAACTGCAAATGATGCAGTTTGTGATAGATGCCTTCTTTTTGTAAGAGGCTGGCATGGCTGCCCTCTTCGGCCAGGCGACCGTGATCCATGACGATGATGCGATCGGCTTTGCGGACGGTAGAAAGACGATGGGCGATGACTAAAGCGGTGCGATGCTCCATTAAACGCTCTAAGGCTTGTTGCACCAGGCGTTCCGATTCGGCATCCAGCGCGGAAGTGGCCTCATCCAAAATTAAGATTGGCGGATTTTTAAGTAAAGCGCGGGCGATCGACAGGCGCTGACGTTCGCCCCCCGATAAACGCAAACCGCGCTCACCGATTAAGGTGTCATAGCCTTTGGGTAAACGGCTGATAAACGTGTGAGCATTGGCGGCTTCGGCGGCGGCTTCGATTTCTTGCTCGGTCGCTTGCGGCCGGCCATAGGCGATGTTATAGCGTACCGTTTCATTGAAGAGCAAAACGTCTTGCGTCACATAGCCTATTTGACCGCGTAAGGAGGCCAAGGTGGTGTCGCGAATGTCTTGATCATCGATGCGAATCGATCCTTTGGTGATATCGTAAAAACGCGGCAGGAGGAGCGCTACGGTCGATTTCCCGGCTCCAGAAGAACCGACTAAGGCAATCATCTCACCGGCGCGGACGTTTAAAGAAAAATCTTGCAGCGCCGGGCGTTCGGCGGTCGGATATTGAAAGGTCACTTGGTCATAGTGAATGGTTTTTTGAAACGGAGTTAAAAGTTTGGCATGGGGAGCCTCGCGCACCGAGGAAGGTTGATCGAGTAATTCAAAAATACGTTCAGAGGACGCTAGCCCTAATTGCAGTTGCGCATTGAGCTCGGCAAAATTCTTTAACGGACGATACGTCATGACGGCATAAGCGATAAAGGCCAAAAATGAACCGGACGTCCAAACGCCGTTCATCACATCTTTTCCGCCCTTCCATAACAGGAGAGAAAGTAGCAAAGCCCCGACCATTTCCATCAAAGGACTGGAAAGCGTATCTGCCTTCGCAAAACGTAAACCCAAATCGATAAAATATTGATTCGCGCGCTTAAAGCGGTCGGACTCGGCGCGTTCCGCGCTGTAGGCTTTAACAATCGCGGCCGCTTGAATATTTTCCTGAATCACCGAATATAAATCTCCCATTTGTTCCTGGCCCTTGCGTCCGACGCTGCGCAACGTTTTTCCTAGATAGGTGATGATAAACGCGGATATCGGCATGAGCGCGATAATCAGTAACGCAAAACGCCAGTTCAAATAAAACACCAATCCAATATTGAAAATGGCCGTCAGCCCATCACGGACACAATAAATCGGTGCACGAGCGATCACTTGTTGCAACGCCGTCAAATCATTGGTGAACCGCGCCACGACTTTTCCTGTCGATGAAGCATTAAAGAAATCCATCGACATTTGTTGCACATGATCAAACATCTGCTGGCGTAAATCGCCGATCGCTTTTTGACCGACGGCCGCCATCAAATAATTCTGCAGATAAGAAAAAAAGCCCAAGAAAATAGAAATTAACGGAATGGCCCACATCAATGTGCGCAACATATGTAAATCATGGCCAATAAAAACTTGATCTTGCAGCGGCTTAATCAAATAAAGCCGCCCCGCATTCAATGCGGCGACCAAGCCCATAGAAATAACCGCCAGGAGGAGATCCGACTTGTAGGGGAGCAAATAGCGAAATAGACGTTTATAAAATTGCATGTCTCATGATTGTATCAACCAGGCGACCGCTACGCCGAGGTATTGACGCCTCAGGTATGTCGATGAGTAGGCACTTATGTCGCCGTTCGGAATTGATTGAGGTGATGAATTAATGGCGTCGTCGCAGGAACAACCACATCCGACATATAACGTTGCATGACATCGAGAGACTTTCGTGGGATAAGAGACAAGTCTTGCTTTAGAGCTTCTGCGATGACCTCTACTTCTTGCTCGACTGATAATGCTTGAGCTCCCCATCCTTCTCGTAAAATAAAATCAGCGAGCATTTTGTTCTCGCCCAATCCCGGTCCAAATACAGCAAATGCTCCTTGTGCCACGGCTTCCATAGGGTTGTGACCTCCGCTATGGATCTGAAACGTATTTCCGATGACGGCGACCTTCGCCAGCGCATAAGCCGTGATCAGAAGGCCTTGTGCATCAATAATATAGATGTCGAGAGTAGAAGCGAACTTCGGTAAAGTCGTGATGCCCGGAGTGTAGAGCACAAAATTTTCTTTCGCATGATAAAGCCAATTAAGCAAGATTTCGAGGCTCTCGTTGCGTCGAGGGACAATAACGAATTGCAATCCGTCTTCCCTTCTTCGTAAATCATGAATGATTTTTAATGTTCGTTCAGAGTCCCATATTTCCAGTGAACCAAAGACGATGGTCTTATTACGATTCAAAAGTAATCCCAAGTCTGTGGACAGCGCTACACGGTCTGAATCATCCACTGGGGCCGACCATCCTTTTAATATTTGTCCAGAGACTTCCCAATGGTTGATTTTTTTTACGGCCATTTGATTCTTAACCATAATGACCATATCAGGAGGGCTTTCGTCAGCCAGATTTCGGCAAAAGACAATATTTTTTAAACCGCTAAATATTTTTTTAACCAGGGTAACGGATAAATCACCTCCTATCCCGATACGCAGCTGGTGAACAAGTCCCTGTTGCTGGAAAACCTCCGCTAGAGTGCGCGCACTACGAACAGCCATCCAACCATTCACCATAATGTCGATGACAAGCGGAGGACTTTTGACTCTAATCCCCTTTTTTTGAAGCGACTTCCGTAACGGCCGTTCTGATTGTTCTAAGCGGTGTGGGGTGAAAAGCAATCGCGCCGTAATAGAGCTGCTCTCGCAAAGCTGGGCCGAAGACTTTTCATTCTGTGGAAAATCGAATATTATGGCGGCACCCGAAAAACCCATGGTGGTGTTTATCAGGATTAGAGATAAGGCTATTCTTCTATACAACATGATTCATGGTAAACATCAAACGTAAATGTATAAATCGTCCGAAAGACTCAATATCAAGCCCATTTGACCTAATAGGTATCAACACTGACATCGAATGCTAAGCCGCTTTTCCGAGTGTTAGAGCATGGGCCGACATCAAACGATAAGCGGTTCGAGTGATTAAATCGTCTACCTCATGATCTATATTATGGCCGCGCGCTTCTAATACATGGAGTGTCCCCATGAGCAAGCCTGCGTAAGAAAGCGCATGGGCAATGATCAGCTGTGGCTCGGAAAGAGAATGCCCGTACGGCGCTCTCCGAACTGGCTCGATACGATCATCTGCCGTCGCCATAAAAGAATCATTAATGCTTTCGAGTTTTGGCATTTGATCGATATGCGACCATAAAAAATTCATATGTTGCGCGTCTGGAAAATCCATCTGGTTGTAGCCATTGACGATCATGCGACAATAATCCGGATCTAGTACCGCTCCAAGTCTTAGCTTGCGCAAGCCATAACGGAGTATGAAATCGAAATCTTCGTAACGGTGCGGATGCAAATACATATAGTCGATTTCCGCCCAATGGTCTGTCGTGGAATTCCATACGGGCAAAAGCGCGTCCGGCCAACGGAGATTGACGTCATCCATGACTTTTTTGTTGAGGAGAGTGTCATAGATTAGAATTTCCGTTCCGGGGCCTGATAACCTGGAATCTGTATCGCCAATAATAAGCCGGTGCGTTTCCGGACCTAGAATGTTGTTTTGATATAGGCTGCGCACAAAAAAGGCGGCCTGCATCCTGTCCTCTTGAACGGCGCGGTAATTTCCCATGGTCGCCCATACGCTATGAATATGGGTTTCTAAAAAACGTCCCGTGACGCGCGCGATGCAACGCGCCATTTCTGCCAAAGGATCGGCGCCGGCCTTGAGAAAAACAAGACGCGTATGAGCAGGATCTTGGGCCGCTTTGTCCAGGAGATAATCGATGTATTGCACGATCACCGGTTGTCCACCATTAACACCTTGAACGGCATCTTGTGAGGCTTGATAACCCAAGGTGTGGATAAAATAGTTAGCGAAAAATTCGATTTCGGTCGGGACTAGGTGCTGTAAGTTAAGAAAATCCAGCTCCCGATGATAAATGAGGTTTTTATTAAGCTGAAGATACTCTCGTTTTAAATGTCCCACGTTCGAGCTATCAAAAATGGCAGGCTTAACAACTCCCTGTATTCCGGCAGAATGGCAGATCACCGCACTCGCTTTTTTGATCCATTCCATCGGACGTGAAAGCCAGGAACGTGGCGGAATAGCTTCGATAGTCCACTCATGTGGCAAGAATTCCGATGATTGCACCTGAGTGATCTGAAAGGTCTGAGGATGGCTCAGTCCGGGATTGGCAATAGCGACCGACAGCATCAAAGCGCACAGTCCGCGTAAAAATAAATTATTCATAGTCAGCCTACATAAAGGCTACTTAACGTTAACGACAGGCAAAATCCATCAAAAGGGAAAAATTTGATGGGTATTTTGGCGGCCGGAATTGAAGCTTATGTAAGTGCTGACAGAATGACGTCCGCGGTGCGGGTGGAGCCGCCGGAGGCGAGGGTTTGGCGTAAGGCAAGGAGTTCGGCTTGCATGGCGGCGCGTTTGGTGTCTTGGGAGATTAAGTCTTGGGCGATGTCGGCTAATTTTTGTGAATGGGCATCGGCTTGAATGAGTTCCGGAATGATTGGTTTGCCTGCCAAGAGATTGGGAATTCCAATATAGGGAACACGGATGAGTTGCTTAGCGATTTGGTAGGTGAGCCAAGAGAGCTTGTACATGATGATCATCGGGATGCCGAGCAGCATGTTTTCGAGTGCGGCTGTTCCCGAAACGCTGATGGCTAGCCATAAGCGTTTGCGGATGCTGTAATCGGGATCATCCGTTAGACGAATCCATGGCGCGCGTTCCAAAACTTCAGCGTAAAAAGCCGGTTCGATTTCTTTTGGACGAAACAAATAGATCTGAAAATGGGGATTTTTTTCGCGAATGCGAATCGCGGTATCAACCACTATCGGGAGATGTCGTGCGATGACGCTGCGACGGGAGCCAGGTAGAAGTCCCAGACTGGGGATCTCGGATTTTTCGGTCGGCTCGGGCAACTGATCGGGAAGCGGATGACCCACAAAAGTAGCAGGCACCCCTGCGTCTCGATAGAGTTTCTCTTCGAAAGGAAAAATAACCAGCATCTGCGCCACGTTTTTTCCTAGTTCGCCAATCCGCTGCGGACGACTCGCCCATACTTGCGGGCTGATGTAATAATAAACGGGAATGTGGAGTCCCTTAGCCAGCCGTGCCACATGAATGTTAAACCCGTAGTAGTCGATGGGAATGACCATATCTGGTTTCCATCCGACTATAAATCCTTTGAGTTGCTGACGGAGATTCCAAAATTGCGGAATTTTAAAAAGCGGTTCCCAAAAACCAAAGCCACCCATCCCCACCAACGGATGTATAAAAACATCGACCACTTCTTTTAAGAAATTTCCCCCCAACGCCGCGACTTTGAGATCAGGGTGCTTGGCTTTTAACGCTTTGACGAGCGCCGCACCGTGTCGATCTCCGGACGGATCGCCGGCGACAATCAATAAACGCTTTTCAGGCATGAATTTTTAAATTGGCCAGGACTTCTTGGGCTAAGGCGATGGCGTCGCGCCCATGTTGGCCAGTCACAAGCGGCGGACGTTGAGTGACGATGCAATCGAGGAAATGGACGAGCTCGGCGCGTAAGGGATCTTGTTTTTTGAGCGCCGGGCTGATGCTTTCAATATCCAATAAACTTTTAACAACGGGCGATTTCTTCCGATACACTTTTAACTTTGAATCCGCATAGTCTAACGAGAGATAAGCGTCCTTTTGAAACAGGCGGATGCGGCGATATTTTTGCAGTGAGACGCGCGAAGCCGACAAATCGGCGATGCAGCCATTTTTAAAATGCAGTCGCACTTTGGCAATGTCTTCATGAGTAGATAAGACTTTGGCGCCAAATGCTTCGACACGCGTCACGGGTTCTCCGACGAGAAACAAAACAATATCCAAATCATGAATCATCAAATCCATGACCACGCCGATATCCGCCACACGCGGATCATAGGGTCCTAAACGATTGACTTCGATAAACTGAGGGGCACGAATGTATTTCACGGCTTCCATGACCGCGGGATTAAAGCGCTCAATGTGTCCCACTTGGAGAATGAGTTGTTTCTCCTGGGCGATACGGATTAGGTTTTCGGCTTGCTCGAGTGTGGAGGCTAAAGGTTTTTCGATGAGGCAGTGAATGCCCTCTTGCAAAAGATGATCGCCCACGGATCCATGCGTGTGCGTAGGCGTTGCAATGACAGCTGCTTGGACATGTCCAATAATTTCAGAAGGACTGTTGAAAGCGGCAACGTTATATTTTCTAGCTAAGGCTTTGGCGCGGGCGATATCGGCATCGACAATGCCGACCAATTCGGCATTAGCTAATTTAATGAGATGCCCCACGTGATAGCTGCCCATACGTCCGGCGCCAAGGACCGCGACGCGCACGCGCGCACCGCTTGGCTTGGGCTTAGAGCGAAAGCCCTGTAAGAGTGAGGTTAGCGTCATTGGCCGATTGAATAAGCGTATCTTTATCTAAGAGCAAAGTCTTCTTTGCTTCCATGGCTAAAACTGTCGCACCCGCTTCTTTTAGCGACTCCATCGTGCGTTGACCAATCACGGGAATATCGAAACGCAAATCTTGTTGGGGTCGCGCTACTTTAATAACCACGCATCCGGGCCCGGCAATCTGCCCCGCGCGTTTGATGCAGGCGTCGGTGCCTTCCATCGCTTCGACAGCGACTACCGTTCCGTTTTTGACCACAATCGTTTGGCCGATATCTTGACCGGCCATGGTACGCGCCAGTGGCAAGCCAAAGGCAATATCCGCTTCTTCATCCGACGATGGCTTTCGTTTAGTCAGCAATCCTTGGGGACAAAGCCATGATTCCAAATAGGTGGCGGATGAAAGAAATTGGATCCCATCTTTGGCAAATTCTTCCGTGACGGCTAACAGAACCGATTCGGCTTTTTTATTGAGCAGTCGTCCTAAAAGTTTAGTCGCGCGCCAATCTGGAACAATATCCTTAAAGAGTTGTGTATGTTTGACTTGTCCGGCCATGACCGCTCGATCAACACCATTTTCTTTTAAATAGTCGATGGTCTTACCCAATTGACCTAAGGAGAGCCAGGTCAGTTGATCGACAGATTTTTCAAGTAAGGGATCGGCTTCTTCTTTAAGGGCAACGGCAATCACTTGTTCGCCACGACGTCGCGCTTCTTCTGCGAAGAGTATGGGAAAATTCCCATTCCCCGCAATGAGTCCAATTTTAGGCATCAGTCTTAGGGTCGGGTCGGCAGATACCGCGTGATTTTTGCACGCTTTCGGAAATAAAGCCCAAAAACTCTTGAGCCGCCGGTTGCGTATGTTGTTGAAGTAATTGCGGGATCAAATCTTTTAGAGGTGTAGAACTGCTGTAGACCTGGCGAAAGACTTCTTTCAAATCCGCCACGTCGCTGGCTTTAAACCCCGCGCGCTTAAGGCCAATAAGATTAAGTCCCGAAAGTCGGGCGCGATCGCCCCAGGCCAAGGCAAAGGGTGGAATATCAAGCGGCACCATCGCGCCGGCACCCACCATGGCCATTTTCCCTACGCGTACAAACTGATGCAACCCGACCATACCGCCTAAGACGGTTCCTGATCCCACTTCGCAATGGCCGGCAATGGCAACGGAGTTAGCGACAATCACGTTATCGCCAATGATGCAATCATGCGCCACGTGAGAATACGCCATAAATAAACAATTGGAGCCAATCGTGGTGACGTGGCTAGCGGTTGTCCCACGATTCAAGGTCACACATTCCCGAATCCGGCAACCGGGCCCCACGACCACACGGGTTTTTTCGCCTGCATACTTTAAATCTTGCGGCGCGGTGCCTATAAAGGCGCTAGAGAAAATGTCGCACTTGGCGCCCACTTCAGCAAATTCAATCACGGCATGCGGACCGACTTTAACCCCGTCATGCAGGATCACCTCTTCGCCAATCACGGCATAAGGACCCACAGAAACGCCCATGCCCAGTTTGGCTGTGGGATGAATAATTGCTGTAGGATGAATCAGCGTGGATGTTGCAGCGGTCATGAGTTTATGCTTTGGGCGCCGGAGCGTCCACGACAGCAAAGCTAAACTCGGCTTCGGTTTTAAATTCACCGTCGGAGTAAGCTTCCCCTTTGGCTTTACCAAAGCCCGAGCGCATCTTTAAAATTTCAATTTTGATTTCTAAACGATCCCCAGGAATGACCGGTTTGCGAAACTTCACGCTTTCGATACCCATAAAAAACGCAAGTTTGCCTTTGTTTTCCGGTTGCGACAAAAACATCGCGCAAGCGACTTGCGCCATCGCTTCCACGATCAACACGCCCGGCATAATCGCGCGTTCCGGAAAGTGGCCTTGAAAAAATGGTTCATTACCGGAAACGCTTTTGACTCCGGTAGCCGTTTTGTTGGGTTCAGTAATCGTCACTTTATCGATCAAAAGAAATGGGAATCGATGCGGGATCGCTTTTTTGATTGCTTCAAAATCGAGAACAATGTCGGCCATAGGAATCTCCTTTGTTGTCGTCAGATGACGAATGAATTACATTCCCCCGCTAACAGGGGTCAATTCAGTCAGTTTAGGTGCGCCGGGAATATATTTTTCGGCTAGTGCTCTTACAAAATTGACATTGTGTCCATGGCCTGGGCGAACCGCTGTGACATGTCCTTGTAAACGATAGCCTAAGAGAAATAAATCGCCCAGTAAATCCAAGGTTTTATGCCGAACAAACTCGTCGGGGAAGCGCAGTTTTTTTTCTTTATTGTGAATACGGTTCAGCCCCACAACCACGGCATTATCTAATGAGCCGCCCTTAGCCAAGCCTTGTTTTTTAAGCGCTTCGACTTCGTAATCAAAACAAAAGGTGCGTGCGGGTGAAATCTCTCGACGATAATCCACATCATTCAGAATCAGTGTTGTTTTTTGATGTTGAATCAATGGATGTTTGAATTGGATTTCAACGCTGAGCTGCAACACATCCGACGGTTCGACTGAAATCACCGTTTCTTTGTCGCGATATTCAAAAGGTTCAGTAATCTTGAGGAATTTTTTCGGAACCGCTTGTTCTACCAACCCTGCATTTTTGAGCGCATCAAAAAAAGATTGACTTGACCCATCGACGATCGGCGGTTCATTGGCATCCATCTCAATAAGCAAGTTATCGAGACCTAACGCATAGACCGCGGATAACATATGTTCAATGGTATGTACACGCATCGTGTCATTATTGCCTACGGTTGTTCCGCGGATGACGCCAAGGACGTTGGTGTAAAGGGCGGCGACCGCGGGCGATCCCGGTAAGTCGGTGCGGACAAAAGTGACTCCGGTATTGGGTTCGGCTGGTTTGAAAACGGCTTTGCAGCGATTACCCGTATGCAGCCCAATGCCTGAGACGAATGTGTCGCGGGCAATCGTGCCCTGGTTATCCTTGAGGCTCATTTGAATCCTTCTTCCTTAAATTTTTAGTCGCGGCATAGATCTCGGGGAGCTTATTGTAAAGCGCCTGGAGTTTCATGGCCAGCTTGATGGGACGCGCGGGGCTGCCGAAAAGAACATCTCCCGGGGCCACATCATTCATCACACCTGTTTGCGCGGCAATTACAGCGCCGTCGCCAATCGTGACATGTCCGACAATACCTGCTTGTCCGCCAAAAACAACATTGTTGCCGACTTTGGTAGATCCGGCAAAACCAACTTGGGCGGTGATCAGACAGTTTTTCCCGATTTGGACGTTATGCGCAATGTGCACTAAATTATCAATCTTGGTGCCGGCCCCCACACGCGTTTCTCCGGTGGTTGCACGGTCAATGGCGACATTAGCGCCAATTTCAACATCGTCTTCGATAACGACACGTCCAATCTGCGGAATCTTGTTATGTTTGCCATTGTGCGGGGCAAACCCATAGCCATCAGCGCCCAATACCACGCCCGAATGAATAATGGCGCGTGCTCCGACTTGCGTATCTTCGCGCAACACCACATTGGGATAAATCAATCCGTCTTCCGCGACTTCGCTGCGGGCGCCGAAAAAACAGTTCGGATAAATAATCGTTCTGGCACCAATCTTGGAGCCCGCTTGAATCACCACATGGGCGCCGATATGGGCTGTTGGATCAACCGTCGCGCCTTCTTCGATTACCGCTGTGGGATGAATGCCCTTAGGGTGTTTCTGCCGGCCTTTATCTAAAACATGCAGCACTTGCGCAAATGCCCATTGCGGATTTGCCACGCGAATGAGCGTTTTTCCTTCGGGAAGTGTGGCGCCTTCCGTTTTTTCGGGAATCAAGACAATCCCGGCGCGCGTCTTGGTTAAGGAATCAATGTATTTAAGATTGTGGAAAAACGAAATTTGCTTTTCGGTGGCATCATCCAAACCTGCCGCACTGTCGATTTGAGCGTTAGGATTGCCTTCTACGCGACCCTGAACGGCAGTCGCAATATCCTGCGCGGAAACTGCCGTCATTCCTGCGACTCGCGTTGTAATCGTTCAATGAGTTTGTCGCTTAAATCCACACCATCTTCGCCATACAGCACATAGGCTTTGTCCATGACGACGGTAACACCTTCATCGCGCGCTAAGATTTGTAACACGGCATAAATTTTGGACATGACGCCATAGGTTTTCTGCGTCTGTAATACTTTCATGTCGGCTACGGCGTTCGTCCGAAAGGTTTTAAATTGTGCGATCGAACGATCCATTCGCGCTTGATTATCATCGATGCGTTTGGCTAAAGCGTTAATGGCTTCAGGCGTCAGCAGCATCGGACCGGTGGCATTGGCAGCCAGTTGCTCAAGCAACGATTGTTTGGTGTTGGAATCTTTCATACCGGGCAAAACCGGCGCCACACCAGTCGGAGCGGTGGTCGCTTCATGACCCGGCAGGCCGGCTAAGGGATCTTCACTGGGATAAGGTTCAACCGTTGTCGAACTGGCTTTCACGGTGGTGGTAGAAGTCACCGTTGGCGCTACAGGGGCAGCAATCACGGGTTCAGGAACGGAATTGGGCGGTATGACGACCGGCATTCCTCTCCGCGCATCCGTCAAGGCCGCTTGATCGACTGAGATTTGCTGACGTAAAAGATTAATATCCGTTTGATGTCGCCCCAGCTCGCGTTTGCGTTTTTCGATTTCGCGCAAAAGGTCGCCTTCGGCGAACGACTTTTCAGGGTAACTATCAAAGATCCGCTGCAAATCAACAAAACCGATGCGCGTCGGGCTAATCGCGTCTAAAGGAATTTCGACAGAGTGGATGCGAAACGGTAAAAATAGGTTTAGTGCCATCATTGCGGCGAAGGCCGACCCTCCACACATCCGGCGGGCCGGAATCCAGTGCCAGCTTTTTCTGGACCCCGATCTTCGTACCCAAAGGGTACGTACCCGTCCGATAAATGTATTGGAAGGGGTACGTCGGGGTGACATCGATAAAAAAATAGCCTGTATTTTTTTCATTTAGAAAAGGCTTCCTACTGTGAAATAAAATTGCGACGGCGGATCATCCTGCGCACGGTTTAACGGAATACCAAAATCTAACCGCAGCGGGAAGACCGGTGTCTTAAAGCGTACGCCAAACCCAACGCCTTGTTTCAAGTTAATTTGATTGGCTCCTGTGGAATAGCGGATGTCATCCACTTTGTTCCACGATCCTCCCACGTCATAGAAAAATACGCCTTGCAGTAACGTTTTCCCCCGCTCATCCGGGGCGATCGGGAACTTATACTCCACATTATAAACATTTTGGATCTCTGCGCCGTCGCGGAAGCCGACATGACCTAACTCATAGCCGCGCACTGTATCGGGACCGCCGGTACGGAACAGTTCGGGGTCGATGTCTGCTCGGGTAGATTCGCCATACGGTTTAACGACCGCGTAATTGGCATGCAGCGAGAGCACGAACTTCCAGAAAGTTGGGAAATGCACGCTATAGTCCAAGATCGGTTTGTAGTAATGAATCGCTTGCGCCGGAACCAATCCACCATACGTAATGCCTAACGAGGTGCGTGTGCCGCGCGTAGGATCAAACTGATTGTCGCGCGTATCACGAATCAACTGTGTCGTTATATTCGACCGCAAGATCGTGCGTTCGCCGATGGATGCATTGGCCGCATCCGTTCCTAAAAGAGCCAAACGCGTATCGGAATTGGGGTCAATGTTGCCATTACTAAAGACGGTGTC
>Ga0105240_10007718_pt1 | contig 15564 bp, 15 predicted proteins | sample KBSC54metaG_FD_80426 | JGI IMG/M metagenome (GOLD analysis project Ga0105240, IMG submission 80426) | Corn rhizosphere microbial communities from Kellogg Biological Station, Michigan, USA - KBS C5-4 metaG | ecosystem: Host-associated > Plants > Roots > Rhizosphere > Soil | place: Michigan, USA... | reverse complement strand
TGTTCGATGACGCGCTCTCGCCCATGCCATCGCCCCCGCCGCAAGCCGACAACAGCAGCGCCAGCGCGCACGCCACCCAAGCCCACCACATCCTGTTCATGCCGGCCTCCCTACTGCTAAGCCGCGGCCATTCTAGGGAGCTCAGCCGTTTTCAGGGGTAACCGGGTTCGTACAACTCCATTCAGTGGGCGATGCGTGAAATTTTCGAGGTCTGGCGGACGATCACCGCATCCGCGCAGCCTTTGCGCACTCGATTAGCGCGGCACACCGCGCATCGCCGGATGCTCCGACACCGGCCGGTCTTCCATGTAACCGGAGCCATCGTGCGTGCCGCGGCGGCCGGCGATCTGCCAGGCCGTCTGCTCGCCGATCAGCGCCGCCAGTCTTTCCATTTCTTCGTCGGTGTGGTTGATGGCCTTGGCCGGGGTGAGATAGCGGCCGTTCTTGGGTTCCGCTTCGCCCCAGAACGACTGGTGGTACACCGATTGCGACACGGCGTTGTCCCGGCCGGCGTTCATGTCCACGGTGCCGTAGCAGTTGCAGAAGTAGCTGCGGAAATTCTGCTCGGGCAGCACCTCGGTGTACACGCCGGTGCCGCGGATGCCGGCGGTGAGCGTCGGCGTGACGATCTGCCGGCTGGTGCCTTTGCCCCACACGCTGGCCACCGCGCCCGTGAGCAGGCGCAGCGCGCTGACCAGGCTGAGCGACGAGCCGCGTTCGACGGTCATGCGGGTGTTCTGCCGCACCTGGAACGCGGAGTTGCCCAGCACGAAGATCAGGTGCGATCCCGGACCGGTCTGCAGGCTATCGCCGGTCTGGATGGTCTGCTGCGGCGTGAGCCGCTCGCCATTGAGCAGCGCGTCGCCTTGAAGCTCCACGATGTTGGTGCGCTGCTGCGCCTGCGCGGCGGCGAAGCCCCCCATCGACGTCCAGGCCGCGGCGGCTTGCAGGAAGCTGCGCCGCTGGAACCAGAGGACTTCATCTTCGCTGCGGCCTTGCAAGGTGTGCTGTGTCATGGGAGCTCTCCGGGGGTAGGCGATTCGGGGTCGGTGGGTGCGACGAAGCTGTCGCGGAAGGTGAAGTACAGCGAAGTGGAAAACATGGCGGTGACCAGCAGGCCCAGCGGCATCAGCGCGGTGGCGGCGATTTGCGGATTACCGGTGATCACGGCGACCAATCCGATCAACAGCGACACGGCGAAGATCACCAGGGTCCAGGCCAACCCGAACACCAGCAGCGCCTTGGCGTTGCGCAGGCAGGCGACCAGGCTGAAGAACAGGCTCTTGACCGGCGAAATGCCATGCCAATGCACCAGCGCGGGCGCGTGCCAGAACAGCAGCGACACCGGCAGGTAGAGCAGTCCGCCGAGCAGCAGCGCCATTTGAAAGCGCGGCGCCATCAGCGCCTCCGCGCTGTCCTGCGATTGCGCCGGCTGCACGTCGACCAGCGCCGACACGAGGAACATGATCGCCATGCAGGCCGCCGCATACAGCAGGCCCAGCACGATCATCGCGCGCAGCCGCTGGCGTCCCGCGCGAAATGCGCTGACCAGCACGGTGGGCATCGGGAAGCGCCCCTTCAATGCTTCCTGCGTGGCAGCCATCAGGCCCAGCGTGGCGGCGGGAACGATCGCCAGCGCGAGGACCAGCCCGATGAAGGGCAGCAGCGACAACAGCGTTGCCGCCGTCATGTACATGAAGAACAACCCGGCGAGGGCCAGCGGCTGTTTGGCAAAAGTGAAAAGACCGAGCTTGACCCATTGCAGACCCGCGCGAGCGGGGACGATGTTGAGTTTCATTGAACTTACGAAAGATCTATCGGCCTGGATGCCGGTTTATTGCATGGAAGCCGCGCCGGGGATGCCGCATGCGTGACAAATTTAACGCCAGCCCCGAGTTTGCGCCCGGGACCTGACTACCGGAGCGAAACCGGTTGCGCGATGCGCTGGCGCAGCACGCGCTCGAAATGTGCCGGGTCGTGCGCCTTGAGCATGGCGGCCTCGCGCGGCAAGTGGAAATCCCACAGGCGTGAAATCCAGAAGCGCAGGGCGCCCGCGCGCAACATCGCCGGCAGCAGCTGGCGCTCGGCGGCGGCCAGCGGCCGGACGTGCGAATAGGCTCCGATCAAGGCCGCGGCAAGTTCCGCGTTGTGCGCGCCGCTGGAAAGATCGATGCACCAATCGTTCAGACAGACGGCGAGGTCGAACACCCAGGTGTCGACGCCTGCGAAGTAGAAGTCGAAGAAGCCGGTGAGGCGGCCTTGCTCGAACATCACGTTGTCGCGAAACAGGTCGGCATGAATCGCTCCGCGCGGCAAGGCGGCATAGGCCGAACCGGCGGCCACGTGATTCTGGAAAGCCAGCTCGCTCTTGAGCAAGGCGGCTTGCGCCGCCTCGACATGAGGCAGCACGACGGGCACCGTTTCGTTCCACCACGCCAGCCCGCGCAGATTCGGCTGCTGCCTCGGATAGCTGCGCGCGGCCAGGTGCATGCGCGCCAGCATCTCTCCGACGGCAGCGCAATGCGCGGCGGTGGGCGCGAGTTCGCTATGCCCGCGCAGCTTGTCGACCACCGCTGCGGGCTTGCCGCAGAGCTTGTGCACGAGCTCGCCCTCGGGCTGGTCGGCGCGCACGCTCGCGGGCGCCGCATGCGGTTCGGGCACCGGGATGCCGCGCCGCGCCAGGTGCTTCATCAAATACAAATAGAACGGCAGTTGCTCGAACGACAGCCGCTCGAACAGCGTCAGCACGTATTCGTGCTGCCGGCCGTCTTTTTCCGTGGTGAGGAAATAGTTGGTGTTCTCGATGCCGCCGTGGATGCCGCGCAGCCCGCGCAATTCTCCCAGCTCGAGCTTGGCCACCAGCTCGCCGGCGTCTTGCTCTGGGACTTCGGTGAAAACCGCCAAGACGAGCCGCTTTAAAACCGGAACAGATTCCAGACCCGCTGGGCCTTGGCCTCGCCGATGCCGTCGCGATGGTCGCCGGGGCGGCTGCGCGCCATGTCGGTTGGCTGGAACTCGTATTCGGGCACGTCGGCCTTGGGCTGCACCGTGATGCTCTGGGTCTGCCCGCCGTAACGCACTTCGTCGATGATGCTGCCCGAGTCTTCATGGTGGATGCGCTCCACCTTCTGGTTCTTGCGCGGGTCCAGGGGCTGCGATTCCTGCACCAGCGGCGGCGCGGGCACGTTCTGCGCCGCCACCGACGCGCAAACCAGCAGCGAGGCGAGGATCAGGGTGCGATGATGCATGGGGCCATTGTAGGCGCGCGTGGGACGGCGCATCGCGGAAAGGCACAATCTGCCCATGAGCGAGTTGACGGAAAAAGACGAGGCCCGAACCGAGCCGGCCGGCGAGGCGGCGCCGGGCGCGCCCAAGACGGTTCTGCTGGTGGACGGCTCCAGTTACCTGTACCGCGCCTATCACGCCATGCCGGACTTGCGCGCGGTTCCGGGTGACCCCGCGAGCCCGGCCACGGGCGCCATCCGCGGCATGATCAATATGTTGCAGAAGCTGCGCAAGGATGTGCGCGCCGATTACGTCGCGTGCGTGTTCGACGCGCCGGGCAAGACCTTCCGCGATGATCTCTATGCCGACTACAAGGCGACCCGGTCGCCGATGCCGCCCGACCTGCGCGCGCAGATCGACCCGATCCACGAGGTCGTGCGCCTGCTGGGATGGAAAGTGCTCAACGTGCCGGGCGTCGAAGCCGACGACGTGATCGGCACGCTGGCCTGCCTGGCCACCGAGCGCGGCTACGACACCGTGATCTCCAGCGGCGACAAGGACTTGAGCCAGCTCGTGAACGAGCATGTCGTGGTGATCGACACGATGAACGATCGCAAGCGCGACATGGCGGGCGTCGAGGCGGAGTTCGGTGTCCCACCGCGATTGATGGTGGACTACCAGACACTGGTCGGCGATTCGGTCGACAACGTGCCGGGCGTCGAGAAGGTCGGTCCCAAGACGGCGGTGAAGCTCCTGCAGGAATACGGCTCGCTCGATGAGCTCGTGAAGCGCGCCGATGAAGTGAAAGGCGCGGTCGGCGAGAACCTGCGCAAGGCGCTCGACTGGTTGCCCAAGGGCCGCGAGCTGCTGACGATCAAGAAAGACTGCGACCTCAAGGACCACATTCCAGGGCTGCCGTCGCTGGACGACATCGCGGTCGAAGGCGGCCAGGATACCGAAGCGCTGAAAGCTTTTTACGAGAGGTACGGCTTCAAGGGCCTGGTGAAGCAGCTGGAAATCCACGACGTGCCGCCCGAGCTGATCGAGGAGCATCGCAGCCGCAAGAAAGTGGGCGAAGGCCCGGGACCGGCGGGACTGTACCAGGAGCCGGATCTTTCGGGCTTGTCGCAAGCCGCCAACCTGCGATACGACACCATCTTCACCTGGGCGCAATTCGACGAGTGGCTGGCGCGGCTGGAAGCGTCGGAGCTCACGGCCATCGACACCGAGACCAGTTCGCTCGACGAGATGCTGGCGGAAATTGTCGGCTTGTCGTTCAGCGTGAAGCCCGGCGAGGCCGCGTACATCCCGCTCGCGCACAGCTACGGCGATGCGCCCGAGCAGCTGCCGCGCGAGGAAGTGCTCGCGCGGCTGAAGCCTTGGCTGGAGAACCCGGACAGGAAGAAGCTCGGCCAGCACATCAAGTACGACCGCCACGTGTTCGCCAATCACGGCATCGAGGTGCAGGGCTACGCGCACGACACGATGCTGCAAAGCTATGTGCTCGAAGTGCACAAGCCGCACGGCCTGGCGAGCCTGGCCGAGCGGCACCTGGGGCGCAGCGGCATCGATTACGAAACCATCACCGGCAAGGGCGCGCACCAGATCCCGTTCTCGCAAGTGTCGATCGACAAGGCGGCCGAATATTCCTGCGAAGACTCCGACCAGACGCTCGACGTGCACCTGGCGCTTTGGCCCAAGCTGCAGGCGGACAGCAAGCTCGCTTTCATCTACGAGCTGGAGATGAAAAGCAGCGAGACGCTGTACCGTGTCGAGCGCAACGGCGTGCTGATCGACGGGCCGATGCTGGCCAGGCAGAGCGCGGAACTGGGGCAGCGAATGATGCAGCTCGAGAAGGAAGCGCACGATCTCGCCGGCCAGCCTTTCAACCTCGGCTCGCCCAAGCAGATTGGCGAGATCCTGTTCACCAAGCTCGGCCTGCCGGTGACCAAGAAGACGCCCAGCGGCGTTGCGAGCACCGACGAAGAGGTGCTGGAAAAACTGGCCGAGGACTATCCGCTGCCCGCGAAATTGCTGGAGCATCGCGGCCTGTCGAAACTCAAAGGAACTTATACCGACAAGCTCGCGCAGATGGCGCATCCGCGCACCGGGCGCGTGCACACGCACTATGCGCAAGCCGTGGCGATCACCGGACGCCTGTCCAGCAACGATCCGAACCTGCAGAACATCCCGGTGAAGACCGCCGAAGGCCGGCGCGTGCGCGAAGCCTTCATCGCCGCGCCGGGGCACAAGATCGCCAGCGCCGACTACAGCCAGATCGAATTGCGCATCATGGCGCACCTGAGCGAAGACGCGGCCTTGTTGCGCGCTTTCCGCGACGGCATGGACGTGCACCGCGCGACCGCTGCCGAGGTGTTCGGTGCCGCGCCCGAGGAAGTCACGAGCGAGCAGCGCCGCTACGCGAAGGTGATCAACTTCGGGCTGATCTACGGCATGAGCGCGTTCGGCCTGGCACGCAACCTGGGCATCGACGGCACCGCGGCGAAGAATTACATCCAGCGTTATTTCGAGCGCTATCCCGGCGTGAAGAACTACATGGACGAGACGCGCATGTCGGCCAAGAGCAAAGGCTATGTCGAGACGGTGTTCGGCCGGCGCCTTTACTTGCCGGAGATCAATTCACCGAACGGCCCGCGCCGGGGCGGCGCCGAGCGCCAGGCGATCAACGCGCCGATGCAGGGCACCGCGGCCGACCTGATCAAGCTGTCGATGGTGAAGGTGCAGGACGTGCTGGACGCGGAACAACGCCGCACCCGCATGATCATGCAGGTGCACGACGAACTGGTATTCGAAGTGCCCGATGATGAGGTCGAGTGGGTGCGCAGCGAGATTCCGCGCTTGATGGCGGGCGTGGCGCAATTGCGCGTGCCGCTGCTCGCCGAGATCGGCATCGGCGAGAACTGGGAAAAGGCTCATTGATCTTCACCTGAAAAACCGCAAGCGGTTTTTCAGGTGCACGTCGGCAGACTGCGCGCAACAACGTGCAGCGCAGGCAAAGTCATCCACAGCGCAGGCGGTGGATCCGTCCGTCGGAGCCGAGCTCGACGTTCAGGCGCAGCGGATCGGAATCCATGGTCACCGGCTGACCGGGCCGGATCACGCGGCTGCGCATCGCACCGGCGTGGGCCCTGGCCTCGTCGACGGTGCGCTCGTCGAATTCCTGTCCGAGGTAGTCCTTGGCGTTGGCCGCGACGCAGCGCGCCGCACCCATGCCGGACGCGCTGGTGTTGCCGCCGAACATTCCACATGCGGCTTGGGTGACGGCGACCGTGAGAACTGCAAATACGATCCTCGGTGACATTGCTTTACTGCTGTGACGAATACTGCGGGATGCATGACGCTACCGCAGCGCGAGCGCGAGCGAAGTAACGAAACGCAGTGCTGACTCGCGCCGGCTCGGCGGTTCAGCGACGCAGCGGGCTTGCGAACGCGAACAGCCGTGCGCCGAGATAGCCGACCAGCGCATACGGAACAATGCCGAATGCCTGCGCGACATAGCTGTCGAGGTGGAGGATGTGAATGGCACCGAGCGTCGTTGCCAGGTTCGCGGCATAGGACAGAGCCAGCACGAGCAGATAGCGCAGGAATGCCGTGGAAGGCTTGCCCCGGTGTTCGAACGTCCACTGCCGATTCAGCGCGAAGCCCAGCAGCAGTGCCACGCCGTAGCCAGTGGCGTTGGCCGCGACATCGCCCAGGCCCAGCCACGCCTTGCATGCGAAGATCACCGACAGGCCGATGCAGGTGTTGGACACGCCGACAGCCGCGAATCGCCCCAGCCGGAAATCCAGCAGCGGGGCTATTCGCGAATACGGCGCGAGCTCAGGCATCAGCGCGCGGCCCGGCGAGCACGAACAACGAGAGCCCGAACGGCAGGGATACGTGTGCCATCAGCAGGCGCTCGAGCGCGAACACGCGCGTGAAAAAACCGTTGATGGCCGCGGCCGGCGTCGAGGTCGCGGACGTCCTGCGCCCGCTCAGCTTTTCGTAGATCCGCTCGGCCAGCGCCAGCGGAAACAGCAAGGTGTTGAAGTGGCTCATGCGCGTGACGACGAGTCCCGCACGCGAGCAGCGCGTGGCGAGCGAGCGCCTCGTGTAGCGGCGCTTGTGGTGCACATGCAGGTCGTGCGGGCTCCACATCCAGGGGTAGGCCGGCACCGTGAGCATCAGCCGCCCGCCGGGCTTGAGCATCTGCCGCAGCCGCGCCAGCGAGAGCTCGTCTTCGTCGATGTGTTCCAGCACATCGAACAGGCAGATCAGGTCGAAGCGCTGGGCCAGCGCCGGCAGGTCCTCGGGACAACGGCCTTGCCGCAGGACGATGCTGGTGGCGGTCGCACCGGTGCGCTGGGACGCCAGCCGGATCGCGTCGTCCGCCATCTCCAGGCCCAGCACATGGCCGAATTCGGCAAGCAGGTCGAGATTCGCGCCGGTGCCGCTGCCGATCTCCAGGATCTCCGCGTCGCGTGGCAGCGCGAGCGAGCGCAATTGGTTTCGCAGGATGCTGCGCCGGGCGACATACCACCAGTGCGTGGACTGCACTTGCGCCATCTCGACATACGCGGCGGGGCTCATGGCGTGAGCTCCGGCCGATGCGCCGCGGAGGCGTCCAGGTGCACCGCCCGGCGCTGCCTGGCGGATTCCCGTTCGCGGCCATGCGAGCGTGGCGCCGGCTTGGCCGCGAATTCAGGCGCGCGGCGCGGACGCGCCACTCGCTCGATCAGGAACCGGGGCCGCTTCTTCACCTCGATGTAGATCTTGCCGACGTATTCGCCCAGCACGCCCGCGCAGAACAATTGCACGCCGCCCAGGAAGTAGATCGGCAGGATGGTGGACGCCCAGCCGGGCACGGTGTCATTGGTGAGCAGCTTGGCCAGCAGCGTCCACACGGCCAGTCCCGCGCATGCGACGGACACCGCGAAGCCGATCAGCGCGATCATCCGCAGCGGCGTCACCGAGAACGAAGTGATGCCGTTCAGTGCGAACTCGAGCATCTTGAGGAAAGGATATTTGGATTCGCCCGCGCAGCGCGCGCGCCGTTCGTAGCGCACCACCGAGCTGCGCAGCCCCAGCAGCGGCACGATGCCGCGCAGGAACAGGTTCACCTCGCTGAACTGTTCGAGGTAGCCGATGGCGCGGCGGCTGAGGAGCCGGTAATCGGCGTGATCGAATACGGTGTGCACGCCCAGGCCGGCCATCAGCCGGTAGAAGCAGCGCGCGCTGGTGCGCTTGAACCAGGTATCCGCGTCGCGGCGCGAGCGCACGCCGTACACCACCTCGTTGCCTTCGTGATACGCGGCCAGCATCGATTCGATCGCGCCTTCGTCGTCCTGCAGGTCCGCATCGATGGTGATCACCGCCTCGCCGGTCGACGCGCGAAGGCCAGCGAGCAGCGCGTTCTGGTGCCCGCAGTTGCGCGACAGCTTGACCCCGAGCACCGGCTCGCCCTGGCGCACCCACGAGTCGATGATCTCCCAGGTGGTATCGCTGCTGCCGTCATCGACGAACACGATCTCGCTGCGATTGGAGATCACGCCGCGCGCCAGCAAGCGCCCGCGCAGGCTGGACAGGCAGGCGTAGGTGTGCCGCAGCACGGCCTCTTCGTTGAAACACGGCACGACGATCGAGATCGTGCCGGCGGGCCGCGGAAGCAGTTCACTTGGCATGGTTCGGCTCCGAATTGACAGCCGGATGAGCGTCCGACCTCACGTGCACCACCGCCGTGTCGTCCGAATACAGACGGCGCCAGCCGGGAAGGTGATCGAGCAAGGCCACCGCGGGCATGCCGGGCGGCAGCAGTGTCCAGCGCACGTGATAGCGATCGAGCAGCTTCGGCAGCGCATCCGAAGTCCTGAGCTCGACGGCCTCGACGTACTGCTTCATGAAGTCGTCGCCGTACATCTCGGCGCGGCCGTCGATGAAGGGCGCGATGCCGCGGTAGATGAGGAAACCGCCCCAGCCGTATTCGTGGAACACCGGACCTTCGATGTGGGCGTCCTGCACCGCCTGCAGCGCGTGCACCGGCGCAGCCGCTTCAGGCGGTTCGGCGGGCTTGATCCGCGAGAACACGCCCGGCGCGGCGAGGACCAGCGTCACGAACAGCAACCATGCGCCGGCGCGCGCGGGCTCGGCCAGGCGCAACGCGATGTGGTCAAGGCTGCTCGCGGGCTCGCTGCGCCGCCACTGCGCCGCGAAGGGCGAAGCGACAAACAGCGGGCCCAGCAGTCCCAGCAGCTCGATGTTCCTCACATGTTTGAGCGACAGGTGCAGCAGGCCCAGCACGAGAAGCAGGCGAACCACCGGCAGCCGCAGCCCCTGGTACAAGGTGAGCGCCAGGCCGGCCATCAGCCACAGCTCCACCGGCTGGAACAGGTGGAAATTGGGCGAGGCCCATTCGCCGATGTGATCGAGCGCATAGCCGCTGTTCGCCATCACTTGCCAGGTGAACAGGAAGGCCTGCGCACCGTGGGGCGTGAGCATCGCAGCCAGGACCGCGGCGGCGAGGAACACCAGCCACGAACGAACCGTGCCGGCGAACTGCGGCGTGCGCCAAGCCTCCATCGCCGCTTCCAGTGCGAACGCGGCGGTGATCGCGATGCCCAAGGTGAAGCTGCCATGCAGGTTCGCCCACAGCATCATCACGGCCGCCAACGGGAGCCGGGGCGAACGGCGCTCGTCGCGCGCGCGCACCAGCTCCACCATCCACAGCGTCATCACCGGAAGCGCCAGGATGTGCGGACGCGCGAGCAGGTGCCCGGTCGTCAACATCACCGCCAGCACGGTGAACAGAACGGCGCGGATCGGATCGAGCCGGGTCAGCAGCGCGCGTGTCAGCAGCCCGATCGCCGCCGCGAACGCCAGGGCGCTCAACGTGATCACCGCCTGCCAGCCGCCTATCGCCTGCGCCTGCGCGAGGATCACTTCCGACAGCCATTCGTGCGCGGTCCAAGGCGCGCCCGGCATGGAGTAGGAGAACGGATCGCGCGCCGGGATGGCACCGTGCTCGATGATCCAGCGGCCCGCGGCGATGTGCCAATAGGTATCGCCGTCGCGCAGCAGCAATCCCAGGATGTTGCCCTGGTACAGGGTCAGCAGATACACATACGCCGCCGTGATCAGCGGCCAGGACGGCAGCCAGGCCGAGCGGCCGGGCAGGGCGAGCGGGGCGAATGCGCGGGCTTGCGTCATCGCGTCAGGTCCCCAGCTTCAGCATCGGCAGCATGGTGCGGATGATCGTGATGATTGCCGGCCCGAGGATCACCATGATGATCGACGGGAAGATGCACAGCACCAGCGGGATCAGCAGCTTGGTCGGGATCTTCGCGGCGCTTTCTTCGGCGATCGCCTGCCGTTTGTGGCGCAGGTCGTCGGAGAACACCCGCAGCGAATCGCCGATGCTGGCGCCGAATTTTTCGGCCTGCGTGATCATGGCCGCGAAGGTGCCCACTTCCTCGACACCGGTGCGCAGGGCCAGGTTGCGAAGCGATTTCTCGCGCGTGCTGCCCGCGCGCAGCTCGAGGTTGGTGAGGTGCAGTTCCTCCGCCAGCGCGACGCTCTTGCGGCTGATCTCCTCGGCCACCTTGCTCAGGCTCGCGTCCAGGCCCAGGCCCGCTTCCACGCAAACCAGCATCAGGTCCGTCGCATCCGGAAAAGTCTCGAACACTTCGCGCTGGCGCGTCTTGCGCATCCAGTGGACGACGAAGTTCGGCAGATAGCAGCCGACCAGCGCGGCGATCAGCACGTACATCAGCGATGTGAGGCCTTCGGTCTGGTTCAGCGCGCGCAGCGCCAGGAATGCAAGCAGCGCCAGCAGCATCGGCAGCAGGCTTTTCACGCCGTAATAAATCAGCCGCGCGTTCTCCCCGCGAATGCCGGCGTTCAGGAAGCGGATGCGCAGCGGCGACGATTCCCAGTCGCCGCGCGGGGCGGACAGCCGCGCCATCGGGCCGACCAGCTTGACCACCGTTTCGGTCCACTCGGTGGCAGCCGCCGGCACTCGCAGTGCGCGGAGCCTCTGTGCGGTCTTGTTCGGGGCCAGGAACATGAAGGCACTCGCCAGCCCGAACGACACGGCCAGGAAAACGAGGGCGGAGATGATCAGCATGGCTTTCTCCTAGACCCGGATTCGCACGATCTTGCGCATGATCAGCGCGCCGACAGCCATGAGCACCAGCATGTACTGGATCATGGTGATGCCGATCGGGTCGGTCCATAACAAGCTCATGAACTTCGGATTCACCAGGTTCATGAGCCCGGCGAGCACGAACGGCATGATCCCCAGGATCCAGGCCGACAGCTTTCCCTCGGACGACAGCACGCGCACCTTGGCCATGAATTTCGCGCGGTCGCGGATCAACTGGCTGAGGTTCATCAGGATTTCCGTGAGGTTGCCGCCCGACTCGCGCTGGATCAGCACGGCCACCACGAAGTAGCGCAGGTCGGTGCTGGGCACGCGCTCGCTCAAATGCGTGAGTGCCTGTTGCAGCGACACGCCGAAGTTGATCTCGTCGTGCACGATGCGGAATTCACCGGCCGAGGGCTCCGCCGACTCGTCGCCGGCCATCTTCAGCGCCGCGGTGAACGCGTGCCCCGCGCGCAGGGCCCGGGTGATGAGGTCCAGCACATCAGGCAGTTGGCTCTCCAGGCGAGCCAGCCGCTTGTGGCGCTTGCGCAGCACATACGCCAGCGGGAGCGCCGCCGCCGCGACGGCGACCAGAGCCTTCAGCGCCAACTGCAGGTGCAGCGGATCCGTCGCGACCAGCCACGCCACGACGAACAGCACGATGCTCGTGAGCAGCAGCCCGTACACGGTCCAGTTCAACCCCGACTGCACGATGATTCGGTCCAGCGTGCGCATGCGCGGCAGGCGCAGCAGGAAACGTTCGGCGGCCGACGACTCGTTGAGCAGGCGCTCCTTGAGCAAGCGCGTCTGCGCCGAGCGGTCGCTGGTCGCCGCCAGCGCCTGCAGCCGCTTCTTGAAGCGCTTCGCCTCCGGCCCCTTGTGCGCCCCCCACAGGGCGAACGAGCCTTCGACCAGGAGCAGGACGGCCACGAACACCAGCACCACCATCGCCAGGAAACTGTTGCTGCCCAGATTCAGATTCATGCCGCCTCCTCATTGATACTTGCGCAGCGGATCGAACATCGCATCCGGCAGCAGCACGCCGAACGCGCGCAGGCGGTCGGTGAACTTGGGCCGCACGCCGGTCGCCTCGAAATGGCCGTGCACCTTGCCGTCGCCGCCCAGGCCGGTCTGGCGGAATCCGAAGATCTCCTGCATGGTGACGACATCGCCTTCCATCCCGGTGATCTCCTGGATGCTGACCACCTTGCGCCGCCCGTCGATCAGGCGCAGCACCTGCACGATCACCGTGATGGCCGACGCGATCTGCTGGCGCGCGGCGCGGTGCGGCAGGTTCATGTTGGCCATGCCGATCATGTTTTCCAGGCGGGCGATCGCGTCGCGCGGCGTGTTCGCGTGGATGGTGGTGAGCGAGCCCTCATGCCCGGTGTTCATCGCCTGCAACATGTCGAACGCCTCGGCGCCGCGCACCTCGCCGATCACGATGCGGTCGGGCCGCATGCGCAGCGCGTTGCGCACCAGCGCGCGTTGCGTGATCTCGCCCTTGCCTTCGATGTTCATCGGCCGCGTTTCCATGCGCACCACGTGCGGCTGCTGCATCTGCAGCTCGGCCGCATCCTCGATGGTCACCACGCGCTCGGATTCCGGGATGTAGCCCGACAGGATGTTCAGCAGCGTGGTCTTGCCCGCGCCGGTGCCGCCGGAGATCAGGATGTTGACCTTCGCCTTGATCAGGCCTTCGAGCATCTGCGCCATGTCGGGCGTCAGCGTCTTCAGGGCGTCGCCGATCAGGTTTTCCATCCGCAGCGGGATATGGGCGAAGCGCCGCACCGACATCATCGGCCCGTCGATCGCCACCGGCGGCACCACGGCGTTCACCCGCGAGCCATCGGGCAGGCGCGCGTCCACCATCGGGCTGGATTCGTCGATGCGCCGGCCCACCAGCGACACGATCTTGTCGATGATGCGCAGCAGGTGTTTCTCGTCGGTGAACGATACGTTCGTGAGCTCGAGCCGGCCCATGCGTTCCACATAGATCTGCCGGTAGGAATTCACCAGGATGTCCGACACGGTCGGATCGGCCATCAACAATTCCAGCGGGCCGAACCCCAGCATTTCGTGCTGGATGTCGCGGATCAGCGTCGTGCGCTCGGTGTCGTTGATCGGCGCCTGTTCTTCGGCCAGCAGCCGCTCGACCATGGCGGCGATCTCCTGGCGCAGCTTGTCGGGCGCCAGTGTTTCCAGTACCGCCAGGTCCACCTTGTCGAGCAGCTTCAGGTGGATGCGGCCCTTGAGTATCTTGTACGCGTCGGCGGGCGCGGTGGATTGGCCGCGCAACGCCGGTTCGGCGGCATTGCCATTGAGCTTGGTGCGCAGCGAGACAAGGCCCGATTCGCGGCCGGCCGTGACGATGGGTTGCGGTGTGCTCATCTCAAGCCCTCCTGAACCAGCGGCCCAATATGCCGCGCGAGTCTTCCTGCTTCGGGCTCAGCGCCTGGGCGAGGTCGGCGAGTTGCCGGGCCACCGCACTGGACCTCGCACTCTTGACCAGCGCGTCGCCGTGGTTGATCGAGGTGTTCACGTCCTTGTAGGAGTTCGCGACCGTGTTCAGGCGCACCGCGCCGAGCGAGCGCTGTACCTGCTCCAGGCCGATGTCGCCGCCTTTCTCGAAGCGATTGACGATCAGCTCGGTCTTTTCCGGCGGATACCCCAAGGCCTTGAAAGCCTCGAGCAGCTTGCCCGCGTTGCGCAGGTCGGGCAGGCTGGACTGCATGACCGCGAAGATGCGCCACGCGCGGTCGAGCGCCTTGATGGCGATCGTGTCCAGGTTGCGGCCGACGTCGACGATGATGAAGTCGTACTGCGTGCTGGCCAGCGCCAGGATCGCGTCCACGTGCTCGGGCTTGATCTCCATGGCCTGCGACAGGTCGTCGGGCGCGGCCAGGACACTGTAGCTCGGTGTCAGCTTGACGGTGCTCGCGGCCAGCAGCGAAGCGTCGAGCCGGCTGATGTCCTTGGCGACATTGGCGAGCGTCGATGCGGGCTTGCCATCGTGCACGAACGAAAGCGCATCGCCGAACTGCAGGTTCAGGTCGACCAGCAGCACGTTGCGTGATTCCGCCAGCTGCCAGCCGAGGTTGGTGGCGAGGAACGTCGCGCCGTTGCCGCCTTTGCAGGCCATGAACGCCAGCACTTTGCCGCGCGGTGGCGCGTTGGTGCGCGCCAGCTTGGCCTCGACGCGGTCGACGGCGGCCTGCAACGCTTCCTCGGACGCGGGCGAGGGCAGCACTTCGCGAACGCCGGCACGCATCGAGTTGATCAGGAACTCGGGCGTGTGCGAGGAACAAAGCAGCACCACCGCGATCTGCGGGTAGTGGGCCGTGACGTATTCGACTTGCACCAGCTCGCCCGGGTCGCAGCACATGCCGTCCACGATCATCAGCTCGGGCAGGTCGCGCTCGGCCACTTCGCGCATCCGGCTCTTGCCGCCTTCATAGACCAGGGCCGTGTGCGATCGCGCTCGCAACACCGCTGCGACGTCATCCAGGTGGTGACGGTTCGGGGAAATGATGGAGATTTTCATGGGATGTGTTCCTGGGGTCAGCACATGTCGCCGCTGTGGGCATCCTGCCGCATCGATTCGCGCGTGAGGTAGGTGGAGAACGAAGGCATGGCAATCGGTGCAAGGCGTGCGAGCCCCGCGATCGGCGAGATCCACTGGTAGTTGAGATTGGTGATCGTGACGTTGACGCCCACGCAGCTGCCTGCATCGCAACCTGCAGGGTCCCACGCGAGGTTGATGGATTGGACTTGCGGCATCAGGGCCTGCATCTTCGTGAGCACCTGCGCCGCATCCGCGGTGTTGTCGCAGACCACGGCGTAGCGGGCGCCCGCGCGGGTCGCCTCGTTGGCCGCGTTCCAGGAATAGAGCATCCGGCTGAAGTCCGTGATGCCCAGCATGAAGGTGAAGAACAGGAACAGCACCAGCGCGAATTCGATCGCGGTGGAGCCGAGCTGGCGGGATTTCACAGGTTGCTCCTCATGGTGGCGGTGAGGTCGGAATACGGCACCGTGCCGAACGTTTGTCCGAATGCCGCGCTGAAAATCGACTGGAAGGAATAGCCGGTCACGCGCACGGTCACGGTGTTGATCACGGGGTCGCTGCCATGGGTCTGCCAGACCGGAGCGGCCACATTGCTGGTGCTCAGGCCCGCGGCGACGGGATCTCCGGTGCCGGCGAT
>Ga0105240_10007717_pt1 | contig 15566 bp, 8 predicted proteins | sample KBSC54metaG_FD_80426 | JGI IMG/M metagenome (GOLD analysis project Ga0105240, IMG submission 80426) | Corn rhizosphere microbial communities from Kellogg Biological Station, Michigan, USA - KBS C5-4 metaG | ecosystem: Host-associated > Plants > Roots > Rhizosphere > Soil | place: Michigan, USA... | reverse complement strand
CGGGCGCTATCCCACCTGCACAGAGCTTGTTAGCGGACTACTATCCACCGGCAGAGCGCGCCCGTGCAATCGGAATATACACGGCTTCTGGGTCTGCAGGTTATGCAGTTGGACTCATAGCCGGTGGTTTAGTCGCTCAGCATTTTGGCTGGCGGGTGGCATTCCTGCTAGTCGGGTGCGCGGGGATCGTACTGACTCCCGTTACCTATCTAATCGTCAAGGAGCCTCGTGAGTCGGTGTCTGCACTGGCACTTCCTATAAGACGGGAGTCACTGTCATCTGCTTTGCGCTCGCTGTTCGCTAAAACCGCATATCGGAACCTCGTCATGGCTCTCGTGGTGTACTTCCTGATGGCTTATGGAGCTATTGCTTTTCTCGTGTCGTTTATCGTTCGTGTTCACCGGCTGAATGTTGCGCAGGCAGGGGTGATCTACGGAGTGATATCGGCGGTGGGGGGGCTTCTCGGGAGTGTCGCCGGAGGTGCGCTTGTAGAGTGTCTAGCGAAGCGCGACATTGCATGGTTCGCCCGAGCTCCCGCTTGCGCTCTCCTTCTAACTGTGCCGATTTATGAGATGGCGCTCGCATCCGAGAACATTGGCTTCATGGCATTGTTGCTGTTGCTTGCTACCGTGATGCTTAGTGCCGCGGTGCCCGCGATGTTCTCTGCGGTGCATGCTGTCTGTGGCTCGAAGCGAAGAGCTCTGGCGGTGGCGATTGCGCTCTTTTTTGCAAATCTTGTGGGTCTCGGTCTGGGGCCACTGCTAACAGGGGCGTTGAGTGACCGATTCGCTACCGCGCTTGGCAACGCCGAAGGTTTGCGCCTGGCGTTAATGTTTATAGTTCCCGTGCTGATCCCCGCCGGGTTATTGATGTTGCGCACGGGAACCCAGCTCCAAATGAACCTTGAGGACTGACGTTCACTACAAGTGCGCGGTGCGTTTCCGCGGAGCCCCCCATTCAGCACTTCATCAGGGTAAGGTGCGAGAGCTCTCCCTCTGGTAGACAGTTGGCCTCGAAAACACTCCTAGCTCTTGGGGGGCCGTGCGATGGGCCGATTGGGAGTGACGAATTGCCTCAATGAGCCGCAGGCAGCTGATTCTCAAGCTCTGGAACGAGCGCCGCAGTGCCTTGCAGGGATTCTTTAGACGACGTCCCGTCTCGAGGCGGGATGCCGCTGATCTTACCCAGGAGGTTTATCTGCGGCTGCTGCGGGCGGCGGACGAGCGCGAAATCGTTGATCCGGAAGCTTATCTTTTCACAGTAGCCCGTAATCTCCTTACGGAGCACGCCGTGGCCGAGCGGCGCGACTCGGAGCGCGCCATCGAGGCGGCGTTGGTAACGGAAAGCATTGTCGAACCGGCCTTGGATCGGCAGCTCGATCATGCGGCCCAAGTACGTCGGCTGCAGGAGGTGATCGATGGTCTAAGCCCGCCCCAGAGAGCGGCATTGGTTATGGCTTATCGCCACGACATGTCGTACGCGCAGATCGCGGAACGCCTGAATGTCCATCGGAGCATGGTGGGTAAGTACATCTTGCAGGCGTTGAATCGATGTCGCCAACGCCTCAAACAGGACAACATGTCATGAGCGCCCGAAAGGACGATACGGTGACAGAGGCTATCGAGAAACGGGCTGCTGAATGGTTCGTACAACACCGGGATGGCAACCTGTCTACGGCCGACCGGCAGCAGTACCTGCAGTGGCTTCGTGCCTCACCGCGCCATGTCGAGGCGTATCTGAATGTGATCGGTGTGGCCGCGAAGTTGCCGGAAGCCATGTCCAGCATGGCCTTCGATCTGGAGTCCGATATACGAGAGGTCAAGAGTTCGCAATTCGCTGCCGATCGGGCGTTGTTTGCGGCATCTCACACCCGACACACGCGGGCTGGCCGGCATCGTTGGATTGCCGCTACTGTCATGGCCACCGCGGGCGTGCTGGTCGCGCTTGGTCTTGCAATATATTGGGTTCGGCCTGGGTGGCTTACGTCACGGATGATTGTGGTACCTACGGAGCAGCAGCGTGTGATAACTCTCGAGGACGGTTCTGTCGCACGCGTCGATTCTGACACCCGGCTGAGAATCGCCTTTTCGAGGACGCGTCGCCTTATCGAATTGCCCGAGGGTCACGCTCTTTTCAGCGTGACACACGATGTGCGGCGCCCCTTCATTGTGCACACGGGCAACGACGATATCGTGGCGGTCGGCACGCAATTCGACGTGTACCGCCGTAATCGACGCACGCTGGTAACCGTTGTGGAAGGCAGGGTGGAAATTGTCGGAGCGCGCCCCGGAAAGGGCTCTCCTGACGGCGCCGGCGCACAAGTCAGTCCCCCGCTACAAATGAGCGCCGGCCAGCAGATTCAACTCACCGACACCGTCGTGTTTCCAGCGCCTCGCTCTATTGATACGCAGTCGGCAATCGCGTGGACTCGGCGGGTGATGACGTTTTCTGGAACGCGGCTCGAGGATGTCGCCGCGCAGTTCAATCGACATACCGGCGCACACATCCAAATCGATGCCCCCGGCTTGAAGGACTACAAAGTCAACGGCGTGTTTCAGGCGTATGACGTCGACTCATTCGTCGAGTACTTACGTCAATTCTCCGGAGTTACCGTGATGCGCAATGGAGATGATGTGCGCGTAGAGAAACAACGGTAGACAGTTGGATCCCCAGAGCCTCCTAGCACATACAGAACAACGCTTCGGGGACTCGCATGATTCGACTTACCACTATGATCCTGGCCTGGGCTTGGTGCAACGCCGTTTGTTTTGCACAGACTGCGGCCTCTCAGGCTGTTTTCTCCAAGGAGATTGAAGCGCAACCGCTCGCGCAGGCGCTCGATCTCTGGGCTCGGCAGACCGGGCTGCAAGTTATTTATGGAACTGAGATGACTGCGGGAAAAACGTCACCCGGCGCACGCGCCGGCTTGTCTGCCAAAGAGGCGCTGCAGGAGATCGTGCGTGGCTCGGGGTTGACGGTCACTTGGCTTAACGATCATACGGCGACGCTTAGCGCCGGTCATGGCGCCACCTCTCTCGTCCCGACCGGTGCCGCATCGACGGCCGAGCCCGGCGGCGCCGCCGGCGCCGGTTTGTTGGAGGAAGTCATTGTCAGTGCGCAAAAGCGCAGCGAGCGCCTGCAGGATGTGCCAGTTCCGGTCTCCGTGCTCAATTCCGATGAACTAACCGATAATAGCCAACTGCTGCTGAGGGATTACTATTCCAGCGTTCCGGGGCTCAATGTAGCACCCAACGTCGAAGGGCAGCAGTTCCTATCGATTCGTGGCATTACAACTGGAGGCTTCGCATCCACCGTAGCCGTTTTGGTGGACGATGTCCCATATGGCCATGGAGGCCCTATCTCGAGCGTAGTACCGGACGTCGACCCCGGGGATCTCGCGCGCATCGAAGTGCTGCGTGGACCACAGGGCACGCTCTACGGCTCCGATAGCCTCGGTGGCCTCATCAAGTACGTGACCATCGATCCTTCAACAACAGGGTTCAGCGGCCGGGTGTCGGCGGGTGTCAGCGACGTACACAATGGCGCGCAGTCTGGTTATAACTTCAGAGGTTCGGTCAACGTACCGCTCAGTGATCAGCTCGCTGTCCGCGCCAGCGTTTTCACGCGACAAGATCCGGGCTACATTGACAACCCGACGTTCCACCTCGTCGGCGTGAACGAAGCGCAAGCCTATGGGGGTCGTTTCGCCACCCTCTGGAAGCCGTCCGAAGATTTTTCGCTGAAGCTCAGTGCGCTCTATCAAAAATACAAGTCGAACGGGTCGACCGATATTGTACCGACCGCCGGCGCTTTGAATCAGAACGACCAGTACTTACCCAATTTTGGCGGCGGCGACACTGCAACTCAGGCTTACAGCGCGGTTGTGAAGGCGAAGATCGCGAACGCAGACTTGACCTCCATCACCGGCTATGACCACAGTCAAGTCTTCAGCTCTTGGCAATCGACCTATGCTTTCAGTGCGTCTGCCGAATCGAACTACGCCGTGAGCGGCGCGCCCATTCCAACTTGGTGGAACGAGAACGGTTTTTCACAAGAGCTGCGACTGTCTGTGCCGGTGACCTCCAAACTGGAGTGGCTATTTGGGGGCTATTACACGCATCTGAACAACCGTCTCTTGCAAGATTTGATTGCGGTCAACACTATCACTGGCGACACGGCCGGCACCCTGTTCCAGTCCGACAATCCGAGCCGATTTCAGGAGTATGCTGCGTTCACCGATGTCACTTATCATTTCACGGACCGCTTTAACGTGCAGTTCGGTGGGCGCGAGAGCCATCTCGATGTCGCCACCTTGAGGCAAATCACGTATGGTTTGCTGTACCCCACCCCGAGCGTCGCGCTACCGACGGACACGACGGCCAACGTCTTCACGTATTTAGTGACACCCCAGTTCAAGGTGTCGCCGGATCTCATGATCTACGCGAGAATAGCCTCGGGCTATCGTCCAGGAGGCGCCAACCAGAGCACATTGACTACGGCCGGCGCCCCAGCTCACTACGATCCTGACAAAACAAACAACTACGAGATTGGAGTCAAGGGTGATTTTTTCGATGGCCGACTCACCATCGATTCATCGGCCTACTACATCTCATGGAAGGATATCCAGATCTCATTGGTGACCTCGTCGGAATCGGGCTACACGGCCAACGGGAGCGGGGCCAAGAGCGAGGGCGTGGAGTTCTCATTGGAGTCGCGGCCGGTGGAGGGCACCACGCTCACCGCATGGGTCGACTATGATAATGCCGTGCTGACACAGGCATTCCCCGCCAACAGTACCGTGTACGGAGCTCCCGGCGAGCGGCTGCCGAATACACCCCGCTTCTCCGGCAATCTCTCGCTGCAGCAAACCTTCCCGCTATCCAATGGTGTTGGTGGATTCGCAGGTGCCACGCTGACTTATATAGGTGATCGGGTGGGGACTTTCGGGTCCACTGCGGAGCGCCAAGACTTGCCTGGTTACGCAAAAGTGGATTTGCGCGTTGGCTTCGTACATGACTCCTGGAAGGTCAACGTCTTCCTGAACAATGCGACCGACAGCCGGGGTGTCGTCAGCGGTGGCTTGGGGTATTACCCACCGTTCGCGTTTACCTATATCCAGCCGCGCACGGCTGGGGTTTCACTAGACAAAGCTTTTTGAAGCCCGTTCGTCGCGCAGTGCCTTTCAGCGGGCGCGCGGGGCCGTCGCCGATGTGTGAATGGATTCCCGCTGGTTGCCCGTTTTGTCGGACGATTGGACCTTACTGCGCGCGCCGCTTGTGCATATAGTACGTCCATCGCTCAACACTCCGGGACCAGATGCAAATTGCGATCGTAACCGACGACCTGACGAGTGCGACCGATGGGTCGGTGGCGCTGGCTGAAGCAGGGTGGGCCGTTCGGGTGAACCGTGGAACGGTGCGGGATACGGCGGCGGTGGTTTCTGTTGATATGGCGAGTCGGACCAGTGCACGTGAGGAGGCGATCCGGCGCGCGACGGCTGTTGGGGGAAAGCTGGCGGACGTCCCCATAGTCGTCAGTCAATTCGACTCGACTTTGCGTGGCCATGTTGCTGCGGAGACGTTGGCATTGTTTCGCGCGAGCGGGCGGCGGCGGGTTGTGGTTGCGCCTGCGTTCCCGTCGGCGGGCCGGTTCACCATAAATGGCTGTCAGTTTGTCGACGGAGTGCCTGTCGCGGACTCAGCTTATGCGCGTGATCCACTCAATCCCGTGCAATGCAGTGATGTGGTCGCCCTATTTCGGGCGGAAGGTGTGAGCGCGTCGCTCTCGGCGGGCGACGCTCCCATTGTCCTGGTACGTGACGCCCGTACGGAGACAGAGCTTGATCTGGTCATCAAGGAGTATGCCGATCGCCCGGACGTGCTGCTTGCCGGGTCGACAGGTCTGATGCGGGCACTCGCGCGGTCTGGTCCGAAGCCGCAAGGCAGTGCGCCGGGGCTGGCCTGCATACAACCGAGCCAAAAGGCTCTTGTTGTCGTTGGCAGTGTGAATGAAAGGTCGCGCCAACAGCTTGAGTTCCTAACGCAGGGCCGATCTCCTCCGGTGTTTACAATCGAGACGTCTGACAATGTCTCGTTGACTGCGAATCGTATCGCTGCAGGCTTCGAAACGGTGCCGGTGGTCGCAGTAACCACTGCCCGAACGCCAGGAGATCCGCACAATTTCGCCCGCAAGCTGAGCGGGGTAACGCGTGAGCTGATAGAGGCTTCAGTCATTGATGCCCTGATTGTCACGGGCGGGGAGACTTTCGGCGCCATTCTTGACTGCCTTGGAACCACCTCGCTCGATGTCCTGCGCGAGATCGAGCCGGGCGTGCCGCTTTGCCGGTTCGAACGGCAGAAGCCGGTTCTGGCGATCAGCAAGGCCGGCGGGTTCGGTTCTCCCGAGGTGTTCTCCAAGGCATTGCAAGTCTTATTTCAAGGCCCGGTTCCCCAACCGCCACCGCATTAACGGCGCGAGACCTGCGCTCCTCGCCGGGGCACCATTTCCGAATCTGACCCTCTGTTCGTCTTAGGGCCCCCATGGCGCAAGTCGCCAGAGAAGTCGTCCGCTTGGGATCAGCCAGGTGTCTGAGAAGAGTCCTCATCCGATCGAGCCGCTTCCTTCCGTGGAGAACGGCACCGCGCCTGCGGATCTCATCGAGCAACTCTTCCGTAAACATAATGCGTTGCTCGTCAGCTTTCTGAAATCTCGGCTGCGCTCAGAGGCCGAGGCTCATGAAGTGGCGCAGGAGGCTTACGTCCGAATGCTGCAGCTGGAGCGTCCTGGGGTCGTCAGTTATCACCGCGCTTATCTGTTCAAGATTGCCTCCAATCTCGCCATGGATCGCTTGCGCCAACGTACGGTACAGCGACATGCGAGACTGCACGAGTTTGTCGTCGACTGGCTGGCCGCCCCGAGCACCGACCGCCGTGTGTTGGCTGAAGAAGAAGTTGCAACGCTGCAGGCTGCGTTCGCCGAGTTGCCGGCTAAGACCCAAGGGATTTTTCGCCGGCACTTCATCGCCGGAGAGACCTTACAGGAGATCGCTCGGGCTATCGGGTTGACGGATCGTATGGTCCGCTACCACCTCGCCCACGCACTGGCGCACTGTCGCATGAGACTCGGACTCGAGGAGCCGAAGACATGACACGGACAGATCCAGATCTGAAGGTGCGCATGGAGGAAGCAGCGGCCTGGTGGGCGCGGTTTCAGGAGTGCGAGCCGGCCGCCGATGACATGGCGGCGTGGCTCGCCTGGATGGACCAAGAGCCGGAAAATGCCGCGGCATTCGAATCTCTCAACGAGCTCGCGTTACGTATTCGACAGACGCGCACGGAAGCACCTGCCGTGTTGCAGCCGCTGGTCGAGCAGCGGCCAAGCCGCGGCTGGCTGCGGAACTGCGTCGCGTTTCTGAGTAGCATGTCGTTCTCGAACGCTGCTTCGTTGCCAACACGCTATGTGCTGGTAACTTGCCTCGTCGCAGCTGCCGGCGTCGCTCTGCTGTTCGCGGGTGTACCACGCTTGCGTCTGCATTATGCGTCGGACCGGCCGGCTTCCGGGCAATATATAACCCCGACGGCAGGTCAACGCGAGGTACTTTTGGAAGACGGCTCGCGACTGGTGTTAGGAGGTGCGTCGGCGATCGCTACCGAGTTTTCGGCTAAACGGCGCATGGTGCGCCTGCTCTGCGGCGAAGCTTACTTCGAGGTCAAACACGAAGTTTCAGGGCGGCCGTTTGAAGTGGATGCCGGTTTTGCCACGGTACGCGCGATAGGGACTGCATTCGACGTCCGCAAGGACGATCGCCACGTCGCTGTCACCGTAACCGAGGGTCGGGTGAAGATTGAGCGTAAAGACGGCTTTCTCTCAGGTCTCGCCGCCGCGGCGGGTATTGCACGACCCCAGATCGCCGAAGCCGGGCGAGCGCAGCAGGTCGTTATCGAACCCGATGCTACCCGCCTCGCCGTCACAACAACGGATCCGGTACGCGTGACGTCCTGGCGCAGAGGGCATCTCGAGTTCATCGATGAGCCGCTGGACGAAGTTATTCGCAGCGTGAGCCGATATTCCGTAAAGCCCCTTAAGGGCGACGATCCAGCGCTGCGCTCTATCACCTATACCGGCTCCTTCGTTCCAGAGCATTTGGACGGTTGGCTTGAGGCATTGCAGAACGTTTTCCCTGTCGAGGTGAGGCGCACTGATGGGGTTACTGTGATCCAGGCCCGTGCGCCGTCTACTCGATGACGGAGCATCGAACTCGCCTAATCCCAGCCCACGCGCTTGCGCGGAAATTTTCTGTCTCTGACGGGCTCTCGGAAGCGAAAATTCACCGCATTCAATCCAGATTCATTTCCGATTTCCACACCCTCACCGTCTTAGGCACCGTTCGCATGCACTGCACAGACAGGCAGCGACGCCAACAACATTCTCACAGGGTGGATCGATGCAACACCGGGTAGCTCCTTCGTTTGTAACCGTAGTCGCCTGTACGCTGCTGCCCTACGCCGCTTGGGCGAGCGATCTGTCCTCGACGGTGGACGTCAAGATCGCGCCGCAACCGCTGGCCTCCGCGCTGTTGGAATTCTCCGCGCAGACGCAAATACAGATCGTCACCTCCGGTGCCGATGTACGTGAATTAAAAACCAACGGCCTCTCGGGACATATGACGGTTCGCGCGGCACTGGAACAACTGCTGGAGGGCTCGGGTCTGTCATTCAAGATGATGGGCGACAGTACCGTCGGGCTCGTGCGCGCCACGGCGGACGTGCATCGGGAGGATCAAACCTTTGAGAACAAAACTGTAGAGTTGAGAGAGGTTATTGTCACAGCTCAGAAGAAGTCGGAGCGTTTGCAGGACGTTCCTGTGCCCCTGACAGTCGTCGATACGGACGCGCTCGCTCGCAGCGGCCAAGACCGCCTCCAGGATTACTTCGCGACCGTGCCTGGAATGAGCTTGCTCAGCACACCCAATGGTGGCGGCACGCAATATGTCACCCTTCGCGGGCTCAGCACGAGTTCCGGCACCGGCCCGACAGTGGCCATGGTCATTGATGACGTGCCGTTCGGTGCCAGCACTGAGACCACCCTCGGCCAGTTTGGCTATCCGGATATTGATCCGGGCGATCTCTCGCACATCGAGGTTTTGAAAGGTCCTCAGGGCACGCTCTACGGCGCTGACAGTCTGGGGGGAATCATCAAGGTCGTGACGCAGGACCCCTCGACTGAGCGCTTCAGCGGTCGGGTTCAGATGCTGGGCGAAGACATTCTGGATGGTGGGGCGGGCTACGGTGTACGCGGTTCCGCCAATATTCCCCTGTCGGATACCTTCGCCATGCGGGTCAGCGTCTTCTCGCGGCGCGACCCCGGGTATATCGATGATGTCAGCACCGGACAGGACAACGTCAACTCGGCGAATGTTTACGGAGCGCGTCTGGGCGCTTTGTGGCGTGCCTCCGAGGCGTTCTCGGCCAAACTCAGCGCCCTGTTTCAGAACACCCAGGGTTTCGGCACCTCCGAGATCAACTCCAACAGCCAGTTCCAGCCGACAGCGCTGGGAGATTTGCGGCAGACTGGCTTGCCGGGCACCGGGGGCTACAACGCGCAGATCCAGCTTTACACGGCCACGTTGACCGCGAAGTTCGCCGGGATGAATTTTGTCTCGGTGAGCGGCTTTGGCATCAACAAATGGTCCAACACCCTGGATTTCAGCGGGGTGTCCGCCTATTACGGCCAGCCCACGTTTAACACTCCCGCAGATGCCTATTACAACACCACCGAGACCCGCAAGTTCTCGCAGGAATTCCGGCTCAGCGCCTCGGCGGGCTCCTATCTGGACTGGCTGGCCGGAGCTTTCTATACGCATGAGAAGGGCCCGCTCTTCCAATCCATCAATGCCAACGATCCGGTGACAGGAGCGTATCTGGGCACGGCCTATAGCGGCTATTTCGCCGGGACATTCTACGAGTGGGCGGCCTTCACCGATTTCACCGTGCACGTGACGGATCACTTCGACGTGCAGGTGGGCGGACGAGGCAGCTGGAACCACCAGACTTTCAGTCTGACTTACGGCGGTAAGGAAAATGAACCGGTCGTCGCCCGGCCCGCAAATCATGCGAACGGAACGTCATTTACGTACCTCTTCAGCCCGGAATACAAGTTTTCACCTGACCTGATGGTTTACGCGCGCATTGCCAGCGGGTACCGAGTGGGAAGTCCGAACTTCAGTTATGGGCTGCCCGGTGTACCGCAGAGCTACAAACCCGATACGACGACCAACTATGATCTCGGCATCAAAGCTCAGCTCTTTGATCACGCCCTGACCGTCGATGCATCCGCGTATCACATCGACTGGAAGGACATTCAGCTGGGGGTCAGTGGCGCGCAATGCAACTGCTACTACCTGGTCAATGGAACCAAGGCCAAGAGTGATGGCCTGGAGTTATCCCTCGATGTGCACCCGGCTCCTGGCACGACCGTGGGCCTCAACGGCTCTTACAACAATGCCGTGCTCACTGAGAATCTCCCACCGGAGGCCGTCAACGTCGGCACCTATGGCTTAGCAGGTGATCGCCTACCCTATAGTGCCCGGACCTCGGGCAGCCTTTCAATCAACCAGGACATCGTTCACTTTTCCAATGGAACAGGCTTACTCGGAGCGGATGTAACCTACATCAGCGCACGCGACAGCGTGTTTGCCTCGAGTGCGACCAGCGTGCGGCAGCAATTCCCCGCCTATACGACCGTCAATCTCCATGCGGGTGTGCACGTCCAGGATTGGCTCTTCAATCTCTTTGCCAATAATGTGGGCGACCGGCGCGGCATCACAGGGGGTGCTTCCTCGTTCGCGATCAACAATCCGGGCGGCTACTACGCGACTATCATCCAACCGCGCACTGTGGGGCTCAGCATTACCAAGATTTTCTGACTGCGGCAAGTTGCCCGGCGATGCGATCACTGCGCTGGATGGCATTGCGGGCACGCCGCACGTCGCGACCGGCTGACCCCTCGGTACGCGACTACTCCGGACTAGCAGGAGGCGGTTCATAAGCTGGCGGTTCGTAGGCCGGCGCCTCATACGAGGGCGCTTCGTACTGCGGCTCCGACTCCTGCTGGGATTCATATTCGTAGTCGTTGCCTTGCGGCACTCCGTATTCCTCGCCAACCGTATTGTGTCGCACGCCTGAGGAGTCCATACAGTAGCCGCCCTCGGCCGTCATCCCCCTAGGGCAGTAGCCGCCCTCATTGTTGTTGGAAGCACTGAACCCGCCGTCACTCCAGCCCTCCGAGCGAGCGTAAGTTCCGTGCGTTGTGGAGGGAGCTCGCAAGTTAGCTAGATTTTTCACGGCCAGTTGTGAACCTGCGGCGGCGGCTTTCTTATAATACGCTTCAGCCTGTCTGAGATCGCGACCGACGACAACGCCCGTTCCATAACACCAACCTATATTGTTAAGCGCCGTGGCGTTGCCCGCGTCAGCGGCTTTTTTCGACAGCGTGAAACCTTGCACTAAATCCTTATGTACACCTTGCCCGCTGAAATAGAACCAACCCAACTCCCCCTCGGCATAGACGTTGCCCTGAGCCGCGGCCTTACGAAACCAATAGGCTGCCTGCCCGTAATTGACCGGTAATCCGCCGTTGCCGAATTCATAAAACCAGCCCAGTTGGCTTTCCGCTAGCACGTTACCTTGCGCGGCCGACTTCTGGTACCACTGCGCGGCGATGCGCAGATCCTTTGGCACCCCGCGACCGGCTAGGTAGAAGGACGCAAGATTGTTCTCTCCCCACGCGTTACCAAGCTCGGCAGCTTTGCGGTAATACAGCGCCGCCTGCTGGTCGTTCTTGGGTAGGCCGCCTTGGCCGTTCTGATAAAAAAGGCCCAGCGACACGGCCGCCTGTGCGTTGCCATTGTCGGCAGCTTTGCGATACCAGACTGCTGCTTGCTTCTCGTCCTTCGGCAGCCCGCCCAGTCCAGCAGCGTAAAAGTCACCGAGGTTGGATTGCGCAACTGCATTGCCGGCGTCAGCGCCCTTGCGATACCAAAATGCGGCTTGCTGCGCATCCTGCGGCAATCCCCCGCGACCCCTCAAATAGAATAGGCCGATTGAGTGCTGGCTACGTCCGTTGCCATTGTCGGCAGCCTTGCGATACCAAACGAGTGCTTGCTTGTCGTCCTTCGTACGGCCGCCAAGCCCGGCTTCATAGTAGTACCCGACGATGTTTTGGGCCCAGGAGTCGCCGTTGTCGGCTCCTTTGCGGTAGGCCCTGCGCTGCCGCCTTGCGAAACAAGGCCAACGCGGCCACATCGTCCCGGGGCATCCCTTGCCCATACATAGTGAGCTCGCCGAGATTGTTCTCGGCATAGGGCTCGTTTTGCGCGGCTGCCTTGCGGTACCAGGCGATGGCTTGATTGAGGTCGCGGGGCATGCCGTTAGTGCCGTTCTGGTACATCGCGCCGACCGTAGTTTGCGCGACGGCATCCCCCGCTTGGGCTCTCTGTAGCCAAGCTTGAGTGCTCGGGTCTACGGCGAACGCGGGTGTCGAATACAATAGGAACGACTCCGCGCTCACAATGACCCATTGAAACACGCCACGACCGAATCGCGGCGTTGGGGTTCGAAGAATCATGTCGGCACCCCTCTTTTCGTGGGCTGGTTTGCCTTCCTTATATTCTGCGCTTTATGCGACGGCCAGTCGCATTTATGACCCTGTTACGTCGGGCTCGATCCATGGCCGGCTCGATCGCGCCAGCGACGTTTCCAACTCCGCGGCAACCAAGCGGTTGAGGAGGACTGCATCGTATGGCCGTCTGCCCCGGCTTACTAACCGTACTCACTCGCCGCGCACGTGGGCACGATTAAGAAATTTTTACCCAACGGGCGCCCCCATTGTTGTGGAGGAAGTGGTAGCCTCGCGCACGATTTGACTCCGGCGAGTTAGACGTTCCGAGCGAGGCTTTCATGTCCCGAATTGGTTTTCGCGTCGTGATGGTATGCGCGGCGCTGTTTATGTCGAGCCACGGTTTGCAGGTCTGCGCCAAGGACCAAGGTCCTCTGATCCTGCGAGAGCCTTCGTTGAGTCGGACGCAAATTGCGTTCAGCTACGCCGGTGATATCTGGGTCGCGAATCGCGATGGCAGCCACCCGAAGCAGCTGACTAACGGCGGGCACGATGGGAAGCCGCACTTTTCCCCCGACGGATCGCAGATCGTCTTTACTGCCGACTACGACGATACCGCCTACGGACAGCTCAAAGGCGGCAAACTCAACGTGATACCGGCCACGGGTGGCGAGCCGCAGCGGGTTACTTACCATCCGCTGGACTTGGCCGCGCTGGGCTGGACACCGGACGGAACTCGTATCCTGTTCACTTCGGGACGGACTGCGTTCGATATAAGCCGCGTGAGTGTCGTGCAACTCTTTACGGCGCCCGCCTCAGGGGGCCCGGTGACCCGGGTGCCGCTGCCGCGAGCTACCGAGGCAGCCTTTTCCCCGGAGGGTACGCGTATTGCTTACGTACCCAACGTCAAATGGCAACCCGACTGGAAGCGTTATCAAGGCGGCCAAACCACGCCTATCTGGATTGTCAATCTGGCCGACTCGAGCATTGTCGATAAAATCCCGCGCAACAACTCCAATGACTCCAACCCCATGTGGGTGGGAGACACCGTTTACTTCCTTTCGGACCGCAACGGTCCGATGACCCTCTTTTCCTACGACCTGAAGTCCAAGGAAGTGAAGCAGGTGGTCAAGAATGAGGGTCTGGACATCCGTTACGCTTCGGCCAACTCGGATGCCATTGTGTATGAGCAGTTTGGGTCGTTACATCTGCTGGATCTGAGCTCTGGGAAAACCCGCACCCTGGATATTCATCCGGTGGCAGATCTTCCTCAGATACGGCCTCATGCCGCTAAGGTCGATCCGGTAAAGATCACCGTCGCGGATATTTCGCCCAGCGGCGCGCGCGCCGTGTTCGCTGCGCGCGGTGAAATTCTCACGATCGGGAAGGATAAGGGTGATATTCGCAACCTCACCCGCACCAAGAACGTGGTCGAGCGCGATCCGGCTTGGTCTCCCGATGGCAAGTCGATCGCCTATTTCTCGGATGAATCCGGTGAGTATGCGTTGCATCTGCGCGACCCGGACGGAGTAGGGGAGGTACGCAAGATCGACCTGGGTCAACCTCCCGCCTTTTTCTCCACGCCGCAGTGGGCGCCCGATTCGCACGAGATCGGCTATACCGATCAGCGTCTGAACTATTGGTATGTGGACCTTGCTACTAAAAAACCGGTGCTGATCGACAGCGATCTTTACGTAGGTCCTGGGCGCGACACTCACCTCGCCTGGTCCCCCGACAGCCGATGGATCGCCTACGTCAAACAGCTCCCTAGCCATCTGCACGCAGCCTTCATGTATTCGCTCGAGGCTCATAAGAGTTATCCGCTCACTGACGGCAGCAGCGACGTAATGCATGTGGCTTTCGATCCGAGCGGCCGATATCTCTACTTCACGGCCAGTACGGATGTGGCGTTGGCTGAGGGCTGGTTGGATATGACCAGCTTGCAGCGCCCGGTGACGCGCGGTGTGTACGCAATGATTTTGAGCGACTCAACTCCGTCGCCGCTCCCTCCGAGCAGCGACGCCGCCAAGCCTGGAGCATCCGTATGGGATAACACCAACAGTGGAGCGGACGTTGCACCGATTCGGGTCGACCTGCAGGACATCGGCCAACGGGTTGTACAGCTACCGGTTCCAGCACTCAACTATTACGGCTTGTCTGCCGGCAAGCCGGGGGTGCTTTTCCTTGTCGAGGGACCTCCGGTCGACCCTGTCGACCCGCAACACCATGGAGGCTTCGCTGGGGTACTCACCACCGTCCGTGAGTTCGACCTGAAGAGCGGTCGAACGCAGGCCGTCGCTACTGATGCGCTCGCTTTCAACCAAGGGCTAGCTCACGCGACCTCTCTGCACCTGTCCTTCGATGGGGAGAAATTGCTTTATAACAAGGATGGCAAGTGGACTATCGCGGCGACGGGCGCGCCCGGAGGACAGGAGTTTGCCCTCGACCTCACTCATGTCGAGATCGACATCGACCCGCGCGCTGAATGGAAACACATGTTCCACCAAGCATGGCGCGACGAGCGTGACTTTTTCTACGACCCCGGATTGCATGGGGTCGATGCCGCCGCGCTCAGCAAACGGTATGCGCCCTATCTAGAGAATCTGGCAACTCGTGAGGACTTGAATTATCTCCTCAACGAAATGCTGAACAACATGACAGTCGGCCACTTGGGGGCCAGCGGCGGTGATAACGGGAAAGATGCCGCGGTGGAGGCTGATCGTCCCAAGACGGGGCTTCTTGGAGCGGACTACTCCGTGGAGAATGGCCGTTACCGTTTCGCTCGAGTGTACGGTGGTGACCTCTGGAACTCCGACGCGCATGGGCCACTTGTACGACCCGGTGTCGCGACAATACACGCTGGGGAGTATCTCCTGGCGGTTAATGGGCGGGATGTGCGCCCTACGGCCGATGTGTACAGTTATTTCGAAGGGACTGCGGGCAAGACGGTG
>Ga0105240_10007716_pt1 | contig 15569 bp, 14 predicted proteins | sample KBSC54metaG_FD_80426 | JGI IMG/M metagenome (GOLD analysis project Ga0105240, IMG submission 80426) | Corn rhizosphere microbial communities from Kellogg Biological Station, Michigan, USA - KBS C5-4 metaG | ecosystem: Host-associated > Plants > Roots > Rhizosphere > Soil | place: Michigan, USA... | reverse complement strand
CGTCCTTGCCCTTGGGCGAAGCCGTATTGGCCTCCTCGCGCATCGCCAACAGCCGTCCGATCTCGAGATCGGCGGTCAGATAGAAATGCGGGACGGTCTGCTTGGCCTCGACGAGGCGCCTGGCGATGGTCACCCGCATGCCGTCGAGCGGCACTTCCTGGTACGGCACGCCGTCGAACAGCGCCTTGACCTGCGCCGCGCTGGCACCGCTCGCGACCGCCGCGCCACGCGCCGGCTGCGACTTTTCGACGTCCGCCGCGACGATGCGGCCGTGCGGGCCGGAGCCCTTGATGTTGGCGAGATCGATGCCGCGCTCGCCGGCCAGCCGGCGCGCCAGCGGCGTCACGGTAATTCCGCCGGCGACGCGCGCCGGCCCGTAGTTTCTGTCCGGCGAGCGCACCTCGCGGAAGGGGTCCATGTCGGGATAGGCGTAGGAGCCGGCATCGACCCGCTCATGCGCGCGGGCGTATACCGTTTGGCTCTGGACCCCTGCGGGCGCTGGAGTGAGCGCCGGTTGGGGCGCGCTCGGCACGGCAGCGGCCGCAGGCCGGGTTGCGTCCGTCTGCGAAACCCCGCCCACCCCCGCGATCACCGCCACCACGGCGCCGACCTTGGCCACCTCGCCGACGCCGAAGCGGATGTCGGTCAGCGTGCCGGCCGAGGTCGCCGGCACCTCCATCGAGGTCTTGTCGGTCTCGATCTCGAACAGGTTCTCGCCCGGCTTCACAGCGTCGCCGGCCGACTTGAACCACTTGACGATCTTGCCCTCGGCGACGGTCTCGCCGAGCTGCGGCATCAGGACGTCCATCATTCCCCTCGTGTCACTTGATGCGTTCCCAAGTGACTTCCAGCGTCGAATTGGGCGGCCGCAGCACCAGATGGTCGCCGGTGAATTCCACTCGTCGGACGAAGTCGCCGGAATCGCCGGGCTGAACGGTGGCCTCGCGGTGATGCGTCACCGTGCCGGCCGCTTCGTCGATCGAATAGGTGCCGAAATAGGCGATGTAATCCTTGAGTGCGCGGAAGGCCTCGTCCGGCGTCATGACGTCCCCGGCCCGCGTCCGCGCCACGTCCGGCGCGATCTGCACCGACATCTCGCCATACGGGCCGTAATAGATCATGCCTTTCGGGCTCTGGCCGCGGTTCCAATTCTCGCCATTGATCCGCGTACCGACATAGCGCCACGCGCCCGGCAGCTTCTCGCCGATCTCGCCCATCGCGCCGCTCATTTTACCACGTCACCGAGACATATTGCGTCTCGAGGAACTCCTTCATGCCCTCCTGCGCGCCTTCGCGGCCGAGGCCGGACTGCTTGACGCCGCCGAACGGCGCCGCCGGATCGGAGACGAGGCCGCGATTGAGCCCGATCATGCCGAACTCGAGTTTCTCCGAGACGCGCATGCCGCGCGAGAGATCCTTGGTATAGAGATAGGCGACGAGACCGTATTCGGTGTCGTTGGCGCGCTTGATCGCCTCGCCCTCGGTCTTGAAGGTCTGGATCGAGGCGACCGGTCCGAAGATCTCCTCGTTGAGCATCTTCGCCGAGTCCGGCACATTGGTGAGCACCGTCGCCGGATAGAAATAGCCGGGGCCGTCGGGCGTCTTGCCGCCCGTCAAAACCTTGGCGCCCTTCGCGACCGCGTCATCGACCAGCTCGATCACCTTGTCGCGACCTTCCTTGTTGACGAGCGGCCCGACCATGACGCCCTCGTCGAGTCCGTTGCCGACCTTCAGGCCGGCCATCTTGGCGGTGAGCTTCTTCGCGAACTCGTCGTGCACGCTCTCGTGCACGTAGAAGCGGTTGGCCGCGGTGCAGGCCTCGCCCATGTTGCGCATTTTCGCAATCATGGCGCCCTCGATCGCCGCATCGATGTCGGCATCCTCGAAGACGAGGAACGGCGCGTTACCGCCGAGCTCCATCGCCGGCTTGAGAATCTGGTCGGCGGCCTCGTGCAACAGCTTGCGGCCGACTTCGGTCGAGCCGGTGAAGGAGACGACGCGCACGCGCGGATCGTGCAGCATGGCCGAAACGACCTTGCCGGACGAGCGTGACGGGATGACGTTGACGACGCCGGCGGGCACGCCCGCTTCTTCCAGCGCCGGCATCAGGGCCAGCATCGTCAGCGGCGTGTCGGAGGCCGGCTTGAGCACCACCGGGCAGCCGGCGGCAAGCGCCGGACCGATCTTGCGCGTGGCCATCGCCGCCGGGAAATTCCACGGCGTCACCAGCACGGCGACGCCGGCGGGTTTGTGCTGCGCGACGATGCGCGCGCCGGAGGCCGGCGCCGTCGAAATCTGGCCGATGTTGCGCACGGCCTCCTCGGCGTACCAGCGGAAGAACTCCGCCGAATAGGCGACCTCACCACGCGAGTCCGGCAGCGCCTTGCCGTTCTCCAGCGTGATGAGCTTCGCGAAACGCTCGGCGTCGCGCATGATGAGCTCGAAAGCCTTGCGCAGGATCTCGGCGCGCTCGCGCGGCTTGCGGCCGGCCCAATCGGCGAACGCAGCCTGGGCCGCGTCGACCGCGGCGATGGCGTCGTCGACGGTCGCGCTCGCCACCGAGGCGATGGTCTTCTCGGTCGCCGGATCGATGACATCGAAGCGGCCGCCGTCGGAGGCCTTGCGCCATTTGCCGCCGATCCAGAGGTCGGTCGGAACGTTGGCGAGGAGATTTTCGTACATAGCGCGTTTCCTTTACTCGTCATTCCGGGGCGGCGCGCAGCGCCGAACCCGGAATCCAGCAACATCTTCTGTGCCTGCATCTGGATTCCGGGTTCGCGCCTTCGGCGCCCCCCGGAACGACAGCGCTAGCTATTCAGCGACCGCCTCACCGTCTCCACGATTCGCGCCGGTGTCGGCAGCACGATGTCTTCCAGATTATCGGCGGCCGGCAACGGAATGTGCGGTGTGGTGATGCGCACCGGCGGACCGTCGAGATCGTAGAACGCCTCGTCGGCGACGATCGAAACGATCTCGGCGCCCCAGCCGCACAGCCGCGGATTCTCTTCCACCGTGAACAGCCGATGCGTCTTCGCCACCGAACCGAGGATGGTCTGCATATCGAGCGGCACCAGCGAGCGCACGTCGACAACCTCGCAATCGATGCCGTGCTCCGCCTGCAACTGCTCTGCGGCCTGGAGCGCGCGCGGCACCATCAGCGCCAGCGCCAGGATGGTGGCGTCCTTGCCCGGCCGCAGCACTTTGGCAGTGCCGAGCGTGTCGACGATTTCGCCGTCCGGCACTTCGCCCTTGGTGGCGTAGAGCGACTTGTGCTCGAAGAAAATGACCGGATCGGGGTCGCGCACCGCCGCGGCGAGCAGGCCGATGACGTCGCGCGGCGACGACGGCGCCACGACCTTGAGCCCAGGGATCATCATGCACCAGTTCTCGACCGACTGAGAGTGCTGCGCGCCGAAGCGCGAGCCGGCGCCGTTTCCGGTGCGCACGACGAGCGGGCACTTGGTCTGGCCGTTCGACATGTAGCGACTCTTCGGGAACTCGTTGGCGATGTAATCGAAGCACACCGCGAAGAAGTCCGAGAACATGATTTCAGCGATCGGCTTGAGACCGGTCATCGCCGCACCCATGGCCGCGCCCATGATCGCCTGCTCGGAGATCGGCGTGTCGCGCACGCGCAGAGGCCCGAACTGCTCATAGAGACCGACGGTTGCCTTGAACACGCCACCGGCCTTGGCCACGTCTTCGCCGAGGAACACGACGTCCTTGTCGCGCTCCATCTCCTGCGCAATGCCGCGGATGACCGCGTCGCGATAAGTGATCTCGGCCATGTCAGTTTCTCCAGGCCCAGCCGCCGTCGGCATAGACGTCGGTGGTGAGAATGTCGATCGGCGGCAGCGGCGCGGCCTTGCAGGCTTCGGTGGCGTCGTCGACGACTTTGCGCACCTCGGCGTCGATGTTCGCGATCGTCTTCTCGCTGACGCCGAACTGCAGCAGCCGCTCTTTGTAGATCTTGATCGGATCTCGCTCCTTCCAGCGCTCGAGCTCGCCCTCGGGGCGATATTTGCCCGGGTCCGCGCGCGAGTGGCCGGAGTGGCGATAGGTGAGGCACTCGATCAGCGACGGACCGTCGCCGGCGCGGGCCTTGTCGAAGGCCGTCTGCGCGATGCGATAGACGGCGTCGGCGTCGTTGCCGTCGACGATGATGCGCTCGAGCCCGTAGGCAGAGGCACGATCGGCCGCCGGATGCGGCACCGCGGTGACGTCGCTAATCGGGGTGTATTCCATGTAGAGGTTATTCTCGCAGACGAAGACCACCGGCAGCTTCCATACCGCGGCGAAGTTCAAGGCCTCGTGGAAAGCGCCGATATTGGTGGTGCCATCGCCGAAGAAGCAGACCGAGACGTCCTTGTCGCCCTTGTACTGCGCGCGCCAGGCGGCGCCGCAGGCGATGGGCAGGTGCGCGCCGATGATGGCGTAGGAACCCATCACGCCGTGCTCCTCCGAGGTGAGGTGCATGGAGCCGCCCTTGCCGCGCATCAGACCATTGTCGCGCTGCATCAGTTCGCCGAGCACCTTCTCGACCGGGACGCCGCGCGCCAAAGTGTGCGCGTGGCCGCGATAGGTGCAGAACGAGAGATCGCCTGGCTTCATGGCGCCGGCAAAGCCCGCCGCGATTGCCTCCTGCCCGAGCGACAAGTGGCTCGTGCCTTTCACCAGGTTCTGAAGAAACAGGTCGTAGGCGCGCTGCTCGGCCTCGCGGATGACGACCTGGAGTCGATACAGATCAAGGCGCTTGGCCTCGCCGATGTCGTCGTTCAAGCCGGAGCCGGCCTGAGCCTGCGCCCGGTCTTTCGCTGTCGCCATGGGGTTCCTCGGGGGACGTTATTTGCGATTTCTCGGCAGGAACTTAGCCCCGTTGAAGCAGGCCCCGCAACAGCGGTTTTTCGCGCAGTTTGCCATTTCCGCAAAGCGAACTAATCCGGCGTGATGCCCGCATCGGTTACGGCCGTGCCCACCTTTCGCTCGCGGTAGAGGAGATAGAGCCCGGAGCCTACCACGATCAGCCCACCGACGATGGTCCATCGGTGTGGGACATCGCCGAATACCAGGAAGCCCAGCGTGGTGGTCCAGACCAGTTGCGTATAGATGAAGGGCGCCAGGACCGATGCCGGCGCCAGCCGGTGTCCGCGGATGAGCAGATAATGTCCGAAGCTGCCGAACGCGCCGATCACCACCATCAGCAGGATGATGAACCAGCTCGACGGCATGCTCCAGACGAACGGAACGATGGGCAACATCGCGAGCGCGCCGACCAGATTGGAATAGAACAAGGTCGTCTCGCTGGAATCGCTGCGGGCGAGAACCCGCGTTGAAATCGAATACAGCGAGTAGCAGACGGCGCTGCCGAGCGAGAGCAGCGCGGCGGGGTGCAGCCCACCGAAGCCGGGACGCGCGACCAGAAGCACACCCAAGAACCCGACGCCGATCGCGATCCAGCGCCGCCAGCCAACCCATTCTCCCAGCAGCGGCCCGCACAGCACGGCGACGATGAATGGCGTCGAGAACAGGATCGACAACGCCTCGTCGAGTTGCAGAAACTGCAGGGCGAAGAAATTGAGCGCCGTCGACAGGAGCAACAGCGCCGAGCGCCCGACCTGAAGCCACGGCCGCCGTGTCACCAGCATGCCGGGGCGGGTCACCGGATTGAGGAACAGCAAGGCCAGCAGGAATGCGCCGGTATAGCGCACCCATACCACCTGCAAGGGATGCATGTGGTGCAGCAGATATTTGCCGGTCGTGTCGAGGCAGGAGAACGTCGCCACCGCGCCGCACATCAGCGCGATGCCTATCAGGCGTTGCCGGCGTGCGGCTAAAGCAGCGTCGCTCAATACGTCGCCCGTCCGCCGGAAATGTCGAACACCGCGCCGGTCGTGAAGGAACAGTCGGCCGAGGCGCAGAAGGCGGCGAGCGCCGCGATCTCCTCGACGGTGACGAAGCGGCCGCGCGGGATCTTCGACAACATGAAATCGATGTGCTGTTGCGTCATCTGGTCGAAGATCGCGGTCTTCGCCGCCGCCGGCGTGATGGCGTTGACCGCAATGTCGTGGCCGGCGAGTTCCTTGCCGAGCGACTTTGTCAGCGCGATGACGCCGGCCTTCGACGCCGAATAGGCCGGCGCGTTCGGATTGCCCTCTTTGCCGGCGATCGAGGCGATGTTGACGATACGGCCGTATTTCTGCGCGATCATCGTCGGCGCCACCGCCTTGCAGCAATGGAACGGGCCGTCGAGGTTGATCGACATGACCGAGCGCCACGCCTCGAGCGGGTAGTCCCATGTGGTGACATTCGGCCCGGCGATGCCGGCATTGTTGACCAGGATGTCGATACGGCCGAACTCCTTCAGCGTCGCGTCGCGCGCGCGCTCGACGTCTGCATATTGCGTGACGTCGACGGCGACGGCGGCGACGCGGCCGCGGCTCCTCAGCGCATCCGCGGTCTTTCGTGCCAGGTCCAGGTCGCGATCCCAGATCGCCACCGTGGCCCCCGAATCCAAAAACCGCTCGACGATGGCGCGACCGATGCCCTGCGCTCCACCGGTGACTGCCGCGATACGGCCGGAAAGGTCGATTTTGTTGGACATTTGTTCCTCCCGACGCAAAAACTACAGAAGCCGAAGGCCGCTGGCGAGCGGTGAAATTGCGGGCGTGCTTTGCGCCGATTTAACGCCGCCGCGCCTTGATGCCGGCGCTCGAATATCATATCCATTGCGTTGTGGGGCCTACGACGGTCGCCCCGCGCTTCCAAAGGCTGCAAGGCCCAAGCACCGTCTCCTTCGTCAAGCGGAGGGGACCTGATGCTTGGCTTTTCGCTTTCTCCAAACCAGCTATGGACTGTGATGGCGACCCCGGATTCCCCGGTCGTCGTCGATGTCAGGCGGCGCGCGATCTACGACGCATCGCCGCACCTCCTGCCGACGGCGCTGGCGCGCGACGCCGGCGCGGCGTTGCAATGGGGCGCCGAGATCGGCCGTGAGCGGACGGTCGTCGTAGCCTGCAAGGCAGGACACGACCTCAGCCAACGCGCGGTGGCGGAACTGCGGGCTGACGGCTACGCCGCGCAGATGCTTGCAGGCGGTTACGAGGCCTGGGTGGCGGCCGGGCTTCCGCTCGTGGCAAAAGTCGAGTTCGACCGTATCGGGCCCGACCGGCCGAGCCTCTGGGTCACGCGACGGCGGCCGAAGATCGATCGGGTGGCCTGCCCGTGGCTGATCCGGCGCTTCCTCGACCCGGAGGCTCGTTTCCTGTTCGTCGATCCCGACCAGGTCGCCGAGGTCGCCCGCGAGTCGGGCGCCATTGCCTTCGACATCGATGGCGTCGAACTGAGCCATGTCGGCGAGCGCTGTTCGTTCGACACCATGCTGTCTTTATTCGGGCTCGAGCGCGAGCCGTCGCTGCAGCGGCTGGCGCTGATCGTGCGCGGCGCCGACACCGCGCGGCCCGATCTCGCGCCGGAGGCGGCCGGGCTGCATGCGGTGTCGCTCGGCCTGTCCGCACTCGCCGGCGACGACGACCACGGCCTGCTCGCGCGCGGCTTCGTCATCTATGATGCGTTGTTCGCCTGGCTGCGCTTCGCCGCCGACGAGCGGCACAATTGGCCGTCAAAGGCGGCGTGAGGTCACATGGAAGCAAGCAATGGCAGCGTGCACCCGACCTTCGGCGAGGCTTTCGCGGTCTGGCTGAAAATCGGCTGTGTCAATTTCGGCGGCCCGGCCGGGCAGATCGCAATGATGCATCGCGTCCTGGTGGACGAGAAGAAATGGATCGACGAACCGCGCTTCCTGCACGCGCTGAACTTCTCGATGCTGCTGCCCGGACCGGAGGCGACGCAACTCGCCATCTATGTCGGCTGGGTCCTGCACGGCCTGCGCGGCGGCCTTGCTGCCGGCATCCTGTTCGTGCTGCCCGGCGCCTTCGTCATGCTGGGGCTGAGCCTGCTTTATGCCTACGGCCGCGGCGTCGGCGCCATCGACGGCGCCCTGTTCGGCATAAAGGCCGCCGTCCTGGTGATCGTGGTCGAGGCGCTGATCCGCATCGGCCGGCGGGCGCTCAAGTCATGGCTGATGGTCGGGCTTGCCGCGCTGGCCTTCGTCGGCATCTTCTTCTTCGACCTGCCCTTCCCGCTCATCGTCGGCGCCGCGGCGCTCGTTGGCTACATCGTCGCGCGCACACGGCCGGACCTCGTCGGCGTCACCGCGACGCCGGAGGTCGGCGCCGACCGCGGCGACGGCCGCTGGCGGCAATTTTTCACCGCTCTCGTCGTCGGCCTCGTGATCTGGTGGGCGCCGGTAGCGCTCGCGGCGCTGACGCTCGGCACCGGCCACGTGCTGGTCGCGATCGGCCTGTTCTTCTCGAAGCTGGCGGTGGTCACCTTCGGCGGCGCATATGCTGTGCTCGCCTATATGGCTCAGCAGGTGGTGCAGTCGCATCACTGGCTGACGGCGCCGGAGATGGTCGATGGCCTCGGCCTGGCCGAAACGACGCCGGGACCTCTGATCCTGGTCACGCAGTTCGTCGGCTTCCTCGCAGCGTTCCGCACACCGTCGCCGTTCTCGGCCCTCGGCGCCGGCCTGATCGGCGCGGCGCTGACGACATGGGTCACCTTCGTGCCGGCGATGCTGTGGATCTTCGCCGGCGCGCCGTTTCTCGAAGAGCTGCGCGCCAACAGGCGCCTCGCCGGCGCGCTTGCCGCCATCACCGCCGCGGTCGTCGGCGTCATCCTCAATTTGTCGGTCTGGTTCGCGCTGCACGTTCTGTTCGGCACGGTGGCCGAGCATCGCGCCGGATGGCTGCGCTGGTATGCCTTCGACCCGGCCGCGCTCGACACCCATGCCGCGGTGCTCGCCGTGACGGCGGCGATCCTCGCCTTCCGTTTCCACCGCGGCATGATCGAGGTGATCGTGGTGATGGCGCTGCTCGGCATGGCAACGCAATTTCATGGCTAGAGCGGGCGCTAGCGCTCGCGGGCGATGGCGCTCTCGTGCCAGCGGCGCAGCACCAGATAGGACACCGCCGACAACGCAAAAAAGATGACGATGCCGGCAAGCGACAGCAGCAACAGCGCCGCAAACATGCGGGGGATGTTGAGCCGGTATCCGGACTCGGCGATGCGGTAGGCGAGCCCCGAGCCGGCGCCAGCCGAGCCGGCGGCGATCTCGGCCACCACTGCGCCGATGAGCGACAGGCCACCGGCGATGCGCAGGCCGGTCAGCATCTGCGGCAGCGCCGCGGGCAGCTTCAGCCGCCACAGCACTTGCCAGCGCGAGGCTTTGTAGAGCTCGAACAACGCCAGCAGATTGTGCTCGACCGAGTTCAGGCCGAGCGTGGTGTTGGCGAGAACCGGGAAGAACGCAACGATCCAGGCACAGGCCAGCACGGCGAGCGGCTGCGGCAGATAGATGAGCAGCAGCGGGGCGATGGCGACCACCGGCGTCACCTGCAGGATCACCGCGTATGGATAGAGCGAGATCTCGACGAGGCGCGACTGGCTGAACAGCACGGCGAGGCCGATGCCGCCGACCGCGGCGAGTGCGAAACCCTCGAACGTCGTGACCAGCGTCACCCACAGCGAATGCAGCAGCAGCGGGCCGTCGGCGAACAACGTCGCCGCCACCAGACCGGGCGACGGCAACACATAGGGCGGGATGTCGTTGAGGCGCACGACGGCGCCCCAAAGCGCCACGACGATGGCGAGCACCGTGAGCGGCAGGCCGATACGGATCGCGCGCTCGGTCATGCGGCGCGCTCCGCCATGGCCGCGCCCAGCGCCTCGCTCACCTCGCGGCAGTAGCCGGCATATTCCGCCGACGTGCGGAAGCGCTCGTCGCGCGGATAGGAGGCGGGAATATCGATCTCGGCGACGACGCGGCCGGGTCGCGGGCTCATCACCAGGATGCGCTGCGACAGATAGACCGACTCGAATACCGAATGGGTGACGAAGATCACCGTGCGCTTCAACTGCTGCCAGAGCGTCAGCAGGTCGTTGTTGAGCTTGAAGCGCGTGATCTCGTCGAGCGCGGCGAACGGCTCGTCCATCAGCAGCAGGTCCGGCTCGGTGACCAGCGCGCGGGCGATCGAGGCGCGCATCTTCATGCCGCCGGACAGCTCGCGTGGAAAGGCGCCGGCAAAATCGGCGAGCCCGACGCGGCCGAGGCTGGCGAGCGCCGCGGCGCGCGCCGCGGCGGCATCGGCACGAGCGAGGCGCAGTGGCAGCGCGACATTGGCCGCCACCCTCGCCCACGGCATCAAAGTCGGCTCCTGGAACACGAAGCCGAGGCGCTTGCCGCCGTCCGGCCAGGCGACCTTGCCCGCCGAGGCGTCGCTCAGGCCCGCGATGACGCGCAGCGCCGTCGACTTGCCACAGCCGGACGGTCCGAGCAGCGATACGAACTCGCCGGCGCGCACATCGAGATCGAGCCCGGCAAGCGCCACCGTGCCGCTGTCGAACGTCTTGCCGACGCCGCGGAGGGAGACGATGGATTGACTTGATCGTGCAGAAGGCAGCGCCATTTGCCCCGTCATGCCCGGCCTTGTGCCGGGCATCCACGTTTTGCCGACTCGCCACCCTAAAGACGTGGATGGCCGGGACAAGCCCGGCCATGACGATCATTTCCTGAGGTTCACACCCACGCCCTTGTCGACGAACTTGAGCGTGTAGCCGCGCTTGTAGTCGAGACCGGCCTTGACCACGCCGGCATGCACCATCTTGTCGTAGAAATTCTTCCAGCGTTCGTCGGTCATGGCGCCGATGCCGAGCTTCACGGTGTCGCCGGAATCGACGATGCCATCCTCCTTCATCTTGGCGATGGAATAGGCCAGCAGGTCATCCGTCATTTCCGGGTTGTGCTGCTTGATGAGCGCATTGCCCGGACGGCTGTCGCCGTAGAGATAATTGTACCAACCCACCGCCGAGGCATCGACGAAGCGCTGCACCAGATCGGGCTTCTTCTCGACCAGATCGCGACGCGTCTCGATCAGGGTCGAGTAGCTGTTGAAGCCGTGGTCGGCAAGGAGGAACACCGACGGCTTGAACTTGGCCGCCTTCTCGATGGCGTAAGGCTCGGAGGTGACATAGCCCTCCATCGCCGAATGCGGGTCGGCGAGGAACGGCTGCGCGTTGAAGGTGTAGGGCTTCACTTTCGCCTCGTCGAAGCCGTAGTCGGCCTTGAGCCACTGGAAATAGGTGGTCATACCCTCCTTGGACACGAACAATGTGTAGCCCTTGAGGTCCTCGAGCTTGTTCACGCCCGGCCGCGCGATCAGCACCTGCGGGTCCTTCTGGAAGCTTGCCGCCACGGCGACGGTCGGCACGTTGTGCTCGACCGCGTCGAAGGTCTGGAGTGAATTTGCGCTCATGAAAAAATCGAGCTTGCCGACCGGCAACAAGATGCGGTTGTTCACGTTCGGCCCGCCCGGCACGATGGTGACGTCGAGCCCGTACTTCTTGTAGGTGCCGTCAGCGAGCGCCTGGTAGAAGCCGCCGTGCTCGGCCTCGGCCACCCAATTGGTTCCGAAACGCACCTGATCGACCGCTTGCGCCTGCGTGGCGCCGAGCGCGGCGGAGAGTATCAGGATGAGTGCAGTCGTTCGCATCGAGGCCTCGTCGGGTTTGGTCCTGGTCGGGTCAGTGTAGCGGTAAGTCGGCACGGCGGCAGCAACGTGCCGCGCGCCCTTCGCCGCGGCTCATTGCAGCGCAACACGGCGAGAAAGCAAAGCACCGCTTGCCTTCCCGGCGCGGTTTTGCATTGATGTGTCGAATAACAGACGCAGGCCGCATATAACTGCCGCGAACAATAAACTCGTCATGGAGGATTCCCCAATGCTGCTCAGCAGGAGACATTTCGTTGCGCTGACGTCGGCGACAGCCGCCGCCGCCTTCACCGGCGGCCGCGCCGTCGCGCAGACAGAGATCAAGCTCGCCCATGTCGGCAAGCCCGGCTCGCTGCTCGAGATGACGTCGCAGGAATTCGCCAAGCGCGCCAACGCCAAGCTCGGCGACAAGGCCAAGGTCGTCGTCTACGGTTCCAGCCAGCTCGGCGGCGATTCCGAGCTGATGAAAAAACTCAAGCTCGGCACCGTCGAACTGGCCCAGCCCTCGACGGTGGTCTCCTCCTACGTGCCGAGCTTCGGCGTGTTCGAAATGCCGTACCTGGTCAAGGACCGCGACCACATGGCGCGCATCCGCGAGCAGATCGTGTTCCCGAAAATGGCGCCCGAGGCCGAGAAGGCCGGCTACCAGATCATCGGCGTCTGGGAAAACGGCTTCCGCCAGATCACCAACAACAAGCACCCGATCGTCAAGCCGGAAGACCTGCAGGGCATCAAGCTGCGCGTGCCCAAGGGCGTCTGGCGCGTCAAGATGTTCAAGGCCTACGGCGCCAACCCGACGCCGCTCGGCTTCGGCGAGGTGTTCGTCGCGCTGCAGACCGGCGCCATGGACGGTCAGGAGAATCCGCTCGCGCAGATCTGGTCGGGTCACTTCCAGGAAGTGCAGAAGTACCTGTCGATGACCGGCCACGTCTACACGCCGTCCTACATCGTTGCCGGCGCGGCGTTCAAACGGCTGCCGGCCGACGTGCAGAAGATCGTGGCCGATACGGCCAAGGAGATGCAGCCGGTGGCGCTGAAGATGGCCGCCGACCTCGACGGCGAACTGCTCGACAAGATCAAGAAGACCCCGAGCATCGCCGTCAACGAGGCCGACAAAGATGCCTTCATCAAGGCAAGCAAGCCGGTCTACGAAGAGTTCGCCAAGGAAGTGCCGGGCGGCCAGGCGCTGATCGACGAGGCCCTGGCGCTCGGCAAGAAAGCTTGAGCGGCGTGTTTTCGGCGGGCCGGCCTGCAGGGGCCGGCCCGCTTCGTCTTTATAGCCACCCTGGGGGATGACTTGACGTTCCAGATCTTGCGACGGCGTTACGAGCAACTGCTCGAAGCCATCGTCCTCGTCCTGATGATCGCGCTCACCGTCCTCGTGATCGTCGGTGCCGCCTTCCGCTATCTCGGCAACGCCTTGACCTGGTATGACGAAACCGCGTCGATCGGCCTGGTCTGGCTCACTTATTTCGGCTCGGCGCTGGCGGCGCTGCGCGGCGCGCATATCGGCGTGCCCGGCCTCGTCAACGCCATGCCGCCGGGCCTGCGCGTCATCGTGACCCTGTTCGCCGAAGCGGTTGTCCTGCTGTTCTTCGTGATGCTCGCCTATTACGGCCTGCAGGTGGTGATCGTGCTGCAGGGCGAGCATATGATCACCCTGCCCGAGGTCTCGTCGCAATTGACGCAGTCGATCATCCCGATCGGCGCGGCGATGTTCGTCATCGCCGAACTGCTGCGCATGCCCGACGTGCTGCGCGCAGCGCGTGGCTCCGGCTTCATCGATACGGAAACCATCGAAGCGATATCGCACGGCGCGCCCGACACGACCGGCACTCCGGGGGCGCACTGACATGACCATCACCACCATGCTGGTCGCGATGATCGGCCTGTCGCTCCTGAACGTGCCGATCGCCATCGCGCTGGGCTTCGTCGCCATGGCGGCGATCGCCCTGATCCAGGGCCCGACGATGCTGCCGAACCTGGCGCTGGAAATGTTCAACGGCGCCTCGAGCTTCCCGCTCTTGGCGATTCCGCTGTTCATCCTCGCCGGGGCGATCATGAACGCCTCGTCGATCTCGCGGCGGCTGATCGCCTTCGCCTCGTCGATGGTCGGTTTCGTGCGCGGCGGCCTGTCGATGGTGGCGATCGGAACGTCGGTGTTCTTCGCCGAGATTTCCGGCTCCGCCGTCGCCGACGTCGCCGCGCTCGGCACCATCCTGATCCCGGCGATGAAGAGCCGCGGCTATTCCAAGGAAGTCGCCGCGGCGACGATGTCGTCGGCCGCGAGCCTCGCCATCATCATCCCGCCGTCGATCCCGATGATCCTCTACGCGGTGATGGCGCAGACCTCGACGGTGAAGCTGTTCGTCGCCGGCATCGTGCCCGGCCTGCTCGGCGCCGTGGCGATGGCCGGCGCGGCTTACTATCACGCAGTCAAATACAACTTCCCCGCCGAACAACGCTTCCGCCTCTCCGAAGTGTTGCGCACCGGCAGGGAGGCGCTGTGGGCGTTCATCCTGCCGATCGCCATCCTCGGAAGCATCTTCGGCGGCATCGTCACCGCAACCGAAGGCGCCGGCATGGCGGTGCTCGCCTCCATCGTGGTCGGCGGCTTCATCTACCGCGACCTCGATTTCCGCGAACTGAAGAAGGCCTGCGTCGACGGCGGCATCCAGACCGCGGTGGTGATGCTGCTGGTGGCATCGTCGGCGCTGATCGGCACGTTCCTCACTGAGGCGCAGCTGCCGCAGGCGCTCGGCCACGCGATGACGCAGCTCACGACGAACAAATACGTCGTGCTGATGCTATTGAACGTCGCCTTCCTCATCCTCGGGATGTTCCTGCACTCGGCGGCGGCGATCATCCTGGTGATCCCGATCGTCATGCCGCTGGTGACGGCGGTCGGCATCGACCCGATCCACTTCGGCCTGGTCGTGACGCTGAACCTCGCCATCGGCCAGCAGACGCCGCCGGTCGCCAGCGTGCTGATGACCGCCTGCGCCATCGCCAAGTCGGACATCTGGGCGACGACGCGGGTCAACATCCCCTACATCGCCGCGCTATTGGGCGTGCTGCTGCTCAGCACCTATGTGCCGGTCGTCTCGCTCGGTCTGGTGCACTTGTTTTACGGGGGGTAGTCTATTTCAGCGTCATGCCCGGCCATGTGCCGGGCATCCACGTCTTTCCTGCCGCGCGGCAAATAAGGCGTGGATGGCCCGGGCAAGCCCGGCCATGACGATTGAGAGTCAGCCCGCCCGCTTCAGGCTCATCTCGAGCACCCGCGCCACATGCAGCGCCTCGCGCGCCGCACCGTCGTGAATCTGGTGCCGGCACGACGTTCCGTCCGCGACGATGATCGCGTCTGCGGACGCCTTGCGCACCGCCGGCAACAGCGACAATTCGCCCATCGCCAGCGACACATCGATGGTCTCGGCGTCGTAGCCGAACGCGCCGGCCATGCCGCAGCAGCTCGACTCGATCGTCTCGACCTGAAGCTCCGGAATCAGCCGCAACGCGCCTTCGACCGCGCCCATGGCGGCGAACGCCTTCTGATGGCAATGGCCGTGCAGCAGCGCTTTCTGCGGCAGCGGCTTGAGCGGCAGCGACAAGCGGCCGGCCTTGTGCTCGCGGACGAGGAATTCCTCAAACAGCAGCGCGTTGGCCGAGAGCGCGTCGACCGCCTCGCCTTTCATCAGGGCGGGGAGTTCATCGCGGAAGCTCAGGAGGCAACTCGGCTCGAGGCCGACCACCGGCACGCCGCGCGTCACGTAGGGCGCGAGCGCATCGAGCGTGCGGGCCATCTCGGCGCGCGCCTCGTCGACCGCGCCGACCGACAGGAACGTGCGGCCGCAGCACAGCGGCCGCTTGCCGTCCTGCGGCGCAGCCGCATGCACGCGATAGCCGGCCGCCGTCAGCACACGATGCGCGGCGTCGAGGTTCTCACGCTCGAAGTAGCGGTTG
>Ga0105240_10007715_pt1 | contig 15570 bp, 34 predicted proteins | sample KBSC54metaG_FD_80426 | JGI IMG/M metagenome (GOLD analysis project Ga0105240, IMG submission 80426) | Corn rhizosphere microbial communities from Kellogg Biological Station, Michigan, USA - KBS C5-4 metaG | ecosystem: Host-associated > Plants > Roots > Rhizosphere > Soil | place: Michigan, USA... | reverse complement strand
TGCACTCACCCTTGAACGAGATGGAGACGAGGGAGGAGATTGAGAGAGATGACAACTACAACCACTGACCAGTGCTGCGACATTTGCACTTTGAATCACACGACCGATGATCACTACAGTGCGGGATCAGTCAAGGTGAAAGCATTTCGACGTGCGAATCTAACAGACGCGGAGAAATCTTACATCAATGAACTCTGGCATTTAAGCCGCGTCGAGAGTCACGAACGCCATACGCGGCTGTTGTATGTCGCCAAGTGGTTCCGTGTCAAATTTGCTGGTGCCGACTACAGCGATAAAGCGCTCTGGTTGGTGATTAGTGAAGAGACGCAGCTAGTTCACTGACTCACGCCAGTTGCGTACAAAATATTAGAGGAGGATCAGGCGATGATTACAGAGACAAAAGAGATTACGAACAGTGAAGACGTGATCGACGTGCGCGATGTGATTGCGCGGTTTGAGGAACTTGAAACCGAACTCGACGACGCTCACGAAGACAGCGAGACAAACGAGATACTTGATCTGCGTGCGGAATTCGACGTGCTTAAGGGGTTACTGGAGGAACTGAAAGGCTGTGGCGGCGATCACGACTGGCGCGGAGACTGGTATCCGATCGTTCTTGTGCGTGAATCCTACTTTGAAGACTACGCACGAGAACTAGCTGAAGATATTGGCGCAATCAATAAAGATGCCACGTGGCCGAATAACCACATCGACTGGGAGGCAGCGGCAGAGGAGCTGAGCCAAGATTACTCTAACGTTGAATTCGACGGGGTTGAGTACCTGTTTCGATAACGCGGGTGGGATCGATCCGATCCCGGTCCTGCTCCTCACGGCGGCTGAGGTTAACTGTCGCCAAGCTTAGGTGTGGCGGTTCGACTCCGCGGGGAAGTGTGTACGGTAGCCGGGACTTGCGACCCGGAAGGCGAGAGGGGTTTGGTGCCCAGCCGAAGTAGTTAGAGCGCAGCCGGAAGCTTCCCAGTTGAACGATCAGACAAACGCAAAAGGAGTATGAGGGATGAGTGCGACGATAACCGCAACTGAATCTACGCAGCCTCCGCAAATGATGTTGCCGCAATGGATGTACCGACAAATCATCACCGATGACAGCGTGAAAGCCGTTTGGTGTTTTTGCGGCGCTCCGGCGATCAGTTATTGCAATGGCTCGCAGTTCGTCTGTTACGGCGGTGGACACTTCTCTTCCTGCAAAAGCAATGGTGGCAGTCTTTTTGCTCACCGGAATGCGAGAGTCCGTCAGTGGTTCTAGGTCAACCGGACGGTCCAAGTGTTTGCGCGGTCTGCAAGATTGAGAAAATCCCATTGTACGAAGGAAACTGCATGGACTGTTTGAGCGAAGATCAGAAAGCGGAATTCGACGCCATCATGGCACAGTTCAAGATCGTAAAACGAAGGGAAAGGATTTCTAGTAATGCTACATAACCAACCATACAAACTTGAAAAAACACTGAGCGAAGAACGCCCATTCGTAAACGTACTGAAACAGACATACAAGCGGCTTGACGGCATGGAAACCAAACTGCGGGAGTCTATCGCAGAGGCGCTTGAAAAGATTACCACCGACCCAACCGATGGGCTGGCATGGCGGGGCGAAGGGCTTATTCAAAATCAGACAACTCTATCTATTCTGATTGAAGTCAGTCAGGTGCTTGCTAAAGCCGCCGACCTAGACGATGTTTTGCCCTCGCTTGAGAAGTTTTGCGATCATTACAAAGGCTACGTTATCTCGTGGGCACATCAAGGCGAAACGTCTACGTCCTCAATGTCGAACCTCGCCAGCCGTGCGACACTGGCGGCCACTGCGAAAGTATTTGGCTCGTGGGGCTTCGCTCAAGAGATCGAGCAAGAAATTAAGAATGACATCGAGGAAAGTAAGAAGCGCGTAGTAGTTGCAAGGTTCGTTGATCTGAAAGTCGATGAATGGTTCCGGGCGTTACCCGATCAGTCCTCTATGGCCTATCGCAAGCTGTCGCCACGCAAGGCAATCGAAGGTGTATGGCCCATCGACAAAGCAGAGAAGCGTTCCTTTAGCCCGCAAGATACGATCTACCTGTTCCGTGTGCCATTGGAGTCTGATGTGCTCTACGCGGAGGAGGCGGCGGCATGACCACCGAACTACCAGAAATCGTCAAACGCGCCCTTGTAGAGACGGTCACTGACATCGGCCAGTTGTCGAAGTCAGACCTGTACCAGTTGAACAAGTACGTACGCAAGGGCTGGCTCAGTCGCGGCAAAGGCGGGCCATTCCCGGTCCTGAAAACAGTCTACGCCTGTCCGGGGTTTGATTTCGCTGCGAGCCGGGAGCGGTATGTCGAGGCTGCAATGGCGGCTTACGAGATCGAGAAACAGTTACGTGAGTCGGGGTACTTCGATCCGAACTCGCCAAACTTCGGAATTGATCTCGATGGTCAAAGGAGATTGGAGAAAAGATGAATACAGAACTGAAACCCTGCCCCTTCTGCGGCAGTCGCAACCTTGACGACACTTGCCGGGAGCAGGAGCAAACAGGCGCACGACGCGAGTACTTCTACGTATTATGCAACATCTGTGAAGCTTGCGGGCCGACTGACTTCAACCGCGAGAAGGCAATCGAACAGTGGAACGATCGGAGTGATGATGACAACTGATCAGACCACGCTCACTCAACCCCGCTCCCAACGCTTCTACTGTTCAGGTTGCTGCGAGTGGCATGAGACGCCGAGGCTGCTGGAAGCGGTGCGGGAGGAAGCGGAGAGAATCAGACTGGAGGAGAGCGATGGTGACAAAGAAAGTAACTCAGTCAGAAATAGTCAAAGCTATTGAGCGGATGCCGATTATCATTAACCGACAAGGGGTTAGGCGAGGCTCAGACTTGAACGGCTGGTACAACGCTCAGCAAGCTGCGATTAAAGCCGTTAAGCGCGTCTTTGCTCGCACTCCACCACGAAAGGACGGGGAAGAATGATCGTGAACACTGACTATGAGCGCGATAACCCGGAGCGCCGGGAAACTGAACGCTGGTTCAAACCTGCGATATACCCGAGCAACGTCTACGTCTGCCCGTTGTGTGAATTGCCGGAGACGGAAGGCATCTACGAATACGAATGTGATTGCTGGGATTAACTCAACTCATCAGACCGCAACTTGGAAAAGGGGATCAAACGATGACAACGAGAAATGATAACGACAGGTGCGCTTACTACCACTCAAGCGTTCAGATGAGCTGCGGCGGGCAGTGCAGATTTCACGGCGAACGATACAAGGACCACGAGTTTACTGAACCGTCTACAACAACAGCCCCGATCGTAATATGCGACGACAACGCCATCCCGCACCCGCTGGATCAATCCTGCCGTAACCCGGTTGGGCAACTGGCCTATCAGGCCGTGACCGACAACCACTACCCGCCTTCACTCATCACCGCCGCCCGCGAAGTTGAGCGCTGGTGGTTGGAACAGGAGCGATCCTCCGGCGCTCCGGCAGCGATCTTTGATTTGCGCGCGGCGCTTGTGGGGTACGATAAACGACTCACGCAACCCGCACTGGAGGCCGGGGAGTGGCACTGGGCCTATGATGCCGCTACTAGCCACTCGGGCAACTATCACGTTCGCGCGCAGGGGAACGGCGACTGTATTGCTCATACCACGACTGAGAGAGACGCGACGCAAATCGTCTCAGACCACAACGCCGTGCCGCGACTTGAGGACGCTCTTATTCAAGTTCGCAACAATGCGCAGGTGTTCACGGGCGCGCAACATCTTAATACTGCGCGGCAGGGACTGGAAGAGATTGTCAAACAAATCGACGCTACCCTCACCACCCTGCGCCGGGAGGGGTGAGAGGGTGATCAGACTGCGCGTGAATACATCTTTATTTTTGTCTTGTTTATTTTTGTCTTGACAGTCGGAATATCATCATAGTAATATGACTGTCATGCCGAAAGAGAAACATTGCAACCAATGCGGAGCCGACTGGCCGCCGCGCACGGAGAAACCGATTCAGTGCCCGCGCTGCAAAAGCTTGAAGTGGTCTAAGTCAGGACCGCACGAGAGGAAATCAAAATGAGACGACTAACGAAAAGGAGAACCATGACGAATATCAAAGTTGATCGACTACTGCTTATCAGTGCATTAGAGGATGAGCAGCGGAAGGAAACAGAGGAATTCAAGCATGACATGGAGCGATTCAGAGAAGCGGAGAAAACTTACCCTGAGCGATTAGCCAAGTCCCTTGAGAACGCTGCGAAGGCGGTGCGTGGCGGGAAAATTCCAAAGAGCACAACAAGTGTTTATCGCGGCGATGACTACGTTCGTATTCCAGACTTCAAGGCCGTTTGTCCGGAAATGCCGACGAAGCCGAAACAGAACGGACGCGCATGTAGTCTTCAGCGACAAATCAAACTGTTGAAGCTGAGCAAGGAAGCGACAATCACTCTGAATGAAAACAGTGAGTATGCGCAGTTCATTTGCAAGCTGTGAAGCCGGGACCGAAAGGGAGAGGGAGCAGATGATTGATTTTGACGATCTGACTACGAAGGAAAAGGCTGCGATTGCGCGTTTACGGAAGCTCGCTAAGACGTGGCCTAAAACGCTTGCGTTATTTTCAAACAGCGGCACGCTTGAGGTTCACAGGTGCGGCGACGGTGAGCCATATACGGGCGACACGCTCATAGACGAAGTTTATGGAATAACCAACGACGGCGGAGATCGCGACGACTAACCCCACCACCCGAGGAGGCGAGGGATGAGAGTTAACATCAAACCACCGAACAGGCAGTTCTACGATGAACGCTGCAAGGCTGCACGAGACCGCTTCAAGCACGCTGACATCATGCCGCCGTTTCTGGTCACGTACATGTGTTACTCGGTAATGCATCGAGCGCTGGGCGGGAACGTGAAGATACTTCGGTACGTGCTAAGCCAGATCGTTTCAAATGCATGGAGCGACTATCGCAATCGGCTCTGGTGGACGTGGCACCTGTATATCAGGTGTAGCACCCGCGATGAGATTCAGGAGTTGATTGATCAACAACTGGAGGAGTTGACAGGTGAAGATGAGCGCGAATGGCCGGATGTAGTGACGATAGAGGAGGAAGTCAAGCGATGACCACCACGATCACCATCCACGACTCCACTACTTGTCAAGCCAATGCGGGCCAACCCTGCGACTTCTGCAACGCCGCGATCGAATTCGAGCAGCGTCAAGTGCCGGAGCGAGTCAGGCGGGCAATGATTGAGGACGATCACGAGCACGACTACCAGACCGTCGAAGGTCAGTCAGTTCCGCAATGTGAATGCGGTGCGGTTTACGACTATGAAGGAGATCGGACCGCGCTCCCCTCTTTCGACGACGACTGGGAGCTTGCGCCGTTGTCGATGACGCGGACGACTGAGCGCGAATGTGCTGAGTACTGGTACCAGATGGGCCAACAGGCGAAGGAACGGGAGATGTTATTACAGCAGAATTCCGACTTGCGCGAAATACTCCGCGTCGGGAATGAGAGGATTACGAGATGAAATATACGATGACGAGCCCTTGCGATCAGTGTCCGTTTCTAAAATCGATGTCGCACGGTTTTACGATGCGCCGTTTAAGAGAATTTGCGCAAGGTGAATTTCCCTGTCACAAAAGCGCTGACGAGACGGACGAAGGTTTTATCGCAAACAAAGATTCAGTTCACTGCGCAGGGGCTTTGATCTTCAACGAGAAACGAAATCAATCGCATCAGATGATGAGGATTTCGGAACGCTTTGGAGACTATGACATGCGCAGGCTGAACATGGAGGCAAGCATACGATGACTAACTTCGACCTTACTCACGAACGTCTCCGCGAACGAGTCACCGAACCACGCTCAGACTACGACCACGGCTACTGTCTCAACTGCTGTGCGCAACTGACGATAGCTGACGTTGAGAACGAAGAGTGCTCGCAATGTGGATCGTCACTGACATCAGACGACGAAGACTTGTACGACTACGACTGGGATGGTTATCAGCATGGCGAGTAATTGCAGGGAAAGGGGAATAGATGGCTGAACAGTCAGACGCTGATACGCTCCGAGAGCGGGCGCGAGAAATCGAAAAGGAAGCCGCCTTTGTATCAGATGAAGATGGCGGCGCTGACATGGAATTACAAGCCCGGCAGTTGCGCAAACAAGCTCAGGAGATCGAGAAGTGTTTGCCCTCGGAATAGTCAATCTACTGCTGGCGTTCGTCGGTATCTACTTTCTCCTGTCTGCGGGTTGGCAAGACCTGAGAGCTAAGCAATCTCGCCGCATTAAGTCAGCGTGGGCCTGTTGGGGCGCGGCGATTCTTTTGGGAACAATAGCATGGCTCACAAATGGATAGATCCATCAGACAATGATCGTCCATTCCGGCGCTTTCGCAAATGCGAGAACTGCGGCGTTGAACAGGAACGCGTCACCGAGTACGACTGGATGCGCGTTATTGGCTATCGATGGACGCCGCTGGTAGGTCGGTGCAAAGTTAAAACACCTTCGAGGAGCAATCCCAATGAGCAATAGGCTTGAACAGCTTGAGATCGAGAACGACAACCTGCGCACTGATGCACGAAACGCCACTGAGCGATTTGAAGCTGCGCACGAGACGCTAACAAAGGTGGTTGCTGAACGGAATGAATTACGTGAAGAGGTAGGCCGACTGCGGGAGGCGCTGGAGGGATTGCGGCAACGTCACGGATGCTTCTGTGAGTTACCACCGAACGTAGGCAGTCCAGATCATACTGTCGAATGTGACGTTGCGAACGCCGCCCTCAGCGGAAAGGCAGGTGAGGGGAATGGCGAATGATAACGACAAGGTAATCGAGTCAATCTTAGACCAGTTGTTTACCAACGGCGCGAAGGTTAAAGCGGATCGATTACTGCTTATCGAAGAGGATTGCCCCGGCAAGGCAAGAGTTGTCAACGCGCGGGATCTTGGTGGCTACAGTCGCGAAGCCGTTAGAGACATCTTACGCGCCGCTATCAGACAGGAGAGCACCGATGCCACGAAGTAACCCACGGCTAGCGCCGTCTTACAGTCCGCTGGTGCAAATAGATGAATACCTGCTCGCGAAGGGCTGGCGCGCCTTGAAGACAATCAGGGCTGGCTTGCGCCGGAACTCTTCGCGGAGGGACTGGCAATACAGATCGGTCGCGGGCATCTGAGTCGAAGCGTGGCTATATACGCGCAAGTGCAATGGGATGAGGCAATGCCAGTATTTGGAGGGACCGATGCCGCTAAATGAGAGTGAACTGAAGACGCTGCTTGAGGTAGCGGAACGTGCGACGCCGGGACCGTGGAAGGAATTCGTCTGTGATGACGGTGGCGAGTGGTCAGGTTGGCCGCTGAGCGTCAGTTCTGTCGCTGACTCTGAACATACCATCGTCAGGCCGGGAGGTTTCTACCCTTACAAGTGGGACCATAAAACAAGCCAGCACGAAGCCGTGTCTAACGCTGCGCACATTGCCGCATTCGATCCAACTACCTGTGCAGAACTGGTGCGAGAAGTGCTGGAACTGAAGCAGATTTATAGCTGCGACAAGTGCGACTTATGCGAGGACCATCATGGATGAAACTACTAAACCACAGGCACAACCGCGCTCCGATCGTCTCTACGAAGTAGTAGATCCAAAGTCCCAATTCTGTGGAGGAATTTATAAACATAGAACCTCAGATAGTGACGTTGAATACGTGCGGAAAGATCCGCCCAGCGCTGCACTACAGGCGCAACCACCGGAGAGAATTTGGATTGATGTCAACGCGCCGCAATTCCCCGGTTACTACTTTCTAAAACCGATATCTGGCATCTCAACGACTGAATACGTTCGTGCCGGTCTTCCCCGCGCAGCAGCAGACGATGAGTGGTTACCGATTACTGACGCGCCGAAAGGCCGCAAGTTGATCGTTGGCTATTTGAACCCGCTCGGGAATTGGCGCAGCGTTATGGGCTGTTATTACCTTGACGGAACGCTTGAAAGCGAAACGGACGAGAGCGGGTTTGCGGAAGAAGGCTGGTACGAAGAAACGGAGGCATATGACTATTTGATGCCGATGGACCAAGAGCCGACTCATTTCCGATTCTTACCCGCAGCTCCGGTCAAGTCCCGCGCAGAGAGAGAAGGAGAGAGCAATTGACGATAACAGATGGACAATGCCGTAAATTGGCGCAGGAGCTACTTAGGGAAGAAGACTGGTTCCATGATCAGGCAGGCGCAGATAAGCAGCGATTCATTGATTCACTTGCAGAGGAAATCGCCAATGCCGCTGGAGATCAGATCCATCATTTTCGAGAATCGCTGCATGTTGATTTCTGATGGAAAGGGAATGCCGTGAAAACTAAAACGAAATACTGCCAACGTCCAGACAGGGATATCTCGGCAATCGTTTGCGGTCATCCGTTGCCCTGTCCGTGGCACACGGTTGTGAACCAAAATTCCGATGACCGCACCGGAAGCGGAAGTCAAGAAGGCAATCGACAAGGCCCGCGCTGATGCTATTGGAGAGTGCGTCGAGGTTGCAAAGTCTCATAAGCACGTCTCAGCGTGCGACGGGATTGGATGTAAGCAGGTGATCGCAGCCGCTCTTGAGCAAACTCAAGGGAGAGAGGGGGGGGTGGGGGCTAGTCGTCCTCCCCGATTGAGTGAATAATCGCATACACAGACGGCATCGAGTCCTCTACTTCCTCTGCCCGTTGCCGGATCATCAATTCTAGTACCGCAGTCTTGGAAATTCCCTGCTCGTTAGCCATTGCTTCAAGTAATTGTATGGCCTTGTTGCTCATCCTAAAGGATAATAGACGCTTGTTTGTATTACGTTGTATCATTTCTGTATGTTAAAGTGTTCGGTCAACGTTGTCAAGTAACATACAGAATTGTGACCGATTCGGCGTTGTTGAACGGTTTAACGAGAGCGGCAAGGCAAAATCCCCAACAAAACGACCTGTCTACCAAACCTTTTCCTTACAAACTTTTCTTTGCGCGATGAATAAGGAAAGTCTTTTATTCGTTAGAGAGGTCGATTTCAGGATCGGACGCGGTTGCGAGCTTGAGCACGTGAGCGGATTCTGACGGACGTACAAAGTGGCCACGGGCCTGTAAGCGCTCCAGTCCCTCCAGTGCCCAGTTAAACACTGCTTGCCCGCTAAGCTTGATCTGTCGCTTGATGTTTTCATTGCGTTTGGATTCTTCGAGAGGCGGGAATTTGATTACGACGACACGACGAGTCAGCCCGATGCCGCTTTTGGGAATGTCGGGTAGCTCATTCATCGCCCAGAGGAACTTGGCACGGCAAAACATCTCAAATGGGTGATCGTACTTACGATCGACCATGACTCCTTCACCAGAGATGAGTTGGTTAAGTAGTTGTACCTGTTTCATGGAGGCTGGCTGTTCGGCGGCAATGGCGAGCGTCTTCCCGTTCAAGTGACTGAGGCCGAAGCGGGCGTCAAGGTTGGCGATACTGAAGGTAGTGACGCGATTTCCGAAGGCGGCGCGTAACCCGTCGAGGAAAGTGGACTTACCACAGCCGGAGGGACCGTAGAGCCAGATTGCTGTTTCCAGCGCGGTATCGGTAGTAAGTGCATAGCCCGCAAACTCCTGCAAGAACGAGAGACAGTCACCGGGCACTACCTCGTCAAGATACATTTCCCACACGTCTGAGCGGACGGTTGGATCGTAGTCGAAAGGAAACGCAGAAGTGAGATAGTGTTTCCAGTCGTGCGGCTTTCGTTGTCTCGTGCTGATTTCCAGTACGCAATCGTTGAAGCTGATTAGATCTGACTCATTATCCATGATCCCATCGGCTTTCGAGCATACCACGCGCACAAGTTCGGTAATGCTGTTCAGGGTTTGTGCGGTGGCTTGAATTACGAGCTTCTTATCGTTGTCAATGATCTCCTGAGCTTCCTGCCGAATCACGTACTCAGGAATCCCCCGCCAGAGTGAGCCGTTGAACCGAAACCACTGGCCCGAAGTAAACACGGTTTGACGATTGTGACGGAGTAGCGTGTCGCGCACAAAGACGTGCGGCCTGCTTCTAGGGGATTTGCCTGCCATTGAAGTCGGCTTTACTTGTGGCCGTTTTGCTTAACTCGACGGGCCCGGCGTTTTGCTGTCTGCTGATTGACTTTGCGCTCGGTGATAGCCGCAATGGGAATTATAAGGGCCGGACCTACCTTCTGCGAGGGTAATTTACCGTTCCCGGTAAGCTGTCGAATTCGCTGCGGCGAGACGCCCAGCATCTCTGCCGCCTCCTGTACCAGCATAAAACCCGGAATAGTCATACGGGGGCACTTATACGCCAATGCTTGCAAAAAAGCAATAGGTCAAATTGATTGAGAAGATTTTCTTGACAGGATATTGCGCTTCTGCTAGAGTGCGCTCCGTTGAAAGTTTGATAAGACTGAAATGAACGCAAGCCGCCTAGGTGCCGCTTGCTGGAAAGAGTCAAATGCATCGCTATTCCTACTCGCAAATTTCTACTTACGCTTCCTGTCCAATTTTGTACAAGTTTCGATACGAGGACTCACTGGTCCAAGTGGGTGAAAGTGAACACGACCTGCGCTTCGGCAAGGCGTGGGACGCGGCCATGAATGCGTGGTACGCGGGCGAGGGTTTAGTATATGCCAAGTCGGCCTTCATTGAGTCGTATCCGGAAGCTGAGTATCCCGCCGCCCTACCCTACTGGTCCCCCGGCAAGTCATTTGCAAGTGGGCTGGCTGGAGTGAGTGAGTATGCGAACAAATGGAAAGAGGACGACTCGCATTGGGAGGTGGTTAGCACTCAGGCCCGTGATGCGCATGAGACAGACGACGGAGACTCGCGCACGGTAGTTCTCGACCTCGTGGTCAGAGACAGGCGAGACGGACTCATCTACGGCGTGGACAATAAGACTACGGGCAAGTACCTCGACTCCGACTTCTGGCTCCAATTCGACCCCCACTCCCAGATTCGCCAATACGTGGACCACTTGCAGTCTCAACACGGTGAAGTCGGCGGGTTCTATATTAACGCGGCTAGTTTTCGACATCGAACCAAAGCCTACACACCACGCAAAGGACCAGACAAGGGCGTGCAGCTACCTGCTGGAGATTGGCGCGACTTCAAGCGCATGTGTTTCAACCCGAATGGGGACGCGTTACAAGCTGAACGGAACAACTTTACCTCGTGGGTGCGAAAGATTGAGGCCGATCGGGAGTCAGGTGCATGGGGATACAACACCAACTACTGCAAGCGCGGGCCGATCATTTGCCCCTATCACACGATTTGCGAGCGAGGCTACCAGTGGCCGCGGGATAGGGAGTTGATTGAAGGCAACTACCAGCAGAGGTGTACAAGGATCGCGGCTAACGGAGAGAGATGCTGGCTCGCACCCGGACATGAGGGCGAGCATGATCCAACGCGACCTATGCGGGCCGATTACGAGGTGGATTTGAGTGAAGGTGAAGTGGAGGAGGCAGAGGCGTGAAAGTGAGAGAACTGAGTGAGCAGGTCGGAGACATTTTTTGGCTCGTTTTTAGAATCTTAATACTCGGAGCCGTACTGGTTGCAGTAGCTGTTCAGGGATTTCGTTACGTGAAGTTTGTGATCAGGGGAGGCGTCTAGTCGTGAAGGTCAGTGACCTGATAACCAAGCTGCAACTCATGCCACCTGACGCCAAGGTAGAAACAGAAGGCTGCGATTGTATCGGTCAGGCTGAAGGCGTGCGACTGGACGGAGACTCGGTGCTGATTACGAGGACCGTGGATGAAAGCGAGCGTCTCCGGTCACGGCTGCTTTATCCATCGATGATATACGAGGATCTATACGAAGGCCCAATCGAGGAGGCGTTGAAGTAAGTGTATTACGTTAAAATTCCATTACGTTATCTTTGCCGACCAGAAGAGTTAAACGTCGCAAAAGATAGGCGTGACGAGGTTTGGAATAGGAGAGTAGCCAGCCTTATGGAGGACTTGCGACAAGGAATGATTCCACACTGGGCCATTGATTTTCAAGACCTGAAACGGGTTGAGCTGATCGATGATCGAGAAGACAAACAAGAGGACAACTAGAGATGCCATTTATAAACAAGACCGAGTTTCTAAAACCCAACGGACTAACAGTGTGGCTGAACGGGGGTGCAGGCAGTGGCAAGACCCTGCAAGGCATGACCTTCCCAAAAGTGATGATCATTACCTTCGATCCAACTGGAACCGACGTGCTCAGACAGCCTGAGAACCAAAAGTACATTGAGAACTTAATCCATCATGTGCCGTTGAATGGAATTCCCTTGAATGAAGTGTTTCAGTTTACGGAGAAACCAAGTGAGACGAGTATTTACGGAGCGTTAGCACTAGCGCGTCAACTTGGACCACTGGGCGAGGGAAAGATCGAGACAGTGTTTCTCGACGGCTTCAACTACCTCGCCACCCTCAAGTGGACCCAAATATGTGAATCGAAGGGGGTGGTCTGGACCGAGAAGCAGGCAATGGATCGCAAGGAGTCGGATCAGCGGGGCTGGTACGATGCGTTAGGGTCGTACTTGGACCATTTGGTCCTTCAGAACCTGCTCCCTCTCGCTACCAGAGATCGCCTCAACGTAGTCGTGAGTTGCCACGTGCAACGTGAGTCGAAGAATACAATTGAAGGGATTCAAGTGGCCCGTTCGGTAACCGCACAGGAGCAGCAGGCGTCAAGTAAGAGGCAGGTAAATCTCGATAGCGATCTCAGTCCACAGGTACTGGGCTCCTTTCGACAACGCATTGCAGGCTTGCCCTCGGCGATGATTTACCTTGAGGACAGGCTGGAAACGGATGCAAACGGCAAGGAGATCGTGCAGTACTATGCGTATTGCCGAAGGACGAGAAGCGAGTCGTTGGATACCGTCATCCTCGCCAAGAACAGATTTGGCCTCGGTACGCTCCGGCTCACAAATGGCAACTTGTACAAGACCATAATTAACAAGATCGCAATCGCAAACGCTGCTCAGTCGGAACCTGAGAGCAAGGCCACTAGTTCTGCGAAGACTACTAGTACGACTAAGTAAACTAAACAACTAAAGGAGCACAAAGGCAATGGTCGACAATTACGATGGCACAGATGAAGGCGTGGATGAAGGCGTGGCAGAAGAGATCGACGACACGCCCGCGTGGGTCAGGGAAGGTACGGAGGACGAGGATTTCAGTGTCGAGGGGGAAGATGTCTCGAAGGCTGAGCAGATGGTTGGCGGGAGTGATGTGATTGAGCCTGCAAATGATGTGGAGCTTGTAATCAAGAGCGTGAAAGTGGACAAGTATGTGCCTGAAGGCAAACCGGACGACGAGTGGAAGACTGCTCGCATGGAACTGATGCTTGTAGTGGGCAAGAAGGGTGTAGATGGAAAGGGCAAGTACGCCAACAAGCATTTCTTTCCGAGGATCGGTTTCGCAGTGAATCGAAAAGCTGGCTACGACTTCTCGGTTAACGCGGCAGGTAAGGCCACGAATTACTACGACCCAAGTGGGGGCTTCTTCGGTGACTACAATGCGTTTCTCGTCGCACTAGGTTACCCCAACCATCCGGCTCCTCGAAATGATGCAGCCTTCAGGAAGGCGCTCGTTGGCAAGAGCCTGCTCGTTGATATCAAAAAGGACAGGAAACAAGTGAAGGACAAGTCCACGGGCAAGTACGTGCGGGTAGATGAGTACGAGAACGTGTTGGTGTATAAGCCGCCTGCAAAGGTGAATGCAAGTGCGGAAGTAGCAGAAGCCGCCGCGTCGTAATTGTCAAGGAATTACCGCCAGTAATACACAGTGCGGTAATACAAGGGGCCAGCCGTTGCAGGCGTGCTTGGTAACAAGTGAAATCGGGGTAGGTGTTTTCAACTGCCCTTCTCGATGGATAAGCGCCCGTTCGGCGGCTGGTCTCCTGTTGCGTGAGGAAGATTAACCATGAAGCCGTCAATCAAATCAGAAGAGATGGAAGATGCGATTACCGACATCTTTGGATATGATCGTCGCGAGCTAATCAAGTCAGACCAGTGCGTGCCGCCGCCTATCGGGTGTGGTCAACCTGCAACTGAGTTCCGCAACGCAATCTCAGCAAGGGAGTACTCAACCAGCGGCCTTTGTCAGAAATGTCAGGACAGCTTTTTTGGTGAGGACTGAGAGTGGAAGTGACCGCCGATAACGATCTGGTACTTGGAGGGGGACACGTGCCAGCGGAAGATGGTGGCGTAAACCGGATATCGTTTACGCTGCCATCTCTGCCGGGCTCCGTTAATATAATCTATGGCCCACGACGCACGATCTACTCTGAAAACGGGTGGGGCTTAAAGGACGAATGGCTTATTTGGGCCACGAAGGTTAAGCCATACGTATTGTTACTCCCTTGTAAGCCCGCTAACTCCTCAGTGATTCGCGTTGATCGTTGCTACTACTATCCGTGGTTTTGTAAGAACGGAAACTGGAAAAAGATTGACACGTCTAACCTAGACAAGTTATTATTTGATACCATTAGCCAGAAGATCGGAATCGATGATCGATTCTTTAAGAGTGGCTGGATGGACTCTTGCGATAGTTCTAATCCACGAGTCGAAGTTACCCTAACGGAGATTACGAAAACAGAATGGGAGCGGCGACGAGAGAGGTTCAGGTTGGAAACAGGTACGGACTATGGACGGTCATAGCCGCGTTGCCGTCGCGGAAAAGCGGGACACAACTTCGTCGAGTTTGGCTTTGCCGGTGTGAATGCGGTACTGAGAGGAGCGTTCCCGACTTTGGTTTACGTAAGGGACACAGTAAGTCTTGTGGGTGTCTACAGGGAAAAGTGGACATCGTTCCCGGTACTCAGTTTGGATTCTTAAAGGTAATTGGCCCAGCGGGTAGTAAGCGCGTCAAGTATGGACTACAGCGGCTTTGGCTGTGTCTTTGTGACTGCGGTAACACGACCGTGGTTAATACAGGTAATCTTCGGTCTGGTAATACAAGGTCATGTGGTTGTTTAGGAGAAAAAAATGCTCGTAAGCACGGAGAGGCAGTAAAAGGAAATTGGACCACTGAGTACAATATTTGGGCAGGTATTGTACAGCGTACCAGTAATCCTAAGTGTGCGGCATTCGGTCGCTACGGAGGCCGTGGAATTCGACTATATGAACCGTGGCGTAAATCTTTTATAGCGTTTCGTGATTACGTAGTCACGGTACTAGGACGACGACCGGGACGCGGGTATTCCATTGATCGTAAGGACAACGAAGGCCACTACGAGCCGGGAAACCTCAGGTGGGCTACTGCAAGGGAGCAGGCCAATAACAGGCGTCAGGCGCGGACCGTAAGGAGAGTTAGTGAACAGCCTCTTTGACGATAGCGAATGGGAGAGTGGACCAAATAGGATTGAGCCACCCGCGCGCACTTCCACATGGCTCGGCAAAGCCTGCGTGTGGGGTAAGGCGCAGTCTCAAGGCTCTAAGCGTGGATTCGTCCATCCGCACCTACAGCGCGTAGTCATCGTAGACGACAACGACAAGGCTCTCAAATCATGGCGACAGGAGATCGTGGATGCGATGCAGAGGAGCAAGCCTCCCCAAGCGCTGAATTGTGCGGTAGCCGTGAGCGTGATCAT
>Ga0105240_10007708_pt1 | contig 15578 bp, 13 predicted proteins | sample KBSC54metaG_FD_80426 | JGI IMG/M metagenome (GOLD analysis project Ga0105240, IMG submission 80426) | Corn rhizosphere microbial communities from Kellogg Biological Station, Michigan, USA - KBS C5-4 metaG | ecosystem: Host-associated > Plants > Roots > Rhizosphere > Soil | place: Michigan, USA... | reverse complement strand
ACGCCTATCTGATCGCGGTCGCGCTCGCCATGGCGGCGATCGGCACCGCCGCCCATGCCCAGAGCGCGTCCGCGGTGTTCGGCCCCGCCGGAGTTGTCCCGCTCGACGCGCCCCAGCCGCCGGCCAGGCTGATCGTCGACCCGCTGCTTCCCGGCCCGCTCGCCGAGGGCAGGGTCTTCATCCAGTATCACGCCGAGAACCTGCGGATCGAGCCGGTGTTCGGCCCCGCCGCGCTCGCCGTGACCCCGCGCATCGGCCACATCCATGTCGTAGTGGACGGCGCCTCCTGGCACTGGGCCGACGCCAGCGGCGAACCGCTGATCCTCGTCGGCCTGCCAGCCGGCCACCACACGGTCGAGATCACCCTCGCCAATGCCAACCATCAGCCGCTGGATCGCAAGACGCTGTCCTTTATCGTGCCGCCCGTGAAATGATCGTCTAGCAAGGAGTGTCCGCCATGACCAACATCGCCCCGGTATCCCCTGTGCTCAGCCGTCGCAGCCTGCTCGGCATGGCGGCCGTGACCGTCGCCGCGAGCCAGTCCGGCCTGCTCGCCACCGCTGCCCGTGCCGCTACGGTGACGACAGCGGCCAATGATTTCGGCCCGCTCCGCCAGATCGACGCCGGCCCGCTGTCGATCGGATATGTCGAGATGGGGCCAACAAGCGGCGCGCCGGTGATCCTGCTGCACGGCTGGCCCTACGACATCCATGCCTTCGCCGAGGTTGCCCCCCTGCTGGCCAAGGCCGGGCACCGTGTGATCGTTCCCTATCTGCGCGGCTATGGCAGCACCGTCTTCCGCTCGATCGATGCGGTGCGCAACGGCCAGCAGGCCGCCCTCGCCTTCGATCTGATCGCGCTGATGGACGCGCTGAAGATCCGCCGCGCGACGCTGGGCGGATTCGATTGGGGTGCCCGCACCGCCGACATCGTCGCGGCACTCTGGCCGGATCGCGTCGCGGGCCTCGTATCGGTCAGCGGCTATCTGATCGGTAGCCAGAAGGCCAATGCCGCACCGCTGCCGCCCAGGGCGGAGCTCGCCTGGTGGTACCAATTCTACTTCGCGACCGAGCGCGGCCGCATCGGCTACGCGCAGAACCGGCACGATTTCAACAGGCTGATCTGGCAGACCGCCTCCCCGCAATGGCATTTCGACGACGCCACCTACGAGCGTTCCGCCAAGAGCTTCGACAATCCCGATCATGTCGCGATCGTGATCCACAATTATCGTTGGCGGCTTGGGCTGGCAGAGGGCGAGGCGCGCTACGACGCGACCGAGGCGACGCTCGCCGCCGCGCCCGCGATCACCGTGCCGACCATCACGATGGAAGGCGACGCCAACGGCGCGCCGCACCCCGATCCGGCGGCCTATCGGGGGCACTTCACCGGCCGTTATGAGCATCGCCTGATCACAGGCGGCATCGGCCACAATCTGCCGCAGGAGGCGCCCGCCGCTTTCGCCGATGCGGTGCTGGCGGTCGCTCGTATGGCCTGAGCGATCAGGCTGCCAGATCGACGCGCCGCGCTACACCGATCGCGTCGAGAAAGGCCTCGTCATGGCTGACCACCAGCAGCGCGCCGTCATAGGCCGTTAGCGCCGCCTCGATCGCGGCGATCGAATCGAGATCGAGGTGGTTGGTCGGCTCGTCGAGGATCAGGAGTTGCGGCGGCGTGGGGCTACCCAGCGTGCAGGCGAGCCCCGCCCGCAGCATCTCGCCGCCGCTCAGCGTGCCGACCCGTTGCAGGGCGGCGTCGGCCCTGAAGCGGAAGTGGGCCAGCGCCGAGCGGCACGCAAAGTCCTCGGTCCCCGGGTTGAGCCGCTGGTAATTGTCGGCGATCGACAGCGCGGGATCGAGGAGGGCCGCCGCCTGATCGAGCATCGCGAAGCGCGCGACGCGGTCGACCGTGCCGGACCATGGCGCGATCCGGCCGGCGATCACGCCAAGCAGGGTCGTCTTGCCCGATCCGTTCGGCCCCATGATCGCCGTCCGCTCCGGCCCGGTCATGCTCAAAGAGAGATTGCGGATCACCGGTGATGCCCGTTCATAGCCGGCGGTGACGCCCTCCAGTTCGAGCACCAGCCTGCCGCCGGGCAGCCCGGTTGGCGCGAGCGAGACCTTCATCGTCTCGAGCCGCTCGATCCGGTCCTGCGCGGACGCGGCGGCCGCCGACGCCTCGCCTCTCTGGCGTTCGGCGAGCCGGGCACTCTCGCCGCCGCTATTCTCGGCGCGCGCCTTCCGCGTGCCGATCAGGATGCGCGGCATGTCGCCCCGCGCCCCCTTCCGACTGCCGGCAGCGTCGCGTTTCTGCTTCCGCTCGACCGCGACCTGCGCCTTCCGCTCGATCTCGCCGAGCTGCCGTTCCGCGATCTTCAGGTCGTGCTGCGCGGCCGCCAGCTCGATCGCCTTGCGCTCGCGGTAGTGGCTCCAGTTGCCGCCGTAGCGCGTCGCGCCGAGCGAGGTCATCTCGACGATCGCGTCCATCGTCTCCAGCAGCTCGCGATCATGGCTGACGACGATCGCACCCGCGCGCCACGAAGCGAGCAGGTCGAGCAGCGCCGCCCGCCCCTCGCGATCGAGATTGTTGGTCGGCTCGTCGAGTAGCAGGACATCGGGGTCGGCGAGCAGCACGCCGGCGATAGCGGCGCGCGTTCGCTGCCCGCCGGACAGCGAGGCCAGCCGGGTCCCGGCATCCGCCTCCAGCCCGACCCGCGTCAAAGCGGAAGCGAGGCGAGCTTCCAGCGTCCAGTCCGCCTCGGCCAGCTCCGCCGCCGTCGCCACGCCGGCGTCCGCCCTGCGCAGGATGGCGAGATTGTCCCCAACGCCGAACAGGTCGGCGATGGTCTCATCCGGGCCGACCTGCACGATCTGGCGCAACACGGCGACGGTACCGTCAACGACGATCCTGCCGGCGGTCGGCTCGCGCTCGCCCGCCAGCAGCTTCAGCAGGCTGGTTTTGCCGACGCCGTTGCGTCCGACGATGCCGACACGCTCGGCGTTAAAGACCAGATCGAGATGGGAGAAGACCGGATGGCCGTCCGGCGTCGACCAACCAAGGTCGAGCGTCGTGATCGCAGCAGGCATGAATATGATTTCCCTGAAGGCAAGACGGATCGCATTGCTGTCAGGTTGAAATCACACGGCTGGATAGATCCTTGTTGAACCAAGACATCCTAGAGTGACCGGCGATTTACGGCTATACGATCTCGGCAGGTCCGGCCCAGCGCCATTCAGTACCGATTTTGAATGAGCCAAAAAGCAGACCGACCAAAATTAGGAGCGGTGCGAAAGAGCTGGAATGGCTTCAATTGGGCGCGCTTGACCGGCAGGTTGTATCGCTGCGGGACCGAGCACGGCTGCACCGCCAGCGTGGTCGGCGCCTTCAATGCCCACGCTTATTGACTGCAAAGGCCCACGATTTCGCCTTGATGTCGCTCCACACTTGCCAGCGCCGGCTTGAAATTCGACCATCAACGCGAGAAGCATGTATTAGGAAATTGGAGTGGGTGACCGGAGAGATCCATTAGTCGGCGTCCGGCTCTCGCCTGAGTTGACTGCCAAGATCGACAAACATGCGAAAAAGCAAGACGACGCACCGCTGCGCAAGCGACCAACCGGCCGCAAAGGATCATGCGGAAGCGGATTGCGATCGGCAATGTTGCTGCCATCGGCGAGCGTGTGGTCAACGCGATTTAGCTAGAACCTTGGGTCAGCTAATGGCGTGATTTTCTGGATCACACCCTATTCGCCTTGATCTCCACCCAGTGGAACTAACGTCCTCAGCAGCGGCGGAATCGGGGAAGCGGTCCGTCGTTGATGATCAATCTCCCACGGGGAATTAACTTCGGTTGATGCGACTCAGGCGCTCCTATGATTTTCTTCAGTAGGCGGCGGGGCCGGAGAGAGGAAATGGCCGGACTGTTCTCGAACATGATCTCTGTCGAAGACGAAATCCGACGCTGCCTCCAACGTGAGGCCGAGGAACGCGAGGCCGCCGCCAAGGCGGCCGACGCCTGTGCACGCGACGCCCATGCTGCGCTCGCCGAACGTTATGCGGATCGCGCCAGCATGTTGGCGGAGCGGAGCGATCATGCACCGACCCCGAGCGGGGTTTGGCCCGCTGCAGCGCCGTCTCGACGCGCTGAGAGTGCCCCTGACATTCCAGCCTGAGCACAGTCCATCGACAGATCGTCAACGGACCGAACTCCAATCGATTGCGGTTGACGGCTGCGACGGCAGATCTCACCCATATATTTGGCAAGGCCACAGCCGGTGACCCTGCCGATATGTGCGCTGACGAGCTGAATCGCGGTCGTCAGCGGATACGTCAGCAACATCGTCCAGAGTAGGTGAAAGCCGAATTGGGCGCCTGCCTGGGACTAGGTCGCGATACCGCTCGGATCATCGTCAGCCGCACCCGTCACCAGACCGAGCCCAAGCTGCTCGAAAAGAGCTATCGATCGGACGCGCACGCCGAGTTTCATCTTTGCACCTCCCGGCACCGGACCTTGCTTCGAGCGTAGCGTTCGATGCAGATAGATCGGCTTCTCACCCGTTAGCATGCGCGCACGAAACTCCCAGCACTCTCTGCTGTTTAGGTATCGCACCAGCCATTGGATTATTTACGATGGGCTTCGAAGCTTCAGTCGGCGCAGGCAACTTCATAGTTTCATCCCGGCGGAAGATGCCTCCGCCAGATATCGCTGCGCCGTTGGACCGGTTGATCTCCCGCCTGAGCCGGCATTCGCTCCTCAAGGACAAAGCGAGGGACGCAGCCGTTGGATTGAAACTTCGGCCGCATTTCTGGAGTGCGAAGCAGCTTATTGTCGGCGGCGATACCGGCGCGCGCTTCATGCTGATACTATCTGGAATGGTCAGTAGCTTCGAAGAAACGCGCAGCGGCCAACGGCAGATCGTGGCACTCCACCTGCCCGGCGACCTTGCTAACGTAGCAACCTCCCCCGCCCCGGAAGGGGATCTGCAACTTGAGGCCCTTACTGATAGCTGGGTTGTGGAGATAGCGGTGGCAGATCTTAAAACACGTCTGCTGGAACCCTCCGCCCTTGCAGGCGTGCTTTGGCGCGAGGCGTCCCATGATGCCCGCGTTTTGGCAAAATGGGTCGCCAATCGGGGTCGCAAAAGCGCGATTTCGCGTCTCGCTCACCTGCTCTGCGAATTGGCTTGCCGTCATGAACAAACTGCTAGTCCGTCAATATTGGCGTTCGATTTGTCGATGACCCAGCAGCAGCTGGCCGATGCTCTCGCCATGACGGCCGTTCACGTCAATCGCGAGCTGCAGAAGCTTCGCCGAGAAAAGGTGATACGGACTCACCATCGGCTGATCGAAATCCTTGATTGGAATGCTCTGACCTCCATTGGTGAGTTCGACCCTCGCTATTTAGGCTGGCCCGTCCTCGGGAAGCGATAAGATTTTCCAGTTCGGCATCTTCGCAATCGCATGGCCCGTACTGGCGATCGGCTTCGACAGGGTCAATGACAAGGAGCGCCACAGGGTCTAGACGCCCATCGATCGGTTTCCGCCATCTCCGGTTGTGTCTCGCCGCTCGCGCGATACATTTCGGCGAAGGAAGCGGAAACCGCCAGTGATCGATGCGCGCATGAGTTTGAAACGAAATTTGGACAAGTTGGGCGGCGACCGGCGCTTTGAGTTGCTGGTCAGTGCCATCAGGGATTACGCGATCTATCTGCTCGACCGCGATGGCTATGTCGCGAGTTGGAATGCGGGCGCCGAACGCTTCAAAGGCTACACCGCCGACGAGGTCATCGGCCAGCATTTCTCCCTTTTCTATACCCCCGACGACCGCGAGATCGGGGCGCCCGAGCGGGCGCTAGCCCTCTCGGCCGAACGCGGGACGTTCGAGGCTGAGGGCTGGCGCGTGCGAAAAGACGGCACGCGCTTTTGGACGAGCGTCGTCATCGATCCGGTGTACGACGAAACCGGGACGCTGATCGGTTTCGCCAAGGTCACGCGCGACATCACCGACAAGCGTGACGCACAGCATGCTTTGCTGGAAAGCGAGCAGCGCTTCCGCCTGCTGGTCGAAAGCGTCAAGGATTATGCCATCTACATGCTCGATCCGTCGGGCATCGTTTCAAACTGGAATCAAGGGGCGGCAGCCATCAAGGGATATTCAGCCGAAGAGATCGTCGGCCAGCATTTCTCGCGCTTCTATACGGAAGAGGATCGCCAAGCGGGTGAACCGGAGCGGGCTTTGCGCGTCGCCGCCGAGGAAGGAAAGTATGACGTCGAATCCTGGCGGGTGCGCAAGGATGGAACGCGCTTCCGCGCCGGCGTCCTGATCGATCCCATCCGCAACGAAGCCGGCGAACTGATCGGTTTCGCCAAGGTGACCCGCGATCTGACTGAACGCTGGCATGCCGAGCAACAGGTCGAACGCGCTCGCGAAGCAATGGCTCAAGCCCAGAAGATGGAAGCGGTAGGCCGGCTGACCGGCGGTGTCGCCCACGACTTCAACAATCTGCTGACGATCATCCGCTCGTCGGCCGACCTGCTCAAGATGCCGACGCTCAGCCCGGAGAAGCGCGAGCGGTATCTCGATGCGATCTCGGATACGGCAGACCGAGCGGCCACTCTGACGTCGCAGCTTCTCGCGTTCGCCCGTCGACAACCGCTAAAGCCTGAGGTGTTCGACGTTGGTGATCGGATCGAGGGCATGCGCCCGATGATCGAGGCGAGCGTCGGCTCGACCATCCAGCTGACGATCGAGCCGGCCGAAGCAGGTTCCGTCAACGCCGACCTCAATCAGTTCGAGACTGCGTTGCTCAACCTCGTCGTCAATGCACGGGATGCGATGCCCGCGGGCGGAAAGATTGTCATCGCAAGCAGGCTCGTGCGCGGGCTGCCGGCGATCAGAGGGCATGGTGGATCTGCAGGCGATTTCATCACCGTGTCCGTAGAGGATAGTGGCAGCGGTATCGCTCCCGACACGATGAAGCAGATCTTCGATCCGTTCTTCACAACGAAGGGGCTCAATAAGGGCACGGGCCTAGGCCTCAGCCAGGTGCACGGTTTCGCCAAGCAATCGGGCGGCGAGATCGACGTTTCCAGCCAAATTGGTGTCGGCACGACCTTCACGCTTTATCTGCCGCTGGTCGCAGCGGACACCGAGCGTTCCTCGGCAACCCGACGGGCGGGCGAGCAGAAACTTGCGACCCGGCGCGTCCTGCTCGTCGAGGACAACGAAGCGGTCGGCCAGTTCGCACGCGGCCTGTTCGAGGAGCTCGGCCAGATCGTCACCTGGGTCCAAAGCGGCGATGCGGCTCTGGAAATGCTGGGGACGGCCAGTGACAAGTTTGACCTCGTCTTTAGCGATGTCATCATGCCAGGCATCAACGGTCTGGATCTCGCGCGCAAGATCCAGGAGCGATGGCCTGACTTGCGTGTCGTTTTGACCAGCGGCTACAGCCACGTGCTGACCGAGGAGAGCGGCTATCCATTTGAGTTGCTGCGCAAGCCCTATTCCGTCGACGGCCTGCTCGGCGTCCTGAGCGAGGCATCTCTCTACTGAGATGCGAGGATCCGGGACGCATCCTGTGGACCGCGATCATCGTTGTTGTGGGAATCTGTTTTTACCTCTGAGCCGAAGAATCCGGAAGAATTTAGGAGGTTCAATAACCCGAGGTGCGTTTGGGAGGCACTAACGCGAGATGCAGCAGAAGCCCAGCAGCGAAGGTCGGCGCAAGGGCAACGGGATCGTTCGCCGTCTGATGCTACACGATAGGCATCGAGACCAAGCCCGCGTCACGCATTCGCGAAGGCTGATTTCGGGATGTGCGTGATACGACAAGCAAGGTCGGCCTCCCCGGAGGCGACGATATATTGTTCGCCACCGTCAACGATACCGGTCGTGAAGACGACGTCGCGCACGTACATCTGATGCTCGACGGGACGCGTCAGTTCGGCACTGGCTTCAAGCAAAGGCGCGTGCTCGGTCTTGAGCACCACGCTGGGATCGTCCGGATCGAGCAGCGACCAGTAAGTGCGATAGACGCCGACGATCTCCTTGGCCTCGACACCGTGCCATAGGCTCAGCCATCCACGCACGCCGTCGATCTCGGCGAGGATTGGCGGGCTGCCTCCGCCCATGCGCGCAGTCGCGACGGTCGAGGCATGGGGACGCAAACCCGGTTTCGCCGATGGTTTCCAGAACAGCCCGTCGGGTGAATGAGCAAGGTTGATGGATGGCCCAGGCCGCCATTCACTGCCTGGAGGATAAGCAAAATAGAGATCGCCGAGTGGACGAGTCTGCGCCCACAAATGCCCGCCGATCCTCCCCTCGAAGATCAGCATGTCCTTGTTCTGATGGTCGAGAACGATATCCTCGAACGTCCAATCGAGACCGTTGCTCGATGTGTAAAGCGTGGTCGAGTGCCGCTCGGGACTGACGGAGCAGGTCGTCATCAACCACCGGCCGTCCACCCTGCTGATCCGGGCATCCTCGACACCATAGCATTGCAGATCGTTCTGCGGTGCGATTGCCTTATCGTAGTGGATGGCAATCCGCCCAAGGCCGTCCGGAGACAGCTCGACCGGCAACAACCAGGAGAGCGATGTCAGCGCCATCACCCTCCATCCGCCGCCAAGCACCCGAAACTTGCGGGGGTCGGCGGTGTCGACATGTTCGAGGGGCCAGGCATCGAGCACGTAGCGCCCGCCACGGTCGCCGTCTCGGCGGATCGCATGGACGTGTCCATCGAAGACGGGCGTCCGCAGCGCCTCGGCAATCCTGACCATCATCAGCAGATTGCCATTGGGAAGGCGGGTCAGCCCTGGATTGAACGCGCCGAGAACAAAGGTCTCGGCATCAAAATTGCCTGCGAGCGGTGAGCGCGTGAGATCGATGTCGTCCGGCACGAGAACCAGCCGGTCGATTGCGTAGCTCATTCCTTGTCTTGCCCGCGCGGCGCGATAACTATCTGCTGGATCACCGTCCGCTTTGGCTGGGTCAGGAGATAATGGACGCCGACCGCAATATCTTCGGCGCGTAGCATGGTCTCCTCCTCGATCATCTCGCGCTGCTTCTCGGCAGGAATGTCGGGATATTGGAAATCGGCGCCGGTCTTGCCGGGTTCGACCAGGCTAACCGTTATACCCTGCGGACCAAGCTCCCGCCGCAACGCCTCCGCGAACCCGGCAATGCCGGCCTTCATGCCGGCATAAACGGTGGAGCCCGCTCCCAGCACATGGGCCGACATGGAGCCGATCAGGACGATATTGCCATGATCGACCAGTATCTCCTGCGCCGCCTTCGCACTGAGCAGATAGGCGGTAAAGTCGGTTGCGATCGCGTAACGAATCTCGTCTGCCGACATTTTGGACAGGCTCTCGGCGGGAACGGCCGCATTGACGACAACGACGTCGACATCTCCCAAGACCTCTTTGGCCTCCCGAAAAAAGCGATCGAGCTGCTCGGGCTCGGCGAGATCGACGCTGATCCCGTTACCGGTGCCGACCTCGCGAACCCGCGCCAGGGCGTCCTCGAGATGTTCGGGGGTGCGGCCACAGATGAAAACTTCGACGCCTTCGCTTGCCAGCAGCACTGCGATCGCGCGACCGATTCCGGTGGTCCCACCAGTGATGATCGCCTTGCGACCGCGCAACACAGGTTTCTCAGTATGCGCATCGGACAGTTCGGGCATGACGTTCTCCTATTGGGTCCAGGTGATGATCAGGCGCCCGCTTGCCGGAACGTGATATTCCACCCTGTCGTCGCCTCGCCTGTGGCCACGTAACGGGTCACCGCCTGCGGTCACGACCTTCAGCTTGGGAAGGCGGCGTCGTGGCTCGCGTACGATGCTCAGCGCCGCGACACAGGTCTCGCCACCATCGAGTACGATGCTGAAGGATCGCTCGCCGGTCCGCTCGAGCCCGCGAATGAAGTGATCACAAAATAACTGAAATGGAGCGCCTTCGATGCGATGGAAGCTGCGCGTTGCGAACACCAAGGCAGCGCCAGCGCCATAAATCTCCTGGCCGACCTGGCCCGGACACTGACCGTCGGGATACAGGTCCTCGAGCGGAAAGGAGAGTGAGCGGTCGATATGGCCGTTGCGATTGTCCGTGGCGAGAATATCGGCGGGCAAGGCGTCGGGATAATAATACCAGGCTCGATCCAGTGCATATTTGCAATATTCCGCGACCAGCATGCGGACCGCCGGATCGAGACCGGGTCCACTCTGGTCGAGATAGACCTCGAACGCAGTGAACGCGTCGAAGCATTCGTAGATCGCCATATAGGGTGCGTCCTGAAGGCAGGTGGCACCCAGGAAATTGCGATAATGGACAGCGTGTTCGAGCTCGCTTTCCCAGATCTCGCAATTGTGGAAAAAGCTCGCGAGATAGACGTAGCTCTGCTCCGCATATCGATCATCGTTGGTGATACGGAAGAGCCGCATGCATGCGGAAGCCCCCCACGCCGTCAAGTTTGCCTGATAGTTGAGATTGAACCGCATCCCGATCGCTGCTTCGATCGCCGCCTTTGCCTCGTCGAGGAACCGCACCTCACCTGTCAGCTCGTGCGCCTGTAGCATCACATAGGCATACAGGCCGCCGACGTCGGTCTGGCCGCGATCGTCATTGGCGGTCGCGGTGATGACACTGAAATCCGTTACTTTGTACTGGATCGGCCACTTATAACGGAAATGGTGAGCGGCCTTGATGCCGAAATCGATGCCGTTGAGGAACAGCCGCTCGCATTCGCTGTCGCCTGCCAATGCCATCCGACCCAGATTGAGCATCGGATGGTAGAGGTACCAGCTGTCGACCGCATCGGCATCCTTGTCGTCGCCGACATTCGGCAGATAACGGCGCAAAGCCTTGAGTTTTGGATCATAGAAGCGGCGAAGCCCGGCCTTCAGTTCGGCCTCGAGCGGGTGTGGTGATCCGCGCCACCGTCCCCAGTCGAAGATTGCGGCCAGGATCGAAACCTGGACCATCGAGTCCGGATATTCGCTTGCCGTATAGGGGTGGATGTAGCGATGCCCGTAATGGCGGATCGTCGCCTCCGGGGCATGATCGAGATCGCGCAATGTCTTTTCGGCGCGCCCCGTCCAGTCGCGAAAATCCGCGGCGGGAAGATCGAGCAGCTTGTAAGCTTCCCCCAGCATCTGCAGGAACTGCCGCGCGGACTCGCGCTCGTGCGGCGCCGCCCAGGGGCGGCACACGAGGATGGCGTCCGAGATCGTCACCTCTACGCCGGCCGCAAGCGCGTCGGACGGGGGGGTGCCCGACTGCGCCGGTGACGGCAGGAGATAGCCGAGTTCAGGCCAGAGGCCGCCAACGGCCCCGTCGGGGCTGGTTTTTGTCGCGCGAAAATAGTCGTTCAGCACGGTCAAATTCTGGAAATACAGAACATTGCCGAATGCGGGCTCATCGAGATGGAAATAGATGATCCCGCTATTAAGGCCGCGCTGTGCAGCCTCGACGTTACCCACGGCGTCCAGTGGGTCGTCGTGTCTGCCGAGTGGGTACAGGTCTCGCGGCATGAAGGGGACCAACATCGGCACAGACGGCGTGAAGGATACGGTCACGCGGATATGCTCTAGTGCATCGCCGCCCGTCCGGATCGCGACCTCATGATTGCCCATTGCACTGACGAGCCGGAAGCGTGTGGCGTCGCCCGATCCAGATCTGAGGGCCTTGCAGGAGAACTCCATCGGCACGAACGCGGCGCGAATGGCTATGCCGCCCTCCCCACCGCGTCGGATCAAAATCCAGAGCGAGTCCTGAGAGGTCAGCAGCGTACATGTCAGCGCGCCGACTTGAAGGCGCCCTAGCTCCTGGCCTTGACCCCTGCTGAGCATGTCCCGAAGGCCGAGGACGTATGGGCTTGCAGCCGGCTTGCACCCGCTCGTGTCGGCAGCCCCCTTTTGAACACTCGTCTTCGTCGCCATCTGCCCGTCCTACGACGCTATGCTAACGCTACAGGTCCTTTCCGCTCGTCTTGTCGGGATAGTCTTCAGGCGAAACCTCGCTGACATTGGGCCGATCGCCAACATCCTCCTGCGGCTGTCCACCCCGTGTGCGGGGATCCGGCCCGTCTGGATCCGGGCGAGCATCGCTGAGAGGCCCCTCCTGAGGTCGCCCTTGCTGCTCAGCTTCGTCACCCTCAGTTGCGCGATTGGCCATGGCTCTTTTCCCTTCAACGATCGGTCATCCAATCGTTGGCGGATCACAACGATCCACGGAAAAAGCGGTCTTAATCTGCGTTAGCGCGTTCATCGGTGCACGGAGATGCCGCAGTTCCAACTACCCCCATATGGATCGCTCGTGCGTTCAGACCTGCGCGACAATCTCAAGGAGAGAGAAAATGGCTGCTACGAAAACAGCGACAGCGAAATCGAGCACGGCGAAGAAGACGCCCGAGCGGAAGGCTGGAACTGCCAAACCCCGGTCGAGGGTCGCCCGAAAGTCCGCGCGAGCCGCCGCGAAGCCTGCCGATGCGATCAAGCTGCTTAAAGACGATCATCGCGAGGTGAAGGGCTGGTTCAAGGAGTATGAGAAGCTTGAGGACGATGGTGCAAAGCAGGCGCTCGCTGACAAGATTTGCCTGGCGCTGACCGTGCACACGCAGATCGAGGAGGAGATCTTCTACCCCGCCGCGCGCGGCGAGATCGACGACGACGACCTGCTCGACGAAGCGGAGGTCGAGCACGCCAGTGCCAAGCAGCTTATCGCCGAACTTAAGGAGATGAAGGTCGGGGATCGCCTGTTTGACGCCAAGGTTACTGTGCTGGGCGAATATATCGACCACCATGTCGAGGAAGAGGAAAAGGAGATGTTTCCGGAGAGTCGCGATAGCGATCTCGACCTCAAGGCACTGGGTATCCAGCTCGCCGAGCGCAAGGCGGAACTGATGGCAGCAGCAGGCGCGAACGCTCGGGGCCGGGACTTCGGCGTCCCGGCCAACCCGAAGCGCGGGGCTTTAACGTCATGAATTGGGCGCCTAGGCCTATCTTGATCATCTCTGGCTCGCCGAAGCAGACGGCATTGACTTGGGGCGACTTGCTTGACCAAGCCGCTCCGTAATTCTGCGCCGGCGGAGGCTCTAATCGCTATCGCCGTCTCCTGGACGGCTGACTGGGCCACGCGAACTTACAAATAAATAGACCGGCGACCGTCTGCACGCAGACGGCGGCAATCGCGGAAATTACGCTTGAGGCGGCCCTACCAAAGAGCCCCAATCCGAACCCTTCCCGATGGCCCGCCGCAGTCGCGGATGCTGAAAAGCTGACGGACCGCAATTGGATTGAGCACGAAAGCGGTTCCACGACCGGCATTGGGCGCATTCCTGACGGGCCACTAGCCCGCTCTGCCCGCACTAAAATGCCTGTGGGATATACGCGAGCTGGTCATACCGAAGCGTCTCGCTACCCTACGCAGCTTCGCCAGGATCCAATGCGGACGGAGGAGGCATGCTCAGTTTAAGGTCCGTGATGTGGCTCGTGCTTGCCGGCATACACCTCGCCGTCATCGTTCGAGCGGTGCTGCTGGAAGGGCGCGAAGCCTATGCACGGGCGGCTTGGGTCCTCCTTCTCCTTGCATTGCCGGGCGTTGCGACCGTCCTTTACCTGCTGTTCGGCGAGCCATGGATCTCTGCCGCGTTTCGCCACCGCGCGCGCGAAGCTTACGAAGCGCTTCTGCCTTACGCCCCACCCCCGACGGGTCGGGTCACGTCTGTCGAAACTCAGAACCCCTTCCGTACCTGTGAAGCGGCAGCCCGATGGGCAATGTCGATCGGCAACTCCGCGCGGGTCGCACCTGGAGCTGATGCAGCGATTGAGGCGATCGTTGCCGATATCGATGCCGCGACACGTACGGTGCACCTATCCTTCTACATTTGGCTCGGTGATCGAAATGGCTCGAAGGTCGTCGATTCGGTCTGCCGTGCCGCTCGACGGGGAATCACCTGTCGCATCGTCGCCGACGCAATCGGCTCTCGCGAGTTGGTCCGTTCGCACCAATGGGAGGCGATGCGACAAGCGGGAGCACATCTTCATGCCTCACTGCCAGCTCCGCTTGGTCTTGGCTTGATCGCCGGTCACCGCACCGATCTGCGCAATCACCGCAAGATCGTCGTCGTTGACGGTCACCTCACTTGGTGCGGCAGCCAGAACTGTGCTGACTCAGCGTTCCTGCCGAAGCGGAGGTTCGCACCATGGGTAGATATCCTCATCCGCTATGAGGGACCCGTCGCACGACAAGCCGAGCTGATCTTCGCCTCGGCGTGGATGGCGGAAACGGGCGAAGACATGCGGCCGGTGCTCTCGACCGATCTTCCAACGTCGCAGCCAGACGGTTTTGCGGCGATAGCCATTGGAACCGGGCCGCTCTCGCCACGCGCGACTATGACCGACATCTTCGTGGCCGTCCTAGCCTCAGCTCGTGATCGTGCGGTCATTACCACTCCATATTTCGCGCCGGACCCGCCACTGCTCGACGCCATCGTTGCCGCCGCGCGGCGTGGAGTGCGGCTCACGATCATTTTCCCGCAGCGGAACGATAGCAGGATCGTCGGCGCAATCAGTCGCGCTTATTATCCCGTGCTTGCCCGAGCTGGCGTCCACATTCACGAATTTTGCGGAGGTCTGCTGCACGCAAAGACTTTGGTCATCGACGAGACGCTAGCGCTGGTTGGCTCCGCGAACATGGATCGTCGAAGCCTCGATCTGAACTTCGAGAATAATGTACTCCTCGAATCTACCGAGCTCTCAGCCGCCATCAGTGAGCACCAACGGCACTGGCTCGCCGATGCGCCCGAAGTCGATCACAAAGGAATCGCGAAGCGTTCGCTGCCGAGGCAGTTCATTGACAATCTGCTGACAATGGCCGCCCCACTATTCTGACTGAATTTGTAAAGGCCAGCACCGAGGGCGGACTGGCCAGTCGATTGTCGACCAACGATCGCAATAACCCGACTGGGAAAATCCAGGCAACACGACCAAAATCGATATTGCCTCATCTGCGGCGCAGGCAGAATATCCTGTTCTGGGGGCACTATGATCGGATTGATAGCGTTGGCGGCAGCGCTTAACTCAAACGTTTCTGGCGATCTAAGCGGCACGGCGGGCGTATGCATCCGTTGGGACGGCCCCGAGCATATTAGCGATGCGATTGTCGTGGCTGGTTCGGGCAACGCAGCCCTGGATGCGGCAATCCCTTCGACAATTGAAGCTATGCGATGGCAACGTCCAGCCCCTCCCTATCATCTTACTTGGGTGGGAATTGTCTTTACGGCGCAGGGCGAACCTTCGAATATGGCGCTGCCTGACTGCTCGCATTATGCGCTCCCAAAGCTGCCGGCCAAATAATAGCCAAGACGGAGCCACGCCCATGCTAGCGGGCGATGGGATCGCACTTCGCAATCGGACGGTCGGCAATTTGGAACACTCGGGGCACCGCTCTACGACTGACAATGTGAAGGATATCGGGCGTCGGCAGACGTACGATATCCTCCAAAGCAGGAAGCCGCGGCTGCAAGCGGGGCGCTATGGGAAAAGCGGTTTTCGAGAGGCGTGACAGGTAGCGGCGCCTTCGGT
>Ga0105240_10007707_pt1 | contig 15578 bp, 12 predicted proteins | sample KBSC54metaG_FD_80426 | JGI IMG/M metagenome (GOLD analysis project Ga0105240, IMG submission 80426) | Corn rhizosphere microbial communities from Kellogg Biological Station, Michigan, USA - KBS C5-4 metaG | ecosystem: Host-associated > Plants > Roots > Rhizosphere > Soil | place: Michigan, USA... | reverse complement strand
TGGCCCTCGGCCAGGACGTCGATCGCGGCCTGGCGCAGAGAACGCTCGGTGTCTCGATGTCGACGTTCGAGCGACAACTCGGCGAGCTCAGGTCGGCGGCATCCCAGCCCGCGATCGCCGCGTCGATCCGGCAGCTGGAGGCCAGCTGGGGTCCTTACCGCGCCGCCTTGACGGCCGGGACGCCGGATCGCACGCGCGCGCCGGAGGTGCTCTCCCGCGCCGCGGAGGTGCTCGCCAGGGCCCAGGAGTGCACGGCGTTGCTGGTGGCCCTGTCCGGCCGGGCCATCGGCCAGTGTGTCGATACCAGCGGACGCCAGCGCATGCTGAGCCAGCGCATCGCCGTGCTCCACCTCAGCGCGAGCTGGGGCCTGGGAGGAGCCGCCGCACAAGCCGAGATCGCCAGCGCCAGCGCGAAATTCGAGTCTGCACAGGCCGTCCTGCTGTCGGCGCCCGAGACGACGGCGGCGATCAGGAACGAGCTCGCGCTGGCGAACCAGCAGTGGACGTTCTTCGGCGCCGCGCTGCGGGGATTGCGCCCGGGCGTGTCCGACCCGGAGGCGATGAGCCACGTGTTCACCACCAGCGAACGCATCCTGGAAGTGATGGAGGACGTGACGGGCGAGTACGCCAGGCTGGGCTGACCTCCCGCCCGGCCGGAATGCGCGCGCGGTGCGAACCGGGCCGCCCCAGGCTCACTGATCCGCACCTGCCGCCGTGCGGTGCTGCACACCGGGCGACAGTTTCACATCCGCCCAGGTCGCGACGTGGTTCGACGCACGGCGCGATCCCAGGCACGCGCCATCGACGACGAGGGTCGCCTCGTCGAGGTTCGTGTAGACCTTGACGTCGATGCCGTTCCACGTAGGCAGCAGGGTCACGATCGGCCGGGCCGAGTCGTCGAAGCCTGCCGCACCGGCGGCGGGCACGTCCTCGCGCAGGACGGGCCAGGGGCCTTCCAGCGGCTCGACACGTCGGCCCGGAGGTGCCTCCGCCGCTCCTGTGGACACGGCGGCCAAGGCCAGGGCATGTTGACCTTCAATCGCCCGCGAACCAAATGCGCCGGCCGCCGCACGCGCGCCCCTGCAGCGCAGCCGCGCGTCGGCGTCGTGCGGGCAACGGCTTCCTTCTCAGGCCATCCGCACGCGCACGGCCGTGCCCGCGGACGGACCGCTGACGATTTCCAGGGTGGCGTCGAGGGCGGCCGCGCGCTCTTCCATTCCCAACACCCCGTAGCCGGCGTGTTTCGCCTTCGGATCGAACCCGACGCCGTCATCGATGACCTCGAGCAGGCAGCCGTCCTCGTGCACGGCCAGCCGGATGCGGACGGTCTTCGCGTTGGCATGGCGGCGAACGTTCGTCAGCGATTCCTGCACGACCCTGAACGCCATCGTCGCCGCGTCCTGGTGCGCGAAGACCGGGCATTCGGCCAGCTCCAGCTCGCACGGGATGCCCGTCTGCTGCTCGAACCGGTTGGCCAGCCAGCGAACGGCGGCGACCAGGCCGCCGTCCAGCGCGGGCGGCCGCAGCTGCGTGACGAGCTCGCGGATGCTGCGGATGATGGCATCGACCCGGTCCACCAGGCCCTGCACGGGCAGGTCGTCGCCGCGAACCGTCGGGTCGGCGGACCGCCCCATGAGAAAGACTTCCATCCGCAGGGCCGCCAGCTGCTGCCCCATCTCGTCGTGGAGCTCGCGCGCGACCCGGGTACGCTCCTGCTCCAGCGCACGCGCGTTGTGAAGGCTGAGCAGTCGGACCTGGCTGCGCGACCGCTCCAGCTCGGACGTCCGCTGGCGGACCTCGCGTTCCAGGGACGCCTGGCGCCGCGCCGCGAGGCCGACCCGCCAGCGATGCAGGCGCCACGCCAGGGCCATGGCCGCGAGGATGGCGGCGCCATGCACCTGCGTGCGCTCGTACCAGCGTGGCTCCACCCGGAATGCGATCTCCCTGGCGTCGGACCAGGCGCCGCCGGGCCTGGCGACCCGCAGGCCCAGCCGGTAGTGTCCAGGGGGCAACCGGGTATAGCTGGCCGTCCGGCTGCGCGACGAGGTCTGGTTCCAGTCGTCGTCGAACCCCTGGAGCCGGTAGGCGTAGCGCAGGAAGTCCTGCTCGCCATACGCCAGCGATGCGAATTCCACCTGCACGCGCGGGGCGGACGCGGGCACGCTGGCCTCTTCCGCAAGGGACAGCTGGCCTCCCGTGAAGGCGCGGCCGCCCAGGTTGGCATCCGTCACGACGGGCGGCGCCAGCCGGCCCGCCGCGTGCGCGAGCCGGCCGGGATCGACCAGCAGCAGGCCGCCTTCGCCACCGAACAGCAACCTGCCGTCGGGAGTGGCCGCGGCGGCGCCCGTCCAGAAGGTGGTGACGCCCGCGCCCTGCGCCGCACGCAGGGACTGGATCGACAGGGTGCCGGGATCGATGCGCGCCAGGCCGTCGTCCGTGCTCGCCCAGACCTGGCCGCTCGCATCGGCCACGAGCGCGTTCACGCCGTCGTTCGGCAATCCGTCCGCCACGGTCAGTCGCCTGAAGGTCGGCTCGCCACCCGGGGAGTGCCCGGCCTGCACCTGCACGCCGTGGCCGAGCGTGGCCACCCAGAGCCGTCCCGTCTTGTCGACGAGGAGCCCGCTGACCAGTCCGCCCGGCAGCGCATGGTCGTCCGCCGGATCGACACCGAGTTCCCGCAGTTCGTCGTGCCCGCGGTCGAGGCGAAACACATGGCCGTTGGTCCCGATCCAGAGTTCGCCGCGAGGACCGAACGCGAGTGCCCTGACCTGCGCGGCGTGCAATTCTTCGCCCAGGTGGCGCAGGGTCTTCACGTTGCCCGGGTCGGACGCGTCCAGCGCCCAGAGCCCGTCGGAACCGCCGACCCAGAGCGTCGGCCCGTCGGCCGCGAGCGCCCACACGTCCCCCGAGGCGCCGCGCCCGGGCACGTCGATCCGCCGCACGCGACTGCCGTCCGCCGAGCTGAGATAGAGGCCGCCCTGGGTGCCGACCCACGCGCCCCCGTCAGGGGCGGGCGCCAGCGAGATGACGCGCGCCCGCGGCAGCGATGTCTCCGGCCGCCCGGGATCGGGCAGCAGGAGCCTGGGCGCGCCGCCGGCCGCGGGGAGGATCTCGAGCCCATGCGAGCCGGTGGCCAGGAAGACGGATCCGTCGGCCCCCGCCATGACGGCCGGGACGTTCGCATCGCGAATGATCCGGCCGGCGCCGCCGGCGAGCGTCGCGACGCCGTCGTAGCGCGTGTCGCAGGTCGACAGGCCGTAGGCCGAGGCGACCCAGACCACGCCGTCGCGCCCCTTCATCAAGGCGCCCACGTCGTCGTCGAGCAGGCTCGCCGAGCGCGCGGGATCGTGACGTTCGCGACGCTGCGCGCCGCTTTCGAGGTCGACCCGGACGACGCCGTCGCCGTAGGTGCCGATCCACACCTCCGCGTTGCCGGCGTCCGCCAATGCGTAGACGGTGTCGCCGGCCAGGTTGGCGTCGCCGCCGGGCAGGCGTGCCGCGGCATTCGCGCCCGGTGCGACGATGAAGACGCCCTGCAGGCGCGTCCCGACCCAGAGGCGGCCGGTCCGATCCTCGAGCAGTCGCAGGACGCTGGCGTGCCCGAGCCCGCCCGCGCCATCGATCGGGATCGCGGTGAACTCCGCGCTGCCCGCGCGCCGCGACCAGAGGCCGCGATCGCTGCCGATCCACAGGGTTCCGTCGCGGGTGACCAGCAGGCACTGGAGGGCGCCGATCGCGGGGGGCAGCTGATCGGGCGTGATCCTGCCGCTCGTGGGCTCGAGCCACGCGAGGCCGCGGTTCGAAGCGATCCAGATCCCCGCGGGCTGGCGTTCCGCCAAGGCGGCGATGTCCTTGCCGACCAGGCGCTCTGGATCCCGCAGGGGCGAGAACGAGTCGGTCGCGGCTTCGTGGCGCGCCAGGCCGCCGGACTTGGTCCCGACCCACAGGGTGCCCGTCCGGTCGACCAGCATCGACCTGACATAGGAGTCGGGCAGGCCGCCGCCCGCGGCGGTGTCGGCGACGTAGGCTCGTGCACGATGGCCGTCCCAGCGGACGACACCGGACTGCGTTCCCAGCCAGATGAAGCCGTCGCGATCCTGCGCCATGGCATAGCCGGACTCGAGGTCCGGACCGGCGGCATGCTGGAACACGCGCGGATAGTCGCGCGTCGAGGCGAGTGCGCCCGGGGCCGCCGCCCATCCCGAGGCCGTGCATGCGGCCAGGACCAGGGTCAGCGCGATTCGTTCGAGCAGGCGCATCGATGCAGCGGTGAGAGGCGCGCGGCGGCGGGGACCCGGCTCATCCTTCGAGCACCACGCGGTTGCGGCCCGCGCGCTTGGCCGCGTAGAGGCGGCGGTCGGCGACGGCCAGCAGCTCCGGCCCGGCGGCCACTTCCGACGGCCGCGCCACGCCGACGCTGATGGTGACCTGCAGGCCCGCGTGGACCGACGCCCAGTCGAAGCGCTCGACTGCGGCGCGCAGGCGCTCCGCGACGCGCGCGATGTCCGCCTCGTCGGCACTCTCGACGATCAAGACGAACTCCTCCCCGCCCAGGCGCGCGGCGAGCTCGCGCTGGCGGCAGTTCGCCCGCATGATCGACGCCAGCTGCCGGAGCACCTCGTCACCGACCGCGTGCGAGAAGCGATCGTTGACCTGCTTGAAATGATCGACGTCGATCAAGGCCAGCGACATCGGGCGCGGCCAGGTCTCCAGCACGCTGTCGACCTGCCTGCGGTTGGCGAGCCCGGTCAGCCCGTCTTCCTGCGCCTGGCGCGCCAGGTCGTCCGCCCGGCGGCGCAGGCGCCGATTGGAGGAGGCGAGCTGGCGCGCCCTGGCGCGCTCGCGGCCGATGTCCAGGCGCGCCGCCGCGACGCGGGCATGGCGCTGCGCCCGCTCCGCGCTGACCCGGGCCTGCAGCGCGTGGAATTCCTTGTAGCTGGCCAGCGCCTCCTGCCAGCGCTCGCAGCGCTCGAGCGCCGTGGACAGGTGCTCGGTGACGACGACCCGGTACGCGGGCGATTCGCATTGGCTGCGTGCCTGCTCGAACGCGACGACGGCCTCGGCCGGGCGCTGCAAGGCGAGCAGGACGGTGCCCAGCGAATCGCGCTGGTGCGCCCACTGTCGCGGCAGGGCGTCCGGATGGCGGCGAGCCCAGTCCTGGAGCAGCGCCAGGGCCCGCCCGGCCTCGCCGACCAAGGTCAGCGACTCCGCCAGGTTCAGCAGGGCGCTGGTCTCGTAGTCGACATGGCCCAGGCGGCAGGCCAGGTCGACCGCCCGCAGCGAGTCGGCGATGGCCAACCGTTCGCATCGCTCGGCCTCGACCGGGTCGCCCGCTTCGCGCGCCTGCGACGCCAGCGCCGCGTGGATGCATGCCCGCGTGTCGATGGCGGCTCCGAGTGCGCCCTCCTCCGGCAGATAGGCCGCCAGGTCCGCGCCGCGCTCGCACCAGGTCATCGCGGATGCGAGGTCGCCCAGGCGCAGCTGGATGACCGCCAGGGCCATCGCGACGGCCTGGCGTGCCAGGAGACTTCCTTCGCCCGGGCTGCAGGCACGCTCGAGTTCGCTCCAGGCGACCAGCGCGACATCGAGGGCCGCCTCCGTCTCGCCGGCCATCTCCAGGCAGCGCGCTTCGAGCGCATGCGCGCGCGCGCGCCACTCGACGTCCTGGACCGCGGCCGCCGCATGGCCGGCTTCGGCCGCCAGGGTGATGGCGATGTCCAGCTCCGCGGCCACGTAGTGGCACTTGGCGAGCCAGAAGCAGGCCGCGATCTGCTGTCCGGTCGTGATGGCGGCTTGCCGGGCGGCGCGCGCCAACTCGAAGGCGCGAGGCATGTCCATGCATTGCAGGAGGTCGCGGACTTCGTCCAGCGCGCCCGCCAGTCCTTGCTCCGCTTGTTGGATCATCTATGCCACCTCCGGCCTCCGTCCTGCCGTGCCGCCGGACAACGGTCCCAGTGTTGCAGCGTGCGAGGCGGGGACGCAAACGGATGCGTCGCCCCGGCCGTGGAAAACTGCCGAATCATGTCGATATAGCGCGCAACAAAATGTAGATTTATGTCGACACGTCGGCGAGCCTCGCGCGGGCAACTCGACGGTCGCGGTTCGGCGCCCCGGGGCGTGTCGGCAACCCGCCGGTCCATGCGAAGTCAGCCGGGGAGCACGAGAAGCTCCTCCGGGTAGCGCCGGCACATGAACTCGACGAAGGCGCGGACCTTCGGGGCGGGCAGCCGCCGGGACGTGTGCAGGACCCAGAGCGCGACCTCGCCACCGGTCACCGCGCCCCACTGGACGAGCTCGCCGCGCGCCAGCTCGTTCCAGGCGATCGACTGCGGCAACAGCGCCACGCCGGCGCCGGCGACCGCCGCGTCGCGCACCGTGAGGAAGGACGACAGCCTCAGCTTCGGCTCCGGTTCCAGGACCAGGCGGCCTTCATCGAGCGTCCAACGGCTGTCGCGGAAACCGGGCGTCACGATGCCCGGAACCGCCACGGGCTTGCGCGAGCGCGGCATCGCGAACGACGGCGCGGCCACCACCACCAGGCGATCCTTCGCGAAGCAGCGTCCCACCAGGCCGGTGTCCGGCCGCGGATTGGGCCGGATGGCGACGTCGAACTGCTCCTCGACGAGGTCGACGAGCCGGTCCTCGGACACCACGTCGATCGTCACGTCGGGATAGGCGGCGCAGAAGTCGGCGCAGGCCCGCCCCATGGCGAGCTGCGAGAACAGCACGGGCGCGGCGACGCGCAGGCGGCCGCGCGGCGCGGAGACGCCTTCACGCACGGCCGTCATGGCCTCGGCGACGTCGTGCATCGGGCCCTCCGTCCGGGCTATCAGCAGCTCGCCGGCCTCGGTGAGCCTGAGCCCGCGCGCGTGGCGCTCGATGAGCCGCACGCCCAGCTGGTCCTCGAGGTCCGCGATCCTGCGCGAGAGCGTGGCCTTGGAGCGTCCGCTGGCGCGACTGGCCTTTCCCAGCCCGCCGTTGGTGGCCACGAGCGCGAAGTCGGCCAGTGCATTCAAGTCCATCGGTGTTCCAGATTTGAGACGAGTTGTCTCGATTTTCGGATCTTCGTTTATCCGGTGCAACACCCTATCGTTCGTTCACTGCAACTTCAAAGGTGAACACCATGCGTTCCATCCTCCTCCGACACTACGGCGGCGAGACCGCCGCCCAGGTGGCCGAATCCCCCAGGCCCGTCGCCGGCCCCGGCCAGGTCCTGGTTCGCGTTCGCGCCGCCGGGATCAACGCGCTCGACTGGAAGGTCCGCGAAGGGGCCGTCCGCGACGCCTTCCCGCTGCAACTGCCGGCGGTGCTGGGCATCGAGCTCGCCGGCGTCGTGGAGGCGACCGGCCCCGGCGCGACGCGCTTCCAGCTCGGCGACCGCGTGATGGGGCCGCTCGGTGGCCTCGGCGCCTATGCCGACGTCGTCGCGGTCGACGAGGCCCGGCTCGCGCGCACGCCCGCGGGCCTGAGCGACATCGACGCGGCGGCGCTGCCCGTCGCAGCGCTGGCCGCGTGGCAGAGCCTGAACTTCCTCGGCCCGATCCAGGCGGGCACGCGCGTGCTGGTGCACGGCGCGGCCGGCGCGCTTGGCGGCTTCGCCGTGCAGTTCGCCCGGCAGGCCGGCGCGTTCGTCGTCGGCACCGCGGCCGGCGACGACCTGGCCTACGTCCGCGGCCTCGGTGCCGAGCAGGTCATCGACTACCGCTCGCAGCGCTTCGAGGACCTGGTGGCGGACATCGACCTCGTGCTCGCCTACGTGGGCGGCGACGTGATCGACCGCTCATGGCAGGTGATGAAGCGCACGGGCGCGATGGTGGGCACCTCGTCGCCGGAGATCCTGGCCCGCACGCCGCAAGGCCGGCAGGGCCACTGGTTCGTCATGCAGCCCGACGCGGCGCTGCTGGAGAGGCTCGCCGGCGACGTCGCCCGCGGCGTGCTCCGGTCCCGGGTCGGCGCGGTCGTCGGCTTCGACGAGATCCCGGCCGCCATCGAGCGCATTCGCGTCGGTGCCCACGGCGGCAAGGCCGTCGCGGACTTCACGCGCTGAACACCTTCCCTCGTTTTCCCAGGAGATTCCCATGAGCATCCTCGTCACCGGTGCCACCGGCACCATCGGTTCCCTCGTCGTCCAAGGCCTGGCGGGCGCCGGCGCGCAGGTCCAGGCCCTTGTGCGAAAGCCGGGCAAGCAGCGATTCCCGGCCGGCGTCGGCGAGGTCGTCGGCGACCTCACCGACGTCGCGTCGATGCGCTCGGCGCTGTCGTCCGTGCGCACCCTGTTCCTGCTGAACGCCGTCACGCCCGACGAGGTGACGCAGGCGCTCGTCGCGCTGAACCTCGCGCGCGAGGCCGGCATCGAGCGCATCGTCTACCTGTCCGTCATCCACGCCGACCGCTACACCAACGTGCCGCACTTCACGGGCAAGCACACGGTCGAACGCATGCTGGCCAGCCTCGAGATGCCCGCCACCGTGCTGCGTCCGGCATACTTCATGCAGAACGACCTCACGATCCGATCGGTGATCCGCGACTACGGCGTCTACCCGATGCCCATCGGTCAGGCCGGGGTCGAGATGGTGGACGCGCGCGACATCGCCGACGTCGCCGTGGCGGAGCTCCTGCGCCGCGACAAGGCGGCGGCCGCGCTGCCGCGGCTCACGCTGGACGCGGTGGGCCCGCAGGCGCTGACCGGTGCCGATGCGGCGCAGGCCTGGAGCCGGGCGCTGGGCCGGGACGTGACCTACGGCGGCAGCGAGCTGGACGCGTTCGAGAAGCAACTGGCCTCCTTCGGCCCCGCCTGGCTCGCCTACGACATGCGGCTGATGATGGCCGGCATCCAGCGGATCGGCATGCACGGCGACGCGGGAGCCGTCGACCGCCTCCAGGCCATCCTCGGTCGCCCGCTGCGAACCTATGACGAGTTCGCGCGGGAGGCTGCCCAGAGCGCGTGACATGGCGCGCGCCCGTCGGGGTTCACGGCGTCACGACGGCGCGCGCCCGCTGCCCCGGGCGCAGGTCATAGACCACGATCGTGGCCACCAGGCTGGCGAGTGCGGCCACGGTCATCCACAGGCCCGGCGCGGCGCGGTTGCCGGTCTCCTCGATGAGCCAGGTGCAGAGCATCGGCGTGAAGCCCCCGAACAGCGCCGTGGCCACGCTGTAGGCCAGCGAGAAGCCCGCGGTGCGGATGCGTCCGGGCACCACCTCGGTCAGCGCGACGATGGCGGCGCCGTTGTAGCTCGCGTACAGGAAGGAAAGCCAGAGCTCCACGACCACCATGCGGCCCAGCGCGGGGGCGTCGACCAGCCAGAGCATCGCAGGATAGGCCGTCAGGACGGTCAGGGCCGTCGCGGCGAGCATGATGGGCCAGCGGCCGATCCGGTCCGACAACCCGCCCATGATCGGCAGCCACACCAGGTTGGAGACGCCCACCGCCAGCGTCACCAGCAGGCTGTCGCGGGTCGACAGCTTCAGCACGGCCTTGCCGAAGGTCGGGGTGTAGACGGTGATGAGATAGAACGACACGGTGGTCATGATCACCAGCAGCGTTCCCAGGACGATGGTGCGCCAGTCGGTGGCGATGCCCTGCAGCGTCTGCCGGAAGGTCGGGTGGTGCTTCACGGCACGGAACGCCTCGGTCTCCTGCAGCTGGCGGCGGATGACGAAGATGACGGGCACGATCAGGCAGCCGATGAAGAACGGGATGCGCCAGCCCCACGACTCGAGGGCCGGCTTGTCGAGCCAGGCATTCAGGCCGTAGCCCAGCAGCGCCGACGCCACGATGGCCAGCTGCTGGCTGGCCGACTGCCAGCTGACGAAGAAGCCTCGACGCCCGGGCGAAGCGATTTCCGACAGGTACACGGAGACGCCTCCCAGTTCCACCCCGGCGGACAGTCCTTGCAGCAGGCGTCCCGTCAGCACGAGCAATGGCGCCAGCAGGCCCAGGCTCGAATAGCCCGGCACGAAGGCGACCAGCGCCGTGCCGGCGGCCATGATCGCCAGCGTCAGCAGCAGCCCGCGGCGCCTGCCGACGCGATCGACGTAGGCCCCCAGCACCACGGCACCGACGGGTCGCATCAGGAAGCCCGCCCCGAAGGACGCGAATGTCAGCATGAGCGAGGCGTACTCGTTGGCAGCCGGGAAGAAGGCCTTCGAGATCGCGTTGGCATAGAAGCCGAACAGGAAGAAGTCGTACATCTCGATGAAGTTGCCGCTCGTGACGCGGATGACTGCACCGATCTTCGAGGCGCGGGAAAGCTCGGCCATGGTGTCTCCTGGCAGCGTTCGAAACCCCCCGGCCGCAGCCGGGGGCAGGGGCGGATCAGGGTGCGGCGGGCTCGAGTCCCGTGGCGCGGATGGTGGGACGACTGGCCGCATCGACGATGAAGGCGATGAAGGCCTTCGCGTCGGACGCATGCGCGCTGGTGGCCACCACGGCGGCGGCGTACGGCGTCGTCCGCTGCAGCGAGTCGGGCAGGTCGCCGACGATGGCGATGCCCGGCACCGGCTGGAGTTCGCTGCGCTGCTGGCAACCGAACGACGCCTCGTGCCGGGCCAGGATCTCGCCGACCGGCGTGGCCGGGATCTGGCGACCCTTGCCGCGCATCGCCTCCTCGATGCCCAGGTGCCGCAGGAGCTCGTGCTGGATGTACTCGCCGCTGGCGCTGTCGGACCAGGCCACCGACGCCGCGCTGACGAAGGCCTGCCGCACGTCCGCTTCCGTGTCGAGGGCCGGCCGGGGCGCGCCCGACGGGACGGCGCACGCGATCCTGGACAGCGCCAGCCTGACCTTGCTGCCCGGCAGCAGGCGGCCCTGCGACATCAACTCGTCCAGCGCGGGCTCGACCATGATGACGACGTCCAGCGCCTCGCCGCGGGCCAGCCGCGTCGGCACCGCCCCGGGGGTCGCCCCCATCGACGGCCCGAAGACGCGCCGGATGCGGCTGTCCGGTGCCAGCGCTTCGTACCGGTCGGCCAGCGTCTTGAAGGCCTCGGCGAAGCCGCCCGATGACACGACGGCCAGGTCCGCCGCCTGCGCCTGGGAGGCGGCGAGGAGGCCGGACAGGAGCACCGCACGCGCGAGGCGGGCGCGCGCGGCGGCGGGTTGGCGGCTCGAGTTCATGTTCTGGTCACGCCTTGCGCGTGCCTTGTCTCCGATGCAGCCGATCATGGGCCGGTCGCGGATCGACGTCCATTGCAACGTTGCTTATGATCGGTGCATGATTGGCAACGGTCTCGGACTCGATCTCGATCAACTGCGGGCCTTCGTCACCGTGGCGGACCTGCGCAGCTTCCGGCAGGCCGCCGACGAACTCCACCTGTCGCCGCCCGCCCTGAGCCGGCGCATCGAGCGGCTGGAGGAACGCGTGGGCGCCCGCCTCCTGGAGCGCACGTCGCGCTCCGTGCGCCTGAGCGTCGTGGGCGAGGCCTTCGTCGAGCGCGTGCGTTCGGTGCTGGAGGACCTGGACGACGCGATCCTGGGGGTCAACGAGCTGTCGTCCGGGCACGCCGGACGCCTCACGGTGGCCGCGGTTCCTTCGGCGGCGTGCGGCTTCGTCCCGCAGGCGCTGGTCCGCTTGACGGGGCGCTACCCGGGCATCCGCGTGCGGCTGCTCGACGGATCGCTGCAGGCCACGGCCCTGGCGGTGCTCGGCGGCCAGGCCGATGTCGGCATCGGCTTCGAGGACAGCGCCATGCCCGGACTGCAGGCCGAGCTGCTTGGCGAGGAGCCCTACCTGCTGGCGTTGCCCGCGGGGCATCGCTGGGCCCGGCGACGGACGATCCGCCTGCAGGATCTCGCCGGCGAGCCCCTGCTGTGCCTGGCGGCCGGCAGCGGAAACCGGGCGGCGCTGGACCAGCAGCTCGCGCAGGCCGGCGTCGCGCTCCAGGTCGCGCACGAGGCCGCGCACATCTGGGCGTTGATCGGGATGGTGGAGGCCGGGCTCGGCGGCGCGCTGGTGCCGGCCATGGCCTTGCGGTCAGCACCGGCCGGCGTCGTTGCCGTGGCGCTCCGCGGCCATCCGTTGCGCCGCAGGATCGCCCTTCTGACGCCGGCCGAGCGCCGGCTCACGCCGCTCGCCCAGCGCCTGCTGCCGGAGCTCAGGTCGGCATTCGTGGCTTGACGCCGCGACAGGACGCCCTGCAGGGTGGTCGCGCGGCGGCGCGCGGTCGGCCGTCGCCGGCTCCCACGTCCCGAGGTCCCGAGATTCCAGCTCAGCCCAGGCCGAACTGCTTGTGCAGCACCTTGTCGAAGAGGGAGCGCGGCAGGAAGCGACGGGCGAAGGCCCCCTGCCGAGCCGACTTCCCCGAGGGGTAGCGCAGGCGCGGAACCTGGTCGGCAGCGGCCGACACGACGGTGTCCGCCACGCTCTCGGCGGTGTCCGCGGCCGCCATCGCCTTCTCGTAGGCCGCGAGATACTTCTCTCGACTGCGTTCGTAGGCCTGGAGGGGCGCGTCCGCGACGATCGTGCTGGACTCGAACGACGTCCTCGTGGCCCCGGGCTCGATGACCGCGACGCGAATGCCGAAGCCGCGGACTTCGTGATCGAGGGATTCCGAATAGCCCTCGAGCGCGTGCTTGGTCGCCGAGTAGTAGGCGCTGAAGGGCGCGGGAATGAACCCCAGGCCGGAACCCATGTTGAGGATGCGCCCGCTGCCCTGGGCCCGCATGATCGGCAACACCGCGTTGGTCACGCGGACGATCCCGTGGAAGTTGGTCTCGAACAACGCGTGCACCTGCGCCATCGAGCTCTCCTCGGCCGCCCCGGTGACCCCGATGCCGGCGTTGTTGACGAGCAGGTCGATGCGGCCGAGTTCGGCGTGAGCGCGTGCGACGGCGGCCTGCACGGACGCGTCGGAGGTCACGTCGCAGGCGATCATCCGGATGCCGTCGCGTCGCTCATCGGGCTTGGCCGAACGGCTGGTGCCCACGACGCGGTATCCGGCCTTGATCAGTGCGATGGCGGTGGCCTGCCCGATGCCGCTCGATGCGCCGGTGAGGAGGGCCGTTTTCTGCGGTGTCTTCGCTTCGCTCATCGCGCTTCCTTGGAACGTGGTTGGATCGTCGGCCGCCAGGGCGGCCGCGGAGAATCGATTCCGACTTCGAATGATGCCCGTAATATGTTTCGACCAACGAAGGCGGAGGGCGTGCAAACGGATCTCAACGAGGGCCCAGGTACTTCAGCGCGGCCGCGCACAGATCGTCCGAAAGATCGGGATCGTCGACGGCGCGCGCGAGCACGAGCGTGCCGACCATCGCTGCGACGGTCAGGAGTGCGCGCTCGTGGGCTTCCGAGCGGCCCCAGCCAGGCAACTGGCGGGCAACGAGATCGACTTGCTCCTTGATGTGCCGCGTGGTCACGCGGCGCACCTCCGGGGCTTGCCGGGACGTCTCCGAACCCAGCGCGGCCAAGGGGCAGCCGAGCTCCGCGTTGCTCAAATGCTCGGGCGACAGGTAGGCGCGGAGCATCGCCGCGAACGCCTCCTCGGGCGGCGCGCCGGCGACGACTTCCGCGGCGAGCGCCGCCGACTCGGCGCACGCGCGGCTCGCCGCTTCGGCCAGCATGGCCTCGCGGGATTCGAAGTGCGCGTAGAAGGCGCCGTGCGTGAGTCCGGCCTCCTTCATGATGTCGGCGACGCCGGTGCCGTCGTAACCGCTCCGGCGGATCGCCCGCGCAGCGGCGGCCACGATGCGCTCGTGCGAGGCCTCCTTGGCGGCCGATCGAGCGTTGTGCCTGGAACTTCGCATGATGTTCATCATACATCATTCCGGCCTCGTGCGCATCGCGAGGCCGCGCGGGGCGGTCCCCTCGCCGGGCTCGCCCGGCCGCTGCAGGGCTCAGGGCAGGTCGATGATCTCCACCCAGTTCGGATTCCTGCCGACCGCCGTGCGCACCGGCTCGCCGGGCGCGCCGCTGGCGGCGTCGATGGCGTGCACCGACACGCTGTTCGACTCCTGCCCGGCCACGACGAGGAAGGCGCCGCTCGGGTCGATCGCGAAGCCGCGCGGGGTCTTCTCGGTGGGGGTCTGGCCGAGCGGCTGCAGCAGTCCGGTGGCCGGATCGACACGGAATGTCGAGATCGTGCTGGAGGTTCTCTCCGACGCATAGAGGAAGCGCCCGTCCGGCGACAGGTGCAGGTCGGCCGCCCAGGGCTTGCCGGCGAAGCCGGCCGGCAGGGTGGTGGTGCGCTGCAATTGGCGCAGCGTGCCGCGCTGGCCGTCCCAGGCATAGACGCCGAGCGACGCGTCGAGCTCGCCGAGCAGGTAGACGAAGCGCTGCGCCTTGTCCCACACGAAATGCCGGGGGCCCGACTTCGTCGGGGTGGCCAGCAACGCCGGCTCGTTCGGCGTCAGCTTGCCCAGTTGCGCGTCGAAGCGCCAGATCGACACGTTGTCGCCGCCCAGGCTCGTGGCCAGGACGAAGCGGTTGGCGGCATCGGCGTGGATCGCATGCGCGTTCGGCGCCGTCTCGATCAACTGCCGCGTCGGGCCGACGACGCCGTCCTTGCCGATCTCGTTGACCGCGATCCTGCCGCCGCCGTAGGAGGCCGAGAACAGCCAGCGGCCGCTGCGGTCGGTGTCGATGTTGGCCATGCTGTCGGCCAGCGACGACTCGCCGAGCCGCGTCAGGCGACCGCTCGCGGCGTCGACGGCGAAGCTCGTCACGCGATAGGGCTGCGAGCGCAGCGACGCGTACAGGAAGCGCTTGTCGGGGCTCACCGCCAGCGGCATCGCCGTGCCGCCCACCTTCACCGTGTCCAGCGGCAGGAGCACGCCCCGGGACTTGTCCAGTTGCAGCACCGAGATGTCCTGGCTGTCCGCGTTCGAGACGTAGACGACCGTGGTCGCCTGCGCGCCGCCCGCGGCGGCCAGCAGCAGGCCCGCCAGGCTGGCGGCGAGACGCCGGCCTGGCGCGGCGACGCGGGGTGCTTCGGTCGGACGTGCGAGCTTGGCGGTCATGCGAGGGCGTCCTGGAATTCGATGCGCCGGATCTTGCCGACGACCACCGTGTAGGCCACGACGGTCACGAGCGCGTTCAGCCCGACGAACACGAGCGCGAGGTTGAACGAGCCGGTCGTGTCGACGATGTAGCCGATGACGATGGGCGTGACGATGCCCGCCGTGTTGCCGAACATGTTGAAGATGCTGCCCGCCAGGCCGACGACCTCCCGCGGCGCGGTGTCGGCGACCACGGCCCAGCCCAGCGAGCCGACGCCCTTGCCGAAGAAGGCGAGTGCCATCAGGCCCACGACCAGCCATTCGCTGTCGACGTAGTTGCACAGGATCAGGCTCACCGAGAGCAACATGCCCGCGATGATCGGCAGCTTGCGGGCCGCGGTGAGCGACCAGCCGGCCCTCAGCAGCGAATCGGAGAGGAGGCCGCCCAGCACGCCGCCGACGAAGCCGCACAGCGCCGGCAGCGACGCCATGAAGCCGGCCTTGAGGATCGACATGTGCCTCTGCTGCACGAGGTAGACGGGAAACCAGGTCAGGAAGAAATACGTCAGCACGTTGATGGAGAACTGGCCGATGTAGACGCCCAGCAGCATGCGGCTGGCCAGCAGGCGCTTCAGGTAGACGA
>Ga0105240_10007704_pt1 | contig 15580 bp, 20 predicted proteins | sample KBSC54metaG_FD_80426 | JGI IMG/M metagenome (GOLD analysis project Ga0105240, IMG submission 80426) | Corn rhizosphere microbial communities from Kellogg Biological Station, Michigan, USA - KBS C5-4 metaG | ecosystem: Host-associated > Plants > Roots > Rhizosphere > Soil | place: Michigan, USA... | reverse complement strand
TCTCGGCGAGATATCGATTGAGTCCGGCTTCCCCGCCCGAAGCGGGGATCGAGACAATCCCACCTGACTGCGTAGCCATTACCTTCATCTCCCTGGGCCGGGCGCTTCTAGCCGAGCGTCCTGACCATTCAAAAACTTATACCACAAGAGCAGTGAACAGTTCCTGCATGTCCGGCGGCATGCCACTGGCGAACGACAGGCGGTGCTTCGTTACGGGGTGGGTAAATCCCAGACCCGCCGCGTGCAACGCCTGCCGGTGGAAATCCAGTCGTTTCAACACGTCTCGATGGGCCTTGCTGCTTCGACCGTAGACAGGATCGCCTAACAGCGGGTGACCGATGGAGCCCATATGAACCCGGACCTGGTGCGTGCGGCCTGTTTCGAGCCTGCATTCGACCAGCGCCGAATCGCGAAGCGCCTGGAGTCGCTTCCAATGAGTCACCGCGCGCTTGCCCTTTCCGGCGGGGGCAATAGCGATCTTCTTGCGATTGGCCGTCGAACGGGCGAGCGGCGCGTCGACCGTGCCTTCGCTGGCGTTCGGAACGCCCGACACCATCGCCAGATATTTGCGATCGATGCTGTGGGCGGCGAACTGCTTCGCCAGCCCTTCATGCGCGACATCGGTCTTGGCGACCACGAGCAGGCCCGACGTGTCCTTGTCGATGCGGTGAACGATCCCCGGCCGGGCGACGCCACCGATGCCGGAAAGCGACCCCCCGCAATGGTGGAGAAGTGCGTTCACCAATGTACCATCCCGGTTCCCGGCTGCGGGATGGACGACCAGCCCGGCAGGCTTGTCGACGACCAGCAGATGCTCGTCCTCGAACGCAATCTTCAGCGGTATGTCCTGCGCCTCGTTGTGGGCGGGCTCCGGCTCCGGAACCTCGAGCAGGAAGGCCTCGTCGCCGCGCACCTTGGTTGCCGGATCGCGAAGCGCCATTCCGCCGCGCTCCAGAGCGCCCGCGCGGATCAGCGATTTCAGCCGCTCGCGCGACATCGTCGGCACCGCCGCCGCCAGCGCGCGGTCCAGCCGCCAGCCGGCCTGCGCAGGCTCAAGAGTCACCTGGATCGTCTGATGGCCCCCCACGAACCAGGATATGGGTGCGGCGCAGAACGGCTTCAAGAAGCGCGAAAGGTCCCAAAGGTCGCAAGCCTACACGTGCGCGCGCGTGCCTCAGTTGCGCTCGTCATCGCTGATCGGTTCGCCACTCCCGGTTTCGCCGAGCCGCCCGTCAAGATAATCGATGGGCTCAACCTCGCACTCCTCGGGCGAAATGTCGGTGAAACTCGCCGTCAATTGCGGCAGCTCGTTGCGCGCGGTGTCGCGGGCATCGCCGGCGGCTGTCGCCAGCGTCTTGGCCGAGGGCGAGCCGAATTGCGCGGGATCGAGTCGCGACAGAAGCCAGGTCAGCAGATAGTCGGATGGCATCCGCCGCTCCATCACCAGAGCGCCGTCCTTGTAGATGCGCTCGACACGGCCGTTGAGCGCGCGGTCGAATGCGATTGCGGAGAGGCGCGTGGCGGAAAGCCGAAGCGCCGCATCCCACGCGCGGGCGAAGCTTTCCGCACCCGCCTTGGCGCGCAGCCGGTAAGCAGAGCGGGACGCAATGCCGACGATGGCGCAGGCCTCGCCGACGTGGCCGGTCAACGCCAGATGCTCAATGAACTTGCGCTGCCGCTCGGCCGTCCAGCCTGCCTGAGATTTGCGGGTGGGGGCGGCTTCGAATTCGGGAGGTGTGGGAGGGGAGACGATGTTGGCGTCTTCGCGGACGATCTTGAGATTGCGAGACATGGGGAGACTCCTTTGGTTATAGGGAGTCACGCGGATGAACCAAATGGGTGTGAGTAGGAAAGTTGCGGGTGTCCGCTATGGGTGGACGCTCGCGGGACGTTCGTTAGAGTTGCGGTGACACCCTCCCCGACCGATCGACGGTAAGGACCGGCTATCGCTGCCGCGTCTGCCTTGGCGGAACACCAGCCCGTGCCGACGCCAGACCCGCAATCCCGGCAGGACTAAAAGCTGGTTCATGCACGTTTTTCACATCCTTCGCTTGGCGATCAAATTGATCAGCAAGGCGTTGGAGGATCTTCTGAGCTCCGCGAGTGACGCATGTCAGCGCCAGATGCCTGCAGCCGTTTGAAAGTACCGAATAGGCTTCATATTGCTCAAGCGATCGTTTCTGTCCTCGTGTTTGCGACCCCATGGGAGTTCTCCATGCGCTCGACGGGAGGTTTCCCACGAGCCGGCGGCGATTACGCGCGAGGGGGCCAGCCGGAGCCAAGGTAGGAGCCACCGATAGGCCTAATCGTTGCGAAGCCGAGCCGAAATGATGCGGCGGCGAACCGTCAGTTTAGCGGAGGCAGGATCGCGGCTTGATCCGAGCTGTCGGAGACACGGAAGGACGGCGCCGGATCGCGTCGCACTGTTCGAGACTGGCCGAGTTCGGAAGCGATCGAGGTTGCGATGTTGGCCACCTGTATGCGAAGTTCCGGAACGGCCGTGATCTCCAAAAAGGTGCCCTTGGTCAGTGCACCGGCAGCCCAAAGGTTGAGATGTCCCTTCGCTCTCGAAACTGAATCCACAGCGACACCGATTCCAAGCTCGTCCGGCTCGATCTCGCGATCGCGAAGAAGCTGATCAAGGATCGGATTGCGTGTCTCCAGCAGGGTGTCGAGTGGTCCGGCGCAGTTGAAGATCGTCCCGAACGATCGCTCGTCATATTCTTCCGTGCCGCGCAGCCTGATCCGGATGCAGGCCCGCCCGTTGTCGGGTTCCGCTTCTGCAACTCGTCCTGCAATCACCTCTAAGTGACCGGTCTCTCGCATGTTGTCGATCCGCGCGGCGATTGCCGGAGCTATCCGGTGCCGGTGAACCCCCCACCATGGGCGTGCGTGGCGCAGGAAGCGGCGCTTATCCGTGATACTGAGTTGCTGCCAGAGCGTCTGGATGTGGGGACGCAACGAATCGACCGCGCTTCTCCAGTCATGATGCGCTGCGTTCGCCCGGAGATGATTGGAGATTTCGAGCAGACTGCCGGACGCTGGCACTTCAAAATTAAAGTCTGTTGGAGCGGAGGCGTGCCCGTACGGGACCAGGCCATTTCGCGAGACTGCCACGATACGGCCACGGCGCCCGGCGGACTCCAGCGACAGCGCGACGTCGAGCATCGTAAGGCCGGTGCCGATAATCAGGACGTCGCGATGCAGCATGGCCGCTTCGACAATCGCTGCTTGCGCTTCAAGGCTCCAGGGATCGCCGATGAAATTATGCACAACGCGATCGCTCCACGACGGCCTGCGCGGCGCCTCATTGCCTGTGGCAAGGACCAGGTGTTGCGATTCGATGGCTGTCCCGTCCGCCAGTTGGACCGACCACACATCGCCGCGCTTGCGGGCGGCGGTCGCCGCACCTCGGAGGACGTAGGTTCGGCGGCTCTCGACGGCTTTGTCGAGGATGGTCTGCAGGTAACGGCGGTAGACGAACCGCGGTGCGAAGGCGTCTTCAGACCTTCCATAATCCCGCCATTCCGCGGCAAAATCATCCGGCTTGTCCGGCCAAGCAGACATTGCTTCAGCGCGCGCATTGAGCAGATGGCTTGCCTCTGCCGTCGAATAGGCCGCTCCTGCGCCCGTTTTGCAGGAATGCTCCTCGACGAGGAAGCAATTGATCTGCATGCGTGCCAGCTGAGCTGCCATCATCGTTCCGGAAAATCCTGCGCCGACAACCGTAACAGGCGCGAACGCGGCAGGGGCTGAGGCTCTTGTTGCTCTTGCCTGCCAGGACGAGTTCAGCATTGCACAGCTCCGTTTCCGCGGGTGATGGTCGGGGGCAGGCTCGGGACCTGCCCCCTTCGTCGAGCCACAGGGGGAGTTGAGCTGCGACGCGGGATCGACATTTATAGTCTAGTTATAAACTAGACAATTAGGACTCTTTCGATTTGGCCCAAGAAAAAGTCACTCCGCCGCCAGGCATCTAACCAACGTCGAAGATCATCAGTCTCCGCAATTTTGTCGATCGAGGAAGGCACGTCCTACCGGGGTACCGACGTGATCCTTACCGCTGGCCAGATTGCTCCCATGGCGCCCCGGCCCCTGAGCCTGATTACCTGGCGTTAAGAGACACACTGTGAGCGCCCGGATTCCCAAGCTGTGGAATCAAAAGGTTACCGCCCTTGGAAGCGGGAAATTAGGAATTTTGGTCGCCTCCGGCCAGATGGAAGGGGGCACGACCATGCTTCTTGAACGCTTGCGCAAGCCGCAGGACAAACAGCTGAACCTGCTGGCACTGATCCGCCGGGACGGGAAAGAGCCGGCTTTGGCGAAGGTTACCCGCATTTGGTACGAGGGATGCGAGTTTGCGTCGGAGGTTAGGCTCAGCCCCGACGATGTCGTCGGGATAGAAATCGGCGGAATGGGCAGCATCCGCGCGCGCATAATACATGCGGCCGGCGGCAGGGCAGAAGCCCGGTTCATCGAGGATTCCCCAGCTTAGACTTAGGCCGTTGGGTCAGCGAAGGGAGGCATTCACCTTTGGGAGATTTCCGGCCTGTAAACCGCTGGTGAAGCTGGAGCCTTAATCAAAATTCAGCGTGCCTGTTCGCACTTCGACAGGGAATGTCGACTAGCAGACATAGCCGGCGTGGAGCGGTGGCTTTGGACGGAGCACCGCTAAATGAAATTCTGGAAGAGCAGGCGAACTGCCGATTTTATTGAGAACGACACTTTTGTCGAACGGCTGAACGCTATTGCCGTCCGGGGAAAACTCGATCTCGCCCCTCAACCGATTGCCGAAGACGCGGTGCCGCCGCTTGTTTCAAAGCGGCGATTCTGGACCCCCGACGAACTGGCAATGGAGGTCGGCGGTGCTTGAGCGGCCGCAGCACGTCATCGGGCCGGTCGGGTCACGCATCAGGATGAGGGAAACACGCATACTCACCAGCGGCACCCTGAACGAACGGGTCAGACTCGAACGATGAGCGGAGTGGTGGGGCATTCTGGTCTCCATCCGTCAAAGGTGCGTCCTGCCTTGCCTCCGCGCGCGCTCTGCCCCATCACCCGCGCGCATGAACGCCGCCGAGATCGCAAGCCTGCTGTGCTCCCGCCTGTGCCACGACCTGATGTCGCCGGTGGGTGCGCTGAACAATGGAATCGAGTTGCTCGCCGACGAGCAGGACCCGGACATGCGGGTGAGATGCATGGAATTGCTCGCGGAAAGCGCGCGCACCTCAGCCAACAAGCTCAAATTCTTTCGCCTGGCATTCGGCGCAGCCGGCGGGTTCGGTGATGCGATCGATGTCGGCGAGGCGCGATCAGCGCTGGAGGGCCTGTTCGGGAGCGATGGCCGCACCGAGATCGGCTGGATGGTCTCGGGCGGAAAGCTGCCCAAAGGCGCGGCCAAGCTGCTTCTCAACCTGGCGCTGATCGGCGGGGATGCTCTGGTCCGCGGCGGAAGGCTCGACGTCGGCGCGGAGCAGGGGCCGGACGGGATCGAGATCGCCATCCGCGCCGAAGGTTCGCGGGTCGTGCTCGATGCCGGAGTGAAAGCGATGCTCCTCGACGGCGCAAGCGAGGCGATCGAGCCGCGGACCGCGGGCGCGTGGCTGGCCCACACGCTCGCCGGCGAGGCTGGCGGCTCCATCCAGCTGTCGCAGGACGAGAGCGTCCTGATCATCGGCGCACAACTTCCGCTTCAGACCCTTCGATAAACTCAGGGCGGGCCCTTCGATAAACTCAGGGCAGGGATAACGCAGCGTTAAGTCCTACCCCCCATAAGGCCGTTAATTCGGACTTGGGGATTTGCGCGCCGATGGACGATCTTATTGCCGATTTCGTTGCGGAAAGCCGCGAGATGCTTGAGGCTCTCGGCGGCGAGATCGTCGCGTGGGAAGCCAATCCGGACGATCGCTCGCGGCTCGATTCGATCTTCCGCTTCGTCCACACCGTCAAAGGCAATTGCGGTTTCTTCGACTTCCCGCGGCTCGAGGCGCTGAGCCACGCGGCCGAGGATGCGCTCGCCGATGTTCGCGCCGGGCGGCGGCAGGCGGACGGTCCGCTGGTCAGCGCAGTTCTGGCGATCATCGACCGCATCGGCGAAATGATCGGCGCGATCGAAGCGGGCGAGGGCATTCCCGATGGCGACGATAGCGCGCTGTTCGCTGCGCTCGAGCCGGGTGCGGAGCTAACCGCAGTGCCAGTTGCGGCGGCGGTGGTTGAAGGCGCGGGGCGGAGCGCTGCTCCGCGAACCATCCGCCTTTCGGTCGAGCTCCTCGACCGGGTGATGAGCACGGTTTCCGACATGGTGCTCGCTCGCAACGAACTGGCGCGGCGGCTTCGTGAATCCTCGACCGAGGTATCGGTCGACGGGGCGTTCGAGCGCCTCTCGTCGATCATCGCCGAAATGCGCGATGCGATTACGCGGACCCGCATGCAGCGGATCGAGAATCTGTTCGTGGCGCTGCCGCGGATGGTGCGCGATCTGTCTGCCGAACTCGGCAAACAGGTGCTGGTCGATATCGAAGGCGGCGACGTCGAGCTCGATCGCGAGATGATCGAGATGATCCGCGATCCGCTGACTCACATCATTCGCAACGCGGTCGACCACGGAATTGAAAAGCCCGCCGACCGGCTGAAGGCCGGCAAACGCGAGATCGGGCTTCTATCGGTTTCTGCACGCCAGTCGGGCAACCAGATCCTGATCGACATTCATGACGACGGCCGCGGGATCGACGGCAAAAAGCTGGTCGAGAAGGCCATTTCCAGTGGCACTCTCGACAAGGCGGGTGCAGCGCAACTTAGCCCGCGCGAGCAGCTGGCGCTTATCTTCGAGGCAGGGCTTTCGACCGCGAGCGAGGTCACCGCCATCTCCGGCCGCGGGGTCGGAATGGACGTGGTTCGCTCCAACGTCGAGCGGATCGGCGGGATCGTAGAGGTCGACAGCCGGCTGGGCGAAGGCACGCGGATGACCCTTCGCGTCCCGCTGACGCTCACCATCATCCCCGCGCTCACCGTTTCGATCGGATCGCACCATTTCGCCATCCCGCGCTCGGCGATCGAGGAAATCGTCCGCGCCAACGGCGAATCAGTGACATTCGACAGCCTTGGCGGCGCCGGCATCGCGACCATCCGCGGCCGCCGCGTTCCGGAGGTCGCCCTGGCTGACATCCTGGGGCTCGAGAGCCAGGTTCGTGAGGAAGACCGCAATTTCGTCGTGCTACGGCCGGCGGGAGGCGATCTCTACGCGCTCGCCGTCGACCGGATCCACGATCACGAGGAACTGGTGGTGAAGCCGGCGGCTCCGGCGGTGATGGCGACGGGCCTTTATGCGGGAACAACACTCGCCGACGACGGAAGCCCGATCCTGCTGTTCGATCCGGCCGGCCTTGCGCAGGTCGGCGGAGTGAAGCTGGAAACGCACGAGCGCGCGGCACGGGTCGCGGAGGGCCCCGCGGTCGACAAGGCACAAACGATCCAGGTGCTTCTGTTCCGCGCGCTGGACGGCGCACGGCGCGCTCTCCGGCTCGCCGTGGTCGATCGAATCGAGGAAGTGCCGGCGGAATCGATCCGCAAGGCCGCCGGCCAGCTGCGGGTCCAGCTAGGTGATTCCATCCTTCCGCTCGCCGGCGTCAACGCCGACCTGCCGAAGGACGAGAAGGTTCGGGTATTCCGCCTCAACGATGGGACTCACGAGATCGGCTACGCCTTCCGCGAAGTCATCGACCTCTCGGCGATCGAGCGGGACGTGATCCTCAGCGACAATACCGGCGAGGTCAGCGGAGTGACCCTGATCGACGGCGAACCCGCCGAGCTGGTCGACGCCCACTGGTTGTTCGCCAACCATGTCGGCCTCAGCGCGCGCAGCGGTTCGCGCAAGCTGGTGTGCAAACTGCCGAGCGCCGACTCGTGGATGCAGAACATGCTTCGGCCGATCGTCGAGGCGGCCGGATACCGTGTTGTCGGCGACGAATATGACGGTCAGCCCGACCTAGTGATCGCTTCGCAAGGCGAAGACGCCAAAACAGATTCCTCGGGACGCAAGATCGTCCTTCGGCCCGAGCGCGAGGGCGACGATCAGGAGAGCATTTACCGCTACGATCGTGCGGGGCTGCTGATGGCGCTGAAGGCTGCTGGCGTTGGAGGCGGAAAATGAACGAGCTTCTGTTGATCGTCAGCATCGGTGAACAGCGAGTCGCGCTGCCCGCGGTTGCGGTCGAATCGGTCGTCGAACTCGATACCCTGATCCCGGTGCCGCGGGCTCCGCCGCATGTCGCGGGTCTTTCGGCACTTCGAAGCAGGGTCCTCACTGTGATCGATTGCCTTCGCTCGCTGGAGCTCGGAGTCAGCGACTGCTCCGAGGGCATCCGCGAGGCGGCCGTCGTCGAGCTGGACGGGCACCATTATGCGCTGATCGTCGACGTCGTCGAAGACGTGGTCGAGGCGCTTTCCGATCCTTCGCCGGTCAGGGCAGCGATGGAGGCAGGATGGGAACGGGCGTCGATCGGCATGGTGGAGACCGAAACCGGGCCGATTTTGCTGGTTGATGTTGCAGCGTTGATTTCCGGAGCGGAAGCCCGTGCAGCTTAAGCTCTTCGTTACTCTTATTGTTTAAACACTGTGGGAATTCAGCGGGAAGCGGGAAGCATGAAGAGCTGTTTGATCGTCGATGACTCCAAGGTGATCCGCAAGGTTGCGCGGCACATCCTCGAGACTCTCGAATTCGAGGTTGAGGAAGCCGGTGATGGCCAGGAGGCGCTGTCGCGCTGCGAAAGCAAAATGCCGGATGTGGTCCTGCTCGACTGGAACATGCCGGTGATGAGCGGAATGGAGTTCCTCCGGATGCTCCGCCAGCGCGGCCATAGCGATCAGCCGAAGGTCGTTTTCTGCACGACCGAGAATGACATGGCGCACATCCGTGCAGCTCTTGAAGCGGGCGCGGACGAATATGTGATGAAACCCTTCGACCGGGAAACTCTTCACGTAAAGCTTCAGCTCGTCGGCGTCGCCTGAGGGCGGAAGCGATGGAGCGGGGCCTCGCCAGATCGCGGGACCGCCAGGAGCCCCGGATCGCGCCACGACGGCGGATCCGGTTGATGATCGTCGACGATTCGATGGTCGCCCGGGCAGTCCTCTCGCGAATGATCGAAAGCGATAGCGATTTTGAAATCGCTGCCGTTGCCGGCACCGCAGAGGATGCGATCGACGCTCTGCAGGCGGTCAGGGTCGATACGATCCTCCTCGATCTCGAAATGCCCGGCGCTGGCGGGCTCAAGCTCATCCCCGATATCATCAAGGCCGCCGGTGGGGCGCGCGTGATGATCGTTTCGTCGCTCGCCGACGAAGGGGCGGAACATACGGTCCGGGCGCTTGCTCAAGGCGCAGCGGACGCGATGCCGAAACCGGGGACCGGGCGTTTCAACGGTCGCTTCGCCGAGGTGATGCTCTCCAAGCTGAAGGCGCTTGGGCGGGCCGACGACCAGCCGCCGCTTCCGGAGCCGATCAAGCTGCAGGGTTTTGCTCCCCTTCGGGCAATGCCTGCCGAACATATCGGCCTGCTCGCCATCGGCGCCTCGACCGGCGGAATCCACGCGCTCTCGACATTCTTCCAGGCGCTCCCGCCCCGGATCGGCGTGCCGATCCTGGTCACCCAGCATCTGCCGGCGCCGTTCATGCCGGTGTTCGCCCGACAGCTGGGAGTTGCGGCGCGCCGCGAGACTCTGGTGGCGGAAGACGGCATGCCGCTGCTTCCGGACAGGATCCTGGTTGCGCCCGGCGACGCCCATCTTGCGGTTGAAGCAGTCAGCGGCGGCCATGTTGCCAACCTGCTCAATCACCCCGTTTCGAGCGGTTGTATGCCCTCCGTTGACCCAATGCTGGCATCGGCAGGGGAAGAGTTCGGCGCCGGTGCCTTGGGGGTTGTCCTCACCGGAATGGGCAAGGATGGGCTCGAAGGCGCTGCAACGCTCGTCGCCAACGGTGGCTCGGTGCTGGCTCAGGACGAAGATAGCTGCGCCGTCTGGGGAATGCCGCGCGCAATCATCGAAGCGGGGCTCGCCAGTGCCGTCATGCCGCCGGAGAAGATCGCGCGGCGTGTCGCTTCAAGGGTCGGAGACGAACCGTGCAAGTAAGCGACAGCTCCAGCCGAATCCTTGCCGGCCTGCTCGAGGCTCGGACCGGGCAGCAGCTGACGATGAACCGCCGCTGGCGGATCGAGACGGCGCTTGCCGGGCTGCTTCGCGAGCGCGGAATCGGCACGCTCGACGAGCTGATCACCATTCTGGTGATGGGCAAGGAGCCGGGGCTGTCCAACGCCGTGGTGGAAGCGCTGCTCAACAACGAAACCTATTTCTTCCGCGACCGGCAACCGTTCGACCTGCTGTCCCGGCACGCGCTTCCGATCCTGCGGGAGCGACGGGGTTCGAACCGGCGGCTGAAGCTATGGTCGGCGGGGTGCTCGACCGGACAGGAAGTCTATTCGCTGGCGATGCTGTTCGCGGAAAACCCCGCCGCGTGGCACGGCTGGACCATCGACATCACCGGAACGGACGTCTCCTCAGTGGTGGTCGATCGGGCGCGAGCTGGCGTCTACACGCAATTCGAAGTGCAGCGCGGGCTGGGCATCCAGCAGACGATCCGCTGGTTCGAAGAAATCGAAGACGGCTGGCGCGCAGTCGACGAGATCCGCAAGCACATTCGATTCCAGGTGCACAGCGTGCTCGAAGCGCCGCCGCATCCGGGCGGCTTCGACATCGTCTTGTGCCGCAACGTCCTCCTCTACTTCACTGAGGAGAAAAGGCGGATGGCGTTCGACCGGATCGCCTCGGCCCTCGCTCCCGATGGCTGGCTGATGCTCGGCGCCGGCGAGACGGTGATCGGCCAGACCGACCGATTCGGTGCGGACGTCGAGGCCCGCGGCCTCTATCGCCTCAAGGACGGCGACGCGCTCACGGAAAAGCGCGCAGGACCGGATCGCAGAGCCGCCAAGGCTTGACGGCTTAGGCTTGACCGCGGCGCACAAATTTGCGCCTCTGCCTCCATGGATTTGATCGAGCGGCCATCGCCCAATTTTGACGAGCGGGCGCTGCCGGTTTCGATGATCGTTCTCCATTACACCGGAATGCCCGATGCCGAAGGCGCGCTCGCCCGGCTGACCTCGCCCGAAGCGAAGGTCTCGGCGCATTATTTGATCGACGAAGATGGCAATGTGTACCGGCTCGTCGAGGAATCGAAGCGCGCCTGGCACGCCGGCAAGTCGCGATGGCGCGGAATCGCGGACGTCAACTCGGCGAGCGTCGGGATCGAGATCGTCAATCCCGGCCATGAATTCGGCTACCGGCCCTTTCCCGACGAGCAGATCGCGGCGCTGATCCCGCTGGTCGCCGACATCAAGGACCGGCACGGGATCAGCCGCGGCAACATCGTCGGCCATTCCGATGTCGCCCCCGCGCGAAAGGAAGACCCGGGCGAGCTGTTCCCGTGGCATGCGCTCGCGAAGCGGCGGCTTGCGCTTCCGAGCCCGACCCGCGAGTTGGTCGATCCCTTCTGGACCGACGCCGGGTTCCTTCTGGCGCTGGAGCGGTTCGGCTATGATGTCACGGATTCGCAAAAGGCGGTGATCGCCTTCCAGCGGCGCTTTCGCCCCGACCGGATCGACGGGATTATCGACGGCGAGTGCCGAGCGAAATTGCTGTCGCTGCTGCTGCCCAAGCCGCAGTGACCGCGAATGTGCGTTCGATCCATTGCGAACATTGGAGTGAAGCTGGATAAAGACAACATGGGCACCGACACGTACACCTTATTGATCGGAGCATTCGTCGGAGTGCTGGCCCTTATGTCCATTTTGGCGAGGACGGAAGGACGCACGCCGATCGAGCGTTGGTTTCAACGTTTGCTCAAACTGGCATTTGTCACTGGCATGTGTGCGTGGTTGGTGATGTGGTTTACAGAGCCCGCAATCTGGTCGTCGACAGCAAAAACTTGTGTCTCATATGCCTCGATCGACTTGAAAGGGCAGGTCTATAGAACCTGCTCTTATTTAGTTCACCGACACCAAACTGCAGAATGGGCCTTCGGTGCTTCCTGGGTGATCGGCGCGGTCTGTATCCTCTTTGGATTTGCTAGTAGGCAACGTTCGCCCAAAGCTGATGCTCCTCGCTGACTCGTAACAGAGTAGAATTTCACTTATATCGCCCATCGCCAGAGGGCCGGGCGGCCGCGGTCCCGAGCTTGTCGAGGGAACGAGGAAAGTCCGGGCTCCACGGAAGAACGGTGCCGGGTAACGCCCGGCCGGTCCTGAGCTTGTCGAAGGGCCGAGGGACAGTGCCACAGAAAGCATACCGCCCGGCTTCGGACGGGTAAGGGCGAAAGGGTGCGGCAAGAGCGCACCGCGTCCCTGGCAACAGGGGCGGCACGGTAAACCCCACCGGGTGCAAGACCGAATAGGGGCGGCATATGGACTCATTCCGGTCCGCCGCCCGGGTTGGTTGCTTGAGGGGCGGGGTGACCCGTCTCCTAGAGGAATGGCCGCCCATTCCCCGCTTTCGCGGGGATGGACAGAACCCGGCTTACAGGCCCTCTGGCGCCGCTTTCCCTCCCCCTTGATGGGGGAGGGAAGGGAAAGGAGGGGGTGATTGTGGAAAATCCGCTGGGTTCTCATCCGCCTCACCCCACCCCAACCCCCTCCCCATCAAGGGGAGGGGTTTATCATGCGAGCGACGGGACCTAACGGAATCCAGAATGGCGAAGTTTCAGCGATCGAACGACTGGGGATTCCCGCGCTGGCGCGGCTATGGCAAGGGCCGTGGCGCAGCAGCGCGCGTGCGCCTGTGCGATCGCGTGGGCTGCAACGAGCCGGGCGACTGCCCTGCCCCCAAGGCTCCCAACAGCAACGAACGCTGGTATTTCTGCGAGGCGCACGCCGCCGAATACAACAAGAACTGGAATTACTTCGCCGGGCTAAATCCCGAGGAGGCTGCGAAGCGCGAGGCCGAGGAGCAGCGCGGCGCCAATGGCTATCGCCACTCCTCACACTGGCAGTGGGGCGGCCCCGGCGGCGGCACCCGAAGCCGCGACGAGATGCGCGCGCTCGATGCGCTCGAGCTTGAGGCAGACGCCGATTTCAAGGCGGTGAAGGCGGCGCACCGCCGGCTGGTCAAGGAAACACACCCCGACGCGAACCCCGGGGACGAGGAAGCCGCCAAGCGCTTCAAGCAGGTCCAGGCCGCCTACGATGTGCTGAAGAAGGCGGAGGAGCGAAAGTGCGGGAAGCCTGCCTAAGCCGCCGCCGCGTACCGCTCCGCAGTCCGCTTCACCAGAGCGATCATGTTGGGCACGCCCTGCGTGCGGTTGGCGCTGAGGTGCTTCGATAGCTCGAACGGGGCCAGCGCCTCGGCCACCTCCATCCGCGCCACTTCCGCCGCCGGCTTGTCCTGCACCGCCGACAGGACCAGCGCGACGATGCCCTTGGTGATCGCGGCGTTACTGTCGGCGAGGAAATGCAGCCGGCCTTCGTCGCTCGCGGCGGGATAGACCCACACATCGGCCGAGCAGCCGCGAACCTTGGTTGCGTCCGTCTTCAGCGCATCGGGCATTGGCTCCAGCTCGCGGCCGAGATCGATCAGCAGCCGGTATCGGTCCTCGCGGTCGAGAAGCTCATAGTCTGCGAGAATTGCGCTGAGTGGGGGCAGAGGCATAGAGCAGAGATACGAGATATAGGTTCAAACGTCATCCCGGCCCTGAGCCGGGATCTGTCTGCATTTAAGGGCTGCTCAAGGAAAAGGCGCATGCCGGATCAAGTCCGGCATGACGAATTTCTCAGCGGTTGCGGAGCTCCTCGATCTCTTTTGCGAGGCTGTTTTCCTTCTCGATTGCGATCCGTTCGAGAACCTTGATGCGCTCCTTAAGCTGGACGACTTCGTCGTGCAGCCGGATGGTCTCGGCCTTGAGTTTCGGATCGCCGCCTTCCTGATTGAAGACGACCGGGTGCCGGGGCCCGCTGAATACGGCCTTCAGAATCGACGCAACCATCGCCATCGCGACGATCACGATGATCATTACCTCTCCGCCGCTCATTGCACTTTGTCTCCGCTTTCGATCCGGTCCTTGTCGCGCAAGGCCTCGATCTGCGCTGCCGTTTGCGCGCCGCTATCGGTCACGATCTGCTCAAGCACCCGAAGCCTTTGTTCGAAGCGCTCCATGTGCTGGGCGTATTGAGCGCTCTTTTCGGCGGCGAGTTCGCTTTGAGAGGAGATCTGTTTCTCCTTTACCCGAAGCCACATCTTGAATGGGGCAATGGAGATCGCCGCCAGCGGAATCAGCACCCAGACAGTCGCCGGATCGTCGAGAAACATGCGAACTCTCCTTTATGCGACCGATTTGCGCGCGAGGACCGCGGCATTCAAGAAAGGATCGCTCCTCAGCCCGCCCATCAGGCGCGTCCTTCTTCGATCTTCGCGATTGGCCGGCCGCGAAGCGCTTCGATCTGCGCGGCTGTTTGAGCGCCCCCGTCGGTGACGATCTGCTCGAGCACACGCACCCGCTGCTCAAGCTCGGCATTGCTCGCAGCATATTGCGCCGCTTTTTCGGCGGCCAGCGAGGTTTCCGATTCCAGCTGCTTTTCCTTCCAGATGAAGAAACGGCGAAAGATGTAGGCGAGAAAGAGCATTCCGCCGCCAGCCACGATCAACAACCCGATGAGATCGGTGGGTTCCATTACGCATTCCCTCCCTTATCGATTTTCAGCGACTCGATTTCGCGAGCGAGCGCCGAAGGCTGATCGGTGACGATCCGCTCTACCGTCTGCAGCCGGTCCTTGATCGCGCCGATCTCCGCTCGAACCTGCGCGTTCTCCGTCGTCAGCAGCCGGATACGCTCCTGAGACTCGCGGTCATTCTTGGGGTGAATGGGCATCCCCCAGCCGTTCTGCAGCGGATAGCCGTTCGTGATCCTGAGCCAGGTGTGAAGGAGCGAACCGCCGACACCCAGCGCGACGATGACCGCGATGAATGGGATGAGCCCTGCAACGAGCTTGATAATTTGCATGACGTCGGGGTTCATGTTTCCTCCTCTTACCGCAGCTGCTCGATCTCGCGGGCGAGCGAGCGGTTTTCAGTCGTCACATAATGTTCGATGTCTGCAAGGCGACGGTCGATCTCGCGGAAGCGCGAATGGATGTCGCGGGCGGTACGGGAGGGCGAGGTCCGGACACCCTGCCAGAAGCGCTGTTGCTCCGCATCCACCTCATAAAACTGTTCCGGCTTCTTGGGAGCGATCCAGGCGGTGATAAAGTAGATCATGACCGCGAGCGGCCCCAGAAACGCAAGCAAAATGAAGAAGCCAAGCCGGACCAGTGTGGGATCAACTCCGGTGTAGTCCGCGATCCCGGCGCACACGCCTGCGATCTTGCCGTTCCTCTTGTCGAGGTAGAACTTGGTCCGGCTGGGAGGCTGAATGCTCATGCTCTTTCTCCGCTGCGAGCGCGAGTCCGCGGGAGGTCGGGGATCGAAGACGTGGAGTCGGGGAGGCATGCCTGTTTCCACCCCGGATTCTCGTCATTCATGATGCGCTCTATGGTGCACAGCCGGTCGTC
>Ga0105240_10007701_pt1 | contig 15584 bp, 18 predicted proteins | sample KBSC54metaG_FD_80426 | JGI IMG/M metagenome (GOLD analysis project Ga0105240, IMG submission 80426) | Corn rhizosphere microbial communities from Kellogg Biological Station, Michigan, USA - KBS C5-4 metaG | ecosystem: Host-associated > Plants > Roots > Rhizosphere > Soil | place: Michigan, USA... | reverse complement strand
CGTATTCGCGCCGAGCAGCTCGCCGCGCGCACCAAGGGTCTCTTGCGCCGGCCGCGCTGGCCGATGCTGGTCTTCCGGACGCCCAAAGGCTGGACCGGCCCGGGCATCGTCGACGACCAACAGGTCGAGGGCACCTGGCGTGCCCATCAAGTGCCGCTGGCGCATTTCGACAACCCTGTGCATGTTGCCCAGCTCGAAACCTGGCTGAAGAGCTACCGGCCCGAAGAGCTGTTCGACGCCGACGGCAAGCTGCAGGAAGCCTTCGCCGCGCTGGCCCCGACTGGGCACCGACGCATGGGTGCCAACCCGCATGCCAATGGGGGCGAGCTGCTTACGCCCCTGGATATGCCATCGTTCCGCGACCATGCGATCGCGGTCCCGCGGCCGGGCGCGATCGAGGCCGAGTCGACCCGCGTGCTTGGCGGATTCCTGTGCGATGTCATGCGGCTCAATCTGGCGCAACGCAATTTCCGCATGTTCGGCCCGGACGAGACGGCCTCCAATCGGCTGGATGCGGTCTATGACGTCTCAGGCAAGATGTGGCTGGATCGTATCGAGGCCTCTGACAACCACCTCAGCGCCGATGGCCGCGTCATGGAGATCCTGAGCGAGCATCTGTGCGAAGGCTGGCTGGAGGGTTATCTCCTCAGTGGGCGGCACGGCTTCTTTTCCTGCTATGAGGCCTTCATTCATATCGTGGATTCGATGTTCAACCAGCACGCCAAGTGGCTCAGAACGAGTCAGCGCGTGCCATGGCGCGCGCCGGTGGCTTCGCTCAATTATCTGCTGACGTCGCATGTCTGGCGCCAGGATCACAACGGCCTTTCGCACCAGGATCCGGGTTTCCTGGATGTCGTGGCCAACAAGAAAGCCGAGGTAGTTCGCATCTATCTGCCGCCCGACGCCAACTGCCTGCTTTCCGTGGCCAACCATTGCCTGCGCAGCCGTGGCTACATCAATCTGATCGTGGCTGGTAAGCAGCCTGCCTGGCAATGGCTCGATATGGACGCGGCGACCAGACATTGCGAAGCGGGTGCCGGCATCTGGGACTGGGCCAGCAACGACGAGGGCGATCCGGACGTGGTGATGGCCTGCGCCGGCGACGTGCCGACCCTAGAGTGCCTCGCCGCCGTCACCCTGCTGCGCGAGTACGTGCCTGATATGCGCATCCGGGTGGTCAATGTGGTCGACCTGATGGTGCTCGAGCCGTCGTCAGAGCATCCGCATGGCTTGTCAGATCGCGATTTCAACCTGCTTTTCACCGGGGACAAGCCGGTAATTTTCGCCTTCCACGGTTATCCGTCGCTCATTCACAAGATGATCTATCGGCGCAGCCGCGCCGAACGGTTCCATGTGCATGGCTATCGGGAAGAAGGCACGACCACCACGCCCTTCGACATGGCGGTGCTCAACCATCTCGACCGTTATCGGCTGGCATGGAATGCCATCCGGCATGCCAGCCGCTTTGCCGATCACGTCGACGACGCGACGCAGCGTTACTGGTCCATCATGGAAAGGCACCAGCTGTACATCGGCGAGCATGGCGAGGACCTGCCCGAAGTCAGTGCGTGGCAATGGCATGCACGCGTAGCATGAATCCGGCTTCGCGAGGCCGTTCCGATGGCGAAGGCTACATGGTTATCCGAGCAGGGTCAGGCCGTGGCGTCCTGCCGGGCGAGGTCTCGCAGGACGTCCGCAGTGTGCCTGGCGATGACCGCTTCCTCGTCGGTCCGGATGACGAACACGCGGACAGCACTGTGGATCGTACTGATCAGGGTCTGGTGTTGTTGATTGGCTAACTCGTCGCACTCAATGCCGAGCCAGAAGAGCGCCTCGCACACTGCAGCGCGAATGCTGGCCGCGTGCTCGCCGATGCCGGCGGAAAACACCAGCGCATCCAGGCCGCGCAGCGCTGAAGCGAGGGCGCCTATTTCCTTGGCGATGCGATAGATGAACAGATCGATCGCCTCCCTGGCGCGACGATCGCTGCTGGCCAGCAGCGTGCGCATATCCCCACTGATTCCCGAGACGCCCAGCAGTCCGCTCTCCTGATAGAGCAGGCGCTCCACCGCTGGCACCGTCAAGCCGCGCGCCTGGAGGAGGTGCAAGACCGCGCCTGGATCGAGGCCGCCGCAGCGCGTCCCCATGAGCAGTCCGTCGAGCGCGCTGAAGCCCATCGTGGTGTCGACGCTGCGGCCATGACGCATAGCGCACAGACTGGCGCCGTTGCCCAGGTGCGCCAGAATCACGCGCCCATCAGCCAGTGCCGGGGCGAAATCGCGCAGCTGGCCGGCCAGGTATTCATAGGACAGTCCGTGGAAGCCGTAGCGGCGCATGCCGGCGCCGGCATAGGCATGAGGCAACCCCAGGCCAGTGGCGACAGCCGGCATGTCGCCATGAAAGGCGGTGTCGAAACATGCGACCTGCTCCAGTTCGGGACGCAGGTGCTTGATGGCTTTCACCGCGGCGAGATGGTGTGGCTGATGCAGTGGCGCCAACGGTATGAGTTGCTCCAATGCCGACAGCGTGTGTGCATCGATACGCACGGGTTGCCGGAACGAGGAACCGCCATGCACGACGCGATGCCCCACGGCGGCAAGCTCAGTATGGCCCAGATGCGAGGTCATCCATGCAAGCAACGGGCTCAGCAGTTCCTCGTGCGACGCCGTCACGGATGCACCCCATGCCTGCTGATCGACGACGGTGCCGTCGGGTGCTCGTGCGATAAGGTGCGGGTCTTCGCCGATTCCTTCGATGACGCCGCGCGAGATCAGGCGCTGTGCGGTCAGTCCGTGCTCGTAGAGTGCGAACTTGATGCTCGAAGAGCCGGCATTGAGCGCAAGGATGGCCCGGTTCATGGCTGCCTTGGAGTGAGGTGCTGAGCGACAGCTTCGCGCATGAATGACCGACCTTTCGGCATGGCTCGTCGCCATGTGGGTGACGGCACTTCAGTGCGATGGAGCCTCAGGTTACGCCCTTGCTCGTCGGGCGCCTTGATGGAAATCAACTCGAAGGAACCGGCGCGGCGCGATGTGCCGGCGGATCGCAAAAACATGCGATGCCAAAAGGTGATTTTGATCAAATCATGGCCGCACCCCATAAATAATCTAGTTCGCAGGCATCAGGCGATGCACGAAGGGGGATACGTATATGCGCACAGGTACGAGCCCTGCATGCGGCCGCGCACTGCTCGCATGCGCCGGCTTGTTGGCCTGGCTTGGCTTCGCCAGCACATCGCAGGCGGTGCCTGCCTACGCGCGGCAAACCGGACAGGCCTGCGTGGCGTGTCACGTGAGTTTTCCGGAGCTGACGCCCTATGGCCGCATGTTCAAGCTCAGCGGCTACACCATCGGCAAGCGCCAGGATCTCCCGCTGGCGCTAATGGCCCAGGTCGGCGTCACTGACGTCAGCAGCAACAAAGACTATCAAGGCCAGAAGATCGTGCCGAAAACCAATAAGCCCGCACTCTCCGCCGTGAGTGTATTCGCCGCCGGCAAGATCACCGATAACATCGGCGGCTGGATTCAATGGACGTACAACAATCTGGCGACAAACAGCCGTAACGACACGGTAGGTCATAGCGGCATCGACAATACCGACCTGCGCATCGTCGGGCGTTCCGAAAACACCGATCAGACGGATATGCGTTGGCTCTATGGCGTCTCCGTTCATAACAATCCCACTGTGCAGGATGTCTGGAACAGCACACCGGCCTTCGGATTCCCCTTCACGCTTCCGCCCAATGGCATCAGCCAATCCGCCGCAACCATGCTCGACGGCCCCTTGGCGCAACAGGTTGCCGGCGTCAGCACTTACGTTTACTGGAATCGCAGCATCTACGTGGAGGTCGCCGGCTACAAGACGGCCGATGGCTTCTTTTCACCGTTGCGGGCTGGGCAGGATATTCATACGCCGGGAGGTGTGCTTCGCCTTAATGGCGCTAATCCGTATTGGCGCGTGGCGTACAACCGCGAATGGGCTTCCAGTTCGCTGATGCTCGGCACGTACGGGGCGCATTTCAAGGTCTATCCGGACAACACCATGCCGTATACGCCTACAGACAGCTACACCGATATCGCTTTTGACACCCAATTCCAGCACATCAGCGACCCTCATACGTATACGTTCCAATACACGCATATCCACGAGAATCAGCATTATGCCGCCAGCTACGCGGCCACCCTGGCGAGCGGGCCGATCGGAGCAGGCCCTGCCCCTGCTAACGCGCACGACACGCTGATCACCGATAAATTCAAGGCAACCTATTACTTTGAGCGAAAGTACGGCGCCACCCTGGCGCTGTTCCGTACGCATGGCAGCACCGACGCCGGCCTGTACGCTCCGGCATCGGTGAGCGGCAGTCGAACCGGAAGTCCTGACACCAACGGCTACATCGTCGAACTCGATTACCTGCCGCTGCAGAACCTGCGCCTGATGGTCCAGTACTACGGCTACGGAAAATTCAACGGCGCACGCAGAAACTACGATGGCTCGGGTCGGTCGGCGACCGATAACAACACGCTGTTCTTCAATGTCTGGTTTGTTTACTGATACGCACGCAGCTTCGCCTGCAAGGTCATTGGAGGATCAGCCATGAGTCGCATCCCTGCCCCCTATCTAGCAGCATTCATCTTTCCGATACTGTGCCTGGTCGCCGCGCATGCCTGCGCCCAATCGGCCACCACCAGCGACGATGCCGCCGCCAAGCTCGCCAGCCAGATCTGCTCGAGTTGCCATGGGCCCGGCGGCAACAGCAAGTCGCCGACCTTCCCCAAGCTGGCGGCGCAGCAGCAGCCATATCTTGCCGTGCAGATACAGGCCTTTAAGAGCGGCGCGCGAGGCGAGCAGGAGGCGCATGACTATATGCTCGGCATGGCCACCCTGATCGACGCCGACACAGCGGTGGCGCTGGCCCGTTACTTTGCGAGGCAGGCGCCCCCGCAAGGCATCCCGGGCGATCCGGCGCAGATGGCCGCCGGGCAGAAGCTGTTCACCCAGGGCATCGCCGGCCGCGTGGCGCCTTGCGCCAGCTGCCATGGCGACCACGCCCAGGGCAATGGCATCTTCCCCCGGCTCGCGGGGCAACATGCGGCTTACCTCGTGCGCCAGCTCAAAGTGATCCAGGGCAACCTGCGCAATTCGCCGGTGATGCACGGGATCATCAAAGACCTCAGGCCGGAGGAGATGAAAGAAGTTGCGGCGTATCTGCAGTCGATCTAGGTCGGGTCGCCGGGCGCTGCCGATCCGTCAGTCTGGTCGGATCAGATTCGAAACAAGGCAAGCACCAGCTCGACCGTAATGAGCACGATGATGGTCAGTTCCAGCAATCCCGCGCGACTTACCGATGCCTCGTCGTAGAGAGCGGCATACGTATCGCGAATGATAGCCAGCTTGTTGTCCACTGCCGCGCCGAGGGCGGGCACGCCGAATAGCTCCAGGGTGGTGGTGTAGATGCGCGCCAGATAGGGATGTCCGGTCACCTGCAACGCATTATCCACCTTCTCGGTCAGCTCGGTGACCTCCGCCACCAGGGTGTAAAGGTGGCGCGCCAGACGCGATAGCCGACCGGGGGCGGAGATCGGCAGAGCGCTGCGGGTGCGCGCTACCAGGTCATACATGCGCGGCAACTCGGCATCCAACAGGGATGCGTAGTAGCGCAACTCCAGTAGCTGCGCATTAGCCACCTCCAATACCGCCGCCACGCCAGCATCGCCCTGCGGCTGGTACAGAAAAGCGCGGTCGCGTGCGATCACCACGCAATCGTCGGCGAGATATGCGAAACGATGGCTCAGCAATGCCTCACGCGCATCGGCGGATAGTGGGCGAGCGTCGGCGGCCAGTAGCGGCACCAGATCTACCACGCGGCACAACGCTTCGCCCGGCGACTCGACAAACGTGTCGACCACCATCAGTAGATAGTCTTCCTGGATCACGGCATGGCTTGGCCGCTCGAGTGCAGTGGCGATACGCGATCTGACACTTTCGAGCAAGGATGTCCACGGCGCCGATGACTGGCCAGTCGCGACCGCCTCTTCCACTTGCCGCGCCAATTCGGCAAAGACGGGCCATGGCAGGTCTTCGGCTGGAACGGCGATCGCCAGCGTGATAGCGCCGAAGTCGTACACATGTACTGAAGCCTCGCCGATCAGCGTGTAGTCACCGACGCAAAGCGCGACCGGCGGCAGCTGCACGCGCAAAGGCGGCGCGCCGAAGGTCAATGGCCCGGGCGACGCGTGAGCGGCCGGCAGATCCGCATACAGGGCTCGTGCCTGGCTCAGGTCGATCGCGTAGGCCAGGTCGAATAGGCGCTGCGCGATGACGCGCCCCTGGCGCACCACCGGTGCGAGGCTCATGCCGGCGGCACCAGTACCGCTGCGCCGTGAATGCGGCCAGCGCCCAAATCGGCCAAGGCTTCATTGGCAGCAGTCAATGCATAGCGATGCACATGCACCCGCACCCTGGCGCGCGCAGCGGCGGCCAGAAAGGCATGACCATCCGCCCGGGTCAGGTTGGCGACCGAGAGCAGGCGGCGTTCTTCCCACAGCAGGCGATAGGGAAAGCTGGGGATATCGCTCATGTGAATGCCGCCACAGACCACCGCCCCGCCCTTCCGCACCGCGGCCAAGGCAACCGGCACCAGTTCGCCGGCAGGCGCAAAAATGATGGCGGCATCCAGTGGTTCCGGTGGCGCCTCATCGGAAGAGCCCGCCCAGGTGGCGCCCAGTGAGCGGGCGAGCGTTTGTACTTCCACGTCACCTGCTCGGGTGAAGGCGTATACCCGGCGACCTTCCGCGCACGCCACCTGCAACAGGATGTGCGCCGCCGCACCGAAGCCATACAAGCCCAGGGCAGCGCCCTCGCCCGCCAAGCGCAGGGCGCGGCCGCCGATCAGGCCCGCGCACAGCAAGGGTGCGGCCAGGGCGGCGTCGGGATAGTCGCGCGCGGGCAGCGGCAGACAGAAGGCTGCGCTGGCCAGCATGTGCGTGGCATAGCCACCATCACGCGTGCAGCCAGTGAAGACTGGAATGTCGCAGAGATTTTCCCGCCCCTGTGCGCAGTAGCTGCAGGCCCCGCACGCCCCGCCCAGCCAAGGCACACCCACGCGGTCGCCCAGCTTCCACGTGATGACGCCCGGGCCGATAGCGTCGATCGTGCCCACCACCTCATGCCCAGGCACGATCGGCAGGTGAGCCTGAGGCAACTCGCCATCGATCAAGTGGAGGTCGGTGCGGCACACGCCGCATGCTTCGACGCGAAGGCGCACCTCGCCACGACCGGGAGCTGGTGTCGGCCGCTCCTGCGCGATCAATGGTGTCGCCAGACAGTGGAGAACCATGGCATGCATCCGACATCACCTTTCGCGATGGCAATGATGGCGTGCCGGACCAACAGGCCACGTCGCCGAAGCCAGCGTAGGAGCCCCCAGGTGACGTCCGATTGATACATGTCAATCCACTGCGCGGGAAGCTGTTCTTCAATGCCGATACGCAGAACCGTATTGGGAATGCCAGCCATGACAGACAAGGCCTCCACGCAGCAGGACCGGCCACTCCGCCGTATCCTGGTCTGGGATCTCCCCGTGCGACTGTCGCACTGGCTGATGGCGGCCTGCTTCGCTGGCGCATGGATCACGGCTGAAGAAGATCAGTGGCGGCGCGTGCATGCCGTGCTCGGCTACAGCCTGGCCCTGCTCGCCGGCTTCCGCATTTATTGGGGCGTCATCGGCACTCGACACGCCAAGTTCGGCAGTTTCGTGCGGGGGCCGCACAAGACTTTCCACTATGTGCGCCAGATGCTGCACGGACATCCGCCGCACTACACCGGACACAACCCCGCCGGTGCCCTGGCGATCCTCGCCCTGCTGGCAATGATCCTGGCGGTGACCTGCTTCGGATGGCTGGCCTACACCACGCACATCGAATGGCTGGGCGAAACGCACGAGTTGCTTGCCAACTTGATGCTCGCCCTCGTTGTGATCCACGTGGCCGGTGCTGTGGCGGGTAGCTGGCTGCATCGCGAGAACCTGATCGGAGCGATGATCACCGGTCGCAAGCTGGGGCATCCGGATGAGGCGGCCGAACGCCCAATGTTGCCGGTCGCGCTGATCGTGCTCGTCTGCCTGCTGGCGTTCTGGTGGCTGGAGTGGACCACATAGCGACCGGGAGATACCCCATGCTGGAATTCCTTGTCGACATCGACCCGGGGCGCGATGATGCCGCCCTGCTGCGCTTCGCCTTCGGCCTGGCCCGCCAGCATGGCGCGCACCTGACTGGACTGCAGGCGGTGATGCTCAGCCCCGCCGCCATGCTGGCGATGCCGGATGCCATGCTGGTACTGGAGGAGCAAGAGCAGGCCGCACGAGGACGCCATGACTGGTGGCGCCAGTTGTGCCGCAGCCACGGTGTCGAGGGGAGTTGGGAAGCCCATCGCGGCTTGCGCGAGTCGGTACTGTCTCATCGCGCCAGCCTCGCCGACCTGGTGCTGGGGCAGCTTTCACGTGAAGCCGCACGCCTCGCCTTTGGCCTCCATCCGCTCGGTCGCGTACTCACTACCGATGCTGCTCCCATGCTGCTGGTGCCAGAGCACTGGGCTGGCACGGCGGGCGTGCGCAAGGTGGCGCTTGCCTGGAATGGCTCGGCCGAAGCGGCGCGCGCGATTCGCGCGGCGACCCCGCTCTTGCTTCGCGCCGACGAAATCGTGGTACTGGATGGCGTGTCGCGCATCAGGGCCAATGCACGGCATGTGCCGCTGGCGTTGGACGCATGGCTGAAACGGCACGCCCTGCGCGCGCGCTGGGACATCCTTGACGAGGCGGATGACAACGGCCCGTCGATTCAGGCGCGTGCGCGCGGATGCGGAGCTGACCTGCTGGCGATGGGGGCATGGGGCCATTCGCGCGCCAGCGAATGGCTGCTCGGCGGCGTTACGCGCCACCTGTTCCGGCACGGCGAATTGCCCTTATTGGTGGTCGAGGCGTGACCGTGCCGCGTCTGTGGCGCCGCCCGGCACCAGCCTGAGCGAAGCTGAGGCGCGCGAGCGCTTGCGGCAAGATGGCCCCTATGCGCTGCCCGGCAAATGGGCGCGCTCATTGTGGACGATCGCTGCTTTGTGCTGTTTGGCTGGAGGGCATCAGGCGCATCCTGTGCCGCTGGAAGCCTTCACTTGTCAGGAACTGAGCGGGCATTGATACGGATCAACACGGTTGTGTGCCGGCCGCATTCTGATGAAGCCATTACGCCGACCGGGTCGGGAAGGAGGTCGCATGAAAATTCTACTGCCCGTGGATGGAAGCCTGTACAGCACGCGCGCAGCCCGCTACCTGGCCAAGCATTGGCCAGCTGATGCCTCGGTGACCCTGCTCAATGTGGATGCACCGCTGCGCGATTCGATTGCCGGGCATCTGGACGCGGACAGCGTGGCGCGTTTCCATCTCGACAATGGCACCGCCACGCTTCGTCCGGCGCGTCGCCTGCTGGCTAAGGCGGGTCACCTGTTCGACGAACGCCTGCTGATCGGCGACCCCGCCACCGAGATCCTGCGCCTGGCCAAGCGCGGCCGTTACGACCTGGTCGTGATGGGCTCGCATGGGCGTGGCGTGTTGAAGAGCCTGTTTCTCGGTTCGGTGGTGGTGAAGGTGCTGGCCGGTTCGAGTGTACCCGTGCTGGTCGTACGCTGAGGCGCACCATGTTCAGCCGCCTGCTGGTTCCTGTCGACGGCACGCCCGAGGCCCTGGAGGCAGTGGATGCGGCCATCGCCATCGCACGCATCTGCAAGGCGAGCATTCACCTTCTCCATGTAGTTCCGTCGTTTCCGGCCGTGACTTATCTGGCCGAGCGGGTCGGTGCCACGCGCGAACTTTATGAGCAGGAGGCTGGCGCGCGCGCCTTGGCATGGCTGGGCCAGGCGCGCGAACACGTACTTGGCGCTGGCGTAGCCTGTGAGGGTGACTACACGTTCGCTGCACGCATCCATGAGGCCATCGTGGATGTCGCCAGGGATTACGACTGCGATCTGATCGTGATGTCCGCACCGTTGCGTCCGGGCATGCTGTCGAACTTCTTCACTTCGGAGGCGCAGGCCGTAATGCAGGCCGCCGTCACTCCAGTGCTCGCCTGGCGCTGACCCATGCCCGTGATAAAGGGGTTGCATCGAGGCGCTCGCTTTCCGCTGCTCCTGCTCGCGGTATTCGCCATGACCTGGATTGCGCTGGCCGTCGCGCCGCGGTATCGGCAGGACTGGCTGCTGGAGAACGGGCTGGTACTAGCCGCCGTTCCCTGGCTGGCTTACAGCTATCGGCGCCTGCGTCTGTCGAATGCCGCCTACCTGGCGCTCTTCGTGTTCCTTACCTGCCACGAGATCGGTGCGCACTACACCTATTCCGAAGTGCCCTACGAGCAATGGCTATCGCACATCCATGTGTCGCTGGCCTGGCTGGGACGTAACAGCTATGACCGCCTGGTGCATTTCCTGTATGGGCTCCTCGTGACCCCGGCCGCCGCTGAATTGCTTGTCACGGTAGCGCCACCCCGCGGGATCTGGCGCTGGATCCTGCCGGTGAGCTTCATCATGTCCCATTCTCTGCTGTACGAACTGATCGAATGGGCTGCGGCCCTGACCTTTGGAGGTGACTTGGGGATTGCCTACCTGGGCACGCAGGGAGACCCATGGGATGCGCAGCGCGACATGCTGGCCGCCACACTGGGAAGCATGGTGGCGATGACGGCACTGCTGATTGCCGAGCGAGGAAATCCCGCGGCGCAGGACACAAGTCATGCGTCCGATGTCTAGTCGCGATAACGCATCCTAATCGCTACTTTCATGCGCGGGCTGCGCCACCAAGGGAGGTGCATTTCAGGCCTAGTGGCTAGGATACCCCCATCAAATCGCCATGAGCTTTACTGCGACAGCGATGTCGAACTGCGCCATAGCCGTGCTCCCCACGCCCTCTCGTAGATAGGGCTCAACCCGAATGCCTCAACCCAGCCTGGGCGTTCCTCCGGCTCAACAAAATGCACGACATCCAGGGTGAACTGGTGCGCCTCACAGGCTGGCTGCATGTCGGCAATAACGGCATGGATGGCTCGATCGCCTAGGCCTGATAGGGTGCCCAAGGCCAATAGGTTGCTGCCCATCCCCCTCCCGTCCGGTGCATGCAGTGAGGCGATATAAGCCACTTTCACGAAGGACAGTCCCGCCAAAGTGGTCGTCAAGGTGTCGATCAACCAGGCGGGAGGTGCGAGAGGTGGACCAACCAAAGGCTCCTTTCCCTGTGTCACCGTGACCTTTTCTAACCTCGCCATGCGGCCCGTCCGTAGGAGCGTGTCAATCTCTTCGGGATAAAGGACGCACCGCTCCTCGTTGGGATTCAGCATCAGTGTGGCGCCCCGCGTGGCATCAAGGAACACGCGACCTTGCAGGGCGATCGTGCGCGCCGTAGGGCCGGTGGCCGCACTAGCCCTGGCGTTATCGGAGAAAAAGGGAAGGAAGAGTTGCCCGGTCTCGGGGGCGTTGAACTGAATGAAACGAACCCTTCGCGACACTGGATCGTCGACGGGCACATGGGCAAAGACCTTCGCATCGAGCAACGCACGGAAAAAAGCCTGCTCCTGACCGAGATCCTCGGCCGCGCGCGCCAGGAGCCGATTGAGCATAGTGCTACTGACCACGTCGACACTCCTCGTGTTTTATCTTCTGATATGCCACGCCCAGGGCGCCAACGCACTCACTAGGCCGCCTACTCCGCTGAGTAACTTGTCTGTCCAGGGCTCAGGAGACTCGGCGCGTCCACAGCTTTCCATGGCGAATCTCTGGCGCCCATCGGAGCCCGTCTAAGTCGCAGACCAGCAGCACGGGTATGGGCGTGCGCTTCATGATGAACCTTGGGGACTACCCAGCTTCAGGTGCTCTTTGAAGAGCGGTACATACCGGTCCAGAAAATCGAACATTGAGCCTCGGTGACGTAGAGCCTCTCCAGGCAAAGGGATATCGAGTGCCTTGGCGATGCTCAGGGCGTAGGCGATCTGGCGCGCGGACGGCGACCGAAGATCCGCATCAATCAGGTTCTGTAGTTGTTGCCCGAGGCGTAACTCGAACTGTGATTTGAAAGTCGTGTCCGCGGCCCGCTGCAATTGCAGGCTCAGGGCGTATCGCGCATCGGCAGCCAGCGAGATGTCGAAGGACATGTCGAGGTCATCATCCACAAGTCGAAGTCCCATGGCGCCCTCCTGATACTTATAAGTAGACTACATTTATAGGCGTAGTCTTAAAAGTAGCGGATCCTTACGGTCGCCGTCATGAACAAGGCGACCGTACAGGCGCGCCTGGCACGGGCTGTCAGGGCGCGACGCGAGGCTATGAACATCAGTCAGGAGTCCTTCGCGGACTCCATCGGCATGCATCGTGCCTATTACAGTTCCTTGGAGCGCGGGACGCGCAATGTCACCCTTCAAACCCTGGCCAGGATTGCCGAGGGGTTGCGCGTCACGATTGCCACCCTCGCCAAAGACGCGGCCATTTGACACGGCAGCCTGCCAGCCTGCGACCCTCTAAGCCCCCCCCACACCCGTCCGGCCTGTCGCGCCCCTCCACCACAAGGCCTGCGCCATCAGGCTGAGCCCAAGCGGCCATCGCGAAAGCGACGCTCTGGACTGAGGCCACGATTACGTGGACGCGCCCCGCCCTTTCGGAACACCACGAGGGCGCTTGCCTCGTGCAATGGCGCCGTTACGCGTGGCGACCTCCAGGGACACGGCGACCTGGGATGTCCTATGGAGCGCCTTTCGGCGTGCCGGAGGCCGAGGCTCGTGTCGCGCCGGCATCACACCAGCCGGCAGATTTCCCCAATAGTCACCGAGTAATGCCTGTAGCGGCACCAGGACCCGCTCATGCAAATCCATGCCGGGCTCGAGCATATGCTCGACGGGACTCAAGCCCGGGGCCCACAGACTGGGGCGCGCGCCCTCCGCTTCCAACGGTGCCACATGGCGCTCCATCCATTCCTGCATGACCCTCTCATGGATCGGAGGATACTTCCGGCGGAGGTCTTCCCAGCAACACATGCCGGTAGCGGTCCATAGCTCATCCAGAGCACAAGTCAGGTCATACGTGGCCAGCGAAAGCTGTCGTCCCTCGTACGCCAAACCGTCGAGGTGAGACTGCCTCAGTCGGGCGAAGATCACATGAATAAGGCGTGCGGCCGTCGGGCGCGCAGCAAGAAGCGCCAATGCCGGCGGCACATAACGGCCCACGCGAAACCGCATCGCTGGGTCGCTGGTGGTATCCAGCAGATGCCACATTACGGCGACCGCGTCGAAGGAACCTTCGAGCGCGAGTCTCTGCAGATCGATCTTCGGGGGATCCCGGTTTATCCCTGGCGAGGGCGGCAGCGGGAGGCTCTGCTGCACGATACGGCGCACTGAGGGGCTGATGGCGGCGTAAGGGCGCCTCATCGTAGCGCCCTGGCCTTGAAAGGATACCCAGAACAAGGGGCAATCCGCGCCAGCAACGCCAGAGAAATGGTGACAGAGGATGGTCAGCGGGCCGGGCCCAAGATTGCTTTCGCCACACCGCCCCCGGCGGACGCGGCTGGAATCGCACCAGTTCAAATCTTCATCTTGATAAGCCCATCCAACCTTGCGCTCCACAGCATGAGCGGAGCCATCGGGGGTTTGCCGGGCGGCGCCGTCGGCAAAGGCGATGGTGCGCAAGAGCTGCGCGACCCCACGCCGCATGGATTTGATCGTGGGAGTGAGCAGTAGCTCCAGGCCCGAGAATCGTGATTGAGGCGAATTAACGCTCATTAGCGCCCCCCGCGCAGCGAAGGAATGACCAATCAGTACACCAACCACGCACGCAAACTCATGATACGTATCACATTATTTCCTGACTAGTACGGAATTCCATTCCGTACTTTTGAATCCAGCATCAATTTCAGCGATAAGGCGTCCAATTCGCCGACGCCTGGAGCACCATCATGGCCCGCTTGGAAGATGAGCTTCGCAAGACCCTGGAAATCGAGTGGGGTTATGTCATGGGCAGCGCGGGTTTGCGGCGGGCCTTTGGATTCGCCAGCCAGGCAGCGCTCCGGGCAGCCATCGCCGCCGGACGCATGCCGGTACGGACCTTCACGATCGAAGGCCGGCGGGGGCCCTTCGCCTTGACCCACGACGTCGCCGCATGGCTTACGGCCCATGGGGGCGGCTCGCCCCGCTCCCCTTCTCCTTGATCCGGGCGCCCGGCTAACACCGCCGCCCCACCTCATCCTTAGCTGCCCAGGAGGTTCGCCATGCCCCGCGACTAAACCAACCGTCGGGCGCGCATGAAAAAGCCCATGGTGCTGCGAACACCATGGGCCGAGAGAACTGACTGCTAGCCAGTAGTCAGGACGTTACTGCGACCGCCCCTCATCGTCAAGCCATGACCCCTGCCCTGCGCCGGGGTGACGGCACACTGTTGCCGCACACCGGCGCCTTTGACTCTGGAGGCTCCTATGTCCTGCGCTGCATCACTCACCATTCGTCCGTTCCGCAAGCTGGCCCCTGGCCTTCGCCCCTGGGTGGAGGAGGACTTCTCTTCGCCGCTCCCCGAGACCCTCGTGCCCTCGGAAGAGCACCTCCCACTCGACATCTGGCTGCCCACCGCGCGCGGTGCGGAGTGCCTTCCCTTGTTCGTCGAGCATCGGCGGACCGAGGTAGAGACGCTCCACTAGGTCCGCCCCTCTGGCCAACGCACTCGCCCGACGGACTTCTCGTCGGGCGCCCTGCCCTTTTGCCGATGGAGGCATCTATGGCATCCGAGACGCTGCCCTTCGCAGCGCGTTCGCTGACGCGACGCGAGCTGCAACGAGAGGACACCTACATCTTCCGCTCTCCCAAACAGGACGAAACCATCACGCTGCTGGGCGTGACGCGCCTAGCGTTCTGGCTCGAGCGGGAATTCGATCCGTTGACCGTCGCGTGCGTCGCGCGGCCACGCTCACTGGAATGGCGCCCAGGCCATGAGATCGAGCTGGACTTCTGGGTGCGCTTGCGTGACGGCACCGAAACCTTCTGGGTAACGGTGGGCGCCGACGACACGCGCGCCACCAACGACGGCTATCAGGCGAAGGACTCGCGCGCCTGGGACGACGCGGCGCGACGCGCTGGGCTGTCGCTGGATTACGCCTACGAACAGGCCTTGTCATCCCGGGCACAGCGGCTCGCGAACTACCTTCGCTTGCTTCCGCATGTCCAAGCCGCGCGACGCCGGCCGCAGGTTCCGCTCCTCATGTCGCGCATCCAGGAGGCCTTTCACGTCGGCGTGCTGTCGCTGTCGTTCCTGCAACTGGAACGGACTCTGGAAACCTTTCCCGCGCACGAAGTGCGCATGGCGGCGTGTGTCCTGATCCACGCCGGTTGGTTGGACTTTCCGCGCGACACACCGCTGTCGCGCCACACCTCATTGAAGCGGAGGACCTGATATGCATCCGTCTCTTTCCGCAGGACAACTGCTGTTGGCGCGGGACTGGAAACGTCCGGATGAGCGCGTCGTGATCAAACCCCATCGCGATGAACTGTGTGCGCGCTGCAATGCCCTAGATGCGATCT
>Ga0105240_10007700_pt1 | contig 15586 bp, 13 predicted proteins | sample KBSC54metaG_FD_80426 | JGI IMG/M metagenome (GOLD analysis project Ga0105240, IMG submission 80426) | Corn rhizosphere microbial communities from Kellogg Biological Station, Michigan, USA - KBS C5-4 metaG | ecosystem: Host-associated > Plants > Roots > Rhizosphere > Soil | place: Michigan, USA... | reverse complement strand
GTTCCGGGCATGAGCGAGAACATTGTCGTCAAAAGGATCGTGGACAGGTATCTTGAACACGGCAGGATATTTATCTTTCACAACAACGGTCATGAAGAGATATTCCTTGGCTCCGCCGACTGGATGAACAGGAATATCTACCGCAGGATAGAGGTATGCTTCCCGCTGTATGACGAGAAGCTACGCGCCGAAATAAAGGAGATCATACGGCTGGAGACCATGGAGCCCGAAGTACGCTCGCAGGAAGCGATCTATCGGCTGCTCACCAACCTCAATGCATAAAATAAAAACCCTCCTTTGTCCGCTACCACTTTTAGCTGATGCGTGCCGGCGGACAGCTGTGCGCCGGTGGCCGGATGAGGTATCAGCTTTCCATCAACATACAAGGATATCTGACCCGGGCCTGTTGTGTCGGTCACTATTTTGTATTCTCCTGCCGTCCTCACATGTATGGTGTACTGCAGCCATTCGCCGTCCTCGATGCTGAAGACATGATATCCATCTGTACCTCCCGTAATATCCACGCCATCGTTCCGGTAGGCATGACCCCTGTTGCCCTGTGTCTTTACGCCCGGTGTATATTGATAGCTGGCAGAATCCCTGTCGAAATAAGCAACACCCTGTCTGCCCAGATCATAGTCTACGGCGGGGATGGTGAGGGAATCACCGATGACATGGGGCGCAAAAGGAATGGCTTCGCCGGAATACACCTGTCTGAATAGGGCGTCTGTCACGTCCCTGTGATATATATTGTTCTCACACCGGACAGCATGCAACAGCTCATCCAACGCATCCTGCGCCTGTTTTTCTGTAGGCTTTGGGCCCTTGCCTGCCCAGTAATCCAGCATCTGCTGATAGCCATGCGGGATCTTTATCTCCAGCGGGTTGTTATTTCCCATTTTCTTCAACGGCCACCAGGACCAGCCGATGTCATGAGTCTCTACCAGCCGGATGGCTTCCGTAAACCAGGTATTGGAGTTCTCACCGGACTCGCCCAACCACAATGGGATATTGTATTTTTCCCGCAGGTCGAGGTAGTTCCGGATGGATGCTTCGGTGTTGAAATTGCCGTATTTGTGGAAGCTGAGGACCATATTGTCATCCCAGGGCGGGAGGACGCCCCGATAGTTATTGCCAAAGCCATTGCCTTCGATGATGATGATATGCCGGGTGTCGACGCTGCGTATGGCCTTTGTAATGTCCATCATTAGTTTCCTTAGCGGGGCATTTGTCTTCTCCGCGGTGCCGCGACGATCCGTTGAGTCTTCGAAACCCCAGTTGGGCTCGTTGATGATGTCGTAACCGCCGATCCAGGGTTCGTTCGCATAGCGTTCCGCGAGTTTTTTCCAAAGGGAGATCATTTGCTGTTGGTTGGCCTCACTCTGCCAAAGAGAGGGTTTGGCGGGATCGCGGTCGGAGATATTGAGGTCGTTGCCCTGGCCACCGGGTGCGGCATGCATGTCTAAGATCAGATATATTTTATTTGCCTTGCACCAGCCGAGCAGGCTGTCCAGCATGACAAAACCTTTTTCTTCGGTGAACAGGCGATAGTGCATGGGGATCCGCACCGAGTTGAAACCCCAGGCGGCCATCGAATCGATATCTGTCCGCCGGATGAAGTTGTTCAGCCAGCCCTGGTAGAACTCCTCCGTCTTTTCCCGTCCGGCCAGCCCGGCGATCTTTTCTTTTATCCGATACTGCTGCCCGATGGACCCTACCCGTAGCATATAGCCCTCTTGTAACATCCATCCTCCCAGCCCCATACCCCGGAGGATGACCTCTTCTCCTTTGTCGTTGACGATGATCCTGTCTTTTGTCATTAGAAAACCCTGCCCTTCCACCTGTGTCATATATAAAAAAAGGGCAATTAGAAGAAGGAATGAATATCTGATCATGGATGGAAAATACTAAAAAGTACGGATGTGCTATTCGCCGGAACTACAAAGCATGCGGATGCCGTAGTAGAGCCGTACAGGGCGTGTATCAAAAGCGTACGGTCATTTCGGCCTTGAATATATAGCCGATTGATTTAGAATATCCTGACAGTCTGGCTTGTTTTTGGGGGCGAAACAGGTATGCTTAAAAACTATATCAAAACTGCACTGCGCAACCTTGTCAGGAACAGGGTTACCGCTTCGATCAACATCGGGGGTCTCGCCATAGGTATGGCTGTCGCCATGCTCATCGGGTTATGGATATGGGATGAAGTGGGTTATGACAAAAGCTTTCCAAACCATGACCGCATCGCACAGGTGATGCAGAACCAATGGCTTAACAATCACACGGAGACCTGGAACAGCGAATCCTATGTAATGGGGGCCGAATTGCGCAAGTATTATGGCAGCGATTTTAAGCACATCATCATGGCCGGATGGACCTATGCCCACCTCCTGTCCTACGGCGATAAGAATATAAAAAAAGGCGGTAACTATATGGAGCCCGGCGTCACCGATATGTTGTCGCTGAAGATGCTGAAAGGCGATCGGGATGGACTAAAGGACCCGGCCTCCATCCTGATGTCTCAATCCACGGCAAAGGCCGTCTTTGGGGATGAAGACCCCATGGGTAAGACCATCACCCTAGATCATAAGATACTGGTAAAGGTTACGGGTGTATATGAGGATCTTGCTGCCAATTCTTCCTTTGCCGACCTGACCTTTATCTCCCCCTGGCAATTGTTTGTCAATACGGAGCATTGGGATACCCGTTTTAACAACCCCTGGGGGGCCAGCTGGTTCCAGACCTATGTGCAAATAGCCGACAATGCCGACATGGATAAAGTATCGGCAGGGATCAGGGATGTCAAATTGAACGCCATCAAAAGAGGAAATAATAGTGATGAGGCACGGTACAGGCCAGCCATTTTTCTCCATCCCATGAACAAATGGCATTTGTATTCGGAGTTCAGGGAAGGGGTCGTCGTGGGAGGCCGTATACAATATGTCTGGCTCTTTGGGATCATCGGCGTCTTCGTATTGGCGCTGGCCTGTATCAATTTTATGAACCTCAGCACAGCCCGTAGTGAGAAGCGGGCCAGAGAGGTCGGCATACGAAAAGCCATCGGCTCCATGCGCGGACAGCTAATTGCCCAATTCTACAGCGAGTCCGTATTGATAGCCTTCTTTGCTTTTTTAACATCTCTCCTATTGATACAGCTCTCTCTCCCCTTCTTTAACGAAGTGGCGGGTAAGAAAATGTCGGTGATGTGGAGCAGCCCCGTCTTCTGGCTGGTTTGTATCGGGTTCACGTTGATAACGGGGTTTATAGCAGGCAGCTATCCCGCCCTGTATCTTTCTTCTTTCCGGCCGGTGAAGGTGCTGAAAGGCGTATTTCGCGCAGGCAGATCCGCCACGTTGCCCCGCAAGGTGCTGGTAGTTGCTCAGTTTGCCGTCTCAATCATCCTGATCATCGGTACTGTAGTTGTCTTTAACCAGGTGCAATTTGCCAAGGGCCGTCCGGTTGGCTATACCCGTGAAGGGCTGGTCACTGTGCAGGTACAGACGGATGAGATGCGGAACAATTACGATGCGTTCAGGAACGACTTGCTGGCCAGCGGTGTGGTCACGGGTATCGCCCAGTCGGAAAACATGGTGACCAATATTTACGTCACCAACGGCGGGCTCACCTGGAAAGGCAAGGACCCCAATTTACAGGAGCAGTTCACATCGATGTGCGTCTCTGCGGAGTTTGGCAGGACGGCAGGCTGGCAGATAAAAGAAGGGCGTGATTTCTCTTCGTCTTTTGCAAGCGACACCTCCGCCTTTATTGTCAACGAGGCGGCCGTCAAATACCTTGGGTTTAAAAACCCTGTGGGAGAGACCATTACCTGGTTTGGCAATGGTCAGATGAAGATCATCGGTGTAGTAAAGGATATGGTAAATCAGTCGCCCTATGATCCCGCCCGGCAGATGTTCTTTTTTCTGCCCCGAACGAAAGGATATCACCTGGATGTCGTGAATCTCCGCATGGCGCCAAATATCAACGCTCACCAGGCCATCGAAAAGATTGGAGCCATCTATAAGAAATACGATGCTTCCACACCTTTCGAGTATAATTTTATTGATGATGCCTATGCGCAGAAATTTGCGAATGAGGAGCGGGTTGGCAAGCTGGCCGGCTGCTTTGCCTCACTGGCCATACTCATCAGCTGTCTGGGTCTTTTCGGCATGGCGTCCTTTGTGGCGGAACAAAGAGTAAAGGAGATTGGCATACGAAAAGTATTGGGCGCATCCGTTCTGAACCTGTGGCGGCTGCTATCAAGGGAGTTTGTAGCGCTGGTGGGTATCGCTTTTGTCCTGGCGGCGCCCCTGTCCTATTATTTTATGCACAGCTGGCTGCGCAATTACGAGTACCGGACGGATGTCCATTGGTGGATCTTTGCCGCTGCGGGTATCGGGACCCTGCTGGTGACCCTGGTGACGGTGAGCTTAAAAAGCATTCGGGCCGCTATGGCCAACCCCATTCGCAGTCTTCGATCCGAATAGGAGTAATCTTACTCCGGCGCTGGCCCGTATATAATCCCGTACGGCGCCGTTGAACTGGGTCGGTACGCTTTGTCCATTTTGCGTATACAGCCAGTCCGATCCATGTCCTGTCTCGCCGTGCAGGATATTGCCGGAGAGGAAAAGGGCCCATTTGCCGGGGCCGGAGCCGGAGCTATTTTTCAGATAATAAGAAAACCGCAGACTGCCCTCCAGGTTAAACCCGTTCGCCTTGTCCTCGAAGCTGAGCGGATGTTGAAAAGTCGAAATAAGGTTCCAGTCGGCCTGACCCCTGTAGTTGACCAGATCATATAAAAAGCTCGCTTCCAGGGAAAATGACATCCCGATCAGTATCCTCCCCCGCAAGCCCGCTACCAGCCCTTCATATTTTGTAGCATACGTGCTGCGAAGCCCCGCGGCAGAGCCAGACTGATCCGACGACAGCAGGTAGAGGGATTGCTTTTGCAAGGAATATCCCACCAGACCCGTCAGGGTGAACAGCCCGCTGCTCCATATGTCATCTTCCAATGTCGTACGCCATGAGAATGTCATGCCCTTATTGGCATCAAAGGCGCCGTAATAGGAACGATTGGTACGATTGTCCCCCTGGTAGTCCATATCCGTAACCTTGCCCGAACTAATAAACAGGCGCGAATAAGAGGATCGCAGATGGAATTTCTTCCAGAAATTCCAATCCGCCTCGGCCGCCGGCGCAATGCCGGCGAGACTTTTCCATTTCAGCTCCGAATAGATATTAGGGTCAGTGCCCTGGGTATTACCTGCAATGCTCCATCGAAAATCTTCGGATTGATACCCGGATGAAAGCGCAAAACTAATTTTCTGCGCCCGGGCGCAAACGGAGGTAGTTAACAACAAAAGGGTAAGCGCTTTTTTCATTCTCACTCATTGAACAGTAAAATTAAGCTATCCTGTGTATTTTTATGGTGAATCCTGGCAATATTGGCATTTTCTCCACAACGATATGCTTTGGTCACCCGGCTGCCGCGATGGATCTACCATGCGCTGTTCTGGACGGCCTATTTTGGCTCGGCGACCGTCATCGCGCTGAGCAATCGTCCTATCCATAGCTGGACTTATTTTCTCCAGCTGCTGACCTTTCTGCCACCGGATATGCTACAGGTGTACCTTAATATTTATTTGCTGATACCCTTTCTGTTGTTCCGAAGAAGATATGTTCTTTACTTTTCCACGCTGCTGATATGCGTTTTCCTGCATTCGGCCCTACTCATTGGACTTCATCGCTATTATACCCATCATGGCGAAACAGGCTTCAACTATGTAAAGGATCTTACTGTCGGGAACTTTTTAATACAGGGTCTGAACATCCTTTCGCTTATAGGGCTGACGACGGGTATCAAGTTCCTGAAAGATTGGATGCGACAGGAACGGCAGTGGCAGGAGAAGGAAAAGCAGCACATCCAGACGGAGCTTAATTTCCTCCGGAGCCAGATACATCCACATTTTTTCTTCAACACGTTGAACAATTTGTATTCGCTCACGGTCCGCAAATCCGACCAGGCGCCTGAAGTAGTGCTGAAGCTGTCGGAGCTGATGAGCTATATGTTGTATGAGTCGGGCACACCGATGGTAGCGCTGGACAGGGAGATCGCCAACCTGGAGAATTATATCGCCCTGGAGAAGCTGCGGTTTGGCTCGCGGCTGACACTTTGTTTTGAAAAAAAGGGAGACACCGGCTTTTTCCAGATACCGCCCCTGCTCCTGATCACTTTTGTGGAGAACAGCTTTAAACATGGACTGAAAGGCAAGATGGGACGGGTGCGTATAGATATATGTCTGCGGGTGGAAAAAGGATTGCTTTTCTTTAATGTTTGTAATCCGGCAGGTCAGGAAGAAAGTGCGCCGGGCGGCATCGGATTAAAAAATGTCCGACGCAGGCTGGATATACTCTATGAAGGGAGGTATGATCTTCGCCTTGAAAGGACGGATGATCTGTTTGAGATAAAACTTAAAATTCCGCTATGAACAGGCTAAAATGCATGGTGGTGGATGACGAACCGCTGGCCATCGATGTGGTGGTGGATTACCTGCAAAAATGGGATATCCACCCTGTCTGTTGCGAGAATGGCGTAGAGGCGCTGCGACAGCTACAGAACGAGGATTTCGACCTGCTGTTCCTGGATATCGAGATGCCCGGACTTAATGGCATCGGTCTGCTGAAAAGCCTGTCACGCCGCCCTGCCGTCGTTCTCACCACGGCCTTCAGGGACTATGCCGTAGAAGGTTTCGAGCTGGAAGTGCTGGATTATCTCGTCAAACCTTTTTCCTTTGCCAGGATGCAGCAGACCATGGATAAGTTTGTGCGGTGGAGAGAGGCGGTTGTACCGCCGCAGGACGTGCTTTTTCTCAAGGTGGACAGGCAGCTGGTACCGGTGCCGGTAAAAGATATCCTCTACCTGGAAAGTAAGAAGGACTATGTGCGGGTCTATACTATCAGCAATGAATACCTCTGTCACCTCACCCTCACCGACATCACGGCCAGGCTGCCTCCGGAAAAATTCCTCCGGCTGCACCGGTCCTATACGGTGGCGCTGGATAAGATCGGTCTTGTAAAGGACAACTGTGTGCACATCCGGGACAGGATGCTGCCCGTGTCCCGGGAGCTGCGTATGGAATTAAAACGCCGATTGCAACGCTAGGTCATCCGTCGACAAAAAAACACCATCCATCGAATTTTCGTGTAAGGTGCTTTTAAATTTCCTGGATAAGCGGGAAATTTAAAGATGAAACGCGTTTACTCCATCGATATCGCCCGTGGCCTGGTAATGATCATCATGGCTCTCGATCATACCCGGGACCTCCTGCATACGGGCGCCATGACACAAAACCCCACCAATCTTGCAACGACGACCCCTCTATTGTTCTTTACCCGCTGGATCACCCATCTGTGTGCGCCCAGCTTTGTTTTTCTATCGGGGGCATCCGCCTGGCTGTCCTCCGTCAGACACCATGATGTCCGGGCCAGCCGCAGATGGCTCTTCACCAGGGGCATTTTTTTGGTATTGCTGGAGGTCACGCTGGTGAACTTCGGGGTCTGGTACGACATCCGTTTCCGGACATTATTGATACAAGTGATCGCCGCCATCGGATTCAGCTTTATTGGGCTGGGTATCTTATATAAGCTGCCAGCCAGGATCATTGGCATTATCGGACTGCTCATTATTTTCCTGCATGATCTTTTAACATTATTACCCATGGTCTCCAATCCTGTCCTGCAATTTGCGGGCGGCCTCCTGTTTGGCGGCGGAATGGTCAGGGCCGGTGGCGTAAGTATCGTTTTCGCCTACCCGATACTGCCCTGGATGGGTATACTATTTGCCGGCTATGCTTTCGGCCGGCTGTTCACGATGCCGGAAGAAGTACGTAAGAAAAGACTGCTGCAAACAGGATTGATCGCGCTGGGATTGTTCATCCTGCTCAGGGCGGCCAATGTATATGGGGATGTAGCCAAATGGAGCGTCCAGAAAAATGCGGTCTATACCTTTCTGTCCTTTATAAATGTAAGCAAGTATCCTCCCTCCCTTTTGTACACGCTGGTGATGCTGGGTCTTCTCTTGCTCTTTCTTTCCTTTATCGAGGGCAAAGGGAATGCTTTTACACGCGTCGTAACGGTGTATGGCAAGGTGCCCATGTTCTACTACCTGATCCACTGGAATATCATACATCTGCTGATGCTGGCGATGGTTTTCTTTGAAGGGTTCAGGGCGGACCAGCTTGTATTTGGGGCATTTCAGTTCGGACGGCCTCCGGGCAGCGGCATCAGCCTGGGGATGGTATACCTGATATGGCTATGCGTAGTGGCATCTTTATATCCATTGTGTGTCTGGTATGGGAAGTATAAAGCCAGTCACCCTGAAAAACGCTGGTTGAGATATTTGTAGCCGTCACCTGCCGGGCTCGGTAAAGGTCACGGGCTGCAGGATATAGCCTTTCACCTTCCGGTGATGATCCATGGCAGGTATCCAGTCGGGACTTTTTCGTACGGCATCCAATGCTATTTTATCAAAGGCGGGATAAAAAGGCACCACTACTTCCGCGTCCATGACTTTTCCATTCTCGTCGATAGTGGCGTTTATCACCACGGTAGCCTCATCTCCATTGGTGAATTTATATTGATCGGGGAAGTACAATGCCCGGCTGAGATAGCTGGCCCAGGCTTTTGGTCCGCCGGGGAAGGCTGCTTCCCTGTCGTCATTGGCGGTATCGGTCTGCGTCTTACCTTTCGCATCAAAATAGCTCTTTCGTAAGAGCTTTCCCTGGGGGTCATACACTTCTTCATCGCTGACACCACCCTCCTTATAGAAATACTGCCATTTCCCATATCTTTTAAAACCCGGACCATACCGGCCGGCATAGCTTGGCTGTCCATTATCGAACCAGACGATGTGCACGCCACTGCCATCGGGATTATAATTACCTGAATCACGCATATACCCCGAACGATACCAGCTTGACCGTACGCCAATGGGACTGCCTGACTCATATACGGTGGAATCATACAGGGCGCCGTCACCGTAATACTGTAGCCACAGACCCTGTTTTTTCCCTTTCCGGTAGACACCCGTGGATTCTATATACCGGGAGGGATGATAATAATGAAACCAGCCTGAAGGGATCTTGCAGGCGCTGTCCTCATAAAGCCCTTCCATCCGGAGCGTGAGGCTGTGCAGGAAATAATCACGACGATGCCAGCCGGAATCCGTCCGCTCCATGAGGCTGTAAAAGCGTGCATGTAGCGCATCCGTCTGATGCCACTGGTAATCAAAGTATTTCTCTGTTTTTTGACAAAGGGCCGTGGGGACAGCCAAAGAACAGAGCATTGCAAGCAGTAGGGGTCTGGTCATGGTCATTGCGCTCTTCCATATAAAGATAGCGCTAAAAATTTATCCCGAGTATCCTCTCTCTCACGGCGTCCTTTAGATGCCGGCTGACGGGGATGACGGCTCCGCCGACGATAAGCGTTTGCCCCTCCATGGAGGAGACTTTATCCAGGGAAATGATAAACGACTTGTGTACTTTCATAAAATGGGTGGATGGCAACCGGGCCGCCATATCCTTCAGGGTATGATAGGTCAGTATCTTTTTCCCCGCCGTGTGGATCATCACGTAGTTATCGGCCGCCTCGACATAGAGCAGTTCCCGGAATAGCAGCTTCTCATATTTGCCGTTGCACCGAACAAAAAAATAGCCCTCGTTCCTTTCAACCGCGGCAGAGAACATGGGGGCAGGCGATATGGGGGCAGAGGATATGGGATGGGCGGAGGCCTGACGTTGCAATGAAAAGAATTCACGCGCTTTACAGCAGGCTTTCAGCAACCTGGGGAGGTCCACCGGCTTGATAAGATAATCCATGACATCCAGCTCATATCCTTCCAGCGCATATTCGGGCCAGGCAGTGACAATAATGATCATTGGGGGATTGGGAAGGGATTTGATCAGATCGAGCCCGCTGAGACGGGGCATATTGATATCCAGCAATAAAAGGTCCGGCCGGATGGTGGCCAGCAGATCCAGCGCCTGAAAAGAGTTTTCGGCTACACCCACGATGTCCAGGAAATCTATTTCACCGGCATCCTCTGCAAGCCCCTTCCTTGCGATGGGTTCGTCATCCACGATGATGGTTCGCAGTCGCATCAGCATTCCAGTTTTAAGATGGCTTCAAAGTGATCCGTCGTCTGCCGGGTGGTAAGCGTGTGCCTGCCCGGATAAAGCAATTCCAGTCTCTTTTTTATGTTCAGGAGCCCGATACCTCCGCCTTCGGGCGGGCCCGGCGCGATGCTGTTGCAGGTGACGAATAAAAAGGAGTTCCCTTCCCTGCTGCAGCGGATAACAATGGTATTTATACGATCGGCATGAGACGACACATGTTTAAAACAATTCTCTACAAGAGGCATCAATAAAAAGGGGGACAGCGTCAGGCCTTTGACCTCTTCAAACCCTTCGAAGCAGACCTTGTAATTTTCATTGAGACGCTGTTGCTGCAGCTCAACATACCGGCGTATGAACAGCAACTCGTTCACGATGTCCACATAGGCTTTGTCACATTCATACAGCTGGTAGCGCAGCATGTGTGAGAACTGCTGCAATATCTCCCTGGCCGGCCTGTTGGACCTATCGATCTTATAATAGATCGTGTTCAGCGCATTGAATAAAAAGTGCGGATTGATCTGATTTTTCAGAAGCTCCAGCTCCGACAGTGCCTTGTCCTTCTCCAGCTTCTCCATTTTGCTGGAAGATTCCAGGCTTCGAAAGGACAGGCGTATGGCGGCGCCTGTGGCAGGTATGAAAAAGGTCATGAAATAAGACCCAAAAACAAGGTCGGCCCAGAACCAGTAGTAATAATGCTTATAATGAGCGATGTCCTGCCGGTATGAAAAAAGGGACCGGCCCTGCAAACGCATCTGGCTGAGAATGATAAGCGAGCCGCCCATAAACATCATTGCGAAAAAGCACAGGGCAAAAAGCCCCCATTTTTTACGATACAGCAGATGGGGTAACAAATACTCCACCACGGCGACGAGTACGGCCATCGTTACCGCGACGTCGATGGTAGCAGACAAGACGGACAGGGACATATCCTGTATGCCTCCCATTTTGAAGAGGAACCAAAATAGAAAGAACAGCCCTCCAAAAAGCAAATAAGCGCAGGTGCGACGTCCGATCTTCATATATATAAAAATACAGGCGTCCTGCCAAAATCGTCCGGTGTTTATGTAAAAGGCAGGTTTAAAGGGGCGAAATGCATGTCCGGCCTTTGGTCCCGTCCGGACGGTGAATGGCGTAATGGATTTCTGTCCCCACGGAGTGGGTGTTAGCTTTATTAAAAAAACTATGGACAGAAAAAAATTCATCTTATCGGCCACTGGCGGATTGCTGACGGGCCAGGCCATTTCCGCCCCTGCACCATCGGCCGAACCGGATCCCTATAAGGTGGAGCTGGTAAAAGAATTTGTCATCGCCGGACACGGGAACTTCGACAAAGTGCAATCTATGTTAAAGGACTATCCTAATCTATTGTACAGCAAGTTCGACTGGGGCAACGGGGACTTTGAGGCAGCCATCGAGGGCGCTGGTCATGTAGGTAATAAAGAAATAGCCCGCTACCTCATCGATGCAGGTGCAAGGGTGACTTTGTTCGTTTTGGCCATGCTGGGGCGGACAGACCTGGTAAAGCCTGTGCTGGAGGCTTATCCCAAATTGATCTTTGCCAATGGTCCTCATGGATTCACCCTTCTTCATCATGCCCGGGCCGCCGGTAAAGAAGGTGAAGAGCTGGCCGCGTGGCTGCAGGAAAAAGGGCAAAATGAGGACTGGATAAAGATCCGATAGATCACGAGGCAAGATGCTTGTTAAATCCCTGCGCCACCAGCCGTTCGTAGGCCGCCCAAACGTCATCGGGTATGTCCTGGGGTATCTGGAATCCTTTGTCCGGATAGATCCGGATACGCTGCAGATCGCCTACCATGATGTTGATCACTTTTTCAATGGGTATTTCTTCCGTGGGGTAGTCTTCGAAGCTTATCTGTGGTGAAGTGACGATGAGATTTTTATCGGGCCAGTGTTTTTTAAATGTCGCATAGCTTCTCCGTTCCATATAGGGTTTTTGCACCAGCAAAAAGGTCTGAGGGTGGAGACCTTTTTCTTCCAGCAGCCGCTGTGTAAAGAGAATATTTTCTCCGGTGTTCGTCGACTGGTTCTCGATAAAGATGGCTTCAGCAGGTACCCCCTTATCCAGGGCGATACGGGCAAACCTGTCGGCCTCCGGATCTTTCCATATCCCTTTTGTCACATTGCCCAATCCACCTGAAAAGATAAGGATGGGAGCCCATCCCTGTAAATACAGTTCGGCGCCTCTGTCTGCCACGCGCAGATCATGACTGCCTAATACCAGGATACAATCGGACTTTTCAGGGGTATGATTCAGATGATGGTAGTCCCAGAGTTTTTTGGCATCTACGAGTGCTTCTTTTGCGATCATAACGGCGCAAAGATAGCATATCGGTCCTAATTGCTGCCCGACAGGAAGCGGTAGCCTACTCCTGACTCCGTAATAATGTGCTCGGGATAATTGGCGTCCCGCTCGATCTTCTTACGCAGCTGTGCGATAAAGACACGCAGGTATTGCAGCTGATCGACATGATCGGAGCCCCATATCTCCCGGAGAAGGTATTGATGGGTAAGCACCTTGCCTACATTCCGGCCAAAAAGTGCCAGCAGCGCATACTGCGTGGCCGTCAGCTTAAGCATTTCGTTATCTTTTTTCACCGTACGGGTGGACAGGTCGATCTCCAGCCCATTCAGCTGGATGACAGGGCCTTCGTCTTCCGGCGCCGCGCCACGCAAGGCGGAGCGGATACGCGCCAGCAGTTCGCCGGTACGAAAGGGTTTTATGAGGTAATCATTAGCCCCGTTGTCCAGCGCGGCGATAATATCGCCCTCGCCGCTCACCACGGACAGGATGATCACGGGCTTGCCAAACCATTCCCGCATCTTCTTCAGCGTCGTATGCCCGCTCTCGTCCGGGAGGCCCAGGTCCAGGATGATGAGGTCGGGCGAATGAGTGGCCGTCAGCTGCAGCCCCTCCCGGGCGGTGGCAGCCTGTAATATGCTATAGCCGTGGGATTGCAGGGTTATCTCCAGTATCTTGCGGATAGAGGTCTCATCGTCGATGACCAGTATTTCTGTCGTTGTTTTAGGGTTCATGATACGGACAGTTGATATCTAAGTTTTTTGACAGGCGCTGTCTCTATAGCAAAACAGGCGGGAATGGTGATGATAAAACAGGCGCCGCCGGAGGATGCTCTGTTCGTCAGCTCGACGGTCCCGTTATGCGCTTCTACAAAGCCTTTTACAATGGATAGCCCCAACCCTGCCCCACCGATGCGGGAATTCGCCACGCGATAGAATTTTTCAAAGACCCTGGCTATTTCTTTTTCCGGGAAGCCGGGACCATCGTCTTCCACTACGAGGACCAGTTCCCCTGCGAAACGCGCCGCGCTGATAAAGACGGGTGTTCCCGGGGGCGTATAAAGGACTGCGTTGTGCAGCAGATTGTAAAGTACCTGTTCCATCAGTCCGTAATCCAGCCTTGCCAGGGGGAGGCCTTCCCGGATAGTAACGACGACCCGTCTGCCGGCCAGCGGTTCTTCCAGCTGATGCAGGACGGAAAGGATCATCTCATGGACATCCTGCCAGTCGACCTTTGGCTGGATAAAGCCGGATTCCAGGCGGGACATATTGAGCAGGTTCTCCACATGCCGGTTGAGCCGCAGGCTGGCCACGGATATCTCTGTGAGCAGCTTCCTGCTGTCATCCAGGGACAGGCGTTCCGGCTGTTCGAGCAGGTTGTCCGTAGCCCCGATGATCGTGGCAATAGGGGTCCTGAACTCGTGTGAAAGGGAATTCAGCAGTGTATTGTATAATTTGAGCGTCTTTGCTTTCTCTTCTTTCTGCCGGGCGATTTTTTCGATCTGTCTTATTTTATAGGTCAGGACCGCATTGACCAGGGCAATAACGAAGTACATGGACAGTAGGATCCTGTCTTCCGTATTGCCTACCCGGAGGTTATAGCGGGGCAGTAGGAAGAAATAGTCCCAGATAAGCGCGCTGAGGAGTGCGGTCAGCAGGACGGGAAGGATATCGAAGAACATGGCGATGAGGGAAAGGGTCAGCAGCAGCAAAAAGGCCACTACTTCCACTCCTATATAGGAGGAAAATAAGAAGCAAATGGCCGACACCCCGCAGACGGACAGGATGCTAAGCAGGTATTGGCGGGGCCGGCCAATCCTGGAACCTATAAATGGTGTGACAAATACATCCTGCATTTAATATGATAATATTTTCAATATATGTAAATTATAAAAATAATTTTTTCAAAACGGTATATTCACAAATTTCATTCACATAATTATATTTGTAATATATATAATAGTACTACGATATTTCGTATTTAGGGTAAAACTGCGCGATCCGGCGCTTAAAAAAGAAAGGAGGCCTTGGGAAGGGCCTCCTAACAGGTGCAAAATGGGAGTAAACCAAATATTTAAATAATCTTAATGTTCTATTTCCTGTTCCTTCAGCCCATTAGGGGTAGCTACCAGCAGGGTACCCTGTACATATTTCTCGTCGTGCTGGCTGGCATCCAGACCTTCTTCCTCTTCTTCGTCGCTGACACGCAGGGGCACGATGGCATTGACTACTTTGAAGATGATAAAGGATACGGCAAAGGAATAGCCAACGGCGATAAGCATGGCCTTCAGCTGGGTCAGGAAGAAAGATGCATTGCCATAAGCCCAGCCGTCAGCGCCGGCGCCATTCACTGCCTTGGTGGCAAATACACCGGTCATCAACATACCAACCATACCACCGATGCCGTGGCAGGGGAACACATCCAGCGTATCGTCCAGTACGGTCCTGGTGGCCTTGAAATGCACGGCCATATTGCTGACGACGGCGGCAAATACACCGATAAAGATACTTTGCGGCACGGCCACAAAACCTGCAGCGGGCGTGATAGCCACCAGTCCTACGACGGCGCCGACACAGAACCCGACTACGGAAGGCTTCTTACCCCTGAGCACGTCGAAGAACATCCAGGAGCAACCGGCAGCAGCTGCAGCAGTATTGGTTGTAGAGAAAGCCGAGACGGACAATGCATTGGCGGCTCCGGCGGAACCCGCGTTGAAGCCAAACCAGCCAAACCACAGCAGACCCGTACCGATGAGCACATAAGGGATATTCGCGGGATGCGTGGATATCTTTTGGATATGCGCCTTTCTGCGTTTCAGCACCAGGGCGCCAGCCAGGGCGGCGCAACCGGCAGAGATATGTACAACGGTACCACCGGCAAAGTCCAGAGCGCCCATCTTGGCCAGGAAGCCATCGGGATGCCAGCTCCAGTGCGCCAGCGGGGCATATACCAGCAGGCTGAACAGTACGGTGAAAAGCACATAGGCGGAGAAACGCATACGCTCTGCAATGGCGCCTACCACCAGCCCGGGAGTGATAATGGCAAACATCAGCTGGAACATGGAGAACAACCCCTGCGGGATCGTGTTCGCCGCCAC
>Ga0105240_10007699_pt1 | contig 15586 bp, 14 predicted proteins | sample KBSC54metaG_FD_80426 | JGI IMG/M metagenome (GOLD analysis project Ga0105240, IMG submission 80426) | Corn rhizosphere microbial communities from Kellogg Biological Station, Michigan, USA - KBS C5-4 metaG | ecosystem: Host-associated > Plants > Roots > Rhizosphere > Soil | place: Michigan, USA... | reverse complement strand
ACGCCGTACGACCTTTCCTCTACGACCTTGCCGTGGCGCATGAGCAGCGTGACGATCCCGGCCAGGCTCTTGTCGTCCACCTTGCTCTGCATGGCGTTATGCAGCCGGCCCAGTCGCTCCGACGAGAATCCCAGTGACTCGGGCTTGGCCGTCGTTTGAGCGAAAGCGAGGACCGGGGTAAGAAACAGGAGCGCGAGAGTCCTACGTCGCCTGGTCACGTGGCACAAAGTGGGTTTCATTTATCCGCATCATACCGTAGTGGCTGCCGCGGGAAGCCAACGAATGACAGGTTCTCGCTACACCGGTCTTGTGCCGGCCGTGCCGCTTACCCGAGAAACTGCCATCGAACTGATAGTTGCGTCTGGGCCGGAGATCCGTGCAGTTGGCGCGCAACGGCTCGCACTGATCGGCTCCGTAGTACGCGGTGAGGCTCGCAGCGGCAGTGATGTAGACATCCTCGTTCAGTTCTCTCCAGGGGCCAAGACATACGACCGTTTTCTCGCGCCGTCGGAACTGCTCGAAGCACGCCCTGGTCGCACCGTCGACCTTGTTACTATCGAGGCGCTGTCGCCGTTTCTGGGACCGCATATTCTGGCGGAGCGCCTTTGCGTGAACCGACCCGCCTACTTCTTCTTGACCTTCTTGTACTCTTCGCGGATCGCCTGCAGTTGCCGCGCGTGGGATTCCGCGTGGCCCGCATACCCGTCGAGCAACTGGCGCAGCATCATGCGGCCGTTCTCCGAGTGGTTCCCGGCGCGATCGAATGCCTCTTCCGGCAACCCCTTAAGCAGCTCGTAATTCTCGCTCCGCAGGCGGCGGAATGTCTCCAGCGACTGCTTGGGCTTGCGCCGCGAGTAGTCGAGATTCTGCGTCCACGCGTCCTGGTTGAACGCGATCAGCGTGGGGCTGTCTTCCGCGATCACCTGCCGAAAGCGGTGCGCTCCCACCAACTCCGCGTCGGCCAGATGCGCGACGATCTGGCGGATGCTCCACTTTCCGGGCGCGACCACGAAATCCTCTTCTTCTCCGAATACTCCGGTCAGGACCATGGCGAGCAACTCGGGGCCACGGCGATAACGTTCCAATTGCGCTGCGATTTCAGACATGGTTTCGTTTATCAATAATAATCGGCACAGCTCATGTAATAGCCGCACTGCGGACACACCAGTTTGCATTTCAGGCTGGTGAGGCGTTTGCTGCAGACGGGGCAGTACAGCATCGGTTCCCCCTCGTCCTTCGGCGCCGCAGGTTGTCGATCCTCAGACTCGTTCACGAATGTAGAGATTATACCGCTGGTGAAAGGCGCGATAATGTTGGCTCGGATTCGAATTCATGAAATCAGTTCTGATTCTCCTCACCTTCGCAGCCGGCTCGTTCGCCGCCGCCGCACTGCAGCCCGGCAATTTGCGCTGCGAATACCGCACAAATCCTCAAGGCATCGATGTGTCCGCGCTTCGGCTCGGTTGGATGCTCACTGGCGGCGATCCCAAAGCGCGCGGTTTGCGGCAGACGGCGTATCGCGTGCTCGCCGCATCCACCGAAGCCGGCCTGAAGTCGAACACGGGCGACCTCTGGGACACCGGCAAAGTGACTTCCGATCAGTCGATCCAGGTGGTCTACGCAGGCAAGCCGTTAACCAGCGGTGCGGTGGCGTTTTGGAAAGTGCAGATCTGGGACCAGGACGGCAAGGCGACCGATTGGAGCGCGCCGGCACAGTGGTCCATGGGACTGCTGCACGCCGCCGACTGGCAGGCCAAATGGATCGGCCGCGACGAGCCCGGCATTTATCAGGACCCGGCCAGCCGCTACCAGGCGCTGCGTTCCGCCCATTGGATTTGGGACGCCGCCAACGCGCAAACCGCCGCGCCCGCGGGCGACCGGTATTTCCGTCAGACCGTCGCCGTGCCCGCCGGCCGCAAAATCGCGCGAGCGGTCCTGATCGCCGCGGGCGACAACACCGCCGAAGCCTTCCTCAATGGCGAGTCCGTTTCGAAATCGAATCCCACACTGCCCCCGATCGTCGATGTCGCCGCGCTATTGCATGCCGGCGACAACGTGATCGCGATCCGCGTCACGCATCCGCGGCCCGATCGTCCGGCCGGCGTGATCGCCCTGCTGCGGGTCGAGTTCGACTCCGGCGCGCCTCTGGTGATCGCGACCGATAATCGCTGGCGCAGCACGACCAAGGTGGACGAGGGTTGGCAGAAGCCCGAGTATGTCGATATCGCGTGGCCGCCCGCCCAGGACCTCGGCGAATACGGCATGGCGCCGTGGGGCCCGGTCGGAATCGCCGCCGAGCATCGCCTGCCCGGCCGCATGCTGCGCAAGAATTTTACGCCCGACCGCAAGGTCCGCCGCGCCGTCATCTACATGGCGGGACTCGGCACGTCGGAGTTGTACCTCAACGGCAGCAAGGTCGGCGATCACGTGCTGTCGCCGGGACTCACCGACTACGACAAGCGCGTCCTCTACGTCACCTACGATGTCACCAAGCAGTTGACCGCCGGCGCCAACACGATCGGCGTGATGCTGGGCAATGGCCGCTACTACGCGCCGAGGCTGCAAAGCGGCACGCGCAATTTCGGCTACCCCAAGGCGCTCGTCCAGTTAAACCTGGAATATGAGGACGGCACGCGCGCCACTGTAGTCAGCGACGATTCGTGGAAGTTGACCACCGCCGGGCGAAGAGTACGACGCCCGCATGGAGTTGAGCGGCTGGACTCGCGCGGGCTTTGACGCTTCCACATGGGAAGCCGCGACGATCGTGGCCGCGCCCGGCGGAATCCTGGCGTCCGAAATGGCCGAACCCCTGCGCGTCACCGACACTCTGAAGCCGCTCAGCGTCAAACTGCTCAAGCCCGGCACTTACATCTTCGACATGGGCCAGAACATGGTGGGATGGTGCCGCCTGCACGTCACCGGACCCAAGGGCGCGACGGTGAAACTTCGTCATGCCGAAACGCTCAACCCCGATGGATCGCTGTACGTCGCGAATCTTCGCACCGCCGAGGCCACCGACCTTTACACGCTGAAAGGCGAAGGCAACGAAGTCTGGGAGCCGCGCTTCACCTATCACGGATTCCGCTTCGTCGAGGTCACCGGCTTCCCCGGCGAGCCCAAACTCGCCACGCTCGAAGGCCGCGTGGTCCACGACGACATGGAGAAGACCGCCGACTTCACGAGTTCCAACACGCTGCTCAACCAGATCCACCACAACGTGCTCTGGGGAATCGCGGGCAATTATCGGAGCATCCCCACCGACTGCCCGCAGCGCGACGAACGCCAGGGCTGGCTCGGCGACCGCTCGCAGGTGAGCCGCAGTGAGAGCTACATGTTCGACGTCGCGGCGTTCTATTCCAAGTGGGCCGGCGACCTTGCCGATTCGCAGCGCGCCGATGGCTCCGTCCCCGACGTCTCGCCCAACTACTGGCCGTTATATAACGACGACCTGACGTGGCCCAGCACCTTCATCTTCGTCCCGGGCATGCTGTACGACGAGTACGGCGACAAGCGCGCCATCGAGCAATACTACCCGGCCATGCGGAAGTGGCTCGATCACATCAAGGGCTTCGTTCAACCCGACGGGCTTGTGTCCAAGGATCAATATGCCGACTGGTGCGTTCCGCCGGAGGACCCCAAACTGATTCACTCGCAGGACCCCGCCCGCGTGACGGACAAGACGCTGATCGCGTCGTCCTACTATTACGAATTGCTGCGCGTCATCGCGCGGTACGCCCGCATTCTCGACAAGCCGACCGAGGCGGCCGACCTGGAGATGGCGGCGACGAAGGTGAATAGCGCGTTCCAACTGCGCTTCTTCAAACCGGCGGAGAACATCTACGGCAACGGCACGCAGACATCCAGCGTGCTGCCGCTGTTCTTCGACATGGTTCCCCAGGAAAACCGCGCCGGCGTGCTGGCCAGTCTCGCGCGCAACATCGAAGAGATCACTCACGGCCACGTGGGCACCGGACTCGTGGGCGCCCAATGGCTGATGCGCACGCTATCCGACAATGGACGCGCCGACCTGGCGTACACGGTCGCGACGCAGAACACGTATCCGGGTTGGGGCTACATGGTCGATCAGGGCGCGACCACGATCTGGGAACTGTGGAACGGCAACACCGCCGATCCGGCGATGAACTCCGGCAATCACGTCATGCAGATCGGCGACCTGGCAGTCTGGATGTACGAATACCTGGCCGGCATTCGCTCCGACCCCGAGAAGCCCGGCTTCCACCACATCCTGATCCGGCCCTATCCCGCGGGCGACCTCACCAGCGTCGCGGCATCGCACAAGAGCATGTACGGGGCGATCGCGACGTCGTGGAAGCGCGACGCGGCAGGCTTCGCTCTGAATGTGACAGTGCCGCCGAATTCCTCGGCGACGGTCTGGCTGCCGGCCAAGGAAGGCGCCAAGCTGACCGAATCGAACAAACCCGCGGCCGATGCCAGGGGCGTGAAGTTCCTGCGTTGGGAAAACGGGAACGCCGTGTTCGAGGTCGATTCCGGCAAGTACGCCTTCGCGGCCAGGTAAGACTACGGAATGTCGATCGTATATCCCGAGATCGTTGCGATCGTAGTGAACGGATTCGCGCTGCTCGAGGACACATTGAAGGTCGGAGTATCACCGGCGTCAAAATACTCCAACACCCCTTGATTGATCACATAGGCTCCGCCGCCAGTCTGGGTATACACGCCGGGCGTGAACTGAAACGCCCCAGCCTGATTGCCGGAAAGGTAAGCGCTATCGATGGTATCCGCGAAGGCTCCGCGAATGAGTACGCTGACATGCTCGATCACCAGTCGCTTGCCGGCGGGCACAAATGGGAAAGTCGTCGTCGAAGTGCCGCCGGCCCCCAGCACGTTGATACGCACCTGGTAGGGATTGCGCGCCTTCTCGTCCCGGCTCTGTACGAGCGCGGCCTTCACCTGCGCATACACGGGCACAGCGTAAAACCTGCCCAAAACGACCAAGAGGGCAAGCGCCCCGGCCAAAGTCAGTAATCTGTTCTTCATATAACGATTCCTCCGTCCTATTGAGTACATGCGCAAAACGCGCGCCGATTTTGCGATGAACTTGTCCACCTCTGTCTGCGCGCGCGGCTCCGATTCGGCGTGGAAGTATAGTTAAGCGGATCGCAGTTCCTTGCCTCCCACCCCAACGCGAGGAGGACAATGAGATCATGCGGCAGTCGCTCCTACTGCTAGCCATCTCACTTCACGCCCAGACGTTCGAAGTCGCCTCCGTCAAGCCCGCCTCCCCCGACCAGCGCGGCATCCAATGCAGCGGCGGACCCGGCACGGCGAGTCCCGGCCTCTGGCGATGCTCCAACGTTCCGCTCAGCTTCGTGATCACCCGCGCGTACGCATTCGAGGCATACCAGTTCCCGCCCAGCGATCCCTGCTGTCAAGCGCGCTTCGACTTCGACGCCAAACTCCCCGCCGGCGCCACCAAATCGCAATTCCAGAAGATGCTGCAAAACCTGCTCGCCGACCGCTTCAAACTCGCGCTCCACCTGCAGCCCAAAGACATGCCGGTCTTCGAACTCACCGTCGCCGACAAAGGCCTTAAGCTGAAGCCATCGCCGCCCGACACCGCCCCGGCACCCGAAGACCCCTGGATGCCCACCTCGTACACCACCGGCAAAGACCGCTATCCCGAGTTTCCTTCCGGACACAGCGGACTCGCCGGCCTGAGCGGCCGCTATCACTGGACTGCCTTCCATACCTCCATGCAGGACATCGCCAGCACGCTCTCATTCCACCTTGGCCGCCCCGTGGTCGATGCCACGGGACTCACCGGAACGTACGATATCGAGCTGAAGTGGACCATCGACATCGCCTGGATGCTGGAGAACTCCGGCATGCGCGACCAGGTCGCCGACCTCGCCAAGGACGCGCCCACCGGCCCCAATCTTCTCCATGCCGTGCAGGACCAACTCGGCCTCAAGCTCACCTCCAAGGAGGGCCGCGGTGAGATTGTCGTCATCGATCACCGGGAAAAAGTCCCGACCGGCAATTGACTCCAAGTACCATGTGAGTGTGGCTCGCAAGAAGACACTCCGCAAACCGAAGCGCTCCCCTGAATCGTCCTTCGTCCTCATCCTGATCGCTCTTTTCAAGTTGCTCAAAGCCTCCCTCCTGATCGCCGTCGGAATCGGCGCCATCAAGTTTCTGCACAAAGACTTCTACGCCACCGTCATGCATTGGGTCCAGGCGCTGCGCGTGGACCCCGACAATCACTTCGTCCATGCCTTCCTCACGAAAATCTTCAGCATTACGCCGAAGCAACTGAGGGAATTAAGCGTGGGCACGTTCCTCTATGCCGGCCTGTTCGCCACCGAGGGCATTGGCCTGCTGCTGCGCAAACGTTGGGCCGAGTACTTCACCATCGTGACCACAGGCCTGCTGATCCCCATCGAGATCTACGAAATCCAGCGCCACTTCACCATCACCAAAGCGATCGTGCTGGCGGTCAACGTGGCCATCGTCTGGTACCTCGTGCGGCGTGTGCGGACGCGCTGATAGGATGGAAGCCACGCCTCTATGCGCCTCATCCTCTTTATAGCCTTTGCCGGCCTCGCGCTGGCCCAGGATGTCGATCCGGGCCGCCTCACGTTTGAATCGCGCTGCGCCCGCTGCCACGGCGGCGATGGCTCGGGCGGCGAGATGGGACCGGACATTCGCTTCCGCCTTATCGCTCGCACCGACGCCCAGCTCGCCAAGCTAATCCACGACGGCTCCGGCGCTATGCCGCCCATCCCGATCGGTGAAGCCGAGCTCGCGCCGCTCACGCGCTTCCTGCGATCCCTACAGCCCCGCCGCCGTCCCGTGATCCACACCAGTGCGCGCACCGTCGACGGCCGACTGCTCGAAGGCGACCTGCTCAACCAGGGCTTCGACGACCTCCAGATGCGCACCGCCGATGGCCGCATTCACCTCCTGCGCCGCGCCGGCGACCGTTTCCGCGAGGCCGAGCCCGGCGTCGATTGGAGCGGCTACAACGGCGATCCCGGCGGCAACCGCTACACCACGCTCTCCGGGATCACCAGGGACAATGTCGCGCGCCTCGCGCCCAAGTGGACCTTCACGCTGCAAGGCGCGGGCCTCTTGCAGGGCACGCCCGTCGTGGTGGGCGGCATCATGTACATGCCCACCGCGAACGAATGCTACGCGCTTGACGCGGGCACCGGCCGCGAACTCTGGCACTATCGCCGTCCCGGCGAGAAGACCGGGGGCACCAACCGCGGCGTCGCGGTCGCCGGCGATCGCGTGTTCCTCGAAACCGAGAAGGCCCACATCGTGGCGTTGAATCGCCTCACCGGCGAGCCCGTCTGGGACACCGAGATCGCGGACTACCGGCAGAGCTACTTCGCCACATCCGCGCCGCTCATCGCCGGCAATCTGGTGGTCGCCGGACTCGGCGGCGGCGAACACGGCACGCGCGGTTTCCTCGCTGCCTACGATCAGGCCACCGGCAAGGAAGTCTGGCGCTTCTGGACTGTGCCCCGCCCCGGCGAGCCGAAATCGGAAACCTGGCAGGGCAAAGGCATCGAGCACGGCGGCGCGCCCACCTGGTTCACCGGCACCTACGACCGCGAACTCGACACGGTCTACTGGCCCAGCGGCAATCCCAGCGCAGAGTATTACGGCGACGATCGCGGCGGCGACAACCTCTACTCCGATTGCATTCTCGCGCTCGACGCCAAGACCGGCAAGCTGAAATGGTATTACCAGGGCACGCCCCACGACCTGTGGGATTGGGACGCCACCGAAACCCCCGTCGTGGTGGACGCCAACTGGGCGGGACAGCCGCGCAAACTGCTGCTGCACGCGAATCGTAACGGCTTCTTCTACGTCTTCGATCGGACCGACGGCAAACTGCTGCTCGCCAAACCCTTCATCGATAAGCTCACCTGGGCCAGCGGAATCGGCGCCGACGGCCGCCCCATCAAGCTGCCCAATCAGGAACCCAGCCCCGCCGGCACGCTCGTGTGTCCCTCGCAGGATGGCGCGACGAACTGGTATTCGCCCTCGTTCAATCCTGCGACCGGACTGTTCTACGTGCAGACGTTCGAGAAGTGCAGCATCTATCGCAAGGCGACTCCGGGCGCATGGGAGGCCGGCAAGGAATATCTCGGCGGCTCACAGCGTACCGCGCCCGATCCCTCGCCCGCGCGCATCCTGAAGGCCATCGACATCGCCACAGGCAAGATCGCCTGGAAGATACCGCAGCCCGGTCCGGCGAATTCGTGGGGCGGCACACTCACCACCGCCACGGGCCTGGTGATCTTCGCCGAAGAAGGCGGGTCGCTCATGGCCGCGGACGCCGCCAGCGGCAAGGTCCTCTGGAGTTTCCCGACGAATGAACTCTGGAAGGCGTCGCCGATGACATACTCCATGGACGGCCATCAATTCATCGCCATCGCGTCCGGCCCCAACGTCATCGCGTTTGGCGTGCAGTAACATGCCAGGCGAGCCGCGGCTCGCCTGCGATAGGCTGAAGCCCGTCGCCACCTCACATCCAGTTCTTCAACACAACCAGATCCGCCCCCCGGTACACGAGCGCCGATTGCGCGACCGACAATTCCGCAACCGTAATATCCCTCGCCGATGCCGCGCGCGTGCCGTTCACCGGACCCGCCACGCGAAACGCCTCGCCATCCAGCCTCAGCGTGCCGGCATTGACGCGTTGCGCCATCACCTGGCCATCGCGCTCGAACACCAGGTATCCCTCGGACCCGTCACGCGCCACGAACGTCGCACCCGACGCGATCGTCGCGATCCGCAACCGCTCGCCTGAATCCAGCGACCCGGCGTACAGCGCGCCTCCGCCCGAGCGCTCGGACCCCGACGTGAACAGGAACCGCCGCCCGCCCGGCAGGAACTGCGGCAGCAGATCGCGTGTCTCGCCATTCGCCGCATCGGGCGTCGTGATCTTGCGCGACGGTCCGCCGCCTGACGGAATCGCGACAAGCCCTCCATGCACATCACCAATCAAGATCGTGCCGTCGCGTCCCCATGCGCCTGCAATGTTCGTATTCACCTCGCCGATTTGCGCCGCCGCACCGCCTTCGACCGGCACCGTGAACAGCAGCCCGTTATTCGTGAAGGCCAGCGACCGTCCGTCCGGCGACCAGAATGGGGTCCCCGTCGTCCCTTTCTTCGACACGACGACACGGCCATCCCGAGAGTCGATTCCGCGCACATAAACGTCGCCGCCAACGGTGTATGCCAGCCACTTCCCATCCGGCGAAACGTTGAAGCGGCTGGATATCGCCGGGCGAGCGCCCCGAAACGACGCCGGCATTGCCGATAGGGGCATCGGTAGCATTCCTCTCGCCTGCGGGCTTCGCGGATTCAGCCCGAACCACGCCGCCAGCAATACCAGCATCACCGCCGCCACAGCGACCCCGCTGTTCTCGCGCAGCCACTCGCGGGCGCGACTCCGCGGCGGCGCAACGGTCTCCTTGAATGCACGCCCCGCGGCCACGCACTCCAGCGCGGCTTTCAAATCGCCCGCGGTTTGCCATCGATTTTCCGGATCCGGCTCCAGCGCCCGCCGGATTACCGGGGCCAGATCCGCCGCGTCCGTGAACATTTCGCGCAGCATCAGTCCAAACGAGTACAGATCGCTGCGCGCATCCGCTTCCTTTCCGTGGAACAATTCGGGCGCCATGTAATTCGGCGTCCCCACGATTGCTCCCGCCTCCGTAACACCGGAGCCGGATAGCGGTAGCCCAGTGACCGCCTGCTTGGCCAGTCCGAAGTCCAGCACCTTCACGCCAAACGCGGTCACCATCACATTGCCTGGCTTCAAATCGCGATGCACGATGCCCTTACGTTGCGCGGCGTCCAGCGCGGCGGCCATTTGCATCGCTAGCGGCAGCGCCTCCGCGGCAGGAATCGGACCGCTCGCCAACAACGATTCCAGCGTCCGGCCTTCCACCAGTTCCATCACGATCACCGGTTGTCCCGCACATTCTTCCACCGCATAAACCGTGCAGATATTCGGATGATTCAACGCCGACGCGGTACGTGCCTCGCGCTGGAAACGGCTCACAGCCACCGGATCGCCCGCCGTCTCGGGCATCAGGAACTTGAGCGCCACTTTGCGCGCAAGATTGAGGTCCTCGGCCCGGTAGACGACGCCCATTCCGCCGCGCCCCAGTTTCTCCTCCAGCCGGAAATGCGAGATCGTCTGCCCCGGATTCAACTCGTCCGCGAACGCACCCGCCGACTGCTCGCGCAACGACGGAGCGCGCCGGCATTCCGTCTCGACCCGCGCCAGAAATCGATACCCGCGACGCGCCACCGTCTCCACAAATTGCGGCTCGACGGCCGAATCGCCGAGCGCCTCGCGCAGGCGCTGCACCGCGGCATTGATGCCGTGCGACACCTCCACCACCGTGCCGTTCGGCCACAACCGCTTGCAGATTTCCTCCCGCAGCACAACCTCGGCAGGGTGCTCCAGCAGCATGGTCAGAATACGGTACGGCTGCTCCTGCAACCGAATCCTCTCCGTACCGCGGCGCAACTCGCCGGCCCGCATGTCCAACTCGAAATCGCCGAAGCGAATCACGCGAACACCACGAAATGACTTGGTCGACACAGCATCCTCCTCGCCGGCCTGTTGGTGATTGGACGGCGTAACCGCCAAGTGGTCGCGGAGATTCACGCGTGAGCGGCAAATGACCACCCCGGTATCGAGGTACGCGCCGCCAACTCGCACAATCGCTTTGCCATGAGCAATTTCAACGGACCGCACAGTATGGCCGCGGTACTCCTGCTGACCTTTGTCCCCATTCACATTCGCCTCGTGGATAGAGCCGGACTACCGGCGAAACTGCGAACGGACGCCCAGAGGACTGTCCAGGCAATCTTCAATAAGACCGGACTGTCGCTCCAGTTCGTGGAGTGCTCGGGCGAACCGAACCCGAACGATTACTTTTTACAAATCGTCAATCTTCGGCCGAAGCACCTTGCGCCCGATTCCGCCGGCTCGGCCGTGCTCGTACCCTCCCCCCGCCCCGGCGACAGTTATGCCGTCATCTGGTTCCCCGAGGTGGAATCCGCGGCGCAATCGCTGCAAGCGCCGGTCTCCTCGGTACTGGCAGCTTCGATGGCCCACGAGATCGGACACCTTTTGCTGCATTCCTCCCGTCACTCGCACAGCGGCGTGATGTCGCCCCGCATCGATCGCCGCCAAATCCGCCTCCTCGAACGCGGCGAGCTACTCTTCACCTCCGCCGAGTCCGCCCGCCTCGGCAGTTCCGCATATAATAATTGAGCCGCTGGGCGGCCGGAGGACACATGGGAAGATACCTGAACGAACGCGAACTGGGAGTTGCACAAGATGAGATCGGATTTCCCAACATTGGGGACTGCATGGGCGTGGTGCTCCTCACGACCAACGAGATGTTTGGCTTTCATGCGATGCCGGGAGATTCCGCCCGCGTCACGGCCATGGCCAATTTCATCGGAACCAAGCTGAATACGGCCATCCACCTGTACGGAACCTGTATCCGCAAGAAACGTTACGACGGCGACAATCACCAGTGGCTGACGGAAATGCAGGCCATCGCGGCAGGTCTGAATTATCACGGCCCCGCCAGCGGTTTCGATCTGCCCGCTTACCCCAACAACAAAGACGGCACCAACGACACTACCTATCTGGAGTACCGGCGCAGTTCGGGTGCGACCACGTGCGACATTTACTACAAGCGCATGAGTAAGATGCAAACCCCCTCCGGCCCGAATTTCACTACCGATCCAGTCGAGCGCGTCCTTCCCGGCGGTCCCACCGGGTTCAAGCACGTACTGCCTAATGTCGCCATCACAACAAAAGCGGAAGTGATCGAGACCTACTGGAATAAGGGCGAGCTGCACGAAGTGCCCGAATCCAAGATCGAGACCATCACGATTCCGTAGGACAGACCCGCAATCCCACCGAAAACCTTTGACAGCGGGCGCGCCGCCGGGCATGCTCGTGATTACGCGTGCCGCGTTTCCGATCCTGCTGGCGACCTTGGCTCTTTATGCCCAGCCCGCCGCCGAACCCTCCTCGCTCCTGGGCAAGATCTCGAACGACTCCAACGGCCAGCCGCCGGCCAAAGCCGTCGTGTCCCTCAAGCGATCCGGACCGCGCCCTGCCGATTACAGCGCGGTCAGCGATGCCGCGGGCCACTTCGCCATAAAGGGTATCGAGCCGGGAACCTATCGCATGCAGGTCGCGCGCAACGGCTTCGTGCCCTTACACTCGAACATCATGGTGGGCAAGCCGGTCAACGACATGATCCTGCGCATGACCTCGCAAGCCATCGTCACCGGCCGCGTGCTCGACGAAGACGGCGACCCCGTCGCCAATGCTCGCCGTCCAGGCCTTGTTGTGGACTTTCGTGTAAGGCCGGCGCCAGCCGAGCGGCAGCGGCTTCGGTCAGACCAACGACCTCGGCGAGTACCGCATTTTCGGACTCCTGCCCGGCGCATACCACCTAAATGCCATCCTATGTCTTCGGATCTATCTGTAACCGACGATTGCGCTCCCTTTACGGTCGCGGCTCCGTTCGGAGTCAGGACCGGCGGAGGGAGATCATGGGGTCGATGCGGGTGGCGCGGCGGGCGGGGAGCCACATGGCGGCGACGGCGACCAGGATCAGGAAGGCCGCGGCGGCGGCGAAGGTGAGAGGATCGGTGGCGGTCACGTGGATCAACATGCCGGAGACGAGGCGGGCGACGGCGGCGGCGGCGACGATTCCGAGCGTCAGGCCGGCGAACACGAGGACGAGGCCTTGCCGGAGGATCATCCCGATCACGTCGGCGGGACGCGCGCCCATGGCCATGCGGACGCCGATCTCCCGGGCGCGCTGATTGACGGCGCACGACATGACGCCGAAGAGTCCGAGCGCGGCGAGGAAGACACACATCGCTCCGAGCGCCGCCATTAAGCTGGCCGCCACTTTCTGCGGAAACTGCGCGATCTGCGTGTACTCCGAGAGCGGCACGGCATGGTACGACGTCACGGTCGAATCCGTCGCGATCACAGCTCGGCGCAGCGTGGGGATGGCCTGCAGCGGATCGCCGGCGGTGCGCACGAAGACATCGAGCTCGTGGAGCTTGTAGTTGATTTCCGAGGCCGGCAGATAAAAGAACGGCCGCCGGCGCTCGGCCGGACTGAAGTACTTGCTATCGCGCGCCATGCCGACAACCGTAGACCAGGCACCGAAGATTTTGGCACGGCGGCCCACCGGATTGTCGGTATGGAAATAGCGTTCGGAGAATGCCTGGTTGACGATCACGACATGAGGCGAGTTCATGTCGTCGGAATCGTTGAACTCGCGCCCGGCAAGCAGCGGGATGCGCAGCAATTCGAAGTAGCGCGGCCCGACCTTCGCGGCATTGATGTCCATGGACTCGTTGGGAGCACGCATGTAGCCTTCGGGATCGATGCGGTCGTACGGTCCGGCGGTAGTGCTCAGCGGGACGAAATCGGAATAGCTGACCGACTGCACGCCGGGCTCGGCTTCCAGATTGCGGCGCAGACGAAGAGCGAATTGCCGCTGCTGCGGGGCGGAGAATCCCGTGCCTTCGAGGAAGAAGCGGCCGAAGAGGACATTGCTGCTATCGAAGCCAGGATGGATCTGGCGCATGTTGTAGAAGCTGCGCGCGAAGAGACCGGCGCCCACGAGAGCGACGGCGGCGAGTGCGACTTCGGCCATCACGAGAATGCCGCGGGTTCGATGCGTCGCGCCGCCGGAAGCACCGGAGCGGCCGCCCTCTTTCAGCACTTCGTTCAGGTTGGCGCGGGTGGAGAACAGGGCCGGCGCAGCCCCGGCGACGAGCGTGGAGAAGACGCAACACAGGGCCGTGAACGCCACGATGCGGGCATCCAGATGGAAGTCCATGGCGATGGGCAGACCGATATCGGGGATGAGCATGGGGAGCGCGCTCCACATCCACGAAAACAGCAGCAGGCCGCCGAGCGCGCCCAGCGTTGCGAGGATGAGAGTCTCGGTCATCAACTGCCGGGCAAGGCGGGAGCGGGGCGCGCCGAGTGCGACGCGGATACCGAACTCACGCTGCCGCACGACCGAACGGGCCAGCAGCAGGTTGGCCACGTTCGCGCACACGATGAGCAGCAGGACGAGCGAGACAGCCATGAGAGTCGCCAGGGGCGCGAGCAGCAGGTCTCCGGCGCCGTTGTGCGCGCGCCAGGCGGGCAGGATAGTGGCCGAATACCCGCGATTGGTTTTCGGATACCACGCAGCGAGGCTGGCGGCCACGGCGGTGACTTCGGCCTGAGCGCGGGCCAGGGTAACGCCGGGCTTCAGGCGCACGACCAGCGAGGCGAAATCGCGATTGCCGCGGTCGGTGAGCACGGTGTCGTCCATCAAGCCGAGATCGGCGGCCATGCAGGCGGGTACCCAGATGTCCAGAAGCATGGGCGGCGAGGTGCCGCGGAAGCCGGCGGGCGCCACGCCTGCGATGGTCAGGGGATGGCGGTTGACGCGCAGGCTCTTGCCGACAATCGCAGGATCGGCATGGAAGTATCCGCGCCACAGGCGTTCGCTGATGACGGTCGCGGGATATGCGCCGGACGCGTCGTGAGCCGGCGAGGGTGCGAACAGGCGGCCCATGAACGGCTTCACGGCCAGCGTGTCGAAGTAATTGGTCGACACGATCTCGCCCCAGACGGGCCGCGAGGCGCCGGCGTCACCCAGGCTCATCGACAGGTAGCGCTGCGGGCTGAGTCCCTGGAGCAGCGTCAGGTGATCGCGGTAATCGGTGTAGTCGAGCCAGGACAGCGAGGTGCCGCCGTTGGGGGCGGAGGGGCGCGACATTTCCAGCACGGCCAGTTCGCCGCTGCGCGGGACGCCGGGGTAGGGGTGGAGCAGGAGCGAATCGATCCAACTGAAGACGGTAGCGGTGGACGCCATTCCGAGGGCGAGGGTCAGCACGGCGACGGCGGCAGTGCCGGGATTCTTGAAGAGAATCCTGACGGCGAATCGCAGATCCTGGATAAAAGTGCGCATGGCACTTACCAGAGGATGCAATTCGGGGGCTACAGCTAAGCGCTTCATTTTACGGGCAGGTCCCAACTGCCGGTGTGCGAATCCGGGTTTGCCGTGCCAAAATCGGACAATTGGAGTTTATCATCTGTAATAGGCGCGGCGGGATTGGGGGTCCTGTAGGCGAAATTGAAGTGCTCGTACGGATCGGGAACAGGCTTGGGTTCGTTTGGCAGGGGAGAAACCAGGGATGGGGATGGGGGTGGGGGCTGGGGAACGGATGCGGGCTTGGGTTCGTTTGGTAATTCCGGTTGCGCGGGGGCGGCGCCGCGGCCCTTCTGGATTTTGGTGAGGGTTTGGATGCAGCGGTGGTAAATGCGGTGATAGTGGGTCTCATAACGATGGAAAAGGGCGAGTGCGGGCGAGGCGGCGAGGCGGTTGAAGGCGTCGACCATATCGTTGCCGAGGCAGCCGGAGGGTTCGATGGCGGCGAATTCGGCGTCGTAGACCATGGTTTGCATGCCAGCGGCGCGGCGGCCCCGCCAGGCGGCGCCGACCATTTCCTCGACAAGATT
>Ga0105240_10007698_pt1 | contig 15588 bp, 13 predicted proteins | sample KBSC54metaG_FD_80426 | JGI IMG/M metagenome (GOLD analysis project Ga0105240, IMG submission 80426) | Corn rhizosphere microbial communities from Kellogg Biological Station, Michigan, USA - KBS C5-4 metaG | ecosystem: Host-associated > Plants > Roots > Rhizosphere > Soil | place: Michigan, USA... | reverse complement strand
GAGTGCCGGCGCGCTCGCGCGCACGAATGCGGCGTCGAGCAGGTAGCGGACGACGAGCGGAAAGGCGAGGGTGATGCCAGCGCTCACGAGTAGCGCGGCGGAGGCGAGCGCGATCTGCACGCGGTAGGGCCGCATGCGCAGCAGCAGCGGCCTGAGCGCGCGCGGCGACGGAACTCTGCGCGCGCCAGGTGTCGACGCGCCCTCGAGGCTCCTGTCGGCGCTCAGAGGGGACGGCCGTCGAGCCATGCGCGAATCTGTGACAGCGCGGCGCTCATGCGCCGGCGCGCGTCATGCGCGCGCTGAAACACCGCGAATGCGTCGGCCACGGCCACATCGCGTTCGTCAGGGGGGCCGGACCAATTGTGCGACGACCATTCGCGGACGTGCACGCGGCCGTTCGCCGGTTTGCCGAGCATCAGCAGCCGCTCGCGCTCTCCGTCGCCCGCCGCCACGAGGATGCCGAGCTCGTCGGGGCCCGGCGCGCGGTTCCGATCGTCGCCGGACATCACCGCGACACGGCGCGGTCCACTGCCATGGCGACGAACAGTAGCGCGAGGTACAGCAGCGAGTATTTGTACACGCTCCACGCCGCCGCCGTCCACGGGCGGGCGCGCATGACGCGCACCACACCCGCGAGCAGCAGTCCGCCTAACGCAGCTGCCGACACCGCGTAGATGAGCCCGAAGGCTCCGAACGCCGCCGGCAGCAGCGTGATGGGGATGAGGATCAGGGTGTACCAGAACATCTGCCGCATCGTTTCGCGCTCGCCCCACACGAGCGGCGCCATGGGTACGCCGGCGCGTCCGTAATCGTGCTGCTTGAGCAGCGCGAGCGCCCAGAAATGCGGCGGCGTCCAGTAGAACACGATGAGGAACAGGTACACCGCGGCCAGATCGATGCGCCCCGTGACCGCCGCCCAACCGACAAGGGGAGGGAAGGCCCCCGCCGCGCCGCCGATCACGATGTTCTGTGGCGTCCGGCGCTTGAGCCAGCGCGTGTAGACGAACACGTAGAAGTAGAACCCCGCCAGCGCGAGCGCGGCGCTCAGCACGTTCACCGCGAACGCGAACAACGCGGTGGCGCCGGTGGCGAGCGCGAGGCCGTACGCCAGCACCGCCCGCGGATCCATGCGGCCGCTCGGCAACGGACGCAGGCGCGTGCGCGCCATGCGGTCGTCGATGTCGCGGTCGAGGTACATGTTCACCGCGTTGGCGCCGCCGGCCATGAGGTATCCGCCTAACGCAACCGCCAGCACCAGCAGCAGGCTCGGCGAACCGGCCACGTACATCGGCGCGATCGTCGTCACGAGCAAGAGCGAGATGATGCGCGGCTTGGTGAGCATCACCAGGTCGTGCGCGAGCGACGCCGTGCGTTCCTTGGCGACCACGACACCCGTCATCGCGTTGCCTCCGCGGCGGCGTGCAGGCCGCGTGCTGCGGGAGTCTCCGCGGCCGTACTGCGGAGCGGCACCGCGTCGGCTGCGCGCGACGCCATCCGCGCGAGATAGGCCGCCGAGAACAGCGAGAGCCAGATGAGCGCGCCGGCGCTCTGGTGCAGCGAGCGCAGCACCGGCGGCAGCCGCAGCGCGATCATCGATCCCGCGATCGCGATCTGCACCACGATCAGCGCCGCGGCGATCGTCAGCGCGCGCACGACGACGATCGCTTCACGCCGCCGGCGCACACCCCACAGCAGGCCGAACACGTGCAGCGTGAGCAGCAGCGCCAGCACGCGATGCGTCATTTGGATCGCGCGTCCCGCCGGCACCACGGCCGACGCGATCCCGGCGCCGCACAGCGGAAATCCGGAGCACGCGACGTTGGCTCCGGGGTACGTCGCCGTCATCCCCCCCAGGAAGATCGTGACTAACGCAATCGCGGCCCCCGCGATCGCGCCGCGCGCCGACCGCGCCGAGGCGCGCTCGTTCCGCGCGCACGCTCCGCCTAACCCACCGGCCCGCATCACCGCCGCCGACAGCGCCGCCAGCAGCGTCGCCGCCAGCAGCCAGTGCGACGCCGTCGCGTACCACACGTTGCCGAGCCAAACGGTGATCGCACCCAGGAGCGCCTGCGCCGGCCACATCGCGAGCGCGAGGAGACTCGCGCGCAGCACGCCGCCGCGCCCGCCCACGCCGGGCTCGCGCCGCGTCGCGTATGCCGCAGCGGCCAAACTGCCCAACGCCACCAGCAGCAGCGCGGCAATCAGCCGGTGCGTCCATTCGATGACCAGTGTGGGTTGGTCGAACGGCGGGAACCACCGCCCGTAGCACTTGGGCCAGTGGTTGCCGCATCCCATGCCCGATCCGCTGATACGGACGACGGCGCCGAACACGATTTGTGCGACGGCAACGATGAGCGCGGCGTAGGACAGCCGCCGCAACGGCGCCTTCATCGGACGATGCTCACGAGGGGTGCTCTACGACGACGGAGCTCTGCACGGGCTGTATCGCCTTCGCTTGGCCGTGCGCCTCGACGGCGCGCCACGTGAACACGAGAACCACTGCCAGCCCGACCGCCGGTATGAGCGTCCACACAACTTCGCTCCACCGCGACGGCGCCGGAACCGCATTATCGCTCGCGGGAGGCGTCTTGAACGCGGAGCGCAGAATCTCGATCTGCGCGACCACGCAGCACCCCACGGCGAGCCAGAATAAGTTGAGACTCAACGGGATTGAATTTTGGAGTTGAAACACCGTAAAATCGCCGTAGCGAACTGCGGAAGCAACCCGCGGACCACGTGCGCGTCAAAGCGAATGATTGCATTTTCACCGTCGCAGTCTCGCTGTTGCTGCTCTTGGTTTCTTCCTATTCTCCCATCCCTCAGTCCGCCGCCGGGCGACGCTTCCCTTTTCCGCAGGTCTTCATGGCCCTCCGCCGACAGCTCGGACTGCTCAGCACCGTCGCCGTACTCGTGGGATCCACGATCGGGTCGGGCATCTTTCGCTCGCCGGCAGGAATCGCGCAGAAGCTTCCGGGGCCGCTGCCGCTCATCCTCGTCTGGGTCACCGGCGGCTGCTTCGCGCTGTGTGGCGCTCTCACGCTCGCCGAGATCGCCGGGGCGATGCCCGCCACCGGCGGCATTTACGTGTTCCTGCGTGAGGCGTGGGGACGCCTACCCGCGTTTCTGTTCGGTTGGGCGGAGCTCGCGATCATCCGTGCGGCCGCGCTCGGCGCCATCTCCACGACGTTCGCCGAGTATCTGCTTCGGGTGCTCGGACACAATCCCGCCGTTGCGCCGTACGATGCCTACGTACACTACATCGCGGCGGTCGCGATCGCGCTGACGGCAACGTTCAACTACGTCGGCCTGCGGTGGGGCTCGCTGGTGCAGAACCTGACCACGGTTGCGAAATACGGCGGTCTGCTGTTCATCGTCTTGCTCGCGCTGGCGCTCGGACTGCCGCACACCGGTGGACACTTCTCGCCCGCGGTCCCGAGCGGGAGCATCAGCGTGTCGGCGTTCGGTCTCGCGCTCGTGTCGGTGCTCTGGGCCTACGACGGATGGGAAGACGTGACGTTCGTCGCCGGAGAAGTACGGGACCCGCGGCGCAATCTTCCGCGCGGCATCATCATTGGCACGCTCGCCGTCATCGCCATCTATGCGCTGGCGAATCTCGCGTATCTCGCCGTGTTGCCCGTCGATCAGATCGCGAGCTCGCCGCTCGTCGCGGCCGACGTCGCGGCACGCGTCGTTGGTCCGGCCGGCGTGGTATTCGTGGCAATCACCGTGATGCTGTCGGCGTTCGGCACGCTCAACGGATCCATTCTCACGGCGCCGCGCATCTTTTTCGCGATGGCCGATGACGGCCTGTTCGTGCGCAAAGTCGCAGCCGTCCACCCGCGCTTTCACACGCCCTACGTCTCGATCGCGTTGTGCGCCATGCTCGGCATCATCTTCGTGCTGGTGCGCGATTTCCAGCAGCTCGCCGACGCCTTCGTGATCGCGATCGTGCCGTTCCTTGCGTTAGGCGTCGGCGCCGTGTTCGTGCTGCGCCGACGGGCCGATTACGATCCGCCCTTCCGTGTGCCGGGCTATCCGGTCGTCCCTGCACTGTTCATCCTCGCCACGATCTATCTGCTCGTGAACGCCATCGCCGCGCCCGACAGCCGGTGGTCGACGCTCGCCGTGTTAGGCGGCGTGGTGCTCGGGATTCCCGTTTTCTACGCCACCGTTGGCCGGCGCCGTGTCGTGACCGGCGCGCCGGCTGAACCGTGACCGACGCGTTGAACCGGGGCGGGTGAGCCGAACCGTCGCCAAGGTCGAAGAGCGGAGCGCGGCCCTCCGGCGCCCGCTTGCACTGCGTGACCTCGTGCTCACGCAGCTGCTGTACGTGGTCGGCTCGTCCTGGGTCGGCGTCGCCGCACGGTTAGGCGAATCACAGAGCGCGTTCTGGCTCCTCGCCATCGTCCTGTTCTACCTGCCGCAGGCCGCCGTGGTGATCTACTTGAGTCGGCGCCTGCCGCTCGAGGGCGGGTTGTATCAGTGGACGAAGGTCGGGTTCGGTGAGTTCTGGGGATTCCTCACCGCGTGGAATCTGTGGGTGTATACGCTGGTGCTGCTGGCCGCGACCTGCCTGGCGGTGTCGAGCACGCTCTCGTACGCCATCGGCCCGCGCGCTGCCGCGCTCGCCGGCACCGAACGCTTCCAGCTGGCCGTGGGCGTCGCACTCATCGCCATGATGGTGATCGTGTCGGTATTCGGACTGCGCGTCGGCAAGTGGGTGCACAACTTCGGCGGCCTCGCGCAGGTCGTCGCGTTTGCCGCGCTGATCATCGCGCCGGTGGTCGCCGTCGCGCGCGGCGTCCACGTCACGTACCATCCGCTCGCCACCGGCGTGCCCAGAATGTCGCTCTTCAGCGCCAACGTGCTGGGCAAGTTAGGCATGGGCGCGCTGAGCGGCTTCGAGTGGGTCGCGATCATGGCCGGCGAGTCGCGTGACCCCGGTCGCAGCATCTCGCGCTCGGTCGTCGTGGCCACGCCGATCATCGCGGTGATGTTCATCCTCGGCACGAGCGCCACGTATTCGCTGGTGCAGGGCAGCGCGATCGACCTCACCGCGCCCATCCCGCAATCGCTCCGTCTGGCGTACGGCGCCTCGGGTGTGTTAGGCATCGTGGCGCCGGCGCTCGTGATGCTGCTCTTCGTGCGCGCCGTCGCGAACGCGAATTTGCTCTTCACCGGGAACACGCGATTGCCCATGGTGGCCGGGTGGGATGGCCTGCTTCCGTCGTGGTTCACCACGCTGCATCCCCGGTGGCGGACGCCCGTCAATTCGATCGCGTTCGTGGCCGCAGTCACGTTCGCGTTTCTGTTGTTCGGCATCTCGGGCGTCGGTCTCCAGGAAGCCTTCCAGATGCTCGACACCGCCTCGGGCGCGTTCTACGCGCTCACGTATCTGGCCATGTTCGCGCTGCCGGTGCTGGCGTCGGCACGGTTAGGCGGACGTCCCCCGCGCGCTCTCGTGGTGGCCGCCATCTCCGGCTTCCTCATGACGCTGCTCTATCTGGTGCTGTCGGTGGTGCCGATCGTCGGCGTGGTGAGTCGGTGGGCGTTCGCCGCGCGCATCATCGTGACGCTCGCGTTTGCCAACCTCGTCGGTGCCGCGCTCTACGCGCTCGCCGCGCGGCGCCGAGGGACCCAGGCGACGATGGAGAGCCCGGACACGGCCTAGATTTGCGCGCATGCCGATGATCCCACGCATCCCGATTCGCTGATGACGAACCCGCTGCGCGTCCTCGGCGTCTGCGGAAGCCTGCGCGCGAAGTCCTACAATCGCGCGCTGCTGCACGCCGCCATCGAGCTGGTGCCGCCGGAGATGGTGATCGAGGAATACATCGGCATCGGCGACTTGCCGCACTACAATGCCGACCTCGATATCGAGGGCGGACCGCCATCGGCCGTCTCGTGGCGCCGCGCCGTCGGTACCGCCGACGCCCTCCTGATCTCGATGCCCGAATACAACTTCGGCCCGAGCGGCGTGCTCAAGAACGCCGTCGATTGGGCATCGCGGCCGCCGGCCACCTCCGTGCTCCACCGCAAACCGGTCGCGCTTATGGGCGCATCGACGGGCATGTCGGGCACGGCGCGCGCGCAGCTGGCGCTCCGGCAGTCGTTCGTGTTCACGCAATCTCTCGTCCTGCCGGCGCCCGAAGTGCTCGTGTCAAACGCCGCGACCCGCTTCAACGATGACCTACGCCTAACGGATGTCGCGAGCCGAGACTACGTTCACCGTCTCCTCGTCCGCCTCGTGGCGTTCGCGCGTCAACTGGAGAGCGGACACAGCAAGGCGCGGCCGGACACGGCCGGACACTGACCGGCGGACGCGGCAGGACACTGCTGAGTCAATGGGAGCGTCGATCGTGTCCGGCCGTGTCCCGCTCCGTCCGCCTTTCTAGAAGACCTTCACGTTGAAGTACTTCTTCGGATTCGCCTTCACGTCCGCCGTCAACGAATCCATCCGCGCCAGCAACGTCCGCAGCTCGTTGTACACCCCGGGGTCGTTCAACATCTTGCTCACCGTCCCGTCCCCGTGCTGCACCTGCGCGACCACCGAATCCAACCGCGACGACGTGCGCTGCAGCTCCGCCGTCATCGCCTGCAAATTCCGCGTCGTCGCCGCCACATTGTGTACCGTGGTGTCGAGTGCCGCGCTGTCCAATGCCGCCGCACTCCGCCGAATCGACGCCAGCGTCATCGTCAGCGCCTCCGACTGCTGAGCCGCCACCTTGTGCAACTCCAACAGCAGCGCGTTGGTCGACTCAATAGTCTTGTGGATGTCCTGCACTCCGTTCTTCTGCACCAGCTCCACCTGCAACGAGTGGACGATGAGCGACAACTGCCCGCTCATCGAGTCGACGCGCGTCAACAACTGGTCCATGCTTGGCGCCGGTTTGCCGGTGGGAATCGTGTCGCCTGCCGGCAGGAATGCGTTAGGCCGGCACACCGGCGTCGAGTCCTGGCCCGGCGTCACGGGTACCACGCCTTCGGCGCCCACCGTCGGCTGCGGCCGCCGGCACGGATGCAGCGCAATCGACTTGTCACCGAAGAAGCCCTCGTTCTGCACCGTCGCCGACGTGCCCTCGGGAATCTTCCACTGCTTCTCGATCTCCATCGTCACGTCGAGATAGCCCGCCGGGTTCAGCGTCACCTGATCGACCGAACCGATTTGCACGCCCGCCAGCTCGACCGGTTGCCCGGTCTTGAGGTTGTTGCCCCAATCGAACTGCGCGTACATCGGATACGACTTGCTGAATCCGCGACGCGCGAGCCACAGCGTCCCGACGACGCCAACCACGATGGCCACGGTCACGAACACACCAACGATCACTTCGTCACGTCGCTTCATGGCGCGAGGGCAGGGGCGAGGTAGAGCGCGGTGAGCGCGTCCAACAGCAGGATGACCACCGACGAAATCACGACCGCACGCGCCGTCGACCGGCCCACTCCCTCGGCGCCCGTCTCCGTTACGTAGCCTTCATACGAACAGATGAGCGCGATGGACGTGCCGAACAGCGTCGCCTTGATCAGCGCGTAGTATACCTGAAACGGAATGAACGTGAGCCGGAGACCCGTCGTATAGTCCGTCATCCGCACCTTGGTCGCCACGATCACCGTCAGACCGCCGAACACGATGCCGATGGCAATCGACAGGATCGTCAGCATCGGCACCATCGTTAGGCCGGCGATCGTCCGCGGCATCACCAGATACGCGATGGGATCGTACGCCAGTGTCTCGAGCGCATCGATCTGCTCCGTCACCCGCATCGTGCCGATCTCCGCGGTCATCCGCGCGCCGACCCGCCCCGCCAGGACCAACGCAGTGAGCAGCGGTCCCAGCTCGAGGACCACGCTCTGCCGCACGATCCACCCCACTGCCGACAACTGCACGCCCGGGAAGAGCTGGTACACGGTCTGGTACGCGGTCACGGCGCCGATGAACGCGGCCACGATCCCGGCTAACGGGAGCGAGTCCACGCCGATGTTCTTCATCTGCTTGATGGTGAGCGGCAGCCACGTGCGCGGCTCGCTCATGGCGCGCATGATCTCGCGCAGGAAATGGACACGCCATCCGATCTCGAGAAAAATCCCGATCGTGACTTGCGCGACCGTGCGGAAAAACTTGATTGCCGCCCGCTGCGGTATCGGAAACGAGTCGGTCGGCCGGTGGCCGCCGTGCCTCGGATAGACGCTCGCGCTCACGCGATGACTCGACGGCGCGCCGTCACGTGCGCACCCGCACCAACAGCACGAGCCCGATCGAGGCGAACAGGATGTTAGGCAGCCACGCCGCCAGCGCCGGCGGGACCACGCCGCCCTGTCCCACGGCCTTGGTCAGCTGGATCAGCATCAGGAAGATCATTGTGGTCGCCAAACTGATGCCAATGCCGAACGCGGCGCCGCCCCGCTGCGCACTCGTGGCCAATGGCGCACCGAACACCGCGATGATGATGCACGTGACGGGAATCGCGATCTTGAGCGCGAGCTCCACCTTGAGCTCGTTCGTATCGGCGCCCGATCGCTCGAGCGCGCCGATGAATCGCCGCAGCTCCAGGTATCGCATCTCATCGGGACTCGGCGGCGTAGCCGTGAGATCGGCGGGTGCCTCGGTGAACACGTTGTCCCGCAGCGAGTCGAACCGCACCGACATCGTCTGCAGCGAATCCGGTATCACGTGCAGCTCGCCCTTCTGCAGCGTCCACACGTGTCGCGTCGTGTCCCAACGCGCGGACTGCGCGGCGACGAGATACGTCGGATACGCGGGCCCGTTGCCCTTGCGCTCGATGGTCACGTGATCGATCGCTCTCCGGTCCACGTTCAACGATGAGATCTGGTAGACGCGTCCGTGTTGTGCCTCATACGCGAAATTGAACCGGTCGCTCACCCCCGTGAACTTGCGCTCCTCGAGGATGTCGTTCCGTTTACGGTCCGTCACCGGCACGAGCTCGCCTAAAAATAGCGTGAACAGGGCCGTGAAGACGGACGCCAGCAAAATCGGCGCGATCAACCGATGGAAACTGATCCCCGATGCCTTCGCCGCCGTGACCTCGGAATGGCGCGTGAACGCGCCAATCGAAAACACGGCCGCGAACAGTACCGCCGCCGGCAGCACCATGAACATCGAGTCGGGCACCCAATACAGATAACTGAGCCCGATCTGTCCCCAACTCAGATTGCGGCTCAGATACTTCTGCAGATGGTCCGTGGCATCGATCACGATCGCCAGCAGCGGGAAGCCCAGTGCCGCCGCGACGAGAATCTTGCTGAACTCGATCAGGACGTAGCGATCGAGCGGATGCAGCAGCCGCTTCACGCGGGCCTCCGCCCAACGCGAATCCTGGCCCGTTCGACCTGCCGGCCGAGCCAGAGGCGCACGCGCTCCAAGAGCTCCGTGGTGTCGCGCGTCGCCGCCATCGCGCCCACACGCTGCGACCGCACCAGCATGATCGCGCCGATGACACCGAAGATGGCGTTCGCCGCCCACATGGCCCAGAATGGACTGAGCAGCAGCTTGTCCGCCAGCGCTTCGCCGCCGATCAGACACACATAGTAGATGCCGAACGCCACGACGCTGACGACGATCACCACGCCCACACCACCGCGCGGAAACCGGAGCGCGATCGGCGCGCCGAACAATACGAACACGACGCACGCCGCCGCGAGCGCGAACTTCTTCTGGATCTCCACCTGATAGCGCGCCATGGTGATCGACGCATCGGTCATCCGCGACCGGATCACCTCGATCTGCGCCGGTGTCACGAACGGGATCGACTGCATGCCTAACTGTGGAGAGACCGGCACGGTTGCTGCCCGTCCCGGCGTCGTCACCAGCGGATGGAGCCCGCCTAACGTGGTGTTCGGCTTGGCCGGCGTCGCCGGCGCCCGCTTGCCGGTGCCCTGCTGCGCGCCGCGCTTCGCCGCCTGCTTCGCGCCGGGTTTCGCCGTCGGTACACCCTGCTGCACCTCCGCCGCTTCCGCCGACGGTACACCGACCACGCCCAACGCACTTCGGATGAGATCACAGTAGAGCTCGCCCGATGTCCGCTGCGGGCGCCGGCTCGGGAGCGCGCCCGCCGGCGGCCGCTCGCCCGTCGCCGCGTACCGCGCGGTATTGCCCAACGTCGAGGCCAACTCGCTGCGCGCCAGATCCAGCTGATACACGCCCGTCTGATACTCCTGGTTCATCTGACAGACGGTCATCTCGCGCTCGCCCCGATAGTCGTCCTTCTCCGTCTTCTCGAATTTGTTCGTCACGCCGCGCACGCGCACCACGTCGGTCGTGAAGTACAACCGCTGCAGCGACGACGGATCGTCGTTAGGCACCTGCAATACGAACCCGTGGTGCAGCGTCATCTCGAGCGTGCTCTCGTCGCTCGTCAGACCCATCACGCCGCTGTCGGCGTAGATCGTCTTGCGATGGCCCGGATCCTCGAAATTGTAGATGAACACCTCGCGCATCCGGTTCGTTGCGTCGTCGATGTGCCCGGCCTTGAGAAAGATCCGCCCCGGAATCACCTCGTTGATCACCTGCTCGCGCAACGCGAACGTCGGTTTCTTCCTCGCGATGTCCGTCTGCAAAGTGCGCAGACGATGGTTCGCCCGCGGCAGCACCTGATCGTTGAACAGCAACATCAGCAGCGCCATCACGACGCCGCCCACCATCACCGGCGCCACGATCCGGTTCACACTCACACCGGACGCGCGCAGCGCCGTCACCTCGTTCTCCGCCACCAACCTGCTGAACCCGTACAGCACAGCCACCAACACCGCCATCGGCAGCGTCATCGCCACGATGAACGGAATCGACAACAAAAAGAATTCCCCGATGATACCCCACGATAGCCCCTTGCCAACCAGCTGGCCGAATTGCTTCGCCACCTGATTCAACAGGAGCAGAATCGTCAGGGCCGACAACGAGAAGATGAGTGGCCCAACGTGCTCGCGGATCACGTACCGCGGAAGAATTTTCACCGGAAGGACTCGCGTTCACTCTGCGCGACAAGGGACTCAGCCCAAATCTAAGACGAGCGGCGCCCGCGCGAAGCGACCCGCTCCAGCCCGCTCACGGGACGCGCGCCCCGCGCACATCTACTACTATTACCCCACCCCTACTCAGACTCCGGAGCAGTCTTTGCGCACCCGATTTTGGATGCTGCTACTCCCCCTTGGCATCGCCGCCTGCGCGCGTGAACGCCCCAGGACCTCGTTCAACGGACAGGAAGCACTCGGCTTCGTCAAGACACAACTCGACTTCGGCCCACGCATCCCCGGGTCACCCGCCCACCGCAAGACCGGTGACTGGATCGTTGCCCAGATGAAGCGGCGCGCCGATACCGTTCTCGAGCAGCGGTGGACCCATGTGACCGTCCACGGCGACACCCTCCCGCTCCGCAACATCATCGCGCGCTTCAAGCCCGACGCGGCCCAACGCATTCTCTACCTCACGCACTGGGACACGCGCCCGATCTCCGACGGCGCCACGGATTCCGCCCAACGCGCGCTCCCGATGCCCGGCGCCAACGATGGCGCCTCCGGCGTCGCGCTCTTTATTGCGTTAGGCGACGCCCTCCGCAAGACGCCCCCCACCGTCGGCGTCGACCTCGTGTTCGTCGACGGCGAAGACTACGGTGACTTCGACAACGGCGACCTCTCGAAGACGACCGATGTCCTCCTCGGCTCCACGTACTTCGCCCAACACCTCCCGTCGCCTAACTATACACCGCTCTACGGCGTCCTCTGGGACATGATCGGCGACCGCGACCTCGACATCTATCAGGAAGGCCACTCACTCCAACAAGCCCCCGAAGTCGTCTCCCTCGTCTGGAATACCGCCGCCGACCTGGGATACTCCCGGTACTTCATCCCTGCAGCCGGCCAGGTCATCACCGACGACCACGTTCCTCTCCTCAACGCCGGCTTCCACGTCATCGACGTCATCGACTACAACTACCCCTGGCACCACACGCCCCAGGATACCTTCGACAAAGTCTCCGCAAAAAGCCTCCAAATCGTCGGCGACGTCGCCACCAAACTCCTAACGTCGCAATAATCACTCGGCGCCCGCGCGCACCCGCAAGATTTCGCTTCGCCCAAAATATTTCGATGACGTCGGCCGCACCCTCCCGTCCTATCATGCGGCCACGATGCCAACACCCGCTGAACGCCGCGCCCTCTTCTTCCTCTCCGCCCTCCTCGTTCTGGGCGGCACCGTCCGCGCGTACGCCGCGCTCGCTACGCACGCAGCTCCGTCCGCTCTCGAAACCGCCGACCTCGACCGACAAATCCAAGACGTCGACTCAGCCCGCTCTCGCACAAAAAAGCCAACTCGGAAAGGTCGGCGCGGACATTCCACCATTCACGACACCACAGGCGAGTTCAACGTTCCCGCCGGCGCAGCTTCATCACAGACAACCGCGCCCACCGAGCGCGCGCCTGCGTTCGTCAAACTGCCACGCCGCACCCGCAAGCCTCGCGACTCGTCTACCGCGGCAACCGACGTCCACATCGACTTGGATGTCGCGACCGCAGCCGACATCGAACGCCTCCCACGCATCGGCCCAACTCTCGCGCGACGCATCGTCGCCAATCGTGATTCGCTCGGTCCCTTCGGCGATTTAGAAGGATTGAAACGCGTGCGCGGAATCGGTCCCGCACTCGCACGTATCCTCGCTCCCCACGTGACGTTCTCACTCCAACCGCGTCCTCCCCGTGTGGATCGACCGGACGGGCGAGGGGCCGTCCGAAAGCCACGCCGCAGCCGCGCCCGCGTGTCAGATCCTCCTTAAGCTCACCGACGAGCGGTCACGCATCCGCCTCGGCACTCGCTTTCGACGCCCCCTGTAGTCAGCTCGATCCTACGACGCGAAATAACCCCACCCGGGCGAACATGGCTGCACCCGTAGCTGCATCTGGCGAGCGCATCGGCGAGCTCCTCATTCGAGAAGGGCTCATCACGCGCGATGCGCTCGACAAAGCGCTCCAAGAGCAGAAAAACACGGGCATGCGCGTCGGCTACAACCTCGTCAAACTCGGCTTCATCGACGAAGTCGACCTCACGAGGATGCTCGCGCGTCAGTATCGAATGCCGGCTGTCGACCTCAGTAACTTCGAAGTCGACGCTCGCATCGCCAAGCTCATCCCCCCCGAGCTGGCTCAGCGTCACCTCGTGCTCCCCCTCAAGCGCGAAGGACGCACCCTCACCGTCGCCATGGCCGACCCCTCCGACCTCGGCGTCATCGACGACCTGAAGTTCATTACCCGGTACGACATCTTCCCGGTCATCGCCGGCGAATACACGCTCCGCAACGCCATCGAGCGCCACTACGGAGAAACGCCGGACGACGCACTGCAGAACCTCCTCGCCGACATCGGCGATGATGGCGACGTCGAGGTTGTTGAAGACCGCGAAGAAGAAGTCAATGCCACGGCCCTCGCCGCGGCCATCGACGACGCCCCCGTCGTCAAACTGATCAACGGCCTCCTCACCGACGCCGTCAAACGCGGCGCTTCAGACATCCACTTCGAGTGCTACGAACACGAGATGCGCGTCCGCTACCGCGTCGACGGCGCTCTCCAGGAAGTCATGAAGCCGCCAATGAAGCTCAAAGCCGCCCTGATCTCCCGCTTCAAGATCATGGCGAACCTGAACATCGCCGAACGCCGCGTGCCGCAAGACGGCCGCATCAAACTCAAGATCGGCAAGAAAGTCATCGACTACCGCGTCTCGACGCTGCCCACGCTGTTCGGCGAGAAGGTCGTCCTCCGAATCCTCGACAAGGGCAACCTCACCCTCGACCTCGAGAAGTTCGGCATCGAGCCCCGCGCCGAACACGACCTCATGGAGGCCGTCTCCAATCCCTACGGCATGGTGCTCGTCACCGGCCCAACGGGATCCGGCAAAACGACTACCCTCTATTCGGCGCTTTCCAAGGTCAACAACATCGACGTCAACATCATGACCGCCGAAGATCCCGTCGAGTACAACCTGTACGGGATCAATCAGGTGCTCGTCCGCACCGAAATCGGGCTCTCCTTTGCCGCCGCCCTCAAAGCATTCCTGCGGCAAGATCCGAACATCATCATGATCGGCGAGATCCGTGATCTGGAAACCGGTGGCATCGCCATCAAGGCCGCCCTCACCGGCCACCTCGTCATGTCCACCCTTCACACCAACTCGGCTCCGGAAACAGTCACACGTCTCCTCGACATGGGCCTCGAGCCGTTCAACGTTGCCTCTGCACTGAATCTCGTGCTCGCCCAACGGCTCGTCCGACGCATCTGCAACCGCTGCCGAGAGCGGTATGAGTGGGGCGACGACGAATACCGCGCGGCCAAACTCGCGCCGCAGACATCCCTCGGCGATCTGCGCTACACGGACGAGGCCGTCGAGAACATGAAGCGCGGCGCAACTCCCGACGCGCAGCCGGTCGTCGCCGACTTCAGCCTCAACACCAAAATCGAGGAAGTCCCGCTCTGGCGCGGACGCGGCTGCGATGCGTGCAGCGGCTCAGGACTCAAAGGACGCCAAGGCCTCTACGAAGTCATGGCCATGACCCCACGCGTCCGAAAACTCATTCTGCAAAACGTCGGTGCCGTCGAAATCCGCGAAGCCGCCATCGCCGATGGCATGCTCACCCTACGCATGGACGGCCTCCTCAAGGTGATGAAAGGAATCACGACACTAGAGCAGGTGATCCGCGAAACAGCGGCGTGATACGCCCCGGCAGCGGCCGAATCCCACGCGCGTGGGGTGACGTAAACAGTCGCCCCAGGCCGCGTTCACCGTTTTACCAGCGTCGCGGCTCGCCAGTCTATCGTGTAACGCACAACCGATTTCTCACTCGAAACAGGCCATGACGTCTCCCGCTCCAGTCCCTCCCGCGTCGGTCAACCTCCGCTCGCTCCTCGAAGAGATGATCGAGCGCGATGCGTCCGACCTGCACATCACAGCGGGCGACAAACCCAAACTGCGCATCGACGGCGACATCCAAAACGCCAACGTCGATACGGTGCTCTCGCCAAAAGACACCATGCAGTTGGCCTATTCGATTCTCACGGAAAACCAGAAAAAGCGATTCGAGACCGAAGACGAGCTCGACTTCTCCTTCGGCATCCAGAACCTCGCACGCTTCCGCGGCAACTGCTTCAAGCAGCGCGGCTGCGTCTCACTGGTGATTCGACAGATCCCGTTCAACGTCCGCACCTTCGAGGAGCTGGGCCTCCCCGCTGCCGTTGCGCACATGGCGGAAAAGCCGCGTGGCCTGGTCCTGGTTACCGGACCCACAGGCTCAGGCAAAAGCACCACGCTCGCCGCGATGATCGACAAGATCAACCGCGAGCGCAAAGGCCACATCATCACGGTGGAAGACCCCATCGAATTCATCCACCGCCACCAGAGCTGCATTGTCAACCAGCGCGAAGTCGGCACCGACACCAAGAGCTTCGCCACCGCGCTCAAGTACGCCCTGCGCGAAGACCCCGACACGATCCTCGTCGGCGAAATGCGCGACCTCGAAACCATCCAGGCCGCACTCACCATCGCCGAAACGGGCCACCTCTGCCTCGCTACGCTGCACACCAACTCCGCAGCCG
>Ga0105240_10007693_pt1 | contig 15594 bp, 11 predicted proteins | sample KBSC54metaG_FD_80426 | JGI IMG/M metagenome (GOLD analysis project Ga0105240, IMG submission 80426) | Corn rhizosphere microbial communities from Kellogg Biological Station, Michigan, USA - KBS C5-4 metaG | ecosystem: Host-associated > Plants > Roots > Rhizosphere > Soil | place: Michigan, USA... | reverse complement strand
GCTTGCGCCATCTCCTGCAGCGTGGCGCGGCCGTCCGTCTCCGTCGTGTGCATGTGGAGGTCGCCGCGAATGTGGCGCAACTCCACCAACTCCGGCAGCCGATTCTCCAGCGCCGCTTCGATCTCGCCGCAGTTCTCGCGCAGTTCGGGCGGAATCCACGGCAGCCCCAGCGCGCCGTAAACGTCCTGTTCCGTCACGCCCGCCACCCGCGCATCGTCTTCTACACGGAACAGGCCGTACTCGCTCAGCTTCAAACCCATCTTGACCGCGCGCGTACGGATCGCAACGTTGTGGTCCTTGCTCCCTGTGAAGTACTGCATCGCCGCGCCGAAGGTATCCGGCGGCAGTGTGCGGACGTCCACCTGCAGGCCGTCGCGCCCCACCCGCGCGCTGATCTTATTCTCGCCCCGCGCCAGAATCTCATCCACGCGCGGAAATGTGGCGAAGCGCTCCAGCGCCGGATACGGATCGGGACCCGTCACCAGCAAATCGAGATCGCCGACCGTCTCCCGCCCGCGCCGCAGGCTGCCCGCCGGAGTCACCGCGTCCACCCCCGGAGTCTGCTTCAGATATTCGATCAGCTCGGCGGCCATGCCCTCGGCGTAGCTCAGCAGGTATCGCCCGCTGCGCATCCGATATTGCGCGATCGAACGCAGCACCTTCTCTTCTAGCTTCGCGCCCATGCGCGGCAGCGCGCGCAGCTTCTGTTCCGTGCACAGCCGCTCCAGTTCGTCCATCGTGGTGATGCGGTAATGCTCGAAGATGAGCGCGATTCCCTTTGGACCGAGCCCCTGAATCTTCAGGAACTCCAGAGCGGTCGGCGGGAACCGTTCCAGCAGAATATTGCGCCGCTCGCACGACCCCGTCTCAATAATTTCGCTGAGCACGTGCGCCAGTCCCTTGCCAATCCCCGGGATGTCGGTGACCTTGCGTTCCGTGTCGCGCAAAATGTCCACGATACGCTCCGGATGGCCCTCAATCGCAGTGGCGCCGTTGCGATAACTGCGTATCCGAAAACCGTCCTCTCCCGCGATTTCCATCAGGTCTGCCGTTTCCCAAAGCAGTCGCGCGATTTCCTTGTTTTCCACTCAATTCATCGTAGCGTAGGCCGCTCGTGCCACAATGGCTGCATGACGAGACTCATGAGCGTCGTACTCGTTCTGATCGCTGCGGCTTTCGCTGCCGACCGCGACCTGGCCGGCCGCTTCGCCGGCGAATGGAAAAGCGACTCTTCCGGAAGCGGCGGGACCATCCAGTTCGTTCTCACTCCCCAGGAGGGTGCCGCCTGGAAGTCCGACCTCACATTCTCATTGAACAACGACGAAGTGAAGACCGTCATGCGCGAAGTCAAACTCCAGGACGGCAAAATCGAACTGACCTACGACTTCGAGGCCCAGGGCGCAACGTTGCGTTCCCACGTAAAAGGCGATTGGGACGGCAAGGCATTCCGCGGCAAATACGAAACCACGGTGACCGGCAGTTCCGACCCTGTCGACAACGGTACCTGGACCGCTTCCCGGAAGTAGCCTAGGCGCATGCCGCTCTACTGCGATGTCAGCCTGCCGGTGCCGCTGGACCAGCCGTTCACGTATTCGCTCCCCGAAACGCTGCGTCATCGCGTACAGCCCGGCTGCCGTCTCGTCGTGCCGTTCGGAACGCGCAAACTGACCGGCGTAATTCTCCGCTGCCACGACGAGAAGCCCGACGTCCCCACGCGCGAAGCCTTCCGCCTGATCGACTCGCAGCCCGTCCTCGATGCCGAACTCCTGGCCCTCGGCCGCTGGATCGCCGGATATTACTGCTCGCAGCTCGGCGAAGTCCTCCGCGGCATGCTCCCCCTCGCCTCCGAAATCCGGCGCGGCAAAATCTACTCCCTCACCGATGCCGGCCGCGACGCCGCCCGCCAACTCATGCTCGACGCCTCGCCTGACGATCCGGTGACGCAGATTCTCCGCATGCTGGAAAAGCGCCCGCTCTCGGCCGCTTACCTCGCCAAAGCCTTCCCCCTCGCGCAGAACGCTCTCCGCTCGCTGGAGCGCAAGAAGTTCATCATCGTCGAGCAGGTCCAGACCGAGCGCGATCCGCTGCGCGCCCCTGCGGATCGCCTCCGCATCGAACTGGCAGCGGGCAACACCGAAGGCGTCCGCCTGACGAAGCCGGAGCGCGAACTGCTGGCCTTCCTGGACCTGCATCCCGGTTCGCACAACGTCAAGGACTTGGAGTCCCTCATCGCGAACGTGAGCCCGGCGGCCCGCGCCCTGGCGCGCAAAGGACTCGTAAAACTGACGCCCGAAACGTCGCCCATCGCCCCGGCCATGCAGCGTCCGCCGCACGCGCTCAACCCGGCGCAGCAGGCCGCCTTCGACCAGATCGACGCCGCCATCCAATCGCAACAGTTCCACACCTTCCTGCTGCACGGCGTCACCGGATCGGGCAAAACCGAAGTCTACCTGAAGGCCATCGACTCGCTCCCGCCCGGCCGCGGCGCGCTGCTCCTCGTCCCCGAGATCGCGCTGACCCCCGCCATGGCCGGACAATTCTTCTCGCGCTTCGGCGATCGCGTGGCCATCCTGCACAGCGCCTTCACCGATACCGAGCGTACCGATCAGTGGCGGCGCATCCGCTCCGGCGCGGCATCTGTCGTCGTGGGGACACGGTCGGGCGTCTTCGCGCCCGTGCGCAACCTCGGCCTCATCGTCGTCGACGAAGAGCACGACGGCAGCTACAAGCAAGAAGAAAATCCCCGCTATAACGGACGCGACGTGGCCATCGTGCGCGCGCAGGCGGCCGGCGCATGCGTGATTCTGGGCTCCGCAACTCCGAGCCTGGAGACCCGCTACAACGCCGACAAGGGCAAGTACACGCTGCTTGAACTGCCCGGCCGCATCGAGGCGCGCCCCATGCCCACCGTGCAGTTGATCGACATGCGCGAAGAGTTCCTCGAGACGCGCAAGCAGGAGACGTTCTCCCGCAAGATGATCGACGCCATCACCGGGCGTCTGGAAAACGGCGAGCAGACCATCGTGCTGCTTAATCGCCGCGGATTCTCCAGCTTCGTCGCCTGCCGCGCCTGCGGCGAGCGCGTCGAGTGCATCAACTGCTCCCTCACTCTCACCTTCCATAAGCGCGATCGCCGCCTCCTATGCCACTGCTGCGGTTACGCCGAGAAGGTGCCCAGCGTGTGCCCCAAATGCGCCAGCGAGCATGTCTACTTCCTCGGCATGGGCTCGGAGAAAGTCGAGGAGGAACTGCACCGCGCCTTCCCCGCCGCGCGGATCGCCCGCCTCGATCGCGACACTGTCACCGGCAAGCGCCACTACGAGACCATCCTCCAGGAGTTCCGCGAAGGCAACTACGACATCCTGGTGGGCACGCAGATGATCGCCAAAGGCCACGACATCCCGAACGTGACGCTGGTCGGCGTGGTCTCCGCGGATGTCGGCCTGGGGATGCCCGACTTTCGTGCAGCCGAGCGGACCTTTCAACTGCTCACCCAAGTGGCCGGACGCGCCGGACGAGGCACCGTTCCCGGCATCGTCTTGATCCAGACCATCAATCCCGACCACTACGCCGTCCGCATGGCGGCCGCCCAGGACTACCAAGCTTTTTACGAAAAGGAATTACACTTTCGCCGCATGATGCACTATCCGCCCTTCAGCGCCATGGCCAACGTCCTGGTCCGCGCCGAAAAGAAAGAGGTCGCCATGCGCATGAGCTCCGAGCTCGCCCTCCTACTCTCTCCTCCCCCCGAAAAACTCAAGATCATGGGTCCCGCCGAAGCCCCCGTCCCTCGCCTCAAGAACGAGTACCGCTACCAGTTCCTGATCAAGGCCTCCAGCCGCAAATCCCTCAGCGAACTCCTCCAGAACGTTCGCTCCTTCGCCCTCCAACACAAATGGGGCGCCACCGCCCTCGTCATCGACGTCGACCCCCTGACCCTCATGTAGTCCCCGGCGCAAGCGCAGCGAGCGCCCCGCTAATCCCCAATCCCTAACCCCCAACCCCGCGGCGAGCACCGCGAGCCGCACGTGTAATAATGAACAGGAAACGACTTGAAACCCCTTTTGAAACTCTCCCGCCGGAAGGAGATCCTTCTGGATTTCTTCCTGGTATTCCTGTTTACGGCCATCCTGATCCGCCCGTACTTCAAGGCAAAGTACACGGATAAGTGGGCGTCCATCGAAAGCACCTTCATCGCCGATGCGCGATTCCTCGTGCAACACTGGCCGCATCCGCAATGGCAGCCGCTCTGGTACGCCGGCACGCGCTTCGACTACATCTACCCGCCGGCCCTGCGGTACGGCACCGCGATTATCTCTAAGCTCACCGGATTCTGGCCCGTGAAGGCCTACCACTTCTATGCGGCGCTGCTCTATGCCATCGGCATCGCGGGAGTGTACCTGCTCATTCGCATCGGCAGTAAGTCCCGAGGTTCCGCCTGGCTCGGCGCAGTCTCCACGGCACTAATGTCGCCGATCTTCCTCTTTATGCCCCGATTCCGCGGCGATGCCTGGATGCTGCAACCACAGCGGCTCGGCGTGCTCGTCAAGTATGGCGAGGGTCCGCACATGAGCGCACTGGCGCTGATACCCATCTCGCTGGCCTTCACCTGGCTGGCGCTGGAGAAGAAGCGGCCCTGGGCGATGGTGCTGGCCGGGGTCTTCGCAGCCGCCGCCACATCCAACAATTTCTACGGCGCGACCGCGCTGGCCGTGTTCTATCCCATCCTGGTCTGGAGTTTTTGGATCACCCGCCAGGAGAAACGCATCGCCGCTCCCGCCATCGCCATTCCGATTATTGCGTACGGACTCACCGCGTTCTGGCTGGTGCCGTCCTATTTCGTCGTGACTGCGCGCAACATGAAGTACGTTTCCGAGCACGGCACCACGTGGTCGATCTGGCTGGCGCTGGTCGTGGCGGTCACCTTCGCGGTTATCACCGACAGGCTGGCCAAGGGCAAAGCCAACCGCACGTGGGAAGTCTTCGTCATCGGGTGCGTAGTCTTTTTCTCGCTCAACGTGCTGGGGAATCTCTACTTCAATTTCCGCGTCTCCGGAGAACCGAGCCGCCTCCTGCCCGAACTCGACATGATCTACATCATGGCGATCGTCATGGTCCTGCGCTGGATGTGGAACCGGCCTGGCATCGGCCTGCGTGCCGTGGCCGCAGTGCTTGTGATCGCGGCGTTCTACACGACAACGGGCTATCTGCGCCACGCCTGGCACATGTTCCCGCTGTGGCCCGATTACCAGAGCCGCGTCGAGTATCGCATGACCGACTGGCTGTGGAAGAACATGCCCAACTCTCGCGCCTATCCGACGGGCTCGGTCCGCTTCTGGTACGACACCTGGCACGACCTGCAGCAACTCGGCGGCGGCTCCGAGCAGGGACTCCTCAACGGCCAGGTCGAACCGGCGCAGTGGGAGACCAACCTCGGCCAGGATCCCAAGCCGACCATCCTCTGGATGCAGTGCATGGGCGTTGACGCAGTCTACGTGGCCGATAAACAGTCGCAGGAGATCTTCAAGGATTTCCAGTTCCCGCAGAAGTTCGTGGGACTCCTGCCCGTGCTGTACGACGACAAGCAGGGCAACGTGCTGTACCGGGTCCCCCGGCGCTACACATCGCTTGCGCGCGTGGTCGATACAGCCAAGCTGAATCAGACCAGGCCGGTGCGCGACAACGGCGACGTGCAGTCCCTGCAAGCCTACGCCGACGTCATGGAAAAGGGTCCCGACGCGCCCACCACGCTCGACTGGCAGGGTACCGACGCCATGCGCGTGCATGCCAGGCTCGACGCAGGGCAATCGCTGGTCGTGCAGGAGAGCTACGATCCGGCGTGGCACGCCTGGGTGAACGGCAAGCCCGTCCCCATGCACGCGGACTCGATGGGCTTCATGGTCGTGGACGCGCCGCCCGGCGATGAGGATATCTCGCTGGCCTTCGTCACGCCCCTGGAGAATGTCGTCGGCCGCATCGTCACGGTCGCGACTTTGCTGATGGTCTTGGTCGTCCTCGGGCTCGCCGTCTTTCGCAGGCGGGCCGCGTGAAACGCCTGGCCACCCCGTTGCTGGCCCTTGCGATCTTTCTCTTGAACGTCTGGCTCAACGCTCCGCTGTTCATGGCGGGCGACCTGCCGTTCCCTGGTTCCATCGAGCGCGGGTACGTCGGCATGGCGCGGTTCGTGTCGCAGCATCCCAGTCCATGGGGCTGGAATCCGTATCCCTATTGCGGACTGCCAACGCAATTCATGTACGTGCCCGGCCTGCCCTACTTCACCGCGCTGTGGATCCACCTCCTGCCCCACGTCACTCCCGACACGATCTATCGGACCATCGTCTCGCTGATGACCTGCCTGGGACCGGTGACGCTCTTCCTGATGGCGCTCTACTTTACGGGCAGCCGCAAATGGTCATTTATCGCGGCCGTGACGTATAGCCTGATTTCGCCCTCGTACGCCCTCTTTCCGGCGGTGGAGAAAGATCGCGGCGTGGCGCAATTGCCGTGGCGCATCCAGGTGCTCGCGAAGTACGGCGAGGGTCCGCATAACACCGCGCTGACACTCCTGCCGCTGGCTCTGGTCGCGCTATTCCGTGCGGCTAAGGAGTATGGCTACCGGCGAATCTTCGCGGCCGCCGTGGTGCTCGCCGCGATCCCGCTGTGCAACTGGGTGGGAGCATTCGCTCTGGCCATCTCCTCCGTAATTCTGCTCGTCTCGGCTTGGGGCGAGCCGAAGTTTCAATATCGCCGCACCTTTGCCGCGGCCGGACTGGCATACCTGCTGGCCTGCTTCTGGTTGACTCCGAGTTTCATTAAGACCATCGCCTTCAACTGGCCGGTCGATTCTTTCGCGTACCATCTCAAGCAGCAGCAAGTCTGGCTGCTGGCCGGCATGATCGGCGGCGCGCTGGCCATTCGCGTGGCGTTCCGCGTGTTTCGGGGCTCCACCTATTTCTGCATGGTCACCATCGGGGCATTCGTATTCGGCTGGGTGGCTACGGCCTTTTATGTATATGGGCTGGACACCATCCCCGAGTCGCGCCGCTACGCCGTCGAGTTCGAACTTTTCGCGGCCCTTGCCATTGCCGAAGCATTGCGGCTGGCCGCGCGCAATCCCAACAGCACCGTCCGCATGTGCGCGTGGGGCGCTGCCGCAGTGATGCTGCTGGTGGGCTCGCCGCAACTGTACGCGTACGTCGCGCAGGGATACTCGTGGCGTCCGGCCCCTCCCGGAAATACCATCGAGTACCGGCTGGGCGAGTGGATCGCGCAGCATCCGCCGCGGGGCCGCGTCTTTGCCTCGGGCGGAATGCGCTTCCGGCTGAACTCGTGGTTCGACCTCCAGCAGGTGGGCGGCGGCTTCGAGACAGGACTCCAGAATCGCGTGCCCTACGATCTGTCGTACGACATCCGCGCGGGCCATGACGCCAACGCGGCGCTGCTCGAGTTGAAGGCGCTGGACGCCCAGTACGTCATCATTCACGGGCCCAAGTCCAAGGAATACTACCGCGATTTCCAGCGGCCGGACCGGATCGCTGCGTTGCTTCCCGCTGTGTATCACGTCGAGGACGACACGATCTACGCACTGCCCGCGCGTTCGATGGCGCATATCGCCACCAAGGAAGAACTCGCCGGCCCGCTCGCGGCCTACGTCGGTGGTATCGAGGACACCGGTCGGCCAACGTTGCAGACCCGATGGTTGGACGCGGGTGCCTTGGACATCGACGGACCCTCAGCCGATCGCTACCCCATCGCCGTCCAGGTGAACGCCGACCCCGGCTGGCGCGCCACTCAAGACGGCCAGGAACTGCCGATGGAGTCCGACCATCTCGGTTTCATTGTCCTCATGCCCCGCGCATCGGCCACCACTCACATCGAACTCCGCTATCACGGCACCCTCGAACAGCGCCTCATGGCGGGTCTGTGCGCCCTGGCGTGGATTGGGGCCTTGGTCGCCTTCTTCAAGTCGCCCTCGCCGGGTTGAGACTATCGCTCCCTCACGGTCGCGGCTCCGATCAGGCGCGTGGGTGTGGCCGGTTATCGCGCCCGAGCCGCCCTACGAATGCGGCAGCGCGCTTGTTTGTCGGCCTTACCCGATTTTCGGAATCCCTCGGCGCAGTAGCCCTTACCGGACCACCTTTTCGCCGATGAAGCAGGCCAGGGCGAGCGTCGCGCACAGCAGCGGGAACCAATCCCCGGCGCGCGTATAGATCGTCTTCCCCGACTCGTAGTTGAAGCCAGTGTACGATGTGGCCTGCGTGTACAGCGGCAGGCCGCCACGCAAACGGCCGGCCGCGTCGATGGTCGCGGTGATTCCGTCGTTGGTAGAACGCAGGATCCAGCGACGATTCTCCGCCGCGCGCATGCGCACGATGGTCAGGTGCTGCCGCCGCGCCGCGGTCTTCCCGAACCAGCCGTCATTCGAAATATTGAATAGCACCTGCGCGCCGCGATCGGCAAACTTGCGCACGAAATTCGGGAACACCGACTCGTAGCAGATGAACGTGCCGATCTGATGCCCGTTCACCGGCGACACCACGACGCGATTGCCCGGCGCGAAATCGCCGACCTCGGTGGACACTTTATTCGCCAGCGCGCCGAACGGCCACGGCACGAACTCGCCGAACGGCACCAGGTTGACCTTGTCGTACCGGCTGACCTGCACCCCGGCGGGTGACACCAGCGCCGCCGAGTTGAGCGGTGCGCCGGACCCGGTGTGCGCCACGACGCCCAGCAGCACGTAAGCTCCCGAAGTCCGCGCCAGCGTGTTGATGTAGGCGCGAAACCGCAGGTCCTCCTCGTAGTAGAAGGGTGCCGGGACTTCCGGCCAGACGATGATCGACGGCGGCTTGGCCGTGTGCATGATCGCGCTCTGCAGCGACAGCGCCACCTGATTGCGCTCCATTTCGTCCAGCGACGTGGGCGTCCACTGCTCCGTCTCCGAGATGTTGGGCTGCGACAGAACGGCGGCTTCGCGCCCGCGGTCGGCCGGCGGCAGATCCGGCAGCAGACCCAGCAACGGCAGCAGCACCAGCCACCACAACTGGATCCGCGGCCGTTGCAGCACGGCCAGCGCCAACCCTACCGACATCATCACGAAAACGAACGACAGCCCATACACTCCCGTGATCGGCGCCAGCCGCAGCGGATAGCCCATATCGATCCCGGCGTTGCCCAGCGCCAGCCAGGCAAAGCCCAGCGGACCGTGCGTCACTTCGATCGCTACCCACAGAGCCGACACCGCCGGTATGGCCCACCAGCGCCGCATCAGGATTCCGGCGATCATCGCGAACACGGCCATGTGGAGAGCTTTGATAAAGCAGAAGAGCAGGAACAGCGCCCATCCGCCGACGTCGCCGATCCCGCCGTGGAACGACAGCACGAACTGGATCCAGTAACAGACGCCAAACCAGTAGACTACCCCGGCGATCCATCCCAGCAGGAACCGCCGCCGGGGACGCATCTCGCGCGCCACCGCCACCAGCAGCGGCGCCAGCGCAATGGGCGCCAGGTACACGATATTGAATTTCGGGAATGCCAGAATCAGCAGCACTGCGGACAGCACCGCCAGTGCCGCGTTTAGCACAGCGCCCGTCGCGCTTCCTCGCTCACTTCATCGGCCATGTAGGAGCTACGCACGAGCGGTCCGCTGAAGACAGCCTTGAAGCCGAGCGATAAACCATATTCGCGGTACGATTCGAACACTTCGGGCGTGACGTAGGCCGCCACCGGCAGATTGCGGCGCGTGGGCTGCAGGTACTGGCCGATCGTGGCGACATCGGTGCCGGCCGCGTGCAGATCGCGCAGCAGCGAGCGAACTTCGTCCTCTTCCTCGCCCAGCCCCACCATGAAGCCGGACTTCGTCAGGGTCGCCGGAGCGTAGCGCCGCGCGAACCCGAGAACGTCCAGCGACTGGCGATAATCGGCCTGCGGACGCACCTTGCGATAGAGCCGCGGCACCGTTTCCATATTGTGATTGAACACGTGCGGCGCGGCATCCAACACGCGCGCCACCGCATCGAGATCGCCGCAAAAGTCCGGAGTGAGGACTTCGACGCGCGCCTCAGGGAGCGCCCGCCGCACTTCGCGCACCGTCTCGGCAAAGTGTACCGACCCGCCGTCCTCCAGATCGTCGCGATTCACGCTCGTGATCACCACGTAGCGCAACTTCATCTCAGCGGCCATCCGCGCCACGTTCGCGGGCTCGGCCGGATCCAACCGCATATCGTGCTTCGCCGGATTCGACTTGGGCACCGAACAGAAGCCGCATCCGCGCGTGCACCAGTTGCCCAGAATCATGAACGTGGCCGCACCGCGATGGAAGCACTCGTGGATATTCGGACAGCGCGCCGACTCGCACACCGTATGCAGATTCAACTCGCGCAGCCCGCTCTTCAGCCGGTTCAGCGATTCGAAATGGGTGCGTCCCTTGCGCGCCCACTCCGGCAGGCGGCGCCGCTCCGACCGCGCACGCGTATCCGCAATCTGGACCAGCGGGTCACTCACTACTTCCGTTCCTGATCCGAAGCGTATCGGATGAGACTGGTGAATCCGGCCGCTTCCAGGTCGCCCTTGGCGCGGCCCAGCGCCGGACGATCGGCATACGGACCCACCAGCACGCGCGTCAGCCCCTTCGTGCCCGGGCTAATCAGGGCGGGGAAGCCTTTGTTTTGCAGAGTTCTCGCTACGACGTCGGCATCCGCGCGGCCAACCGCCATCACCTGCCAGTACGTCCCGGCGGGAGCTTCGGGCGGGGGCGCCGGGGAGGATGACGCGGCTGCGGTGGATGCCGTGACCGGGGCCGGAGTTGCCGCCTCCCGAACGGGCTGCGTGGAAGGCTGCGGCGCGGTTTCCACCGGAGTTGCCGGCGGCTGAGCGCTCTCGGCGGGCGGTGTTTGTTGAGTGGCAGGTACGGGAGCCGCCGCCTGCGGACGCGTATCCACCGCCGTGACGGCCTCGCTCGTGGCCGGCGCTTCCGCGGCCAGCTTGGCCGATTTCGGAGAGTTCTGGGCCGTTACGTTCGGCGGTAAACGTCCCAGGAAATATCCCATCGCCACGCCCACCGCGAAGAGCAGCACGACAATGAAGAAACCGCTCATGATCTGGCGGTTGCCAACTACTAATTCAAATTCCCCGGTTTCGTTGTTTCTCATGGTTTCTGCGTATCCGCACCCGTGGCCGGTCCTCGGCCCGAACGATCCAGTGCGCTTGTCAATGAAGCAATTATATCGAGAGGCAAGGGGAAAACGATGGTGGTATTTTTTTCCGCGCCGATCTCGACCAGCGTCTGCAGGTACCGCAACTGGATCGCCGCCGGCTGGTGCTGGATGACTTCGGCCGCCATGGCCAGCTTTTCCGCCGCCGTATACTCGCCTTCCGCATGGATAATCTTGGCCCGCCGCTCGCGCTCCGCCTCCGCCTGCTTGGCGATCGCGCGGATCATCTGCTCCGCCAAATCCACCTGCTTCACTTCGACCATCGTGACCTTCACGCCCCATGGCGACGTGTGCTGATCCAGCGTCGACTGCAGCCGCACATTCAGCTTTTCCCGCTGGCTGAGCAACTCGTCCAGTTCCACTTCGCCGAGCACGCTGCGCAGCGTGGTCTGCGCCAACTGCGACGTCGCGTATTGAAAATTCGTCACCTCGATGACCGCCAGCTTCGGATCGATCACGCGAAAATAGATGACCGCGTTCACCTTTACCGTGACGTTGTCGCGCGTCACGATGTCCTGCGGCGGCACCTCCATGGCGTCGATCCGCAGCGAGATGCGCACGATGCGGTCGATGGGCGCGAAGACCAGGATCACACCCGGCCCTTTCGGCCGGCCAAGGACGCGCCCCAGGCGGAAGATAACGCCCCGCTCGTACTCGCGCAGCACTTTGATGGAACTCATCACGTACAGCACGATGACCACGATCACTACCGTTGTGACATCGATCATTTACCGCCTCCTGGACGATCGGGCGCCGGTTCTACCGTCAACGTGAGCCCTTCTACCGCCGTTACCCTGACCCGCGCTCCCGCCGGCACCGGGACAGGCGATACCGCATTCCAGTATTCGCCGTGTACGAAGATCTTGCCTGCCGGAGCCAGTGGGCTGAACACCGAGCCGATTTCGCCCACCATCGCCTCACTGCCCGTCTCGACCTTGTTGCGCCGCGCGCGCACCGCCAGCGAGAGCAGCCAGACCGTGATCAGCGAGAACGGCAGGGCCAGCGCAATCGCCGTCGTCCAGTGAATCCGCATCTCGGGCAGAGGACTGTCGACCAGCATCACGGCGCCCAGCATCATCGCCACCGCTCCACCTACGCCGAGCACGCCGTGCGCGGCCATCTTCGCCTCCAACGCGAATAACGCGAAGGCGAGCAGCAGCAGCGCAGCGCCGAGCCAGTTGATCGGCAGCACCGAGAGCGCCGAAAGCCCGAGCAGCAGCAGAATCGAACCTACGACACCGGGCGCGACCATGCCCGGCGCGGTGAACTCGACATAGATCGCCAGTGCGCCGATCACGAGGAGCATCAGCGCGATGTTCGGGTCGGCCACCGACGAGATGATCCTCTGCCGCAGCGTCCGCTGGTACACCTCGACCGCGGCACCCGCCGTGTGCAGTGTGACTGTGCTGCCATCGAAGCGGGTGACCGTGCGGCCGTCGAGCAGCGGCAGCAGTTCCTGCTCGTTGCCGGCGATCAGGTCCACCAGGTGTTGATCCAGAGCTTCCTTTTCGGTGAACGATTTACTCTGGCGCACCGCCGTTTCGGCCACCGCGCTGTCGCGTCCGCGGCGCGTGCAGATGCTCCGCATGTAAGCCGCCGAGTCATTCACCACTTTCTCTTTCATCTCGGCATTCATCTCGCCGGTAAGCGCCACCGGATGGGCCGCGCCGGTGTTGGTGCCCGGCGCCATAACCGCCACGTCGCCCGATTCCAAAATGAAGAAGCCCGCCGATGCCGCGCGGCTGCCGCTCGGAGCAACGTAGGTGACTACAGGAACCGGAGAGGAGACGATCTTGCGGATGGTTTCGCGCATGGCGTCCATCAGTCCGCCCGGCGTGTTCAGGCGAACCAGGACCAGCGAGGCGTGTTCCTGTTTGGCTTGCGCAATCGCGCCGGCGACGATCTCGGTAGTGACGGGATGAATGACGCCGTCCACATCCACCGCGACTACTTTCGATGCGGAAAGCGCCGGTGCGGCGAACGCCAGCGTTAACGCGAGAATGACACTTCTTCCTCGCATTCTATCCTCACTATACACCATGGGGATTGACGGTCTGAAAACTCACTTCTGTAATGTAACTGATAGAAACTTTTGATTCGATATCAACAAGCCCTTTGGTAAAATGTGAAGGAACAACATTTCGATAGGACTCCAAAATAACTATATGTCAAGAAAGCGTTCTTCCGAGACCGAACTCGCGGTGTCTTCAACCGCATCCGCTCTGCCCCGCCGCAAATCCGCACCCGCTGCCCGCTCCAGAAAGAAGCCCATGGTAGTGCCGGTCGAAGCTGTCGCGGAGCCCGTTGCAGCCCCTATTCCCGCAGGGGAAACAGTGGAAACGACGACGGCCTCTTCCGAACCTTCTTACGAGACTGTAGCCGCCCTGGCGTACAGCTATTGGGTAGCTCGCGGTTATCAGGCCGGCTCGCCCGAAGAAGATTGGCTGCGTGCCGAGCAGGAACTTCGCCAGCGCGACACTGTTACTGCATAACTACCGGTACTTTCTCATTACCGCCAATAACCGGCCCTGTATCTGCACGTCCTTAGCCGGTACCAAGATAGGTTTCAACATCGAGTTCGCCGGCTGTAGCCGAACCATGTCATCGCTCTCGCGATAGTAACGCTTGAGCGTGGCATCGCTTCCGGCCACCAGCGCGACCACGATTTCGCCGTCCCGCGCCTGTTGGACGCGCTCCAGCAGAATCATGTCGCCGTCGCAGATGTGATCGTCGATCATGGAATCGCCGCGTACCTGCAAAGCATAGGTGTCGCCGCTGCCGGTGAAGTCGGCAAAGCTGAGGCTCTCGCGCTGCTCCACGGCTTCCACCGGCGAACCCGCGGCGATGCGGCCCAGCATCGGGATTTCCGTCCGCACCGGCTTGGCCCGGCGCTGCTCCTGTAGATATTTCGGCGCGAGTTCCAGCGACCGGCTCTGGTTGAAGCCTCTCTTCAGATAGGCTTTGTTCTCCAGAACGGAGATGTGTTTGTGAACCGTGGCCAGCGATGCCAGTTCCAAACCGCGCGCAATTTCCTCATAGCTGGGGCAGTATCCATTCTCATCCACGAAGGCCGCGATGAAGTCCAGCACCTGCTTCTGCCGTTTGGTGAGCGCCATGCATTTATTATTGGCGAACAAAAAGGGAAAGTAAAGGTTTTCTTCAACCCTGCCGATATAAACCGGGAGCATGGTGGCTCATGATATCCCTTCGAAAAAACGTCGATGAACTGGAGCGATGTCTCCAAACCCGCGAGTTGACGCTCGATTGCTATGTAAACGCGCTCCGCAATGCCGCGCAGTATGCCATTGACCTGGACCCGCAATTGACCTCGCCGCATCGTGAGTATCTCAACAAACTGGCCGCCGAAGCGGCCATCGCAGGACCCGAACAGTTAAAAGAGAGCCGCGCCACCGTCCGCGGACTCATGCGCGATTATCGCGATAAGGGCGCGGCATTCCTGACCAAATTGCGTGACGAACTGGCCGGCACCGCGAACGCCCTGCAGGAAATTCTGGAGGGGATGAGCCAGGGCGATGGAGACCACGAGTTGGCCGTGCGCACCGCTTTGGCCAGCCTGCGCACCCTGTCCACGACGACGCCGGATCGCCAGTTGCACGAGACCGTGGCCGCTGCTGCCGCCAGCATCGAGCAAAGTCTGGAGCAGATCCGCAAACAACATCAGATCACGGTATCGCAATTCCTCACCGAGATCCGCGTGCTGCACAAACGCATTGACGCGCTGGAAACGGCCGCAACCATCGATGGCCTCACCCGGCTCTTCAATCGCGGAGAAATGGAGCAGCGGATTCGTTCGGCAACCAGCAGCGCCTACTGCCTGTTATTGATCAGGGCCAGCGGGCTGCGCGTGGCATCTGTCAATTTCAGCCCCGGCGTCGCTGCTGAATTGACCGGGGCGTTCACGAAGCGGCTCCGTAATAGCCTTCCCGAGAGCGCCGTGCTCGGCCGCTGGGGAGAGGAGGACTTCGTGATCATCCTGCACGCCGCTAAGCACGACGCACTGAATAGCGGGAAGTTTGTCGCCGAGCACCTGGGCGGGTCCTACGCTTGCATCCAGAACGGGAAAACGGTCCGGCCGATGTTGCAGCTCCGCATCGGAGTCGTCGACAGCAACGGCGACAAAGCGGAAAAAGTACTCGGGCGGGTGACGGATTTCCTATCGCCGGCTTGAGAGAGTCGGGTTGGGTTGAGCACACGCGTGGCGAAAGTGGGGGTTCGGTTGTCAAAGATCGGCAGCAGTTAACGGGGGAGGGCCACGGTCGGGGTGCTGGTCTACTCCTCCAAATCGTCAAAATCCGGGTCGCGGCGGCCGATATCCGAGAGGAATTGGCTTTGTTCCGCCGGGTAGGATCGAGGGGGT